>ERZ779876.748-NODE-748-length-32982-cov-35.403985_pt1 | contig 32982 bp, 29 predicted proteins | sample MGYA00511068_ERZ779876 | MGnify/ENA primary metagenome ERZ779876 (study PRJEB29588, sample SAMEA1970858) | human gut metagenome | biome: human gut; feature: human-associated habitat; material: faeces | place: Denmark | collected 2008/2010 ...
CCGCCTCACGCACGGGAAGATGCTCGCTGACGCAGAGCAGATTGGAAAAATGCAGAGCCGTATGGAACGCCGTCTCCGGATGCGCCTGGACATATTCGCGCAGCATATTGATCTGCGTCAGCTTAACGGTCCAGTGGACGGCGTTTTTCAGATTGCTGAGGTGAATCTGTGAGACGGTTTGCGCGTCCAGCGCTGCAAACGGCTCCGCCAGCACCTGCGACTTAAGCCAATCGTGGGCCAGATGGTCTTCCCAGTGAGGCTCATATTGCTGCACGCAGGTGCGGACAATCTGCCGCAGTCCAGGCTCTGCGTGCGTCAGCCGCAGGAGCATATGCAGCGCGATGATATCGAGTTCCGGATTTCCCGTGCCAAGCATGGCAGCAAGTCGTGCGGACAGTTCCGGCAAATATGGCCGCGGCAGATACCGGCACGGCACATGGCACAGCGCGTCGACCAGCACGAACCGGTCTTCGTCCCGCGCCTCGGTCAGCGCGTTCAGAAGCGGCTTGACCAGCGGCCCGGCCTCCTTTTCCTCGCAGGAGGCAAACAGGCTCTGGCAGATGGTCTTGAGCGAGTTGGAGATGCGCAGCGCGTGCTTGCTGGAAATGCGGTAATCCGGGTGCAGACAGAGGCCGATATAATGTGTCCAAAGCTCGGCAGATTCCGACAAAAGCGCCATCACGGCGGGCGGCATCTGGCCGTCCTTCGCAGAAAGCGGCCGCTCCTTGCGGTAGCGCGGGCCGGCATTCGCAAGAATTTTGCCCATGATGCGCCCGGCGATGCGGCGCACGTCGCCGTCCGGGTGCATGAGAAGCTCATACAGGAGCACAAGCGTCTTGCGCTTGTTGGCCTTGGTCATATAGGTGCTGTATTCCTCCAGCAGGCGCAGGTACATTCGGATCCGCTGGAGATTTTTTTCGCCCTTGGCCTGTTCGAGCAGCTGCTCGAGCGTCTGGTCGGTCGAGAGCGTGTGCATGAGTCGGATGGAGCCGTCCAGCGTCAGGTCGCGCAGCGCCTGAAGCGCCTGCTCCGCGTTCATGAGCGATGGATCCTTTGTCTCATGCGGCAGAAGCTCGGTTTCCGTCAGCTCCGGGCCGACGCCGCGGCTTCGGAGCAGATTTTCAAAATCGCTCAGCTTGTGATAGACGTTCTGGTAGCGGAGCGTCTTTTCCGGCGTCATGTCGGCCAGCTTGCAAAAGATCATCTCATACGCGTCCTTGAGCGAATAGATGCGCATACGCTCCTTTTCTCCGGGCGCTCTCGTGCCGCGGACGCGGAAGTCCGCGTAGATGAGAAGCAGAGACTCGATGGGCAGGTTTTCAAATTCCAGGTCCCACGTGGAGTGGTTTGCGGAGATATAGCCGATCTCCTCCATGTCATGGCGGCTGAACCACTGCCAGGTGTAATAATAGTGCAGATAGGCAATGCGGCTCAGATCCTCGCCGCGGCAGCCGAATTTTCCGATGTCGTGCCCCAGCGCCGCCGTGCTGACCAGCGGCAGGTCGACCGGGAACCCGGCCTTTTTCGCGAGAATGGCCGTGTGCAGAGCGATATTGTGGACGCCGATGGTATGCGATGCGGGGTCGAAGGGCGTCGATTCCATGCCGAGGCGCATGACGGCCATAAGATGGCTTTCCCGCACGGCCTGCTCAAAGCGTGCATACTGTGCCTCCACGCGGCTTCCGGAAATCGCGTCTTCCGGCAGTGGCAGCAGATCGAGATAGGGGTCAAATCGGTCTGTCGGGCCGGAAAGCGCCGCTTCCAGCGCGGACAGGTACGCCGTCTCGTCCGCCGTCAGTACGGGAACCTCCGGCAGGCCGTCCGGGAACATCTGCGCGCAGAGCTTCTGATAGAGCGCGGCTAAAAACTCCTGCGCAGAGGCGGGTTTTTCCGCAAAGTCCGGTGCGCAGAGCGCCAGTACGGCGGCGCAGAGATCCCGCCGGTGGGGATCGAGGGTTCCAAAACCAGCTTTTTTTTGCATATTCATTCCTGCATGCAGCATATTGTAGGGGCCGATGCCCACATCGGCCCGTTCCGCAGCTGCGAATTCGCCAAAATCCTCTGTGGAACCGGTCTGCCCTGCCGGGCCGATGTGGGCATCGGCCCCTACAGCGGAAACGGTTCCCGTCTGTTACCTCAAATTTTACGCGCTTTGGCGGAAAAAGTAAAGTTTTTTTCATTCTGCACAAAACGGCGGGCGTGTACGGATGGGGATGCATTGTTTTTTCACATAAATGAATATTTATAAATTTTATGCTTGACTTTTCTGCATAAAGTGTGTATATTACGTGCATAAAGAAAAACAACCGCACAACGGAGCTTTATGGAGGGTTTTCACATGGATAAGAGCAAGATCAAAAAAATCGTTCTGGCCTATTCTGGCGGCCTTGATACCTCGGTCATCATCCCGTGGCTGAAGGAGCATTACAACGATCCGGAGATCATCGCCGTCGCGGCTGATGTCGGTCAGGGCGACGAGCTGGACGGACTGGAGGAAAAGGCCATCAAGACCGGCGCGAGCAAGCTGATCATCGCCGACCTCACCGACGAGATGTGCGACGATATTATCGTCCCATCCGTCATGATGGACGCGAAATATGAAAAATACCTGCTCGGCACCGCGTTTGCACGGCCCGTCATCGGCAAGAAGCTGGCCGAGATCGCGCTGGCCGAGGGTGCAGATGCCATCGCGCACGGCGCGACCGGCAAGGGCAACGATCAGGTCCGGTTCGAGCTGGCCATCAAGCGCTTCGCACCCGACATGGCGATCATCGCACCGTGGAGAGAGTGGGAGATCAAGTCCCGTGACGAGGAAATCGACTACGCCGAGGCGCATCATGTGCCGCTGAAGATCTCCCGCGAGACGAACTACTCCAAGGATAAGAACCTGTGGCACCTGAGCCACGAGGGCCTTGATCTTGAGGATCCCGCGAACGAGCCGGATCTTGACAAGGCGCTGTTCCTTGAAATGGGTGTGTCCCCCTATCAGGCGTCCGACACGCCCACGACGGTTTCCGTCAGCTTTGAGGCGGGCGTCCCCGTGGCGGTCAACGGCGAGAAGATGAAGGTTTCCGACATCATCCGCAAGCTCAACAAGCTCGGCGGCGAGAACGGCGTCGGCATTCTGGATATCGTCGAAAACCGGCTCATCGGCATGAAGGATCACGGCATTTATGAGACGCCGGGCGGCACGATTCTCTATTTCGCGCATGAGCAGCTGGAAATGCTCACGCTCGACAAGGAAACGCTGCATATGAAGGAAAAGCTGGCCGTCGACTACGCCGACCTCATTTACAACGGCAAGTGGTACACCCCGCTGCAGGAGGCGCTGACGGCATTTGCGAAGAAGGCCAACGAGTTCTGCACCGGCACGGTCAAGCTCAAGCTCTACAAGGGCAACATGATCAACGCCGGCATTACCTCGCCGTATTCTCTGTATTCTGAGAATCTCGTCACATTCGGCGAGAGCGATTTCAACCAGGCCGAGGCTGAGGGCTTCATCAACATCTGGGGCCTGCCGACCAAGGTGCAGGCGCTGCGAGAGCAGGGGAAGCTGTAAAAATCCACCTCCCCTTACCATGCGGGGCATGGCAAGGGGAGGCTTTGCAAATATCATGCAGGGAGAACGCACCATGAACAAGCTTTGGGCGGGCCGGTCGGAGGCGGAGACTTCGGCATTGGCTGACGCATTCAACTCTTCGATCGCCGTCGACGGACGGATGTACAGGCAGGATATCACCGGCTCCATGGCACACGCCGCAATGCTTGCCAAATGCGGCATTCTGACGCAGGCGGATACGGATGCGATCATCGACGGTCTGGCGGGCATTCTGGCCGATCTGGAATCCGGGGCGCTGCAGCTCGACCCGCAGGCTGAGGACATTCATATGTTTGTCGAGGCGGAGCTTACGAAGCGCATCGGCGATGTGGGCAAAAAGCTCCACACGGCGCGTTCGCGCAACGATCAGGTCGCGCTTGATCTGCGGATGTATTTAAAGGATGAGATCAAGGCGCTGCAAGCGCTGGTTCTGGCCGTCATGCGGGCGCTGCATACGCAGGCGGAGGCGAACAAGGACGCCATTATGCCCGGTTACACGCATTTGCAGCGGGCACAGCCGATCACATTCGGCCAGCAGCTGCTGGCGTATGCGATGATGCTGGAGCGCGACTATGGACGGCTTGCGGACGCGTATAAGCGCACGGACGCCTCCCCCATCGGCTGCTGTGCGCTGGCCGGGACGACATATCCGACGGACCGTGTGTTCGAGGCACAGAAGCTGGGCTTCGCCGCCGTGTGTGAAAACAGCCTCGACGGCGTATCGGACCGCGATTTCTGCGTGGAGCTGATGAGCGCGTGCGCGCTGGTCATGATGCATCTGTCGCGGCTTTCCGAGGAGCTGATCCTGTGGTCGAGCTGGGAATTTCAGTTTATTGAGCTGGACAGCGGCTTTACGACCGGCTCTTCCATCATGTCGCAGAAGAAAAACCCGGACATGGCTGAGCTGTGCCGCGGCAAGACCGGGCGGGTCTACGGCGATCTGATCGCGCTTCTGACGACGCTCAAGGGGCTTCCGTTGGCCTATAATAAGGATATGCAGGAGGACAAGGAGGCCGTGTTTGACTGCGTGGACACGACGAAGCTTTGCCTGCAGATCATGGCTCCGATGCTTTCCAGCCTTCGTACAAAGCCGGAGGCTATGCTGCTGGCCGCGCAGAAGGGCTTTATCAACGCGACGGATCTGGCCGATTATCTGACAAAAAAGGGCGTTCCGTTCCGCAGTGCGTACAAAATTTCCGGTCAGCTCGTGGCGTACTGCATCACGCATGATACCGTGCTTGAGAAGCTGCCGCTGGAAACCTACAAGACGTATTCGGACGTTTTCACGGACGATCTGTATGAAGAAATTTCGCTCAGGACCTGCGTGGCGCGGCGCATTTCCGCCGGAGGCACCGGCCCCGCGTCGGTACAGGCGCAGCTGGATTCCGTCGCGGCCTTCCTCGCGGCGCATCAATAAAAAGGAGTACGACATGAACATCAAAGGACAGAGCTTTTTAAAGCTGCTTGATTTTACGCCGGAGCAGATCGCAGAGTTTTTGGCGCTTGCCGCCGAGCTCAAGGCAAAGAAAAAGGCCGGTATCCCCCACCGGCTGTGCGAGGGCAAGCAGGCTGCGCTGATTTTCGAGAAGACCAGCACGCGGACGCGCTGCTCGTTCGAGGTCGCGGCGCATGATCTGGGCATGACGGTCACGTATCTCGACCCGTCCGGCTCGCAGATCGGCAAAAAGGAATCCATCGCCGACACTGCGCGCGTGCTTGGCCGTATGTACGACGGCATTGAGTACCGCGGCTACGGGCAGCAGATCGTCGAGGAGCTGGCAAAATACGCGGGCGTCCCCGTCTGGAACGGACTGACGAACGAATTTCACCCCACGCAGATTCTGGCCGATTTCCTGACAATCCAGGAGCATTTCGGCAATCTGACCGGCAAAAAGCTCGTGTACATGGGCGATGCGCGGTACAACATGGGCAACTCCCTGATGGTCGGCTGCGCAAAGATGGGGATGCACTTTGTCGCCTGTGCGCCGAAGGCGTACTTCCCGGATAAGGCTCTGATCGAAACGTGCAAAGCGATCGCCGCGCAGACCGGCGCGGTGCTGGAATTCGACACAGAGTCGATGCACGCGGTTCAAAACGCGGATGTGATCTATACCGACGTGTGGGTCTCGATGGGAGAACCGGACGAGGTCTGGCAGACGAGAATTCACGACCTGCTCCCCTATCAGGTCAACGCAAAGCTCATGGCGCAGGCCGGGCCGCAGTGCCGCTTCATGCACTGCCTGCCCGCGTTCCACGATCTGAACACCACCATCGGCAAACAGATCAGCGAGAAATACGGACTTGACGCGATGGAGGTCACGGATGAGGTCTTCGAGAGCAGTCAGTCCATCGTCTTCGACGAAGCGGAAAACCGTATGCACACCATCAAAGCCGTCATGGCCGCAACGCTGTAAATTTATACAATCCAAAGGCTTCCCTTTGCACAAAGGGGAGCCTTTTTTGGGGCTTGACTTTTCCGGGAAAATCCTTTATATTGAAGCTAACGAATATTAGTTAGCTGGTGAAGTGATGAAGCAGGAGGATACTCGGGAGAGGATTCTGGAACAGGCGCTGGAGCTGTTTTCCGAGAAGGGATATGATTCTGTCAGCGTGGGCGAGATCGCGCGGGCGGTCGGCATCAAGGCGCCCTCTCTTTATAACCACTTTCCCAGCAAGCGGGCCATTTTTGACGCGATCGTGGAATCCACGGCGGCACAGTATGAGGCGGACACCGGAAAAATCGACATTCATGTACAGAACGTGTCGCAGGACATTCCGGTCTTTACGGAGATCACAGCAGAAGCGCTGTTTGAAAAGGTGCGGCAGATTTTTGAATACTCTCTGCACAATGCGCCGATCAGCCGCTTCCGGCGCATGATGACCATTGAGCAGTTCCGTTCACCGGAGCTGGCGGCGCTGTATTCCCGTCGGTATGTTGACCGGCTGCTCGCCTACCACGCCGGGATCTTCCGCGCTCTTATCGCAGCCGGTGAGCTTCAGGCGGAAGACCCGGATGCTCTGGCGATGCAGTATGTCGCGCCCGTCCTGACGCTGATCGGGATCTGCGACCGGCAGCCGGAACGGGAGGCGGAGTGTCTGGATATGCTCCGCCGCCATGTGGTGCTTTTTTTCCGTATGGTTCACAAAAAGGAGCCGCTGCAATGAGCGCGGCAGAGGAACGCTAGGTCCTGTGCCCGGTCTGCGGCGCAAAAACGCGGCTGCGGCTGCTGCGGCGGACAATCTTGCAGGAGTTCCCGCTCTTCTGCCCGAAATGCCGCCGGGAGAGCATCATCAACGCAAGAAATTTTCAAATCGAAGAAGTCAATCAGCCAGACGCAAGGACGCAGTGCTGACCATGTCTGACGTGGTCAGCACTGCGTTTTTTGAACAGGAGGAACAAAATGAAACGAACGCTGGTACAAAAGCTTGGCCTGCTCGGCCTTATCAGCTTTTTTTCGTATGCGGCAGCGGTGATATTTGCCTCGCTGCCGGTCACATCATGAGTTTTCAGATACACCCTACCCGGGATATGACTGGATGGCGCAGGCCGTCAGCGATCTGAGCGCGGCGGATGCGCCGTCGCTTGCGCTGTGGAACCAGCTGAGTGCGGGCTATAACGCGTGTGAGGTCGTCTGCATCGGCATACAGGGCCGGAATCCAAAGCTGCTGCGCACCGGCGTCTATCTGTTTGCCGTCATGGAGTGGATCTCTGCGATCGGCTACCGGATGTTCCCGCTGTCAAGCAGCGGCTATGCCGGCGCATTTCAGGACGTTATGCACATGGCCGTCACCGCTGCGGTCGTACTGCTGTCCATCGTGTCGCTGGCGATCCTCATTGCCGCCGGTGTGAAGGACCGGCGGTGCCGCTCCTACGGCGTATGCGCAGCTGCTGCCCTCGGCATGATGCTCGTCGGCGCGGTCGGCACGAAGCTTGTTCCGGCGCAGTATTTCGGCGCCGTCGAGCGGTTCAGCGTGTTTGCCGCAACGGGGTTCAACGCAGCGCCATTCAGGCAGGCGATCTTGCGGCATTGGAGCGCAGCGTATGAAGCCTTTTATCTGAAATCTGGACAATAGATTCTTGAACAGATCGAAGATGCAGGCGTAAGAACAAGCATCCCGTACAATTACGAAAACGCAATTTTTAATTTCAATTTTAAGGAGAACTTTTTGAAGCATATCACTTTATCACTGGAGCGTGTGGTCTGACCGGGAGGTCTGGCAAATTCCATCACACGCCATTCCTCCCGAAGAACCGGAACCGACATCTTCAGGAGGAGCAACATGAATCGCGAAAACAAACGCAAAGCCTTTGAAAAAGGCTACTATAAGACCCACACCTGCAGCGACACCTTCATCTGCAAGGTCTGCGGAAGGACTGTCGTCCCGGAAAACGCAGGCTCCGGCCACCGCAACCACTGCCCGAACTGCCTTGCAAGCCTGCATTTGGACATTGAGCCGGGCGACCGGGAAAGTGACTGCGGCGGGATCATGGAGCCGATCGCCGTCTGGGTGCGCAGGGGCGGAGAATGGGCCATCATTCACCGCTGCCGCCGCTGCGGCGCGCTCAGCTCCAACCGCGTGGCGGCGGACGACAACCCCATGAAGCTCATGTCCATCGCCATGAAGCCGCTGTGCCAGCCGCCGTTCCCGCTGGAGCGCATTGAGGAAATGACTGCCTTGATGGGCGGCGACGGACAGCTTCGAAAATAAAAACAGGAACGTTGAAAACAATGCAGACAATTTTGATTATTGACGACGACGCAGCCATCGGGAGTCTGGAGCAGGAGGTTCTGGAACGGGCAGGCTACGCGGTGCTCCGCGCCTATTCCGGCACGGAGGCGCTGCTTCTGCTGAAAGACAGCCGCCCCGATCTCGTTCTGCTCGACCTCATGCTGCCGGGGCTGTCCGGCGAGGAGGTCCTGCCGCAGCTTCAGGGCATTTCCGTCATTGTAGTCAGCGCCAAAACGGCGGTGCAGGACAAGGTCGGACTGCTGCTGGCAAAATCTGTCCTGCTCGACCGCATCGGCGCGGACACGCCGGACTGCACGGAAGGCTCGCTCAGGACCCACATCAGCAATCTGCGCGGCAAGCTGTGGGACGCGACTGGCAAAGACCATATTGAAGCGGTCTGGGGCATCGGGTTCCGGCTGAGGGCGGAATCTTGACCATTTCTGGACGATTTTCCTGACTGCTTTCTGAACCTTTTGCCAGTACCATGCGGATATCAGGCAAAGGAGGTATAACGAGGAATTCTCCATCCTGCCCGGCGAACAGAGCACAGCGGGCACAGATTGACGCAGTGGCTGCGAAGGAGGAACCATCATGTCAAAACGGACGCGGCAATACATCGGGATCCTGGCGGCACTTGCTGCCTACTACCTCGTGCATGAGGGTGCACATCTGCTGTATGCCCTGTTCACCGGTGTGTTTCGGCAAATTCGACGTGCAGATCGACATCTGCGCCGAACGCATGACAGATACGCAGCTCGGCGTCTTCTGTCTTGTGGGCGCACTGGCAACTCTCTGCGCAGGATATCTGTTGACGGCGCTTGCAGCGGCTATCTGCCGCGCCGGAAGCAAGCTGCTTCGCGCGCGGTATTGTCGGGCAGGACGCTGTATGTAAAATCGCCGGATCTGTTATCCGTGGAGAGGACGGAGACGGCCGGCCCCTCCGGAGGGGCTTCCGGCTGTTTTTCGGCCTCGGGCGCTTCCGGTTCTGCCAGGGCGGCGGGCGCTTCTTCCTGCACGGTCAGTTCGTCCGGAAAGACGTCTTCATAGGCTGTCTGCATCCGGAACTCCGCCGCCAGCGCCTGCATGGGCAGGCTGCACAGCAGGATCGCCGCCGAGCAGAGCAGCGCGGTCAGACTGGTAAAGCATCGCTTCATTATCGTTCCTCTTTTCTCCCGTTTTTCAAAAACGGCTGCTTTCTCCTATATTCACCATATCATATGCAGAAATTCAATTCAAGACCATTTTCTATGAAAAGGAGCCGCTGCTTTTGCAGCGGCCCCCGTCTTCGCCTCCGGTGTTCCGGAGAAAAAGACTTACTTCATGTTGCGCTCGTAGGACTCGATCATTTTCTTGGACGTGTGACCCATAGAATCGTCAGGGCTGGAAACCCTTGCGGCGTCTGGCTTTTCTGCTTGTTCAGTCAAATCGCGGGTGATGTGACCCGTGCGGCTTTCGAGTTTCCGGAGGTACTTTTCCGTCGTTTCCCCCGTGAAGATCTTGACCTGAAGCAGCATAGTCGTGTCGTCCTTCGGTGTCACGAAGATCTTGCTGATATACTTGTCGATGAACTCCTTCGTGATGATTCCCTGCGCCGCGTCACGCTGGGCATTCGTCAGGACTCTGCGGATTTCGTCGATCTTTTGCTTGAAGGCGTCTCCCTCGGCGGCTGTCTGCTCCAGTTCTGTGATTTCCTTTTCGGCTTCTTCTATTTCACGATTGCAGTCAGCAGTCATCTTCTTGAAATCCGCGTTCGTAATACTGTCGTCTGCGGCAAGCTGCAGGAGCTTATTCTTCTTCCGATTTGCCTGATCGATGATGTTATTCTGCTGTTCGATCTTTTTCCGGAGCAAGCCGTGCTGCGTCAGCTCGTTATACATACGGATGTATTCTTCGACCATCGCATCGGCATCGGCAGACGTATCGCGGAATACCTCGAACAGAAGCGGTTTGATCTCGCTTTCGTAGATGGCAAAGGATTTACAGGAATCCGCGCCGTTTTTGATCTTGCCGGAGCAGAGCCATTTACTGTTCTTTCTCCCGCGCTTGTCCTCGGATTCGCGGCGGTAATAGGGCTGCCCGCACTCCGTACACCATAGCTTTCCTGTCAGGAGATTGGCGTGGTTGCAGACGCCCTGCCGAGCCTTCACATCCTCGCTGCGCTTTTTCAGGACAGCATTCGCAGCGTCCCAGATCTCCTCAGACACAATCGCCGGTACGATCTCGCCCGTCTCGTCCTTGAACATCACCCATTCCTCCGGCGGGAGGAATTTCTGCTTCTTCGTGAACATATCCACGACCTTGACCTTGTTGCCAACGTAGTAGCCCTTGTATTTGGGATTGGAAATCAGGTTGGACATGGTGGTGTGCGCGATTTTTTTGCCGTTGTGGTTGCGATAGCCCTTGTCCCAGAACAGTGTCTCTAACTGCTTCATCGAGTATTCGCCGGTTGCGTAGAGTTCAAACAGTTCCCGCACCATCGGCGCTTCCGTTTCGTCAATGACCAGCTTCCCGTCCGCTTTTGTGTAGCCGAAAATGCGGCTGTTGCCGAGTACGACGCTCGACTTGATGGCCTGCTGATGGCCGAATTTCACGCGCGAGGACAGCTTGCGCAGCTCGTCCTGCGCGATAGACGACATGATGGACAAGCGCAGTTCGGCATCCTCATCGAACGTGTTGATGTTGTCGTTCTGGAAGAATACACCGACGCTGTAGCTCAAAAGCTGGCGCGTGTACTGGATGGAGTCAAGCGTGTTTCGAGCGAAGCGGGAGATTTCTTTGGTGATAATCAGATCGAATTGACCTTCAGCGGCATCCTCGATCATGCGGTTAAAGTTCTCACGTTTCTTCGTAGAGATACCAGAAAGCCCCTCGTCAATGTACCCCGGCACGAATGTCCACGGGAGATTCCTTCGGATCAGATCCTCATAGTAGGAAACCTGATTGCCCAGTGAGTTTAGCTGCTCGTCACTCTCAGACGACACACGCGCATAGTAGGTCACGCGCAGCGGCAAATCGTAAATGGACTTTGTTCTTAACTCCATTCTGATCGTATGTATGTCCATTTGGTGCGCTCCTTCGTTTTTCGTTTTATCATGTTATATCTACAATATCACACCTGCATGAAACAAGCAAGCGTGAGTTTTTGACAGGAGCATCACGTCAGGACGCTCCTGTCAACTCCATTGGAGGCGGACGGCGCCAATGCACTGATTTTGTTCTTCATGCGGTTGCGTTCCGTCTCCGTAATCAGTCCGGCTTCAAACAGAACCTGATTGTAGTAGCTCAGCCAGAGCTGTTCAGCAAGCTCTTTCTTTGCCTGCTCCGGCGACGGTTTCCTCTGTGTACTGATGCTGTCCACCTCCTTTTTTGTTGTAAGTATTCCCAGCGGAAATTAGAATCATGCAGTTCTTCTTCGCCACCCCCCAACGTCTACATCGTGTCCATTCGCATTTCTTCGTGGTCGTCCTCGGCGTGACCGAGGGCGGTTTTCTTTTGCCGGAGCTTCTTGCGGCGCTTACTGTCGATCTGCAGCGGCATAGTCGTTCCGTCGTGCTGCGGCGCATCATCCGTCATCTGCTCCACAGCACGGCCAAGGCGCACAGCGCCGCGCACAAGATCACCGCTGTAATCGAGATCCACGCGCACGTCCGGATTTTCTTCCGCGTCTCCTGCACCGTATTCGAAAGCTGCTTCTTCGTATCGTTCAGGATCGCGGTCAGGGAGAGCTTCGTATTCTCTGTCAGCGCCTTGCAGTTGGAAGAATACCTCTCGTTCAGGCTCCCAGCCTGTTTCTCGAAATTTTCTGCGCTCGTTTGCATCTTGATCAGAGATTCCTGCGCTTCTGCTTTCGTCAGAAGCATTTTCAGGTCCGTATCTAACTGCATCTGCTGCCGAAACAGCCTGTTCTGCATTTCGAGCAGCGCGCTCCAGTTCCGCTCCGTGACCATCACGCTGGGTTCCAGCCGTTGTGCCTCGTCCATCAGCTTTTTGTGCTGCGTCAACATTTCTTGTGTTGTCATTCTCCGTTCTGTATCCAAACTCCGCCTCCATATTTTCTTTCAGGTATTTTTCTATATGTAATTTGCTGTCACGGCACTTGCGTCCGTCCGGTGTGGTGTAGGTAATATTCTTCCGGCCATCTGTCCAAGTAGCGTTGTAACCTTCCGACCGGAGCAGTACTAGAAATTCCTCACGATTCCCGGCGCAGCGCATACATTCGTCGATCACGCGCATGAGTTCAAATTTCCAACTCTCGCCCCTGTCAGCCGTGTAGTATTCCGCGTTAGACATCCCACTTGATTTCCGCTGCTCGTCCTTCTGGAATTTTGGAAGTCTGAGTTCCTCGCAGATTTGATCATTACGAACGCGCAGCGCCTGGATCTGCTCGTCTGCCATGTGGACTTTCTTGCCGGTCTCAAAATTGACGCTGTTGATGATGCAGTGCGAGTGAATGTGTTCGCGGTCGGTGTGGGTGCAGATGAGGATTTCGCAGCCCTCGAAATACCCGGCAAGCCACCGTGCCGCTTCGTGCGCTGTGCGCGGGTCGATGGCAACGCCTTTCGGGAAACTCTGCACCATGTGGTAGAACATCACGCCGCCGTCCTTGTGGTGCAAATGCTTCGTACTCAGGAACTCATCGAACGCCGTTTCCGGCTGACAGCCGATGCCGCTGATGAGCTGCACCCCATTCCAGAGCGTCTTATTTTTCTGCGCCACATACTGCATCACGCTTTTCATGCAGCCGCGCGTCTGTGCGCCTTTCTTGTAATTCACGAAATGGACGATTGCGATTTTCCGCACCCTCCTTCCTGCATCTGCCGCAGGGTGACGTTGATTTTTGCAAACTCCTGCGCGGCTGTGTCCAGATTGGCGAACTGAACTTTTCCCATGTTCGCCAGCACGGTAAGCTGGTTGAGGTTGTTGCCGATGGCCTTCTGCTGCCGCAGAACTTCTTTGAGGCCATCCATGATAACGATGCGCTTTCCGAGACAGCAGGCGGTCACATAGGCGCTTTGCGTCATGTGCGCCTGTGCCGCTTTTCGGCGTATCGCTTCTAAATCCTGTTCCGAAATGCGAATGCTGAATTGTTTGTCCTTTTTCATATATCCTCCGTTTCGTTAAAGTGGGCACGGGCTGCTGCCCGATTTGAGGCATTTGGCAGGAAGCCGGTTTCCGGCGACTAGCCAAACGCGATGCTGGCTCCTCCCGTTCGGGAGGATTTTCCCCGCCGCGGCGGGGGATTCTCTGCACTGGGCTGCTGTATTGCACCTGCATTTTTCACGTTGCCCGCACGTCGGCGCAACATGGGGCTTTGCGGCACTCCTGCGCACACACTCGCAGGCTGGGCAGAAAGCCGCACACAGCGGCGACACGCGCCTCACGGCGGCGAACGGTGCCCGCTGTGGAAGGGTGCAAGGATGCAAACCGTTCAAGGCGTTACCCCCTTGCCCTCTTGCTCCGGCAAGCGCCAGAGCCATTGGTCGGCGCGGCGCTCCGAAAGAATGCCGAGATTTCGCTTTGCGATTTTCAGCGTCCGCTCTGAAATGCCGAGCTGCTTTGCAAGCGCAAGGACTTCTTCGGCTGGTCTTGGCTGCGTCAGAAACCTGCGCAGCTCGTCTTCCATCTGCATGGTCTTTGTCTGCACCTGCCCTGTGCCGTTCAGGATGTTGTCAACGGTCGCATCGCAGAAGCCCTTCCACTGAAAGCCATGCTCCGGGTGAAGCTCAAATGCAATGGCTGCGCCCTCCGGTGCAAGGCTGTTCTTGTCCTGCGCGACAATGCGGAGCGTATCGCCGCTTTTCAGCCGCCCAACGATCAAAACGCTTCTGGCCGAAGCGCGGAAGTCGATAGAGCCGAGACCGCGATAGCCGGATTTCAAGCCCTGCGCCTTGTTCATGTGCCCGATCAGAATGACGGCGCATTGCGTGCGCTCCGCCATCAGGGAAAGTCGTTTGAGTACCGGGCGCACCTCGTTTGCGCGGTGCATATCCACATCGCTTCCGAGATACGCCTGCAGCGGGTCAAGCACGATCAGCTTTGCCGCTGTCCTGCGGATCGCTTCTTCCAGCCTTGCGTCGCAGAGCGTCAGCTCGCGTTTACTCTCGTCGATGACCAGCACGCGCGTGCAGTCTGCGCCTGCACTCTCTAGCCTTGGCTTGATGGTATCCGCCAGACCGTCCTCGGCTGTCTGGTAGATCACGTTCATCGGCTCCGCTGCCCGTTCGCACTCCGGCAGCGGATCGCCGCGCGTCAGAGCTGCAATGACTGCCAGAATGAAGCTCGTTTTTCCCTCGCCGGGGTCGCCTTGAAGGATCGTCAGCTTGCCCAGCGGAATGTACGGATACCAGAGCCATTGCACCTCCTCCGCGTTGATTTCACTCATGGAAATCAGTTTTAATGGTGTGTTTCCTGTCAAAAAATCTCCTCCGAATCAAAAAGTAAAGGTGCGTACCACGTTTTTCGCGGCACGCACCTTTCTACTTGTAGTATGGAGATTTTTCTGATACACTCAGAGTAATAGCAGACAAATAAAAATCATTCGCGGACAGGTTTCCAAAGGAGAAGCGTATGTTTCAGTCCATTACGTTCTATGTCGGAGAAAAAACGCTTGGCATTTACGGAGAAGAATTTCCGCTGGGAGCACTGACAACGGAGATTTTGAACATCACGCCGGAGGAATATCAAGCGCTTGACAGCCGCTTGCAATCTGCAATGGAAGGTATGGCGCGTTATGAAAAAACACACACGCTGACCGACTGGCATCGGGCAAATGAGCAGATGCTCCGGCTGAATGAAGCGCTCTGCCATCATCGTATTTTTCGTTTGATTCAGACGGACTCGTACATTTTGACAGAGGCGAAGCAGCTCACAGAAATGCCGATTGCAGAGGGTGATCCACTTGAAATGGATGCGCACGACCACGAGATTTTACGTCAGATCTGTGCATATGAAGACTACTTGGAAAATCCGAAGAAATACGGCAGAATCAAGAATCCGGAGGAATTGAGCGAGACGCAGCGGGAATGGTATCTGAACTTGTATCCGCCCATTCCGCCGAAGCCGGAGGCGAAAACCCCGGCGCTGCTGATCGCACCTGTGCCGCTGGATTTGAAGTGGCAGATGTATAAAGCATATTGTATGAATTATGCGCAGGTACTTGAAGATGTTGCCTCCGTCTGTCAGACGCTGCGCGCATTTATTCGGGAGGCGCTTTCCACGCTCGAACATCTGTCACCGAACCAATATATTGCGGCCTTGAACGGATTTCTCTTTCCGGAATTCCGGCACAAGTGGATCGCCAATCCGATAGAAGGCACCGGCAATTATACGCTCTTTGATGATGTCAGGATCCATCTCGTGCCGCGGGAAACGGCGCCGGATTCAGAGCAGTTCAGGATTTTTGAGTATTACGAAACAGAGCATTTACAAACACTTCTGAAGCTGGATTTTTATAAAGGGCTGGAAGCCGGGCATCTGATTCGGAAGTGCGAACTGTGCGGCAGGCTTTTTCTGCTGCAGAAGGGCTATCATACAAAATACTGCGATTCCCCGAATCCGGATAACCCGCGCTATTCCTGTGCGCAGCTCGGTTACCGGACGCGCGGCGTCAAAGAAACAGCGGCGGACAGTCCATTGACGCAGGCGCTTTCTCGCTGCTATCTGCGTATCGATAAGGACAAAGCCCGCGGCATCATCACGGCAGAGGAACAGATGCGCCTGCGGGCAAAGGCAGAAGAACTTTACCACGAAGCGCGAACGCAGCCCGGTATGCCCTATGAAGCCTTCAACGAATCCCTGGCAACCAGAAATCTCTATCCGCTCTGCGGTGTGCAGCGCAAAAGTAAGCCCGTAGGACGCCCAAGAAAGTAAAACTGACGGTGCTGCGTGAGGAGGTGACAGCTTATGACGAACGAAGAACTGTACCGGCAATATCTCAGCGGCGACACGGAAGCCTTTGAGCAGCTCTATCTGCAAATGCAGGGGTTCATCGCTTCTGTTGCAAAAGACGCGGCGCAGAGCTTTGGCTGTACAGACAAAGAAACGCTGGATGAACTGTGCGCCGAAGGTGCGTTAGAGCTTTGTGAACGCCTTTCCACCGGGGAGTATGATGAGGCTCGTGGAAAACTGACTACATATCTGCATCCGTTTCTGCGCGGCAAGATGTACCGCTATTTGGAGGCAAATCTCGGTGCAGCGGCGTTGCCAAAAGACGAAATGCAGCGCGTAAAGCAGGCACAGCGGCTGCACAAGGAGGAGATGCTTCCTCTGGATGAAGTTGCACAGACGCTTGGCGTTTCCGCTGAAAAGGCTGCGCAGTTGATTGACTGCAAGACGAGGCCGCTTTCTGTCTCTGCGCTATCAAATGACGATCCGGACGATGATCCGCTTGCGTGGCTGCTGCTCGACCAGCACGCTCTCACGCCGGAACAGGCTGTTTACCGGCAGGTCTGCACGGAGGAACTGGAGCAGCTTTTCCGCACGCTCAGCGCAAAGGATCGCGCAATTCTCGGTCATACCTACGGCGTGTTCGGCTACGAAAAGCTGTCTGCGGACGAGCTTGGCCTGCGCGAAATGCTCTCGCCGGATGGCGTGACAAAAGCCAGAAAAGCCGCATTGGAGCGCCTGCGCAGCCGATACCCCGGCAGCGGCCTGCACCTCTGGCGGGATGTGTATCATGCACTGAAAGACATATAGAAGAGAACCCGCACTGGAGAAAAGCAGTGCGGGTCTTTATGTTCGAGCAGAGAAGTTTTGAATGTTCAATTCCTGTAAATCTTTATGTAAATTTTCACTATTTTCACCATTTTCACTTGTGCTGAGTGAAAATGGTGCTATAATAAGAATAACCAACACGGAGGTGTGATCGATGCAGTACGAAAATGAGCGCATGGAATTTAAATCCCAGCTGACAGATGATATTTACAAGGAAGTCATCGCCTTTACGAACACGGATGGCGGCGTGATCTATATCGGCATTGACGATCAGGGCAACGCGACCGGCATTGACAATGTGGACGAAACCTACACACGGCTAACGAACGGCATCCGCGACGCCATTCAACCGGATGTGACGATGTTCGTGCGCTATGTGCTGCAGGAGAACAAGGTCATCCGCATTGAAGTCGGTGAGGGCAGCTATAAGCCGTATTATCTGAAGGGCAAGGGTCTGAAGCCCGCCGGCGTTTATGTGCGGCAGGGCGCGACGAGTGTACAGGCGTCGCCGGAGCAGATCCGGCAGATGATCAAAGATTCGGACGGCGACGTGTTTGAAGAAATGCGTACCGTGCAGCAGGATCTGACCTTTGACGAAGCAGCGATTGCGTTCAAGCGGTACAAGGTGGATTTTTCAGAAGACAAGTATATTGCACTGGGGCTTCGGAACATTCACGACGATCAGTACACCAATCTGGCGCTGCTTCTGTCCGACCAGTGCCAACACACGACGAAAATCGCCGTATTCAACGATGAATCCTGTACAGAGTTCCGGGACAGCAAGGAGTTTGGTGGCTCGATCTTCAAGCAGTTTGAAAATTCGATCAATTATCTGGCGCTGTGCAACAGGACAGTCTCTACCATCAAGGGTGTCGTCCGCACGGATAAGCAGGACTATCCCGAGGAAGCCATCCGCGAAGCGCTGCTCAATGCGCTGGTGCATCGGGACTACAGCTTCAGCGGCAGTATTATCATCAACGTGAACGACAGCAAAATGGAGTTTATTTCTCTGGGCGGTCTTCTGCCCGGTCTTTCCACGGAGGATATCCGTCTCGGCGTTTCTCAGCCGAGGAATAAGAAGCTGGCGGAGATCTTTCATCGTCTGCGCCTGATTGAGAGCTACGGCACCGGCATCCGCCGCATTTTCAAGCTCTACGCAAGCTGCCCCGTCCAGCCCAGCATCGAGGCAACGACAAATGCATTCCGAATCGTACTGCCGAACATGAACGCCGCTTCTGCGGGCGCAGAAAACGCGGCAGAAGCAAAGCCTGCCACGCCGATCATTACGCCGCAGATGAAAATCGTTCTGGACTACCTCAAGGAATACGGTGAAATGCGCGACGAGGATTTGCAGGAGCTGCTGCATATTAAAAAAACCAGAGCCTACCTGCTGACCCGCCAGATGAGCGAGGAAGGGCTGATCGAGGTCGTCGGCAGAGGGGCGGAGAAAACATATAAATTGAAATAAAGTGGAGGTGCGTCATGGCACTGGAAAATAAATTGGGACTGACGAGTTCTGCCGACCTTGCGCGCGAGGAGGAACGGAGCAGCAAGAAAAAGGCCGTATGGCTATTTGAAAGCGGCACACTGGACAAGCTGTCTGTCGGCACGTTCGTGTCGCTCGAGGCGATTCACAGGGCGCTTTTTGAGGATATTTATGACTTCGCGGGCGAGCTTCGCACGGTGAATCTGGCGAAAGGTAATTTCCGCTTTGCGCCGCTGATGTATCTGGAAGCGGCGCTGGCAAACATCGAGAAAATGCCGCAGAGTACTTTTGATGAAATCATCGAAAAGTATGTAGAAATGAACGTCGCGCATCCGTTCCGCGAGGGTAACGGGCGCAGTATGCGTATCTGGCTTGATTTGATGCTGAAAAACGGTATTGGTCAGGTCGTGGATTGGAGCAAGGTCGATAAGGAGGACTATCTGCTTGCAATGGAGCGCAGTCCGATTAAGGATGTGGAGATTAAAGTGCTTCTGAAAGCCGCGCTGACAGATGATGTGAATAGCCGCGAAGTTTTTATGAAAGGCATCGACCACAGCTATTATTATGAAGGATATACGACATTTAGGGCGGAAGAATTGTAAATTTCAAAGTGACAAATCGCAATTAACTAAAGCGAATCTAGTTGCCAAGTAGTGGAAACTTGTAGATATAATGAAGAAGTCTATTGTCATAAAACTCCATTTAATTCTATCCTTTTAAGAAAAACAACAAAAAATACATGAAATAGTAGGTGTTTGGTAATTGATATGAATAAAATCCGAGAGTTTATTCGTAAGCACAAGAAAATAATTATTGCTTTAATGCTCCCATGCTCTTTCTTGCCCTTAATTATTGTTCATGTGCTTTTCAAATGGCGTAGCGACATTGATTTCCTTGTTGCTGAATGGAGTGCAGGTGAACTACTTGGATATATAGGAACGCTTATGAGCTTTTGGGGAACTATAATTCTTGGATGGCTTGCGTTACAAGCATCAGATAAAGCAAATGAATTGTCCAAAAGAGTTATTGAGCTTGAACAAGATCATTATCGTTTAGAAATGAGACCTTTCGTCCTTGTTAGTAATTGGCGAGCGTATGAAATTGATGCCACAGAGTTGGTGAATGACCCTAAGAGAAAATATATTCAGATTGGAACATATAAAACTGGGACAGCATTAGGGGTGGCAGTAGAATTAACTAATACAACAGAGTCTTTTATTACCGTTGAATATAGTTGCGGGAAAGCCCAAAATTCTGATTTGTCTTGGGGGAAAGTTGCTGTTAACCAAGAAAACTTGAAAATGACACTCCCTCCAAACGAAAAGGACGAATTTGTATTTTATGCTTCTTTGGATTTTATGAAAAGTCAAATCGGTCAACACATTTCGATTGAGTTGATACTAGAAAATCGCTTTTCAAAACGCTATAAGGAATTATTTTCAATTATAATCACCTCATTATCAGACAATGTGTCACGGCAACCCGGTAAGTGGCATTGCTGTCTGTTCGCACAAGAGTATTCGATTGGGCGATTTGAAAAAGATGAAAATGATGAACCGATTTGCGTCATTGAAGATCTATGAGAAAGTGGGAATATGAAATGAGTACCAATATTTCAAAAAAGAAGCGGGACGATCTGCTGGACAAAATCAAGCAGATTCGTACCTTTATCGCTGCAGCACCGCAGGATGAAAACACAGGCAACCTGCTTTCTTATCTGTCAGATCTAGAAAAGGATGTGAACGGCAAGAAGTATGGCCTTGTGTTTGAGGAGCATCGGGAGGAAATCGATGAGGTGCTGGCTACCCATACGCCAGTGCTGACCGAGGACGGCAGCCTTTTTATCGACCACGGCGGCGAAATGAATTTTCTCATCGAGGGGGATAACCTTGCTTCGTTGCAATTGCTTGAAAAGACGCACAGAGGCAAAGTTGACCTTATCTACATAGATCCGCCGTATAATACTTTGAAAGATGGCTTTACATATTCCGATACCTTGATTGATGGAACTGATACTTTTCGGCATTCTAAATGGCTGTCTTTTATGCGAGGAAGATTAACCTCTGCTCGTAAACTAATGTCAGATAAAGGCATAATTTTTATAAGCGTTGACGAAAATGAGTTTTCTCAAATCAAACTATTGTGTGATGAAATTTTTAACGAGAGCAATTTTATAGAGTGTATTGTATGGAACAAGCGTGTGCCAAAAAACGATAAAGGCATTGGCAATATTCACGAATACATTTTAACCTACGCCAAAAGCTCAAATTTTAAATACAAATTTATGGTATTGAAAGATGGGTTGAAAGATATTGAAGATTTGTTGGCTGATTGCAAGAAAAACGGTGTTAGTATCGAGGAAACTGAAGCTCGTCTAAAAAAACTATATAAAAAGAACAATTATGACCGTGCAATAACCCTATACAATGCAGTCGATGAAAATTATCGAGTGTGGGGTAAAATCAATATGAGTTGGCCAAACGGCAATACGTTTGGTCCTCGGTATGATGTTATCCATCCCATAACCAAAAAGCCTGTTCGTGTACCAGATCGTGGATGGCGTTGGAGTGAAGCATCATTTTTTGAAGCGGTTGATTATGAACATATTGTAGAACGTTTTGACGGAAGTTATATGTGTGGCGGCATTTGGTTTTCTAAAGATGAAAATATGCAACCAAGTTCCATAAAATACTTAGATGAAGTAAATCGTATGCTTTTACGCTCAATTATAAGCCTGAAAAGTGACGGCGGTATAGAGTTAGAGAAATATTTTGATAAGAAAAGCGTTTTTGCATACCCAAAATCTGTGGAATTGCTTCGCCTTTTAATAGACTCTATAACATATAACAACAAGGACTGCATCGTTCTTGACTTTTTTGCGGGCAGTGGCACAACGGGCCACGCCGTTATGAAGCTCAATGACGAGGACGGCGGAAACCGCCGCTTTATCCTCTGCACCAACAACGAAAACGGCATCTGTCGAGATGTGACCTACGAACGCATCCGCCGTGTTATTGATAAAGAAGACTATGCCGCCAGCCTGAAATACTACAAGATTGACTATGTACCCATTTCGAATCGTATGTACTACGAATATGCCGACGAACTGCTGCGGCACATCCGGGAGCTGGTGGAACTGGAAAATGGCATTAATTTTACGGGCAACGTGGAAATCGCTATCGTGCTGACCGAGGACGAATTGGCCGCATTTATTGCTGACAAAGACCGCTTTACAAAATGTCGTCGGCTCTATATGGGACACGATCTCTTACCCGATGAAGAACAGGAAGCGGAACTTTTCAAAAATAAGATTGAGGTCAATGTTATCCCAGATTACTACTACCGAGATTTGCAGGAGGGTTGACTATGGAGCTGAAGGAATTCCAACTCAGTGCAGTAAAGGCGTTGTTTGAGGCGATGGACAAGCCCGTCAGAGATATTATCCTGAAAAGCCCCACCGGAAGTGGAAAAACCATAATCCTCACCTATTTTATGCACCAATACATACAGTCTTATCCGAAAACGGTGTTTGTTTGGCTCACTCCCGGCAAAGGCAACCTTGAGGAACAGAGCAAAGCAAAAATGGATAAGTATATCCACGCCTCGCAGACAAAACTGCTCTCCGATGTGATGACGGCAGGATTTGAGGAAAACGACAGTTGCTTTATTAACTGGGAGAAACTCACGAAAAAAGGCAACAACGCCCTCAAAGACAGCGAACGGACAAACTTTCTGGAGCACATCGAGCACGCACTGAACGATGGTCTGCACTTTGTCATCATTGTGGATGAGAGCCATCAGAACAACACAATCAAAGCAGATGAAATTATCCAGTATTTCCATACAGAGAAGATTATTCGCTGTTCTGCTACACCTAAGGGCATTGCCAAAGCGGAAGTGATCGAGATCCCTGAGGAAGAAGTCATTGCGGCGGGTCTTATCAAGAAGATGCTGGTTATCAATCAGAATTTTCCGCAGACCGTGGAGACCGAAGATCAGACAGCATATTTGCTGGAGCGTGCCCTGCAAAAGCAGCGTGAGCTTCGTGCGGCGTATCTGCAAATGGATGTGGATATTAATCCCTTGATTATCGTGCAGATACCGAACAAATCAGAAACCTTGCAGGATAGTGTGGAGCGCTGGTTTGAAGCGCAGGGGCTTACCTATGAAAACGGTCAGCTTGCGGTTTGGCTTTCTGACCGGCACGAAAATCTGGAGGGCATTGATGCACCTGCTGCACCCTCTACAGCTGTTATTATCAAGCAGGCTGTAGCTACTGGCTGGGATTGTCCCAGAGCGCAGATACTCGTCAAACTGCGGGACAATATGGATGAAACCTTTGAAATTCAGACTATTGGCCGTATTCGTCGCATGCCGGAGGCGAAGCATTATGGCAGTGACCTGCTGGATAGCTGCTATCTCTATACATTTGACGAGAAATTTACTGCTGGCGTCAAGATGGCGCTGGACAAGGGTGCACTCAATGCCTGTACGCTGTTTCTTAAGAGCGAGTATAGAAATATAACTCTGACGGGAGAGCAGCGTTCGATGATTTCAATACCCAGAAATCCGCAAAAGGCTCTGCGGGCGATCTGGCTCTATGCAGAGGAAAACTTGGGTGTTGGGGCAGACAAAGAGGAGAATCGGACACGCTTACAGACCGCTGGATATATTCTTCGGGATGATGTGGTGCGCCATACTGTTTCTGGTGAAACCGCTACGCTCGATTTTTCTTCTTCGGATATGAACATGGTAAGTGTGACGGAAAAGCTGAATACGCACAAGCACGGGCGCGATTATCATCAAAAAATCGGCAAAATCGGTTTGGAAATTGGTATGGAGTATTCATTTATGAATACTATCATCCGCAAGCTCTTTGATAAGAACTTCAACTATGCTCACAAAATACTTGCGCTGGAACCGAGGGAAGTATATGCCTTTGTATTAAACAATGCTGATCGCCTTCGTCATCTGGTTCGAGAAGCAATGGCGGCGGAAATGGCACAGATGCAGCTCGATGTTAAGACCAAATCTTTGTTTGAGTTTCATATTCCGCAGTCCTGTTTGTTTACCTACAATGGAGAAGCCAAAACCCAGATCATTTATAAAAAGAATGTTTATCAGAATTACCTTTCTTCTGCTGCGCCTCGCTCTACACCGGAAGTTAAATTTGAGAAGTTTTGCGAACATTCCGGAAATGTGGAATGGTGGTATAAGAACGGCGATAAGGGTAGTGAGTATTTCTCTATTGTATACGGGGACAACTCCGAGAAGCAAAAACTGTTTTATCCAGACTATATTGTCGGCGTAAACGGTGAGATTTGGATCATAGAAACCAAGGGTGGTTTTGACCGAAGCGGCAACAGTCAGGACATCGACATCTATACGCCGAAGAAGTTTGAAGTGCTGAAAGCGTATCTGGATGCGCACAGGCTTAAAGGCGGTATCGTTCGGAACGACGCTACAACAGACGAACTGTGCATCTGTATGGAGCACTATTCAGATGACATCGGTAGCGATGATTGGGCGCTTCTCGAAGATATATTTGGGTGAGGTGACTGTATTGAAGATTCTTGAGTTGAGAAGCATTCCTGTCAATGGGAAAGCATCTGTTCAGTTTATTAGAATAGATCCAGAGGATATTTCTGTAACACTTTCTGAGATATTGAAAGCAATAATGGATTTGTCCTGGCTTAAGAACTTTGATGCAGAGTCTCTAGCTCGAAGCTATGAGCAACGAGCACAAATTACGATTGCTGATATACGCAGAAAAATTGAAAGCTGTGATACAGGAAAGCTAACAAAAGATGCGGGTGAATATGTGGTATCCGAGTTAGCAAGAGAAGCGATCGTCTCGGAACTTAATTATTTGGATATTCCTTTAGCGGAGTTGTTGGGTAAGAAAATTTCGGGAAATCCGGGGTTTGACTTTCACAGTCAAAATAATGCCACAAATACCGTAATATTTGGTGAAGCAAAGTATGTAACCGCTCATAGCGGGTATCCTCGAGCAATAGATCAAATAAAAGCATTCGTTGATGATAAAAAAGACATTGCGGACATTGCTGATTTGCGGGATTTTTGTAGTGCAATTGCGTTGTCTCGTGTCATTGATGGATCTAAGGGGTTTGCAGCGGCATTTTCTGCAAAAAGCACCCCTAGCGACAAGCTAATTAGTGCTATAACCGCAAAAGACTCATTCCAAGAATTGCTAAAATATGAAGAAGTGATTTTGGTGGCGGTGAACTTATGAACGATGTCATTAAAAGCGGAAATATCATAAAAAAGATTAGAGACGGGAAACAATTAGAAGAAATTGCTTTGTTTGCACGGAACTGTATTTTTAGAGACGGTCCTAAGGATGCCTTGGTTCTTGAAATCCTATCCTATTTGAAACTGTTCCAGCCGACTTTTTTTGAAAAATTTGAAGATGAGTTGATAGAAACAATGGGGTTGTTTTTCAAAAATCCCTCTCCAGACACGCTTCAAGGTGTTGTTTTCGATATGTATCGCCAACATATTAAAGAACAGTATGGAGAGGATTATACCCCAATGCAGGCAAGTATCCTAAAGCAAATTGAAGATAAACACCATTTCAGTTTCTCAGCACCAACAAGCACGGGAAAGTCGTTTGTTTTCCGCAACCTTATCCGATCTGCTTCGAATGATGTCATAGTAATTGTTCCATCTCGTGCGCTAATAAATGAGTACTATGATCGTATCTGCGAAATTGTCAATGTCAAAGAGGTTAATGTCCTTACATTTGTCGATCGGATAAATACAAAATTTGCCAAGAGAAACATTTTTATTCTCACACCGGAACGCTCAAGAGAACTTTTCAAAAATAAGAGCTGGTTGAATATTGACCTGATACTATTTGATGAAGCACAATTAAGCGACGAAAAATCTGTGCGAGGGTTATATTTTGATAGCATCGTTCGGCGTGCTTTAAAGAGTTTTCCTGATGCCAAGTACGTTTTTGCACACCCGTTTATTTCAAATCCGGAAGCGCAACTGCAAAGAAATGGCATAATTGATACGCAATCGGCAGCTATTAATTATGAGCAGAAGAATGTTGGTCAAATTTTCTATGTCCACAACCAAGCTACGGGCAATTTTTATCATTTGGGAACTAGTAAGGAGATATTGGGCAAGCAAAAACTCAAAGCAGAATTTGATCCTGTCGAGAGAGCCATTTCGAGCGGAGGAAGCGTACTAATATATGTATCCAAATCACATATTTACAACAAGAGTATATACAGTGAATTTGATAAATATATCAAATTATGCAATAAACTCGAAAATCCAGATGCGCTTCAGATGATTGACGGACTCCGAGCCTATATTGGAGCGTCAAAAAATAATGCTCTGTTTTACAATTCTGAGATGCTTGAAAAACTTTCTCTTGGTATCGTGACACACCACGGTTCAATGCCACTTGCAGCAAGATTGATATTAGAGCATTTTACACAAAGTGGTTTCTGTCGGATTTGCTTTGCAACATCTACATTGGAGCAAGGGATCAATATGCCATTTGATGTTGTATATTTGGATAAATTCGAAGCAAGTAAATCGTTGTCGGTAAAGAACCTGATTGGTCGGGCTGGGCGCTCAACTGTTGATGCAAAATTTGACTACGGTAGCGTTGTTATTCGAAATAATGCTATCACACCGTTTAGGAAGGTGATGAGAAAAGCGGAGCCTCTATCTAACATCTCGAATTTAGATGTAACTGATGATTCTCTTGACGAGAAATACAAAGAGTTCAAAGAGGCCATCAACACTGGTGAGTTTTCAGATGAGTATAATCTTCCCAATGCGGATGTTGAAAAGTTACATTCAGAAGATGTTACGGCGATGATTCCACAATTGCTTGATATGATGTTTGATGATGGCAACATCATAACGCCAAATACTGATATGAAAGAAGTTAACGATCTTTTTTCAAAGCTATATCAGCAGTACCTTGGGCGTAAATTGTGCCAAGCGGAAAAGTCGGTATTAAGTACGGCTGTCAAAATTATGATATGGAAGGTACACGGAAAGACCTTTCATCGCATCTGTCAATACCGCTATGCATACGCATCTCGTACTGCAGAGCGACAGCAGCTATACCGAAAAGAGAACGCGGAAGAAGCAAACAGTATTCCAGCAAAATATATAGTTGGTTATCACGACATTCCAGATAAGGATCTGACGGCATATCCCCTTATTTCGACATCCATTTCGGCCAAAGATGTTGACTATGATCTTATAGTTTATGATACTTATGATTATCTCGACAAACTCATTGGGTTTAAGCTTAGTGACATTTTTTACGCAATATTTTATCAATACTATGAGACGAAGAGTGACGAGCGTGCATTGCGCTTAGCAAAATACTTCAAATATGGCACCGATAAAGAACGTGAAATATGGATGCTGCGCTATGGCTTTTCTTTCGAGGAAATCGAATGGGTATCTGAGTGTATTGATTCTATTGATGAAACAGAAATCAAATTTAACGATAAAATCAACGCATTGGATGAAGCGCAACTTAAGGCTATAGAGCAGTATGTACACAAATAATGTGTGCTAATTAGGCTTTTAATAGAAAAAGTATTTGGATTCCAAAGCCAAGCAGGAAATTTCCCCCGCCTTTGCTCTTTACTATATGTTGAAGAATGAGTTCAGCCGCCCTGCCATCATCGGGTAAGGTAACTGACATTTTAGAAAATGGGGAATTAGATTTTAGCTTCAGATAAGAAAAGTGGCAGTTCCAAAACACCTTTGGAACTGCCGCTTAAAACTATTATCCGCGATAGAATCCGTTTTCACTGTACTGTGCCCATTTTTCATACATCTTTTCGTAGTTTTCTTTGATGAATGCCTGAATTTTGCCGATTTCCCAATCCGTCAGAATCCTCTTGTTTTGAAGAACACTGTCGCCGTTGCCCTTAACAAAGAACTTGGCGGAACCGGCTTCGGTCAGCTTTTTATCGCTGGCGTGGACGTGCATACATTCCACAACGCAGAAAGACGTAAAATAGAGGTAATATCCCGCAACCTTAAACTCGTAATATTTCGGCATCTTACGCCCCCATATACTTAAGACTGGCGTTTAAATACTTGGAAGCAATGTGAAGCTCAATGTCATTCATCGTTGTTTCCAGAACCGAACCATCGGCTGCGAAAACGGCTGCCTTGTCTGGAGCGTTCAGATTCAGGACCCGATAGCCGTCCTCAAATTTCGAGAAAGCGTATCCGTCGATGATAACCTCCGCTTCGTCGGCAATCTGCTTGATATCAACCATATGCAATCGCGACCTCCTTGATTGGTTTCAGGAATTCCTGCGCGTTGATATACAAATTATTCAGAATCGGAAGCAGGTCGATGTATTCCTCCTCCGGTTGTGGGTTATGGCGGTATTTTGCCATGACGACCAGGTAGCCATTGTCCCAATCCTTGACGGAGGTATAGCGTTCCAGCGAATAGGGCGCTTTGAACCGAATTGTCCGATTTCCGAAGGAAAAGATACTGAAGCCGTCGCAGTTTCCTAACGTTGCAATTTCATTCATGGAATCACCTGCTTTCACAGCTATCTTACCACAATTCTGAGATATTCGCAACGAGAAAGCTGCAAAATTAAATCCCCAGCAGGCTGCATTTTTTATAAGCCTGCTAGGGATTCTTCTATACTGTCAGTGTCGCTATGTACCGCACCGCCTGCATATGTCCCTCCATGATCCGGTTATTCCTAGTAAATCTCGCGGTTCGTATGGGGCACACGTTCTTGACCATCTGGCCGCCGACGGAGCCGGCTTCGCGGGAGGTCAGGTCGCCGTTATAGCCGTTCTTCAGGTTGACGCCGACCTCCCTTGGTGTTCTTTTTCATCTTATTTTTTGCCGGGTTCCGGATTGGATGGCAGCGGGAAGCTTCGCACGGGGGCTGGGGCCAGCTCGCCGACGAAGCGGTAAAAGATGCGGATGCTCTGGCAAAACGGCTGCTCCCGGCGGACGGACTTCCGGATACCCTGCGGCAATTCCTTCGGTCCGATCTCAATGCGCTCAACAAACAGCGACAGCGTTTCTCTGTCCAGCTTCTCAATGTGTGTATAGCGCCGTGCAAGGGCGAAAAAACGCTGATAATCCTCCGCTGCGTTTTCTGTTTTGTCCGGTTCCAATGCTGTCAGAAGTCTTTGAAGTCCCGCGCCCTCAGTTTGAAGCTGCGACACCATATCGGATAGCCGGGCATCCTCCAGTCGTCCCTCCGCATTGTCCATGTAGAGCTTTGTAATCACCCTGTCGATGGTTTTCAGACGGGCGGCAGCCCGCTCCTGCTGAAGCTGCCGGGCCTGGACTGCCTCGGACGTTTGCGTTTCCCGGAGAACATCGCCGACAAGCCGGTCGATCTGTTCATCGGTCATGGCAAGGATCTCGTTCAGATCCTGCCGCACGACCTCCAGAAGGTCACTGTAGCGGATCCGGACACCCTCGCAGGGATCTGCAATGTCGGGCCGCTGTCTGGTGCAGGACAGGTACCAGTATTTCTCGCGTTCCCCCTTATAGACCGTTCCGCAGGAGCAGAGCGAATGCCCGCAGCGTCCGCAGACGGCAATGCCGGAGAAAATGCTTTTGCGCACGTGGTCGTATTTCTGATAATTCCGAGTTCCTTTTCCGAGATTCAGCGCCGCAGCGTCAAATGTCTCCTGCGAAACAAGCGGCAGATGCGTGCCGCGCGTGACTGCCCAATCTTCCTGCGGGACGGGGAGCTTCTTTTCGGAACGGATGCTGGCCTTTCTCGTTTTGCCAAGCAGCGTATGCCCGAGATAGACCTCATTCTTGAGGATCCGCTTGATCGTCGTATAATTCCAAAGATCAGAGGCGTGGCTGGCGCCCTCGTCGCCAAAATGATCGCGATACAGGACGCGATATTTGAGCGGCGGAATGATCCCGCCGGCGTTCAGCTCCATCGCAATTTTCCGGGAGGAATCACCGGAGGCCGCCGCGGCAAAAATTCTCTGCACGACCGGCGCGGTCACCTCATCCGGGATGAGCTGATGCACATTGTCCGGATTCTTTTTGTAGCCATACGGCGGACAGGCACAGTATTGCCCGCTCTCACGCTTGTTTTTCAGAACGTTTTTGACCTTGCGTGAACCGTCACGCAGGTAGACCTCGTTCATGGCGAACTGGAACGGTGCAAAGACGTTTTCACGCGCCGTATCAAAGCCGTCGGAAATCGTGAAGAAGTGGATGCCGTGCTCCGGAAAATATTCTTCGGCGTAGTAGCTTGCCTCGCGCATATTTCGTCCAAGTCTGGAAAGATCGACGGTAATGACCGTATTCGCGCTCTTCTTCCTCAGGAATTCCAGCAGCTTTTTGAAGCCGGGGCGTTCAAAGTTTCCGCCCGACCAGCCGTCATCCTGAAAGACAGCCGCGACGATCAGTTCTCGTTTCGCGCAATACTCTTTAATCAGACTGATCTGGTTTTCAATGCTCCCGGATACGCTCTTTCCGGCCTCATCCACGGAAAGACGCACATATGCGGCAACAACAATTGATATGTTGGTCCTCATGTTTAGCCTCCTTGAACCAACTTCCCGTTCATATTATAACTTACCGGCGCAGATACGTCAATTTTTCCGTCGGTTTTCGACGATTCCAAGATTTTCTTTGCAATGATCTCTGCGGCGCTGCTCTGATCCCGAAAGCTTCTTTGTACGCAGTAGGTTGCACCGCCAATTTTAATTTCATGCCGATCCGTAGAAAACACCTCCTGCGCGTATTCTGTACGCTTCCCGGATTTTCTAATCAGAATCATGGCTGTGGTATATGGGATCGCAAAAAAATGCACCGGTGCGCTGCAGAAGCACCGGTGCATTTTTCATGGCAAGCAGACGCGGCTACCCGTTCAGCGGAAGGGCCAGGCGCAGCAGGAACACGCCGTTTTCAGCCTGCAGCTCGAACAGGCCGCCGCGGCGGGCGGCGATGGCCTGCATACTGCGGCAGCCGTAGCCGTGACCCGCGCGGTCGGATACCGGAAGCCCCTCGCACATGACAACCTCGCCCTGATACGGGTTCTTGATTTCCAGCAGCAGCTTATTGAGCCGCACACCGCAGTACAGCGAGACGGTCCGCTGCTGCTCGTCCAGCCCGGACACGGCGCGGAACGCGTTTTCCAGTCCGTTGGACAAAACGGTGCACAGCTCGGTGTCTGGAATGCTCAGCGCTGCGGGGAGGCGGAGCTCCGCCGTCAGCCGGATGCCGTGCTGCTGCGCCTTTTCCGCAAACGAGGAGCACAGCAGATTGACCAGCTCGTTTTCACAGTAGCGCCGGACGCTCAGTGCCTCGACCTCGGACTGTACACGGTGGATATAGTCCCGCGCCTGTTCTGTCCGGTCTGCTGATAAAAACGCGTCGATCGCGTTCAGGTGGTGGCGCATATCGTGCTGGTACACTGCCGTCTGCGCCTGAGAGCGGCGCATGGCGTCCATTTCCGTCTGCGCCTGCGACCATTTTGCTTCCAACATGGAGCTTTGCATCTCCGCGCTGCCGCGCCGCTGCGTCTGCACGTGATACGCGGTCAGGAATATCACGTAGAATACGATCAGCAGCGCCGGAAGCGACTCGTTGACTGCATGAATTCCGGCGTAAAGGGCATCGGAATAGATCGTCGTTGCGTAATCAAAGAAATAGAACGCGACCGGAAGGCTGCCGAACAGCCCAAGCGCCGCCCTTGAGCAGGTCATGGCTTCGTATGCCGCACGGACAAAATACCGGCGCAGCAGGAGAAAGACCGGAACGATCAGCACCGCATAGCTGATCTCGCCCGCCAGAACAGAGTGCGTCAGCGCACTGACGATCTCGCGTACCCAGTTGAGAATCTCACAGCACAGGTACGCGGTAAAGACGCTGACGATGGACACGCCAAGCGGCTTATGCAGCAGAAAAATCAGCCCCAGCGTCAGCGGCAGGTGGACGATCAGCGGATACAGCCGCTTGACCGTGTCGACGCCGAACAGGAGCCAGGGCGGGATCTGAATGAGCAGCAGCAGAACGCAGAGCAGCGCGACCGTCCGCCTCTGCCTCCGGCTCTCGCAGCCGCCCGCGATTTCCACGCTCAGACACAGGCCGAAGATCAGGATCAGGCCATAATTCAAAATGCCGATGATAACCTCAGCGGGCACAGCTCATCCCTCCCGTTCCAAAAACAGCAGCTTCATGTAATCCTTTTGGAGCTGCGGGTACAAAAGCCGTGAAACCGGGAGGTTTTTTCCGGAAAACGTTCGCACGCCCGCAGGCGAAAGCTCGCTGATCTGCATCATGTTAACAATATACGAGCGGTGGATCCGCGTGAATTCCTCCCGCGCGAGCAGCACAGCCTCATAATCGCGGAGCGTACCTGCCGTCTGCCGCACCTGACCGCCGGCCAGATTGAAATACAGGTGCTTCCCGTTGACCTCGACAAAGGCCAGCTGCGAAAACGGGATGCGGATCAGCGTGCCGCCGGTTTTCAGCGTCAGACTGTCCTGCGGTCGCTGCTCACGCTGCCAGAGCTGATCCAGAATGGGGTGCAGCGTCTGTGCGCGGACGGGCTTCAGCAGATACTCCATCGCCTTCACGCCGTAGCTCTCATACGCAAAGCCCGGCGAGGAGGTCAGGAACACAAGCGCCGCCGCCTCGTCAAAGCTGCGCAGCTCACGCGCGGCAGCCATGCCGTCCATGCCGGGCATCATCACATCGAGCAGATACAGCGTAAAGCGCTCCCTGCGCGCCGCATCCAGCAGCTGCGCCGCGCTGCGGAACGTGCGAAAATGCAGCGGGCAGCGCCGCTGCGCCTGCCACTGCCGCAAAAGCTCCGTCACAGTCTCCAGCTCCTCCACCTGATCGTCGCAGACCGCGATATTCATCCGCACCGCCTCCCTCGAAAATACCTTTTCTGCATCTTATCATACTCCGGCGTATCTTTCCAGAGCGCGTATGACATTTCAGGCAGAAAAAGCATACATCTCGTGCCGCCCATGCGCATTTCCGCACAGCAGCTGCTATACTCAATATAACCGAAAAGAAGGAGGGACGCGGGATGGAGCAGTGGATCGCGTGGCTTGCCGCGCTTGTCAGCTTCTCCGCCTTCCTCGTCCTCTGGTTCCGGGAGGTGCGGCGGATGCTGCGGTCGCTGAAGAGCATTGTCGACAGTGCGCTTGAGCAGGCTGCCGCCTGCCGCAGAAGCGCCGCCGCGGACGAGCGCGCCGCCGGAGTTCTTGCGCGCAGCGAAAGCATCCTGCGGCAGGCCGTGGAGAACTACAATCATGCGCTGACCCGGCCGTGGAACTTCCTTCCCGGACATCTGATGGGCTTTCACAGGCTATGACCGCCGCGTCAGCGGCACAGAAACAGCAAGGAGAGAGAATTATGGGATGTGCTTATCGGCTTTACGCAGTTGAACGAAAAATAGATACAAAAGTCCGAAAT
>ERZ779876.767-NODE-767-length-32265-cov-4.811580_pt1 | contig 32265 bp, 19 predicted proteins | sample MGYA00511068_ERZ779876 | MGnify/ENA primary metagenome ERZ779876 (study PRJEB29588, sample SAMEA1970858) | human gut metagenome | biome: human gut; feature: human-associated habitat; material: faeces | place: Denmark | collected 2008/2010 ...
CAGCCGTAAAGCGATTTCTCGCGCAGGCCCTCCCAGTATGCGCTCTGCCTCTGCCAGACTGCCATATTCAGCGATAACTTTCTCCTCATCGCCAATATACGCATCGTACCAGCTGTTATAATAGCTTAGGTGTATTCCCGGCACAAGTTCGGGCGGTATCCAGCTAAGACTATCCGGCTTTCCGATAGGCAGAACCTCAATACCATCCAAACCATGCGAACACGTAAACTCACGCAAATCGTCCGCACTACTGAATCGTGCGAGGTCATACTGATCGGTGGTCATGTTGAACAGCCTTATCATGCCAAATACCTTTCACAATCATAATGAGCACTTACGGGATGAGTATAGCACATATGAGCAAAACTGTCAAACGCATCAAATAACATATCTGCGTTTGACAGTCTTAGAATAGTCTTTATATGTGCCCAACTTGCTCAATTACGAATCTCAAAGCAGGGGAGTAGTCGTTGATTGCAGCGTCAGGTGTTGTCCTCAAGCGTCGCTGCGATCGCCTCAACGTCGATCGGCTTGCAATGTAACTGCTCATACCGGCGTTGCGGCAACGCTTTTTGACGGCGACAAACGTGTTTGCCGTCATTGCGAATATCGGTATGGTCTCGACGGCTGCTTTCGATGATCCTATTTCATTCGATAGCTTTACGGCCTGCACATTATATTTCGTGTTGTATTTTCGTTGGTTCCGAGCCATCGTTTCTTGATTCCTGTTTGTTCTTTTCTATATATTGGCTCTTTGAGTTCCTTATGTCAACTTTTATTGTACAACACCATATCGCGAAGCGGTATCGTCGCTGCGCGATAAATTTGTGGAATTAAACCCGGACGAACGTTCGTACATCACGGTGGCGGCGGTGTGCATGGATAAAGCTACGCACACGCTTTCGTACGTGCTTGCGGGGCACAACGCGCCCATACTTCTTAAAAGCGGCAGAGGGTACGGTATTAACGAAATCGAAGATCCCGCGCCGCCCGTTTCCAACTGGATAGCCGATTACAGGTACGCGGAAAAAACCATGCCTTACGAAGCGGGCGATCTTTTGGTGCTGTTATCGGACGGCGTTACGGAATGCGCCAACACGGCGGGCGAACGATTCGGCATCGAACGCGCGGAAAGCGTGCTGATGCAGTCTGCTTGCGCGGAAGATTTTATCGGAAAATTAAAGAACGCGCTCACCGTGTTCTGCGGCGGAAAATTCGGCGACGATATTACGGCGATGGCGTTCGATCTGAAATAAAACGCGGCGGAAAACCGCCGGAAAAGGGGAAATAAGAAAATGATCGATTTTCATACGCATATACTGCCCGGCATCGACGACGGCGCGAAAGACGTTTCCGTTTCCGCCGCGATGCTGGAGATGGAAAAGGAACAGGGCGTAAACGAAATCGTGCTTACGCCGCATTATTACGGAAAATTTTACTCTCCGACAGATTTCGTGCGCCGCCGCGCCGCCGCGTACGAAAAACTGCTTGCCGTTGCGGCAGGGGAGTTTTTTTTCACGCTCGGCGCCGAAATTCATTTTTCCGATACGCTGTCCGTCAACGCGGAGTGCAGAAAGCTTGCCATAGGCGATACGCGTTACGCGCTGGTGGAACTGCCGTTCGGCGAAAAGTGGTCCGGTTCGCTGTTTACGCGGCTTCGGTATTTTATGGACGAAACGGAACTTACCCCGGTGATCGCGCATATCTGCCGCTATCCGCAACTCAGAAAAAATCCCGAAGCGCTGCTTCGTCTGGCGGAAATGGGGTGTTTGCTGCAGGTGAACGCCTCGGCGTTCTGCGATAAAGATTCAAGCGGCTTCGCGTTCGCGGCGCTGAAGCATAATCTCGTGCATTGCCTCGGATCGGATTGCCACAACGTAACAAATCGCGCGCCCGATTTGAAGCGCGCGGAAGAGGCGATTGCGCAGGCGGGGTATGACGATCGGCTGGAAGAAATCGGGCGGATGATGAAATGCGTTACGGAGGACCGCCCTGTGAAATGCGCGGCGGCAACGCCCGTGAAAAAATTTTTTAATCGTTACAGGTAAACGATGGCGATAAAAGAGAACGACAAAAAAAGGGTGGTTCTCCCTCGCGTTTTTACAACGCTTTTTACGCTGCTGTATCTGGGCTGGATTTTTTCGAATTCGCTGGCTACGGCGCAGCAAAGCGGCGCGGCGAGCGGAAAAGTGCGCGACGCCGTGCAGAAAATCGTCGATTTTTTCTTCGGCAAAGGGCAAATCTGCGTTTCGCATCGATTCATCCGTAAAGCGGCGCATTTTTCCGAATTCGCGCTGCTCGGTTTTCTTGCGTTTTTTATGTATGATACGTATTTTTCCGCAAGGGAAAAAGCGACGGCAATCTGCGCGTTCCTTGCGGCCGGCACAACGCTTGCGGGCGGGGCGGCGGACGAGTGCATACAGATTTTTGCGGACGGCAGAGGTCCTTCCGTGTTCGACGTGATGATTGATTTTGCGGGCGGAATCTGCGGCGTCTTTGTGGCGTTGGCGGTGTTTTTTATCGCAAAAAAAGTAAAAAACACGTATCGCCGACGGTTTCTATAGTTTTGTATATTTAATTTAAGCACAACATTATCGAAATAGAGTAAAAAAAAGTGAATCAAAAGGAAAAATCCTAATAAGGCGGTTAACTTATAGTTTTCAGCGATATTTTATACCCTTGACGGAGCCGACTTTTTCCGTTTGCCTTACTCCGAAAAATAAAATCGAAAAGTTATAGTTCCAGACTATTCGGGTCTAACAAAAACTCTTTTACTCCGATCATCAAGTAACCTTTTTCGTTGCGGCGCGGTTTCATGCTTTTGCCGACAACGATTATTTTTTTGAAGGAATCGTTGGTTTTATCAAACGATTTGGTTTCTTGTTTCATTGGAATGCCGCCAAAACGGTTTAAGTTACCCCGAAACAGGCAGAGTCTTATCTCGCGCACAATCTACGGTATTTGAATACTTTATCAAAATGCGTCAAAGATATAATGCAATTTACGGGTAATTTTACTTGCGAACATATCCGACTTTCCATTACTTCTGATAAGCAAAGCATAAATTTTAAAATTTAATGTTTTTGTCTTTTTTCACGATTACGCTTTTTTTGTATTCGAGAGGAGTTTTTCCGGTTACTTTTTTGAAATATCTTGAAAAGTGCGACGAATCGAAGAAGCCGCATTCCTGCGCGATATAAGAAATCGAGTAATTCGAGTCAAGCAAATTCAGAGATTTTTCGATTCTCGTATTTATTACATAGTCGTTGACCGTTTTTTTTGTATACAATTCGAATTGTTTTATAAAAAGCGAGCGGGACATCTTTGCGTTCTTCGCAAGATCGTCTATCGTGATTTTTTGCGCAAAATTATTTTGTATATATTCTATGGAAGAAAGAATATTAAGAATATCGATTCTGCTGTTATTGTCGGGGGCGTTTTTTCTTAATATGTCGCCATGATGGTTTAATAACAGCGAACACAGCCGAGAAATGAGATAAATGGTTTTACCTACTATCGCGACGTTGTTTGCGTAACTTTGATTTTTCGAAAAATCAGTCAACTCGGTAAAATCTTTTTCAAAATACGACAATTCGTTCTCCGAAAGAATGAGAAACACTGTTTTGCGTAAGTTTGAACGTAGGGTCGGCTCAATTTCAAACATCGTTTTATATCCTTCGATACTTTCCAGTTCTTCCTTGTATTTTCCCATAAAGTACGAGCTTAAAAGGATATGAAAAATATTGAAACTGTGAGGGTCTTCGGTGTAATAACCGTGCCTGACGTTCGGCGGTATAACGAAAACGCTGCCGAGTTTTGCTTTTATACATTGGTTTTCGATGTAGTGCCAGCCGCTTCCGCTTGTAACTATATTGATTTCGTAGAAAGAGTGATTATGCATCAAAATAGGAAAACCCTGAACGTCGTCGTGAAAATAAGCGTTGCATATAAAGTATTTCGGATAGTCTTTAAAAATAAATTGATTTGTATAAAAACCTATATCGTATGGGGCGTGTGTGTTTCCCGAATCGGGCAATGTCGTCGGATGCATATATTTTCTCCCTTCAATTTAATCAAACTTGTATATGCATTATACATCTTTTTTGCGGTAATGGCAAGGATATAAAACCGATTTTACAAAAAATAAGCGAGATTTTCCTATAAATGTATTTTTTATAGTGTTATAATGCTTTTACCGACAATAGGAGGAAAAGGAATTGAAGATAAAATCGAGGAGAATTATCATAGCCGTCGCGCTCATATCCATGCTGTCGCTGTGCTTTATAGGGACGGCGTTTGCATATGCCGCGGTAAAGGGCGCGAATAAAATAGAATTATTGTCGAATAACAAAGGCGAAACGGTACGGGTAACGGACGAAAGTATCGACGAATATTTGTCCGCAACCGACGAAGAAACGCAGATAGACATATTATTAAAGAACGAATACAGCGGAAAGGGCGCAAAAAGCGTAACGCTTTCGTGGGATCAGAACGGAAGTTCTTTTTATAACGTTTACATTTCCGAGGACGCCTCTTTTGAAAATTCGCGGGTGGAAAAAGTTTTCGGATATACTCCGACTCTCGAATTGTACAATCTTATTCCCGGCAGGACCTACTATTGGAAAGTTCGGGGAACTTATTCGAACGATACGTCGGAAGTCGGTTCGTTCACGACTAAGCAAAGCGCGGTAAGGGCGATATCCGTAGACGGCGTATCTAACGTAAGAGATCTCGGCGGTTATAAAGTCGGTAACGGAAACGTGAACTACGGGCTGTTGTACCGCGGCGGAAAATTAAACGGAACGGTAAACGGCGAGGCTGTAACCGACGAAGGAAAAGCGACGATGCTTAATCGGTTGGGCATAAAAACCGAAATAGATTTGCGATCCGAAAGCGATGACGGAGGGCAAACTCAAAATGCCATAGGAGAAAACGTTACATACGTTAAAATTCCTTTGGGACAATACGCAAACGTAATCGACTACGAATCGTGGCGAAATTTAGGAAAAGACAAGGTTTCCGGCGGTTACGACGCAAATAACAAAAACGCGATAAAAGATCTGTTTGAATTGTTGGCGGACGAGAGCAATTATCCCGTCTATTTTCACTGTAACGCGGGCGCGGACAGAACGGGAACACTCGCTTTGCTGATTAACGGCTTGCTCGGCGTCGACGAGCAGTCTTTAATAAAAGACTATGAGTTGACAACCTTTTCGAGATACGGCAGGCGTTTGAGAAGCGGCGTGGCGGAAGACGGAAAGTCGTTTACAAGCAGCGGAATAATGCAGAACGACGGCGGCAACTACGTTGCAATGGGGCTTTTCATAGACGCGTTGAAAGCAAATTATACCGTGAACGGAATGATAAACGAGGCCGTTTACAATTATCTTATCGAATATATCGGATTGTCTAACGAAACGATAGACAGGATAAAAGGTATATTGTTGTCCGAAACTTCTTCGGGCGAGGAGTGTAAAAAAATCGACGGCGTTCAGGAAATATTGTTGGCCGACGATGTAAAATCTATAGATATTTCCGACTGCGGAGTTGAACTGAGCAGCGTAAATTCAATTAAAATCGGGCAGTTCGATTTGGGTAAAAATATAAACGCTCTTTCTTTCGACGGTCTTGACAAGAGGGTTTACGGAGAGAAAGAAATTATCGTTTGCGGAACGGGCGCGGACGGAAAAAGTTATCGCATAGAAGTACCCGTACTGATTATTACGAAAAATATCGGAAACGCCGAGGAATTGAGAGAAATCGTCGAATATTCCGAAACCAATACCGAAAGATACGGTTATTATCGTCTCGTAAACGATATTACATATACTTATTCTGCGGCATACGGGGCAAACATTACTAACGCTTCGGGTATTTACGGGTTTAAAGGCGTGCTGGACGGCAAAGACGGAGACGGAACGCTTCATACGATCAAATACGATTCGGTTTCGTGGTCGAACGGTATTTTCGGAATGATAGGCGTCGGCGCGGCCATTAAAAACGTAACGATCGGCGGCAAATACGGCGGAACTCAGGCTCCGATGATAGGGGCGACCGTCGTAGGAGCGACGTTTGATGACGTCACGTTTAATATTACGGGCGGCCGAGACAAAATTGCGAGCATGAACGGTCTTATTACGAAATGTATGATTTGCAGTTCCTCGTTTAACAACGTTACCGTAAACGCCGAAGGCGTGGTAATCGATTCGTTATTCGGAGGTTCGCAGTATGCGGGGTATAAGACGAACAAACCTTGTACGTTTGACAACTTCTCGATAAACGCCGAAAATGTGTTGGAGTTGGCTCACGAACAATCTCCCGACGACGCTCTTAAATCGATTTCCGTTTATTCCGTTAACGGCATTAAGGGAAATTTATCGAAAGAATCCGCCGAAACAAGTACGATACATTTCTCTAACGGCGTAGGATATCTGACCATCGACGACGAATTTTCCGATTCCGAGATAATTTCGATAACGTTTGACGGCAAAACGATAACCGATTTCATAACGCTTGACGGAATGATAAGATTCAATATAAGCGAATTATTCAAAGAATCCGACACAGGCAATAGAAAGGTTGAAATCGCATTAAAGACAAAGAACGGTATAAACGTAAAATTGCATCATACCGTAGACGTTATGTCCGATTTGAAAGTCGTCGATTTCGAAACGGTTCAGACTTTAGTCCTTTCAAGGGATAAAGTAACGATTTCGCTTAAAGAGGGTGACGCCGATTACAGCGGTTATACGAATATCCGCTCGGTTAAATACGGCGTAAACGATTTGGGAACAGATATAGAAAACTTAGAAGTGACCGCCATAAAAGATAAATTCGCGCTTCACGGACCTAACAAGTCGATAGAGATTCTGGCAGACAACGGGAAAGATTCCGCATTGATAAGAATTCCCGTAACGATCGTGACGGCTGAAATCGGGAGCTTTAATCAGTTGATGCAATGCGTTACCGCGACGGTTGAGGGCGAATTCAAAAACGAGGGAGCGTACTATACGTTGAAAAACGATATAGACGCAGAAAGTAAGTCTATATATTCGTTTACGGATGAAAACGGGGCGCAGAAAGTCCCGTCGTATATCGGTTACGGCGAAGGTTTTTCGGGAACGCTTAACGGAAACGGCTACAAGGTATTCAATATAAATCTCGATTCTTCGGGTATTTTCAGAGGAATGGTAAACGCGGTTATTCGAAATATAACTTTCGAAGTCGTCGAATATAAATCGAGCGTGGCGGGCGCAACTCTTTTCGCGAACAACGTCAAAGATTGTTTGTTTGAAAACGTAGATATTATCTTCAAAACCGCGGTCAATATGGAAACAAACGGTAATTTGGGACTTCTTATTGCTCAGCAAACGAGCGGTACGACGTTCAGAAACGTTGATATTCAGGCGAAGAGAAGCATACTTACGACTCTTGTAGGCAACGGATACTATTCGGGTAATAACGGCAAAAATATATACGAAAGTTGTACCGTTTCCTGCTCGAAACTGAAATATATCGGAGGAAACGCATCTTCAAATCCGTCCGTTGTCGGCGAAACGAGCGGCGTTACGGCAGAACTCGAAACCGTCGTAGAATTCGATAACGTTCAGCAGATTATATTGGGACTTGACGAGAAGTCGGTTTCGCTGAGCGAGGACGGAAAAGATTATTCGTCCATGACGGTAAGCGGAATAAGTTGTTTGTCTTATGATTTAGGTACGGATATAAACAATCTGAACCTCAACGAAATCAAGGCGGACGTGACGAAACACGGCAACAACGTTATAACCGTAATCGGAAAGCAAGGCGGCAGGTCGGTTATTCTGACGATACCCGTACTGTTTGTGACGGACGTTCTTACAAAAGACAATCTCAAAGCGAATATTCAGAGTCAGGGAACGGCTTTGAGCGAAGGAAAATATTTTATACTGACCGACGATATCGACGCAAGCGGAATAGACTGGAAAGCAACTATGTTGTGGGAGGAGTCGAAAGGGTTTAAAGGCAAGATAGACGGCAGAGGGCATACCGTTAAAAATCTTAATATCGAGGACGGCGTTCCCGGTATATTCAACTGTACGGAAAACGCCGTTGTAAAGAATATAAACTTTACCGTAGCGAATTTTGTTCCTCAGGCTAACACATCGGTATTCGGAGTAATTACGAAAAAGACGCTTATCGAAAACGTAACGGTAACTTTCGATTGCGTGTTTACGGCGACGACGGGAGGTATTCTTTCGGGAAACAACGCGGTCGGAAACACTTACAGAAACGTAAAAGTCACGGCGGAAGGCAGCGAGATATTCTATCTTATAAGCCACGCGTCGAACGGCGGCTCGGGTTTTGACGGCGTAGTCGCGGAAGCGAAGAAAATCAATTATATTTACGGTACGATTACGAGCGTAAATGGAATAACGACGGGCGAAACGAAAGCAATAACCCTTTCCGACAATCAGGATATTTTGCTCACGAGCGACGCTTATTCCGTAAGTCTCGGAGCGGAGCAGACGGGTTTGACCGTTCAGAGCATAACCTGCGACGGAATCGATCTGGGCAAAGATTTAAACAATCTCGACATGTCGAAAATCAAGGACGATTTAACGAAACACGGTGTGAAAAATATCGTCGTTAAAGGTCAGAAAAACGGTGAAAAAATAACTGTCATCGCCCCGGTAACCATTATTACGAAATATCTCACGAGCGGAGCGGAATTTAAGGAAGCGGTTTATTGTTCGGCAGAAGACGGCGAAAAGAACAAGGGCGCGTATTACGTTATACCTTGGAATCTTAACGTTAGCGGAACCGGCTTTTCTGGCGCCGGCTGGGTAGATCTCGGCGCGGCGGGCTTTGCGGGAACGATAGACGGCAGAGGTCATAAGATAGTAAACGTCGATTTGAGTGATTCCCTCGGACTGTTCAACGCTTTGAAAGGGGCGGTAATTAAGAACGTGGAAATAGAAGTTTCCAAGATGTATGCGGAAAGCGCGAACGCCTCGGTGTTCGGAGTTTGCGCCGAAAATACCCTTTTCGAAAACATAACGATAACGTTCAAGAATACGTTTACGGGAGTGAAATGCGGGATTTTAGGCGGCGCGAATCAGTCGAGAGGATGTACCTTCAAAGACATAACGGTAAACGCTCAGGGAAGCGATATATATCGGTTGTTCAGCGCGGGAGACATTGTTAAAAACAGCAAAGACAGTATAAGCGGCATTGTTGTAAACGCGAAGAGCGTTCGGTATATATATGCGACGACAGATCCCGGAACTTCGGGTTTTGACGTAACGGTCAATACGGATGAAAATCAATAAAAAACCACTAATATGTGGAAAAAATATCTGAGAGGTAAATATGTTTAAAAAGGCAAAATTGATTTCAATGACTATGGCAATGGTTATGGCTTGCTCGCTTGCCGTCGGCTGCGGCGGTGGCGGAACGAGCAACGGGGGAAAAATCGATAACGAAAAAACGCAGGTTATTCTGAAATTTTTCCAAGGTACTGCGACGAGAGATACGGCGTGGCTCGATACTCTTATAAAGAACTTCTCCGAAGCGAATAAAAATACCGAGTTCGAAAGCGGGAAAAAGGGCGTTCAGGTAACGTTCTCCACTACGAGAAATCTTCCCCTTACCACCTTGTCAAGCGACGGCGCGGATCTGTATATGGCGGAAAACGACGCCGATATTTACGATTTGTCGATAAAGGGAGATATTCTCGATTTAACTTCCGTCGTAACTCCGCTCGAAAGTAAAATCGATAGCGACGCCAAAAAGAGAATGGTCGGAAAAGACGGTAAATATTATGCGCTTCCTTCCTACGATTTCTATGCGGGCGTTCCTTACGACGAAGATTTGCTTATAAAGAAAAACTGTTTCTTCGCCGCGCCCGAAACGTCCGATAAACAGACGTTTACAAGCAATGATTGCGCGTTTATCAAAGACGGTGAAAGCTTCTCGATGGTAGCGAACGCCAACGCTAAAAAATCGTGCGGTCCCGACGGCGTATACGGCACGCCCGACGACGGACTTCCGTCCTCGCTTCAGGAAATGCTCGTATGGTGCTGGTATATGAAGACCAAAGCGGGCATCAATCCGTTCGTTATGGGTAACGACACCAATATCTATTCTTTCTATTTAACTCACGCGATTTGGGCTTCGCTTGCGGGTTACGAGGCGATGAGAGCGGTTTACACTAATTTTGCCGAAGGCGGAACGGACGCGGAAGTCGTTACCGGTTTTTCTCCTTCCGAAAACTTTTACGTGAGCGCGGACGGAAGCGTGAAGATTCCTATGCCAATAGTCGAAAACGTAAAACTTACGAAAGAAAACGGATATAAGGCGTACGATATGTCCGCTCGTTATTATTCGCTTGCTTTCCTGCAAATTGCATATAAAGAGGGGTGGCTTTTGGACAATCAGGGAGGTAACACGGGCGCAATGTCGCAATTCATCTGCGACGGAGACTCCGCAATGCTTTACGATGCGTCGTACTGGTATCACGAAGCGGTGGCGAAAGGGTATTTCGAGGATTGGGAAGATGAAGCCGATCCCGACGTGGCGGCAAAGGGCAGACATATTAAATTTTTGACCTGTCCGTCGCAACTTAGCGGAAGCGTTGCGGAAAACAGCGGAAAGAAAAATACGCTTATGAATTTAGGCAATTCCTACGTTTTCGCAAACGCGCATCTCGATAAAGCGGGTAACGAAGGTAAAAAGGCTGCCTCTCTATCATTCCTTAACTATATGTACACGGATGAAGGCCTTGGTATTTTCACCGGTGCGACGGGATTGTCGATTCCTATGGAATACAACTATACCATTCCTTCCGATGATATCTCCGCAGCATATTACTATAACAACTTAAAAGATATCAAAGAGCATTCGGACGTTGTGAATTACGCTTCCGACAATCAATATTTCAAGAATAACCTTAAATCGTTTTCTCTTAGTTGGAGTTCTTCCGTCACGACGTTTACGATTAACGGAACTCTTATCGGAAACGGCTATCTTGACGCAATAAAGAAGTATAACGGAACGGCACAGAACATATTCGAGGCAACGAAAAGGTCTGCCGAAACTTGGGCTACGATCATAGGCTAAAAAAACAATATGAGAAACAGTCGGAGCGAAACTTTTTTGCTCTGACAGTATTCTCCACCGAGTAATTATGGAAAAAGATTATAAGTTGCCCGTTCGGCGCAATTCGATGTATAAAAATAAAAAGAAGTTTGTTTTTTACCTGATACTGATGTTTATTCCCGTGGCGCACTTTTTCGTGTTCTACGTCTACATCAATTTCAATTCTTTCGCGCTTGCTTTTACTTCGTACGAAAAGGCAAGCGAGGGTTTTCTGGTGAAATCTTTTGCGGGCTTTTCAAACTTTGCGAAGGGATTTGAAGAACTTGCGAAATATCCGTACAGAATAAAAAACTCGTTGCTGTTCACGGCGGGAAACATCTTTCTCATTACGCCGATTACATTATTGTTTTCCTTTTATATCTATAAAAAAGGACCTTGCAGCGGTTTTTTCAGGGTAGCGTTATATGTGCCTCAGATATTATCCGAGGTTGTTATAGGTCTTATTTACGTCAAACTGTGTAACAGCGTAATACCTTCTTTCGCAAAGCAGGTATTCGGGATAACTACGATGACGGGGCTTCTCGAAAACCCGAAAACAAGTTTACATTTCGTGTTTTTTTTCAACGCTCTCTTTTGGTTCGGCGTCAATATGTTGTTGTATTCCAACACGATGAGCGCGATAAACGAATCGATAATCGAGTCGTGTCACCTCGACGGGGCGAATCGTATTCAGGAATTTTGGTATATCGTACTTCCGATGATTTATCCGACTCTTATCACGATGATGGTCGTTATGGTATCGAGTACTTTTACCGAACAATTCAGAATGTTTACTCTGTACAGCAACAGGGGAGACGCGATAGGAAACATCGGTTATTTCCTGTATTTACAGGTTCAGAAGAGCGACGTATGGGTGCCGCAGGGAATAAACTATGTGCCGTACACCGTCTTGTCGGCAATAGGTCTGATGTTGACGGCTATCGTGTTGCCATCGACTCTTATCGTTAAAAAGTTGTTGACAAAATACGGACCGAGAGAGGAATGAGCCGTGGACAGAGCAGAAAAAAACATAAAGAACAAATTGAATAAAAATGGTATAGAATCGAAAAGCGTATCCGATAGAATTTTGTTTGCGGCAATTATCGTTTTGCTGGTTGCGCTCACTTTGTTTTTGATAATCACGCTTACATGGGGCTTATTAACCTCTTTGAAAAGCGAACGCGATTATCTGAAAAATATGTTCGGATTTCCGAATCTGAACCCCAAATACAAAAGGAACAGTCGGGAGCAGTTTTTTCATCTGAAAAATTACTTCGACGTTCTTAAAAATTTCGTGCTTACGCTGGACGGTACTTATTATAGGGGCAACACCCCCGTATACTCGCAGTCTACGACGGGATTTTTCGGAATGCTCGTCAACACGTTGTTATACGCCGGCGTGGGAGGACTGATTTGCGCCATTGTCCCTGCGGTAACCGCATACCTGTGCGCGAAATACAAGTACAAACTGAGCGGAATCGTTTACGTGACGTATATCGTCATAATGTGCATACCCATAGTCGGCTCGCAGCCGACGATAATAAGTTTTTTGCGTAACACCGGGCTGTACGATACTTTTATCGGGAATTATTTGCAAAAAATGTCCGGCGCGGGAATGTATTTCTTCGTATATTATGCCTTTTTCGGCGGACTTTCGGAGACTTACAGAGAAGCAGCGGATTTAGACGGCGCATCGGAAATGACTATTCTTACGAGGATATATTTTCCCTTGGCGGTGAAGATGCTTGCGACGGTGTTTTTAATACAGTTCATCGCGTTATGGAACGATTATCAGACTCCGCTTCTGTATCTTCCGACCCACCCGACGTTATCTTACGGCGTGTATCTCGTCGCGATAGATCCGCCGTCGGGAATAAATATCAGCGACGTTCCCCATTCTGTCTCCGCGTGTATGATGCTTGCGTTGCCGATATTGATTATATTCGTAATTTTCAAGGATAAAATCATGGGGAATATTTCATTAGGCGGAATTAAGGAGTAAAAGTGATGACGAAAAAAACAAAAAATTACGTTACGGCGTTACTCTCGGTATTGTTCGTTGTTTTTGCGGGGCTTGCCGTAGGTTTTGGCGGCGCAAACGTTTCCTATGCCAAAGAGCCTTTCGTAAGTAATGCCGAACTGTCCGATTTGTATAATTACGGCGAAACCGTAACGCTTTCGGACGGGGCGGAAATCGAATACAAAGGACAAAAAGTAAAGGTCGAAAAAACATATCTCGTATATCCGGACGGCTCGGCAAAGGTTGAAAACGAGTACGTTCTCGACACTTACGGAACGTACGATGCCGTATTTGAAGGAAGGGTGGACGGGCATATCGTCACGGCGAAAAAACAGTTTACGGTTAAGAAGAGTTTTTATTCGGTAAGCAGCGATTCGCAAATCGGGTTCGGAGATCTCAACGCTTCGTTCGTAAATATGGGCTATCGCAAAGGTCTTAAATTAAACCTCGCCGAGGGCGGAACGTTCTACTACAATAAGCCCGTCAATATATACGAAAACGGCAAGTTTGATTTGATATATCTTAACTGTTTGCAATTTGATACGATATGCAAAAGCGTTACCGTAAGACTTACCGATTGCTACGATCCGACGAAATACGTCGATTTACACTACAATCGCGGCAACTACGATTATCAGACTTACGTGAACGTCAGCGCGTACGGAAAGAAAAAAGCCGGCGTTTCCAAAAACGAAAAGGGAAATATAGAAATCGACGGCGAAAATTATTCGCTCGTAAACAGTTTCAACAACAGCGACGGAACGATAATTACGGGCAACCTGAACGTAAACAAGAACTACTATAATTTCGGGTTTATATTAGATACGACCGATCGCAAACACATAAAAGTGTACGTCAACTATACGAACGGCTCAAATACCGCGCTTGTCAGCGAACTCAACAACAGAAACATATACGATTATGATTTTGACGGCTTTACCGACGGTAACGTATACGTCTCCGTGACTGCGTCGGGACTTGTCGGCGTTAACGGCGCGCCCGTGGAAATAGCGAAAATTATGGGAGACAGTAACGCTTCGCTCGCTTACGCCGATTATTGCGAAGACGATACAGCACCGATTTTTATCGAAGAAAACGCCTTTTCGCAAAGAAAAATCGTAGCGAACGGAGATATGATAAAAATTCCCGTCGTATATGCTTACGACGACAGCGGAATAAGGGGCGGAAACGTTGCCGATTACGTCGTATGGTACAACAGAGGTACGGCGGCGGAACGCATGATTAAGGTTGAAAACGGGAAATTTTTACCGACCTCGATAGGAAGATATACAATCGAGTACGGGGCGGTCGATTATTTCAATAACGTCGGAAAATATTCTATCGTACTTAACGCGACGAAAGACGGCGAGGACGGTATAAACTTCAATACGGTAAATGCTTTCGATAACGCGGAAGCGGGAACGTGGGTGAAGTTCGATAATTTCTCCGCGAAAGGAATAAACGGCGAAGTTTCCGTTAAAATCGTGGTTGTAAATCCGAAAGGCGAAACTGCGGAATTATCGCCGAGCGACCGTTATCTTATTGAGTATTCGGGAGAATATAAAGTCAGATATCTTTACGAGGACGCCTTGTATTCGGGAAGTAAAGACTTAACGTTTACCGCGGTTCCGTCCTCTAAGCCGATTTTCGACTCTCCGATAATGAACCTTAACGGGTATTATATCAAAGGGTATACCTATTCGATTGAGGTAAACAAAGCGTATAATTATTCGGAAAACGGAGCTACCCCCGCGAACGTGGAGGCCTACGTCAAGTTCGATAACGGCGATTTCGAAAAGATAGAGGACGTCGGCAATATAGTTATTTCGGCGAACGATTCCGTCAGATTCAAGTTGAAATGCGAGAACAGCGACGTCGAAATTCTTTCGGACGAGATTAAAGTCGTAGACGTCAAAACAGCGGACGGCAAGTTGGATATTACGAAATTCTTTGTCGGCGACGTAACGTCGGCGGAAACGGACAGAAACGGTACGACTTTCCATGTCGGAAGAAACGGAACGATAAACTTCATAAATCCGTTGCTGTTTAATAAGGCATTCAACTTCAAGTTTACGCTCCCGACGACGGACGAAACGACCAAAATGTCGCTGATAATAACCGATTATTACAACGCAGACAATAATTTGAGAATAGACCTGACGGGCAACAACGTTTATTCTGTCAACAGTGGCGCGTCAAGAACTCTGATAACCCCGTGGAAAGGTTACACGACGAACGTCGCTTACGTTGACGGAAGATTGAAAATAGGCGATACCGACTTCGTTTATAACAGTGTATTTGAAAGCGGTCTGTGTTTCCTGAAAGTCGTTTTCGAAAATGAAAACGCTGCGAGCATAACCGTAAACGAAGTTTGTACGCAGTCGTTTGCCAACGTTTATTCGGATAATATGGGTCCGATAATGTATTACAGGGAACTCGAAAAGGTTGCGGCGCTCGATTCCGTCGTAACCATTCCGAGACCATACGCGGCGGACGTTCTGTCTCCGTCGTCTATGGCCGGCCTTAAAATGACGGTTTATAAGAACAACAGGGTAATGACTGACGTTGATGGGGTAAAACTTGAAAACATCACCGATTTCGAGAAAGAGTATTCGATTCTTCTCGACGATTACGGCGTGTATAAAGTGATTTACGAATACGCCGACCGATACGGCAACGTTGCGGAGCAGGCTTATTCGAGATTCACGATTTACGTTACGGATACCGAGGCTCCCGTTATAACGGTGACGGAGGATATATCGAAGCCGATTACGGTTGAAGCGAACGCCGAAGTAAACGTGATAAATTACTCCGTCAGCGATAATTATACCGCCGCAAATCGCCTGACCGTATGGATAGTCGTAAGAGACGATTTATTTAATACCGTATCGGCTGAAAGAGACGCAAAAACGATTTATTTATCGAAAGCGGGTAGTTATACCGTTTACGTCTATTGTAAAGATAACGCAGGCAATACCTCTTACGTTGCGTACAGAGTAATTGCGAGATAAAGGAGGACAACGATGATAAAAAAGAATCTTTTAAAAAGCATTACGGCATTCATTATTGTCGCGATACTTGCGTTTTCAATCGTTGGTTGCAAGGGAACCGATAATTCCGAGTCGGATAGAGGAAACGTAAACAATTCGGGCGGCGGCGCAGAGCCGAATGGCGAAAACGAAAATCACAGGTTTTCATATAAGGAAACGAACGAGTATCTTATAAAAAACGGTACTACGGAGTACAAGATAGTTATACCCTCCGAAAACGTAAGCGCGGAATTGAATATAGCGAGAGACGAACTCGTAAGACTTTTCAAAGAGGCGACGGGCGTTACGCTCGAAACGGTTTCCGACGAGGGAAAATCGCACGACGCGAACGGCAAATATATCTCTCTCGGCAATACGTCGCTATATAAAAGCAGCGGACTAAACGTAGATACGAAAACGCTTAAAAAGGACGGCGCGAGGATTTTAACCAAAGATAAAACCATTTACTTTATAGGCAAAACGGATACGGGCGTGATTAACGGCGTATACGATTTCCTGAATATGCATTTTAATTTCGAAACGTATTTCAAGGACACTTACACCTTAACCACGGGCGTGACCGAGTTGAAATTGATGAATTACGACGTTGTGGATATACCCGATATAGAGTACAGAACTAAAAAGGGTATTTTAAACGCAAGTACTTCTGACGTCAACGACATGATGTTCGCGTACAGAATGCGTTCTCTCGATGCGGACAGCAATATGCTTCTGCCCATTCATTCGGGCAACAGTAAAAATTCCGACTGGAATATAAATCACAACAGTTTCTATTTTCTGCCGCTTGACGAATATTTTGAGACGAAAAGGAACTTCTATTCGGTTGCGGGAAATCAGTTGTGCTTCACCGCTCACGGGAATACGGACGACTTCAATCTGATGGTCGATTTGTGCGCGGAAAAGATAACCAATTCGCTTCAGTGGTACGACCCCGTAACTTACCCGAATTACAATGCGGTCGAGTTCGGAATAAACGACTTTTTCAGCCTGTGCGAATGCGACGCTTGTAAAAATTGCGCCTCGAGAAACAACGGCGCGAAATCGGCGAGCATCATCATCTTTTTGAACAAAGTCGGCAAAAAAGTCAACGACTGGATGGACGCGAACCCAGAGTATAAGAGGGAAGGTTTCAAGTACGTTTTCCTTGCTTACTCCGACGCGCTGCAGCCGCCGTTCAGAAATTATTCGACGGGCGAATGGAAAATGTCCGACGAAGTGAAGTCTCCAGAGGGTGTAAATCTCGTACCCTTCGTGGCGCAGGACAAATTCAATTATTCAAAGAGTCTTTACGATGCGGACAATAACTCCGTAAGGCGGTTCGTCGAAGATTGGGCAGCGGTTTACGACGATTGCATGGCATGGTCTTACGGAACGTTCTTCCACGATTATCTGTGTTTTTACGACAGTTTCGGTTTCTATTCCGAGTATTACAAACTGCTTAAAGAAAACAAGTATATGTATACTTTTGCGCAGATTCACGATTGTCAGAGAGGAGCGGACACGGGATTCGGTGTGTTGCATAACTATTTGTGCAGTAAACTTGCGTGGAATTCGGACTTGGACGTAAATAAACTCATTGACAACTATTTCAAGGCGATGTATAAAGACGCATGGGTAGAAATGAAAGAGTTGTTTACACAGGAAAGTCTGTGGTTCGCAACCGAAAACGCAAGAACGTCCTTAACGACGAGTTCGTCCGTTACTTCGACCGAAAAGGATAAATTGCCTTTCGGCACGGTAAACGATTTTATGAAAACAATAGATAAGGCGTACGCTAAAATCGAAAGTTATAAAAGAGATACCGCGACTTATAACAGGCTTAAAAACAATATCGATATGGAATGGATCTTCCCCGCAAAAGCAATGCTTAGTCTGCATAAAGACAAGTATACGACGGCGGAATACGAAGAGATGAAACAAAAATTCAAAACCGTCGCACAGACCTTGAATTTCGCGGTAATCAAGGAAACGTGGCTCAATCAGTATCCGACGACCATAGACGAATACCTTGAAACGATATCTTAAACGGAGGGTATATGAAGAATTTCAGAATAATATCGGTTGCGATTTTGTCGCTAATGTTATCAGTATTCTTTTTAGCGTTCGTCGGGTGTAAAAAAGACGGCTCCGATGCGGGAGCAGATCCGGAAGAGCCGACAAATGGCGGCATAACGCTCAATTATTACAACAAAGACCTGATATACGGAGACGGTTTAAGTTTAATCGCAACTTACGAGGTTCGGGAAGGAGAAACACTTTTGTGGAAATCGAGTGACGAAAACGTTGTTGCCGTAAACGACGACGGCGACGTAAAAACGGTTTCCACGGGCGAAGCGGACGTCGTGGCGACTTACGGGGAATATTCCGCCAAATGTCATATAAAAGTGTCGTTCGGACAATTTTTGCCTCAACTCGTGATTGAAAACGTTTCGGATAATTACATCGTTCTCGGCAAGGGCGGCGATTACAATATTCATGGGTACGTTTATTTCAACAACGTAAGATATTACGACGGGGTGGAGATAAAGTGTGAAATTGCCGATACGTCGATAGCGACGGCAGACGATAATATGACGATTGCCGCGAAAAACGTCGGAGAAACCGAAATGATTCTTTCGACGACGTGGAAAGGATTCAGCGGTTCGACTCTGCAAAAAACCGTCAAGGTAAAAGTCATCGAAGACGTAGAGGCGAACACCTTTGTTACCGTCGGCGAAACGACCGAAATTACCGATAAAATCCGGTTGAGTTTAGTCGGAAAATGGCAAGGAAAAACGTATGACGATTTCGCGACTTTAACCGGCGAACTTATCGTCGGCGGAGAAAGGCAGAACGTGACGTTCGAGTATATAAAAGAGGACGGATCCGACGTTATTTCAATAAAGGATAATAAGGTTGTCGCCGAGAATATCGGGAGCAGTTACGTTGAAGCGAGATGCAGTTATAACGGCGTGGAATATGTGAACGTGATTGAAATCGCGGTAACTTGCCCCGTAGAGGAATACGAAGGCAGATTCGACTATTGCGTAAGCGAGGACTTCGACGTAAATAACGTATTCGGCGCGGGCGCTGTTATTTTGTCCGCAACTCAGGGAGACAGAAAACTCACCGTAAAACGCGGAAAGTTGATTACGGATATCGTTCCCCGCGGCAGAGAAACGGAAGAAATATGCGTTTTATCGTCGCTTGGCGGCTACGTTTTCAAAAGTGTGAACGCGTATACGAAAGCGATAAAAACCGCCGACGAATTTATCGAGGCTCTTACCTTGAAAGCGGGCGGGAGCATAAGCGGTTATTATTATCTCGACAACGATATTACCGTAGATATGACCTCGCAGATCGGAAGTTTTTACGAAACCAACGGTCAGCAGAACAGATACTTCGAGGGCGTTTTCGACGGGCAGAATTATACGGTGAACGCAACTGTCGGAACGAACGGAATTTTCGGCGGGTTGGGAAAAGATTCGGTAATCAAAAACACGCATTTCAATCTTACGTTTTCGATTCCCGATAACGCTCCGATAAAAACGGCTTGCGGACTTGCGAGAAACGACGGCGCCGTGTTTTTGCAAGGGCAGTGGAACGTAAAACTCAACAATCTTAAAATTACCACCACGAATTATTTCGACGGCTCAGACGGCTCTGAAAAACGTTCGTACGCCCTTCTCGACTTTATGAATTACAGATTGTCTATGGAAGATATACTCGTAGTCATAAACGGAGCGGCGGTCGATTATACGAATTACACTCAGCAAGTCGGCGCGCTGTTCCGCGTGGATTGCAACTCTATGTGCGCGTCATGCGATTCGATGTATAACGGAGGGTTTAAAAATATCAGAGTCGTTACGGGCGTATTTATGCCGATGTCCAACGGTTATTTCGGGGATATCGGGACGAATAAATCTTATTATACGACTTACGCGAGTACCGATTATTCGTCGGTTAAGACAGACGGAAAGGCGGTTGTCGGAAGCAGAGGCGGCACGGGTGAAAACACGGCGTTTTGTAGAATTACCCCGAGCAAGGACACAAGCGAGTCGCAAAGGGCGTTGCTCGGCGAGGTGTTCTTTGTCGATTCGCTCGACGGACAGACAAAATCTAACAAATATGCGTGGGTATATTCGTCAAGCGTTACAAACGGAGGGATATACAGATATAATACGATTGCCGAATTAAAAGACAGCGGAGTAACGAAAGTCGGCGTGTGGAACGTCGGTTGAAATTAAGCGATGACATTTTATGAAAGACTATAGATTTTCAATCCCCGGGGAACTGAAAGTTCGCGGGTACTGCCGTGATTTGACGGAATATGTAACGAAAAAACAACTGACGGACGAAGGGTTGTGGAAACTGTTTGTCAATCAGTATAAGATACATTCGGATAAAAACGGCGAATGGAAAGGTGAATTCTGGGGCAAAACTATGCGCGGAGCGTGCCTTACTTATATATCCGACAAAAACGAGAGGTTATATAAAGTTCTGGTAAGCACAATCGAGGATATGCTTTCCGCGCAGGAAAAATCGGGGCGCATATCCACTTATGCCGAAGATATAGAGTTTAACGGCTGGGATATGTGGTGCAGAAAGTACGTTATGCTTGGAATGCTGTATTTCCTTTCAATCTGCAAAAGCAAAAAATTGAAAAGACGAGTGATAAACTCGCTTAAAAAACAAGCCGATTACATAATAGAGCGCATAGGTGACGGCGAAAACAAAAAGAGTATTTTCGACACGTCGAAACTGTACGGGGCCATGAATTCCTGTTCGATTTTAGAGGCGTTCGTTAAACTCTACGGCATAACGAAAGAAAGGAGATACCTCGATTTTTCTGCTTATATCGTAAACGGAGGATTCAGCAAAAATCTCAATCTTATCGAAGAATCTTTGAGTAAACGTAAATATCCGTATCAGTTCGGAGACGTCAAAGCATACGAAATGATGAGTTGCTTCGAGGGGCTGACGGAGTATTACAAATATGTAAAGGACGATAAGTACTTGCGGGCGGCGGAAAACTTCGTCGATATGATCGTCGAAAGCGATTATACGATAATAGGCTGCTGCGGCTGTTCTACGGAAATGCTCGATAATTCTTCTGTTACGCAGACGAATTACAGCGACGACGTTATGCAGGAAACGTGCGTAACCGTAACTTTTATGAAGTTGTGTTCAAAACTGTATCTGCTTACGGGCAGTCCGAAGTATATGGATTATATCGAACGGTCGGCATATAACGCTATGTACGGCGCGGTAAACGATACCGAGCAGACGATGAAGAGAACGGACGGCGACGTATGGGTTGAGGACGGTTGTTATCAAGTTGAGCACGAGCCTTATCCGTTCGACAGTTACAGTCCTCTCGTCTATAACAGAAGAGGTAAAAAGGTCGGCGGCTTTATGGTTATGCAGGACGGCAGGTCTTACGGCTGTTGCGCGTGTATCGGCAGCGCGGGAGTCGCGGTTGCGAATCTTGCGACGATTTCCGCCTATAACGGCGGTTTTTCGGTCAATCTGTACAATTCGTTTACGTTTAAAACGGAATATAACGGGGCGACGGTAAAACTCGACTGCAACGCCGACGTTTACACTAAAAACAAAGCGAAGATAAAGGTAAGCGGCGGCGGAAAAGAATTTGCGATAAAATTGCGTATTCCGCAGTGGATGGAAAAATACGAAGTTAAAATCGACGGCGAAAAAGTTGACGCCGAACGCAAAAACGAATATGTCGAACTCAAAAGAGTATGGAACGAGAACGCGATAGAACTTACCTATTCCGCTCGCGTAGAAAAGCATATTTTAAACGACAAGGTTGCGTTTACGAAAGGCCCCGTCGTTCTCGCGAGAGACGTGAGGTTGGGAGATATCACTAAGCCCGTCGCGGCGAAAAGCGGTTTGGTCAGGGCTAAACGCGTAAAAAACGATAAATTCAAAAACAACGTAACTTACGAGATAAGTATCGGCGGCGAAAAGTTTGCCGCATGCGATTATTCGTCCGCAGGCAAGAATTACGACGACGAGAGCAGTTGCATTACAGTCTGGCAAAATATAAAACCATAAGGAGGATTTGTTATGGAAAAAATATATGAAAGACCGAAGTTGGTTATAATCGGCGTCGATAATATCGACGTTATCACCGCTTCACCTGCAGAAGATCGCGATAATATCTTCGAGAATCCGTGGAACAAGGGGTGGGTACAATGAGTAAAACGAGAAAGAAAAATCTTTTATGTTTGATTTTTGCCGCGATTTGCTGCTTATTTGCGGGGATTTTATTCGGATCAACAACAAAAGCGTCGGCGGCAGAACCGATCGAATCCAAAATGTTCGAGATGGTAAGCGGAGCGTCGATTCGTATTACGGACGGACAGGTAAACGGTAAAGATATGACTAACGGCTTGCGTTTTCAAGTGAAAACGGACGCCGAAACCGCCAAGCTGATCGACGGCGAAAACGTTAAACTTTACGCGTTCATCGCGCCCGTCAGAGCGGTTGACTTAACGAGCGACGAAAAAGTCAAGGCGGCAGCCGATAAAATTGTCGGATATAAGAGCAAATGGCTCGAAATAGCCGCGGACAGTATTTATCCGATGACGGAAGAATCGGGCGAAGTCTGCTACTATGCGAATGCGGTAATCTGTAATCTTTCGAGCGATTTTTACGACGTAAAATTCAACGCGATTGCGATTATAGAAAACGGAGGCGCATATACTTACGCGAAAGCCGTTTCGACTTCGAGGTCGTTATACGACGTAGTAAACAGCGCGGTACTCGACAAATATGCCGACAGAATAATCGGAGACTCGGTCGCGGAAAATACGAAACTCGACTATGCGAACTGGTACGGACAAGGCGAATATCCCGTATCGCCTAAAACTGCGGCTCAGTACGCAAAGTATAACGAACTTAAAGAAACCACGTTAAAAAATCTTGGTGTCGTTCGTCAGGACGTGTTGGTTGACGATCCGACCGTTACTATCGGCGGAACCTCGTATCTGATTGATATTCCGAGCGAACACGGCGAGCAGGAAGTTTCCGTAACGGTTAACGGGACGGAAATCACCGTACCGGTAACGATTATCGACGCAGTTTTGACAACGTTTGAAGAGTTTAAAACGAACACTATGTTTACAAGCGGCGAAACAAGCCCGAAAAACGATAGTAAGTACTATGTCTTGGGCGGCGACATAGACGCGGCTGGTCAGAGCGTATCAGACTACAATAACAATGGTAACGCAACAGCATATACCGAGTACGGCAAAGGATTTGCCGGAACAATCGACGGACGAGGTTTTTCGGTAAATAATTTGGAATATAAACCGTCTGACACAAATCAATGGAGAGTGCAGGGTTTATTCGGCGGACTTGTCGGCGCTACCGTAAAAGATATAACTTTCAATATATCTACGTTTGGCGGAGACAATGGGAATTTCTCCTTATTTGGGTGGAACATTAAGGATAGCACGTTTAAAAACGTAACGATAAATATCCCTGAAACTTGCGCGGCGAATTTGCAAAAGGGTGGTTTCTTTGCTGTTCAGAACAACGACGGTAAGTTTTATGATGTGACTGTAAATGCTCCCGGAACGACTATACTTTATTTGCTCGGAAGCGGTTCGATGGGACAGAATGCAACGACGGAAAACGTTGTCGTCGATGCCGAGGAGGTAAAGTATATTTACGACTCGGTAACGAGCAAGCAAGGTGTTATCGCTCCGAGAGTTGTAACATTAACGGGAAATCAGGACATTTTAATGACCGACGAAACGTATTCGCTTAATATAGGCGACGAACAGACGGGGCTTACAGTAACTTCTATCGTATGCGACGGCGAAAATTTGGGAACAAATTTAGGCAATCTTGATTTAACGGCGTTCAAGACCGATTACGCTAAACATGGCGAAAAGACTATTGTTGTCAAGGGAGTAAAAGGCGATTCTAAAATAAAAATTACCGTTCCCGTAACTTTTGTTACGAAGATGGTAAGTACGGTAGAAGATTTGAGAGATATCACTCAAAATCCGACCGATTCGACTACAAAATCGGTGTTCGGATATTATAAGTTGTCCGAAAATCTGGATTGTACGGTGGACTGGGCAGGGTTTTCCAACAGCAATCCCAACGGTTTCTCTTGGCCAAACGCAAACAACGGATTCAGAGGAACTTTGGACGGAAACGGAAAGACTATAACAGGCTTTGCTCATGATCAGGGTTTGTTCTTTGTTCTCGGCAACGGGGCGGTGATTAAAAATATTAACTTTGTATCGACGAAGTGGTCCGGTGCTAATGACAGATTGTTCGGTATAGCATCTTACGGCGCGAAGTATGAAAACGTGACGATTATAATGAAATCTTCGGACAATAAAGGCAATATTCCCGCAGGGCATTTGCTTTTTGCCGAAAGTTGTAAGGACAACACGTTTACGAATGTGTCCGTTAAAGTATATAGTGACGACGGAATTACGCTTGGCGATGTTACGACTGTATTCGGGAAGAACTTTACGGGCAATAAGTGCAACGGCGTAAAAATCTACTGTAAGTCGCTTGTCGAACTCGGTAAAGATTCCGCAGGTTCTTCTATAACGGAATACGAAGAAGTTACCGTGTATAATACGGAAGAGTAATTTACGATTAAAAACTTTATAATATGCCCCATGGGAAATTCTCGTGGGGCATATTAAAAATACCACTATGAAAGATTTAAAATTAAAGTTCTATTCTCCCGCCGAAGATTCTATCGAGGGGTGGGAAAAATATTCCTTTCCGATAGGTAACGGCTACGCGGGAGCGAGCGTTTTCGGCGGCGTAAAAAAAGAGAGACTGCAGATAACGACGAACGTTTTCGCAAATACGTTCGATAACGGCGGCGTATCGGATTTTGCGGAAATTTATATAAATTCGGGCGTAAAAGAGTTCAAAAATTACAAAAGGGAACTCGATATCGTAAACGGTATCGCAAGTTCTTGTTTTAACTATAAAAATACGAGCGTAAAAAGGGTTGCGTTTTACAACTATCCCGAAAATGCTTTGGTATATAAAATAACTTCGGATAAAGAAATCGAATTTTCCGTTCAACTCGTTATTCCGTTTTTGGGAGCGAGATCGACCGAGCAGGGCGGCAGAACGGGAAGCGTGTACGCCGAAAACGATTGCCTCGTTATGCGGGGAAGTTTACCGTCGAGAGAACTGTTTTTCGAGGGCAGACTGACCGTTTTAACCGACGGCGATACAAAATACGACGGGAATACCGTTTCGGTTGAGAAAAGCCGCGAAAGCGTGATTTTATTCGTTTTCGACACTTCTTATCTGCTTTGTGAAGAGACCTTTAAAAAGGGCGTTCATAAAGCGTTAGGCGAAGATCCTCACGATAAAGCCGTTAATTTATTGCGAAACGCCGTAAAAATCGGGTATGACGGTCTTTACGAGAACCATATAAACGATTTTTCCGAGATAATGAAAAGGCTTGAATTCGATTTGAACGGCGAGCAGGACGAGCGTTCGACCGAGGAACTTTTGCAATCTGACAGAAAAGGAAATTTCGAGCCGTATTTAGAGGAGTTATATTATCAATACGGCAGATATTTGCTTCTTTCGTCGTCGAGAAAGGGTACGCCGCCGTCGTCTTTGCAAGGCGTGTGGACTGCTCACGACAAGTCGCCCTGGGGCAGCGGATTCTGGCATAATATAAATATTCAGATGAATTATTGGCTTGCTTTCAGCGCGAATATCGCCGAAACCTTTAAGGCTTACGTCGATTTCAATAAGGCGTATATGGCAAGCGCGAAAGAAAACGCCAAAGAATGGATAAGTTATACAAACCCCGAAAACTATTCTGAAGATTGCGGTTGGATAATCGCTACGGGAGCGTTTTGTTACGAAGTCGAGGGGTTTAGTCCGTATACCCATTCGGGACCGGGGACGGGCGCGCTCACGACGAAACTGTTTTTCGATTATTATGATTTTACGAGAGATGAAAACATACTGAAAAACGACGTTTATCCCGTCGTACACGGCATGAGCAAATTTTTGACGAAATGCGTCAGAAAATATGAGGACGGCAGATATTTATGCAGTTTTTCGGCTTCGCCCGAACAGATTTTGTCGGGTTGGTGGGTTGACGAGCATAAGTATCAGCAATATATACAAACGGTTGGTTGTTCTTTCGATCAGCAGATGATATATGAGAATGCCAAGGACGATCTGGAATGTTCTTCCGTCTTAGGAGTAAGCGACGATATAATCGAAAAAGAAAGAGAACAACTCGAATTGTATGATCCCGTGAGAATAGGCTATGACGGGCAGATAAAAGAGTATGACGAAGAACGCTTTTACGGCGAATACGGCGAAGCGAAACACAGACATTTGTCTCAACTCGTGGCGTTGATGCCGGGGAGAACGATAACGAGAAATACTCCGCGCTGGCTCGATTCGGCAAAAATCACGCTCGAAAAGCGAGGAGATAAGTCGACGGGGTGGGCGCTCGCTCACAGACTTTGTTCATGGGCAAGGGTCGGCGACGGCGATCACGCTTATCTTTTGTTGCAGGAATTATTGAAAAATAAAACCCACCCGAATTTGTGGGACGTACACCCGCCGTTTCAGATCGACGGAAATTTCGGGGCTGTTGCGGGTATGACCGAAATGATCGTTCAGAGCCACGACGGAGCGATAACCCTTCTTCCGACGCTTCCCGAAAGGTGGAAAGATTTACGGGTTAAAGGCTTAAAAGTACGCGGGAATTTTACGATAGATATTTTGTGTAAAAACGGAGTAATCGAATATGCGGATATAAAATCCTGCGTCGGCGGAAAGGCGTATATACGATGCGAAGAGTTTTTTAACGTCGAAGTCCGGTCGGACGGCAGACGTATTGCGTATTCCGCAAACGAGGATACAATCGTTTTCGATACGGAAATCGGCAAGTCGTTCAGGATTACGGGATTTAAACGGGCGGAACGTCTGCCGACAGTCTGCAATTTAAATGCCGCGTGGGAAAAGGGCGGAGTGGCTTTATCGTGGGAGGAAAACGGTTTGAAATACGCCGTTTACCGAGGAAAAGACAACGAAAAAGACTATCGTCTTATAGGAGTTACGAGCGAGGGGCGGTTTATCGATAAAGAGTATAACGAGAACGCCAAGGCTTTGTTGACGTACAAAGTCGTTGCGTATCGGGGCGGAAAACATAGCAGCCGTATGCAAGGAGCGATAGCTGTCGTTAACCCTGCAACCGAACTCGAAAAAGAAAGATATAAATTAAAATTTCGTATGAACAATATTAACTTGGAGTAGGGCAATGTTTTACGAAAATCAAACGATGAAAGAAGTTTTGCAGGATAAAACGATTGAAACGGTAAAAGATTTGCTGTTTCCGCCAAACTTTTTCGATTGGATTTACGAAGATAAAATTACTCCGAAAGTCTTATCGGAAAGTTTCAAAGGCGTCGGCAATTACGCCGAACGGTTTAACTTTTTAAAAACACATATCGAAGCGGGAGATATAACGAGAGATAAAATATATAGTCCGTCCGAAATCGAGAGCGACAAGACGAAAGAAAACGTACAGGTTCTGAAATATAAGAACTCGAGTAGTAAAAAAATTGCCGTGATTATCCCCGGCGGCGGGTACAGCGACGTTTGTTCTTACAGCGAGGGTTTTCCGATAGCGCAGGAAATGTGGAAAAGAGGATATAATTGTTTTGTATTGTATTATAGGGTTTTTCCGCGCGCGTATATGCCGAATCCCATAGAGGACGTCGCGAGGGCGATGAAGTATATCATAGAGAATTATTCCGAATTGTATATTTCCGACTATCTGCTTATGGGATTTTCGGCGGGCGGTCATCTTGCCGGAATATGGGCTACGAAGCAGGGTTATCCGAGATATAACCTGCCGAAGCCGAAATTTTTGTCTTTAACGTACCCCGTGATAGATTTGTCGCTTAAAAAAGGCGTTACGAGAGCAAATTGTCTGGGCGAAAACTGTTCGGAGGAAGAGGTGAAAAAATATTCCGTTCATACGAACGTGGACGAAAATTACCCCGAAACCTATTTATGGCAGGGCAGAAACGATCAGTGCATTTCTTTTGAAAATTCCTTGATTATGGACAAGACTCTGACCGAAAATAACGTAAAACATAAATACGTCGTTTACGACGATACTTGCCATGGTTTCGGAGTGGGAAAAGGAACTTGCGCCGAAGGCTGGATAGACGATATGCTTAAATTTTTTAACGAAAACAATAAGGAGTAAACAGATATGGCATTTGATAAAGATTTTGCGTGGGGCGTCGCGTGTTCCGCTTATCAGACAGAAGGAGCGGAGAATGAGGACGGCAGAGGCGAGAGTATATGGGACAGCAAATTCACTAAGGGGAAAACCCTCGGAGATATGAACGGTAAAATTGCCTGCGACCATTATCACAGATACAAAGAGGACGTCGCGCTTTTAAAAGAACTCGGAATCAAGAATTATCGTTTTTCGATAAGTTGGACGAGAATATTTCCATGCGGTACGGGAGAAGTCAATTTAAAAGGCGTTGAGTTCTATAAAGACCTCGTTAATCGACTTATAGCCGCAGATATTACGCCTTGGGTAACGCTTTTCCACTGGGATTTGCCGCGTAGTCTTTACGAAAAGGGCGGGTATCTGAATAGGGAAATAAGCGATTGGTTTGCGGGGTATGCCGCCAAAGTCGTTGAGATTTTCGGCGATAAAGTAACTAATTACATTATTATGAACGAACCGCAATGTATCGTGGAAGAAGGACACTTTATGGGTACGCAGGCGCCGTTTTTAAAACTTTCGAGAAAAGAAACTTTCACGGTCGCCCACAATCTTCTTTTGTGTATGGGTAAAGCGGAAAAGGCAATGAGAAAAGCCGCGAAACATAAACTGAATATCGGTATAGCCCCGTGCTTTACTCCGATGATGCCTATGAAAGAGGAAGACGCCGAGATTGTCCTTAATTACAATTTTTCGCCGAGCGGAGATTTTTGGGACGGATGCTATTTTACCGACGCTATTATAAAGGGCGAGTTTACGAAAGAGTATAAAGAGTGGTTTAAAAAATACGATTATTACCCGTCCGAAAGCGATATGAAGATTATAAAGAGCGATCTCGATTTCTTCTGCGCTAATTTATACAGAGGGTTTTATATTGAAAATACCGCAGACGGAATAAAAAGAAAGCCCGTTACGCCTACGGACGATTTTTCTGCTATGGAATGGGCGGTTACGCCCGAGGCAATGAAATATCTCGTGAAATACTATTATGAGAGATACAGGTTGCCGATGATTTTATCAGAAAACGGCGTTGCGCTTTCCGAATGGAAAACTTTAAACGGCGATATCCCCGATGATATGCGGATAGACTATATGAAAAGGCATATCGAAGAGATGAAAAAAGTTGCAGACGAATATCCCGTAAAAGGCTATTTTTACTGGTCGTTTACGGATAATTTTGAATGGGCGCTCGGCTATTCGAAGCGTTTCGGGCTTGTTTACATAGACTATAATACGTTGGAGCGAATTCCTAAAAAGAGCGCGTTTTGGTATAAAAAAGTCATTGAAACGAACGGGGATAATCTCGATTAAACGAAAGAGGAGAATTATATGTCTGAAAAATACGGAAAGTTCGCCGATAAACTCGGCGGCTACATAATCGACAAATTGCCCGACGCGGGAAATTACGAGTATATTTATAAAAACGACGAAATACTCGTAAAGGTAGATCAGTACGGTGTTGTCGCCGTTCAGATAAATCCGCCCGTCGGCGAAGCCGTTTTCAAAAGAGAAGAACGGGAAGTCGGGTCGCCCGTTAAGGCGTTGATTTCGGACGGCGAGAGGGTTTTCGACAACTTCGGCGTATTGACCGCCGATAAGTTAATGATAACGTTTTTGCCCGAAAAATCGACTTATAGCCTCACTTTCGGAAGAACGAAGGTCGAAACCGAGGTTTTCGTAACGAATAAAGGCAAGCGTTTTATAATGAACGTTACAATCGAAAATTTCGGTGATAAAGACAAAGAGTATAAGATACTGAAATGTTGTTTCCCGTATCTCAACGAACTTTTAATGGCGCCGTGGGATAAGCCCGAATGGTATACGAGAACGGAATATCTTAAGGATAAGAACGCCTTTTTAACGACGAAATACAGCGTTGCGGGCAAAAAGGAAGAAAGGCGTTATCTTACGGTTGTCGATAGCGATAAAACGGAAGGTCGGGAGTTGAGTCTTGAAAGACTTACGACGGCAACTAAAAATTTCAGCGCGATACCCGATAAAATCGGCGTCAAAACCGAAGATACTCTTTACGCCTTTAAACAATGCGTTTCTACCCTTTCTTCCGTAACGGTTAAAAAGGGCGGAAAGTATTCCTTTACGCAGGTGTTTTCCGTTACAGCCGACGACGGTAAAATCACGGAAGAAATTGATCAGTCGAAAGTATATTTCGACGAAAATAATCGAAAAGAAGAAGAGAAAATACTCGAAAGGAAATACGCCGAATTATTTTCGGTGAGAACGATAAAAACGGACGATAGAGACTTCGATAAATTCATAAACGGCTTTTTGCCGCTCGAAATGTACTGGGTTTCTTCGCTTGACCGCGGTTGGCCGACCGGAATGAGAGGTGTGAGAGACGCCGCGAACGATTTCGAAGGAATGCTTTGTTACGATAAGCAGATGTGTAAAGACGTAATCGAAAACATTTTCTCGAAGCAGAGAAGCGACGGGTGGTATCCGAGACAGGTACCTTTCGGCAGCGGTACGAAATTCGATTTGAGGGAGTTTGTCGATTCGGCGTGCTTCTTCACCGAATACGTTTACGACTATCTCGCTTACACCGACGATTATTCGATTTTAGAAAAAGAGTACCCGTATTATGACGGCGAAAAGGCTGAAAGCGGCTTAGCACATTTGAAAAAGGGGCTTGACTATCTTATTTCGGACGACGCGTCGGGCGAACACGGACTTGTTAAAATGCGTGGCGGAGACTGGCTCGATTGTTTAAGCGGAGTAGGCAAAAAAGGCAGAGGCGAAAGCGTAATGGTGTCATGCCAACTCGTTATGTGCCTTAGATATTTATCAGAAATAATGAATAAAGTCGGGCAGACAAGAGACGTTGAAAAATACGAAAAGTCAGCCTATAAGTTGATAAACGCGATAAACAAGGCGTCATTTAACGGTAAATTTTATAACGCCGTGTACACCGATAACGGCTCTTGGCTTTTTTCCGAAAAGGACGAGGACGGCGAAAAGAGAGTATACGTCCCGACGAACGCATACGCCGTTATAAGCGGAGTGGCGGACGGTAAGGAAGAATCGATATTCTCGGAAATAGCCGCTTTGAAAACCTTGGACGGTTACAAGTTGTTTTCCGAGCCGCTCGGCGGTAAGTTCATAGACGGAATAGGTAAAATGGGAACGGGAGATTTTCAGCCGTATTTCGCCGAGAACGCAAGCGTGTATAACCACGGTTCGCAGTGCTTTCTGATAAGGGCGTTGGCGAAAGCGGGGAGATACGAAGATATAGCCGAAGTCTTGGGGTACGCAATGCCCTTGTATGCGGATAAACATTCGCCGGAAAAGACCTGTTCCGCGCCCTACGCGATAACAAACTGTTATCATTTAGTGCCGTCTTTCTACGGCAGGTCGGGCTTCTCGTTTTTGACGGGCAGCGTCGCTATGATCGAAAGAGCGGTTTATTCTTGGGTGTTCGGCATAAACTTTACGCTTCGCGACATGGTAATAACACCGTGCGTACCGAAGAAATACGAAAACGCAGAGGTGGTAACGCCGTTTAACGGTCATAAAATAACCGTACAATATTCTGGCTACGGAGCGAAAATACAGTGTGCGGAAATAAACGGTAAAACGCTTCCCTTATCGGCGGACGGTCGTTCGGCTCTTATAGAAAAGTCGCGAATATCCGACGACGTGGCAATTACTATTAAATTAAGTAACAAATGACAATATTATAATTAACATAAGCGCTAAAAAAAGGCGGTAATTATTTAACAAAAATTTCAAAATGGCTCTTTGGCGGGTGCTTGACTTATACAAGCGCGACGCTTCGCGGCGCG
>ERZ779876.769-NODE-769-length-32175-cov-8.415100_pt1 | contig 32175 bp, 28 predicted proteins | sample MGYA00511068_ERZ779876 | MGnify/ENA primary metagenome ERZ779876 (study PRJEB29588, sample SAMEA1970858) | human gut metagenome | biome: human gut; feature: human-associated habitat; material: faeces | place: Denmark | collected 2008/2010 ...
GTGTTGACCTTGTTCCGGCAAACCTTGAGCTTTCAGCAATGGAATTTAACCTTGTCAATGCAATGAGCAGAGAGACGGCATTGAGAAATTATCTCAGCGAAGTGAAGGACAAATACGACTATATCCTTATAGATTGTATGCCTTCTCTCGGAATGGTAACAATCAATGCTCTATCTGCGGCAGACAGCGTTATTATCCCTGTTCAGGCTCAGTATTTACCGGCAAAAGGAATGACGCAGCTTGTTCAGACCATTTCAAGAGTAAAGAAGCGTATCAATCCGAACTTGAAGATTGACGGTATGCTTCTCACTTTGGTGGATAGCCGTACCAACCTCGCCAAAAGCACGGTAGAAGCTCTGAGAGAGAATTTCGGTAGTCAAATCAAGATGTATAGAACATATATCCCGATTGCCGTAAAAGCCGCAGAGACTTCTTCCAAAGGCAAGAGCATTTTTGCCTATGAACCCAACAGTACGGTGTCAAAGGCGTACACCGAATTTACAAAGGAGGTGTTAGCCGATGGCAGGAAGAAAGAGCGACTTCACTCTCACGAAGCTCGATGACTTATTCTCAACGCAGGAACAGAGAGATGAAGAAAAGCTTTCAAAAATCCGAGATATTCCCTTGACTGAGATTGACGATTTCCCCGACCACCCTTTTAAGGTGCGTGATGACGAGGATATGGCACAGCTCATAGAGAGTATCAAGGAACGAGGAGTTATTACTCCGGCGACGGTAAGGCAGAAAGAGGACGGCAGATACGAACTCATTTCAGGACACAGACGAAAGCGAGCCTGTGAGCTTGCCGGGTTTGATACGCTCCGTTGTGAAGTCGTTGACCTGAACCGAGACGAAGCCACGATTTTAATGGTTGAGAGTAACTACCAAAGGTCGCAGATACTCCCCTCGGAAAAAGCCTATGCCTACAAAATGCGTTTGGAAGCGATGAAAAGACAGCAGGGTGAGCGTACAGATTTAACTTCTGTCCCACTGGGACAGAGGTTGAACGGAAAAACCACAAGAGAAATTATTGCAAGTGAATCCGGAGACAGTAACACTCAAATTCAGCGATATATTCGCCTTACAAACCTTGTTCCCGAACTGTTGGAATATGTGGACGAGGGGCGAATTAAAATGCGACCGGCGGTTGAATTGTCCTTTCTTGATGAGGACAGTCAGCGTGATGTGGTTGATGAAATCGACCTGAACGACGCAACCCCGTCTCACGACCAAACAATCCGTATGCGAAAGTTCTTTGAGGAGGGCAAGCTCACAACCGAAGCAATCCAAGCGATTATGTCGGAGGAAAAACCAAACCAAAGGGAGAAAATTGTTTTGAGGGGCGACAGGGTTCGACAGCTTATCCCGAAGAATATTCCCATAAGCCAAACGGAGGATTTTGTGTGCAAGGCATTGGAGCATTACAACAAGTTTCTGCGAAGCAGAGCCGACCGTGACAGCCGATAGCCTTCCCCCTTTCTCACACTCTAACCCCTATATATACCGGCTATTAACCTGCTGAAAAAATATACTCTATCTCCCTTGAGTATATCTATCTCTAATAACATATAGCTGTCTATTAAGGGGTTCGCACATTTGGAGCAAAAGCAAAATGTCTGCTACGATAAAAAGTTCAGCTAATCGTACCTTTGATGTTTTGACCGGTTTTGATTACGATTAAGGCAGAAAGGAGCGATGGATATGAAAAACAGGCTTATACCTTGTGTTCTTGCCTGCCTTATGATTTTCCTCGTGGGTTGTAGCGGTAACACAGTCAAAGAAGCTGCACAGGAGATAACGAAAACAGAGACTTCTTTTCCGGCTGGTAATACCGAAACAAGTTCTCAGGAAGAAACGGCAGAAGAACCGGAAAGCACGACAGTTCAGGAAGAAACACCGATTACGGCAGAAGAAAGCCAATCAACCGCAGAAAGTCAAACGGTTACGACTGTTCAGACAAAACCGACGGAAGAAAAAACGGCTGAAACTCCTGCAACTGAAAAGCCAAAGGCAGAGCCACCGAAGCAGACAACCACGCAGTCTGAACCCGAAAAACAACCGGAACAGCCGAAAGAACAGACAACTGCCGAACCAAAGCCGGTTGAAAAGCCGACTGAAAAGCCGGCAGAACCGAAACCGACAGAGCCGCCCAAGCAGACATTTGATGTCAGCCCTTATGTAAGTTACGCAAGAGATTATGCGGTGAGCATAGGGCTTTCTCTTGACAGCACGGCGACAGAATGTTGGGACAATCCCATATCCGCAAATCCTAACCGAAGCGGTATCAAGTCTGATATTGAAAGCAGACTGAACCGATACAAGAACAGCGAGGGTTTTACCGCTGTGTGGATATGGACAGAAAAGCTATCCGATACGGAGTACAACATCTATATCGGCTACTGCTAAAACAAAATAATTTTAAGAGAACGCACTGAGTAAAATCGGTGCGTTTTTGCATTTCAAGGAGGAAAACGCAATGGTTAAAACAAAATTCAAGAAAGCCGTCTCGCTTGTGTTGGCGACGGTTATGAGCCTTACTGCTTTTATGGGCATTGGGGCAACGACAGCCTTTGCAGCCGTAGGAGAAAAAGCCGATGTGTACCTCGTCGATTATCCCCGAAGCGGAGATACCAATAACAACGGCGAATGGGGACACGGCAATCTCAACTATATGAACGGTTGGAAAGGCTTGTCCACGAAATACACAGGACTTCGTGCAATGGGTTCGTATTCAGGCAATATTGCCTACTGTATTGAACCGGGTACAGGTCAGCGGACTGGAGATACTCTCACCGAAAAGGACGAGAACTTCTTCAACAACATCAGCCCGAACGGTACGATTTCCGGCGATGATATTCGTCTGCTTATCGGTCGTATCTTGCAGTACGGCTATCGTGGAGGTATTTCGACAAGCTGGAAGTCTCAGAATGAAAGCGACGCAAACTGTATCGCACACGCTTATGCCACTCAGATTTTGATTTGGGAAACGATTGTAGGCGAAAGAGACGCAGGCTTTAATCACGTTTCTACCGGCGGGTACAATGCCGTGCTTGAATGTGTAAGCTCTGCACACCCACTCCGCAGTAAAATCTTGTCGTACTACAACAGTATGGTAACAAGTGTTCAGAATCACACCAAAGTGCCGAGCTTCTGCACAAGGTCAAGCGGTTCTGCAAAGGTAAACGAGCTTGAATGGAACGGAAGCAAGTATGTTGCAACTCTCACCGATACAAACGGTGTCCTTGGCAATTACAACTTCTCGGCAAACATTGACGGTGTTTCTTTCTCCGTCAGCGGAAACAAATTGACTGTTTCGATGGATAAAGCTCCGAGCAAGGAATTTACCATCACAGCCGCAAAAAAGAACGGCGTCCGCAGAGGTGTAGTCGTATGGTCTGACGGTATCCATCAGAACGGAAACGGCATTCAGGATGTGGTCACTTACGCTCAGGAGGTCAGCGACCCTGTCAGCGGCTTTGTCAAAATGAAGGTCAGCTACGGCTCTTGTCAGATTGTAAAGACAAGTGAGGACGGAAAGGTTGACGGCATTCAGTTTACTGTCAGCGGTAACGGCGTCAATCAGACTGTAACGACCGCAAACGGCGGTAAGTTCCAGCTTGATAACCTTATGCCCGGTGTTTACACAGTGACAGAGCAGTCTATCGACAAATATGTGCCGCAGGAGGTTCATAGAGTAACTGTTGTTGCGGGTCAGGTGTCAAAGGTCAACTTCAATAATGTTCTAAAAAGAGGTAATCTTCAGGTTATCAAATCTTCGGAGGATAATCTGGTCGAGGGTGTAACTTTCCACCTTTACGGCACATCTCTTTCCGGTATTGCTGTCGATGAGTATGCCGTAACAGATAAGAACGGTGTTGCTTCTTTCAATGATGTGCTTATCAGCGGCACTACCCCGTACACCGTTGAAGAAGTGGATACGGCTATCCGTTATATTGTGCCTGCAAATCAGACCGCACCGATTAACTGGAAAGATGTTACAACCCGCAATTTCACGAACATTCTCAAAAAGTTTAGCGTGACTGTAACAAAGAGCGACCGTGAGGAAGGAACACCGCAGGGCGACGCTACCCTTGCCGGAGCAGTTTACGGTATCTATAAAGGTGAAACCCTTGTGGACAAGTATGTGACGGACAAAAATGGTCAGTTTACCACAAAGGAATATATCTGTGATGACGACTGGACAATCCGTGAAATCACTCCGTCCGAGGGCTATCTGCTTGACAACACAATCCATAAGGTCGGTGCTGAACCCCAACTTTATACGGTGGAACACAATCAGACAGCAAATGATGTTACCGAACAGGTTATGAAAGGCAATATCGCCATTATCAAGCATACCGATAACGGAGAAACTCAGATTGAAACACCCGAAAACGGTGCTACTTTTGAAATCTATCTCAAATCTTCCGGCAGCTTTGACTCAGCAGAAGAAGATGAAAGAGATGTCATTGTCTGTGATGAAAACGGTTTCGGGCAGACAAAGGATATGCCTTACGGCGTATATACCGTTCATCAGACCGCAGGCTGGGAAGGTCGTGAGTTGATGAAGGACTTTGATGTGTTCATTGCTCAGGACGGACAGACCTACCGCTATCTTATCAACAACGCAAACTTTGAAAGCTATATCAAGGTTGTCAAGGTGGACGCAGAAAGCGGCAAAAACATTCCGTATGCCGGTGCAGGCTTCAAAATCTTTGACACTGACGGCAATCAGGTAACAATGACCTTCACTTATCCTACCCCGACAACGATTGATACTTTCTACACCGACGCAAACGGACAGCTTGTTACACCGGAGAAACTGGAATACGGCAAGGGATATTCTCTTGTTGAGGTTCAGGCTCCTTACGGATATGTGCTTGACAGCACACCGGTGTACTTTGATGTGGCAGAGGAAAATTCTTCCGATGAGGGTGGCATTACCGTGATTAAGGTAGATAAGCCTAATATGGCACAGAAAGGTACTGTCAGCATTGAAAAGACCGGCGAGGTATTCTCAGGGGTAAATATCTCCGGAGAAGAAAATGCCGATGTGATTTATCAGCCTGTCTATGAAGTGAAAGGTCTTGCAGGTGCAGTTTATGAGATTTCCGCAACAGAAGATATTATCACTCCCGACGGTACACTCCGTTATGCAAAGGGCGAGGTCGTAGATACTGTTACCACAGACGAAAACGGACTTGCTAAGAGTAAAGAGCTTTACCTCGGCAGATATACGGTAGTTGAAATCACCGCACCGGAGGGTATGGTTATCAACAAGGAAGCACACGAGGTCGAGCTGACCTACGCAGGTCAGGAAGTTGCCGTGACGGAAACCGCAACCAGCTTCGTAAATGAGAGACAAAAGGTTACGGTAAGTCTTGAAAAGGCTATTGAAAAGAACGACATCTTCAACATCGGCAACGGCGATGAAGTGAAAAACATCAGTTTCGGACTTTTTGCCGCCGAGGAACTTGTTTCTGCAAGCGGTACTTCTATTCCGGCAGACGGACTGATTGAGATTATCTCTCTTTCCGAGAACGGCAAGGCTGTTATCAAAACCGACCTTCCTTTCGGAAGCTACTATGTAAAGGAGCTTGCAACCGATGAGCATTATATCCTTTCCGACAGCAAGTATCCGTTTACTTTCAGCTATGCGGGACAGGATACCGAAACTGTTGAGATTGCAGTCAATGACGGCAAGCCGATTGAAAACAAGCTCATCTACGGTTCTGTCTCCGGTAAGAAGATTACCGAAAGCGGCGAAGAACTCGGCGGTGCGGTTATCGGACTGTTTAAGGCTGATGAAACCGAATTTACAAAAGAAAATGCTTTGATGACTGCTACCTCCCAAAAAGACGGTAGCTTTTCTTTTGAGAAAGTACCGTATGGCAACTGGCTTGTAAGAGAAATCGAGCAGCCGGAGGGCTTCGTGCTTGATGAAACTTCTTATGAAGTCAAAATCTCCGAAGTCGGTCAGGTCATTGAGGTTGAAATCGTCAATGAGTATGTTCACGGCAATATCAAGTTGACAAAGGTCGATGAAGATTACCCGGACAACAAGCTGACGGGTGCGACCTTTGAGGTTTACAAAGATGTGAACGGCGACGGTAAACTGGACGACGGAGACGAGCTTATCGGAACGCTCTCCGAAACCTCTACCGGCATTTACGAGATGAAGGAGCTTCTCTACGGAAAATACCTTGTAAGAGAAACCAAAGCACCGGAAGGCTTTGAGCTTGATAAGGGTGTGTACTCTGTTTTCATTGAAAAAGATGAAACCACTTATGAGGTAGAAAACAAAGCCGGCGTCGGCTTCATTAACACGGCAATGAAAGGAAACCTGAAAATCGTTAAGACTTCCTCTGACGGTAAGGTTGAAGGTTTTACTTTCAGAGTTACGGGAGTAAACGGTTACGACCGTAGCTTCACGACCGATAAGAACGGCGAAATCATTATCGAGGGACTTCGTATCGGAGATTACACCATTTCCGAGGTTCAGGATTCTGTCTCTGCTTCCTATGTGCTTCCTGCGGATAAGATTGCAACCGTCAAGGTTGGTTCTACTACCGTTGTGGAAATGCACAATGAGTTGAGAGACACACCAAAGACCGGAGATAACAGCAATGTCGGCTTGTGGACTGCACTTGCGGGACTTTCTGCCCTCGGCATTGTAGGCACAGCCATTGTTGCGTACAGAAAAAAGAAGAAGGAGGACAATGAGTAATGGACGCTAAAACAATCGTAGCAGTTGTATTAGTCGCCTTTATTATCGGCGGCTTTATCTTCTTGCAGATTAAAAACAGAAAGAAATAAGGAACACCAAAGTGGGCGGAGTGAAAACTCTGCCCACAGTTCTTTTACGGAGGTGCATTATGAATAAGCAAAAGACGGTTGACAGCAAGGTGCTTGCAATACTCAGAGAATGCCCCGAAACAAGGTATGACGATATGCAGCTTATCCTTTGCTATTACAACCGATACAGCTATATGAGAGTCGGTGACTTGCCGCTTGAAGATATAGTCAACAACTATAAAGGGTACGGCTTGCCGTGCTTTGAAACTATCCGCAGAGCAAGACAGAGAGTACAATCCCTGTTTCCCGAACTGTCCAGACAGTGCAGCGGTTGCGACTGCGGGAACATCAGAATTGTGATTGAAGTAAGCTGAGGTGTGGATATGAACGAGGAAAAAAGAAAAATCGGTGAATACACCGTTCTCTGCTCGGTCAATGTGGGCGAAAAGGAAGTTATCTTGGCTTGTAATGAGCAAAGCACGAACGGCGATAAATTTTTGTGCGGCTTTGCGGAGAGAAACGACCTGTTTGAACTGTGTTCGGAGTGTATGGTAAGCGATGACTATATCGAAATCGTACACCTTTTCGGTAGCCGTGTGGTAAATGAAGCGGAGCTTTTCAAGGAACAGGTCGAGAAACTGGATATTCCAATCACGCTTATAACGGAAGCCGACTGTATCCCCGACCACTATTCCAAAGACATCAACGGCAAAATCATTGCCATTGACCCCAAGGTATTAAAACCTGAATTTCAAAGAGCCGACAGACAGCTCTACTATGTTACGGGCGGTTTCGGTGCGTCGGCGAACAGCCGTGGAAGTGCCGTATTTTGCACAAATCTTCACACCGGTAAATCCACCCGATATGAAAGAATGGATGTTATGGGCGAGGTAAAGCCTGAGTGTCTGCCTGAATGGGCAAAGGAAAAGGCACAGGAGCTTTTACACAAGAAGCGAAACAAAGACAAAGAACGATAAGGAGGACAAAGCAATGAAGGAGAAATTCACTTTTCAGCAGAAAACAAAGTTTCTGACAAAACTGTTTGACGCAGGCTGCAACACGGAAAAGAAATTGCAGCAGCTTGATATGGAGAGCATTTTGAAAATTCCCGGTATCACTATTCCGGAAATGAGCCTGATTATCGAGCTTCAGAAGCAGACCAAAGCCAATAAGCTGTTCTCTTATTTGGGAGGTGGCACTGATGAGCAGGCAGGAGCAGAATGACCGTCATATCATTTGGAGTGACCTCAACCTTGACCTTGATGATTGGCGAGAGTCGTTAGAGGAACTGTACCCGGACTACCCCGAAGATGAACTGTACGAAATTATGGTAAAATCCAATGCCGAAAACCTATATGATGAACGAGTAAATCTTGATATTCAGCTTTCACAGCCGATTATTGTTATCGGCGACCTTGGCAGATGGAACGGCAGAGTGTCGGGATACAAGATGATTGATTCAGGCAACATTAAGGACTGCCTTTATTCCGACACCGATTACACCGAATGGTATGTGGACAAGTACGGCGACCTTCGAGCCGACGCCGTTCATCACGACGGCACAAACCATTATCTATACCGTGTATTCAAAGACGGTGTTACCGATACGCAGATTGAAAATCTGCAAGATAAAATCTACAACGGAAAAGCCACAAGAGCCGACATCACACGAGTTACCAAAAGGCTCGGAGATGACATTGCCGGAGTATATGGCTTTTCTATTCCAAAGCAAAGACAACCTAACGAACAAGCGAGGTGATAAAAATGGATTACAGAGTATTGACCGAAGCAGAGCGAAAATACACCTTCAGCCAAAGTCAGCAGCTCTCTATGCAGACCGGTCTTATCGGATATTTGCGAGCCGACTTCGGTTCTGCCGGGAACGAGTTTTGGACGACTTGGAACGATTTCAGAAAAGACTTGAAAACCGATGAATTTATGGCTGAATTTGACGATGTGATAAACGGATTGCGTGACGGAGATATTTTGTCCGGCAGAAAGGCTATGTCCTCTTACTGTTATTCCAGTCCCGACAGCTCCTTTAATGACGACCGCAACCATTACGGCATTCGTCTTGATACGGAAAAGTACAGCTATCTTATGAGGTTTAACCCCAACAGGGGCGAGTACAATCTGTACTGCTATTGCTATCAGAAAGAGTGGCTGAACAGCCACTTAAAAAATGCCGAGCGAGGTATCCGCTTTATCGACCCTCACTATCAGGAGCAGTTTCGCATTGCGGACGGAGAGATAATCTCTATTAAGCTCGGCGACGGCAAAACAATGGAGAGGACTTGCAGATATATCGACGACTACCATTTGGAGGTCGGCACTAATCTCTACCACATCTGCGAATTTGCCGAGCTTTGCGAGAGAAACGGTCATACAGTAGAACCAGCCGCAAAAGAGAATACGAAGCCTGCAAAGGACAAAGAAAAATCACGATAAGGAGGTGCAGACGAGGTGGCAAGAAAATTTGACCTGATTTCGGAGCTGTATGAAAGAACCTGTTTTGCGGTTACAGACAACCCGGTAAACTGGCAATCGTTTCTGAAAACAGCAGGCAGAAATTTCAGGCTCCGATTTGATGAACAGCTTCTCATATATGCCCAAAGACCCGACGCAACAGCCGTGCTTGAAATCGAACGATGGAACGGCACTTTCGGTCGCTGGGTAAACCGAGGAGCAAAAGGTATTGCCGTATTTGAGGACGCAGACAGAAGCCGTCAAAGGCTGATTCATTACTTTGATATATCGGATACCCACGAAAGCCGATATTCCCGCCCTGTGCCGATTTGGGAGATGAGACCCGAATATGAAGCAGAGGTTATTGAAACACTTGAAAATACTTTCGGTGCGGTAAACGATACAACGAGTATTGAAAATGTTGTCAAAGAGAGCATTGCCAATGCCGTCGAGGACAACATCGCAGACTATATCTCCGACTTTATGAGTTTGGGAGCAGGCAGCGATATTGAGTATTTGTCTGCCGACGAAGCCAACGCCTTGTATTTGGAGCTTGTCAGAAACAGCGTGTCATATATGGTTATGGCACGATTGGGACTGGACGCAGACAAGGTTTATTCTCCCGATGACTTTGCCGGTATTTCAAGCTTCAATTCACAGGAAGTTCTCAATGCGGTGGGTATTGCTACAAGCGACATTGCAGAAATGGCGTTGCTCCCTGTCAGCAGAACAATCAGCACGCTCAGCAAGGAAAATCGCATAATTGATGAACAGGAGCAATCCGAATACAATAAAGACATCAAAGACGAAAGGAGTCAAAGCGATGAGCGAAATCACATACACGATGGTGGGAGATTACAATCTTCCGAACCTGAAACTGCCGGAGCAGACGGAAGTGACTCTCGGCAGATGGTCGCAGATGAGGAGAACTTATCTGAAGGAACATCACAAAATCCTGTACTACAATCTTCTGACGAAAGGGATTCTGAACAGTCACTTGGCGGAGGTTCAGCAGAGAGCGAGCGAACTGGAGGAAACTCTCGTGAAGCAGATGGCACAGAAAGCCGGGCTGACGGAGCAGATGAAAGCGGAAGATATGATGAAATGGGTTCGCCTGATGAACAACATCAGGAACTCGGCACAGGAAATCGTGAAGAATCAGGTAATATTCGCTTAGAGTATTACGACAGAAATCACGAGGACAAGAGCCTGCCGTTTTTCGGTGGCGATGATACTATCCGAGAGATACTCGGTACTACCCCACATTTGTCCGCTTCAAAGGAAGAAATCAAAGATTTCTATGAGAGAAATACGGACAATACGACCCGTACCGAATATATCAAGGGTATTTTCAACAACGATTACACCCGGCTTACTTTAAGCGACGGCAGGCTGGTTGGCTACAAAACATTTCAAAATGTCCTCCATTTGTGGGAGGGCGAATACGAAAACAGAATCGCTCAGAGCTTCTATGACTGGGGCGTTATCGCACAGCATTTTGAAGCAATGAGACTTTTGGGAGAATTGACCGATACAATGAAGCCGCTTCCGTCTATGGACGGTCAGTTGACTCTCATAATGGGCAATCAGGCAGAGGAACAAAAAACCTCTGCCTTTACTTTTTCTCAGGAAATCATAGACGCTGTACTGACCCGTGGAAGCGGAGTTTCCGAGGGTAAAATGCGTATCTATGAGCAGTTTGAAAAGAGCCTTTCCGCAAAGGAAAACGCCGACTTCTTGAAAAACGAATACGGTTGGGGCGGCTCTTACCCTGTCATCATCGGTACGGGCATTGACGAACAGCACGACGGAAAAGGTATCACAATTTCAAAAGGTATCGGAAGTGACAAGCCGCACATTACGCTTTCTTGGTCTCAGGTGGAAAAGCGTATCGGCGACCTTATCCGAATGGACAGATACTTAAATCCAAAGGAAAAAGAAAAGTACCCGGAATGGCTTGAAAAGCAGGAAGAAAGGCGAGCCGAGCTTGCAGAGCAGAGAAAAAACCGAGAGATACTCTCTACCGCACCGGCTGAGCCTGAAAACAAAGAGGACAAAGCGGAAGCAAAGTATGAATATCATCTCGGTGACAGCGTGTATATCGGGGCTTCGCAGTATGAGATTTTGTCCTTTGATGAAAACCGTGTAATGCTCTATGACTTTGATATGCCCCTATTCAACAAGGAGCTTTCAAGGGAAGAATTTGACCGCAAAGTGCGAGAAAATCCAATGAACGACCACTTGAAGGTCAGTGTATTACCGGCGGAAGAAAAAACCGTTACAGGCGAAAATGAGGCTCAAAACGATACCGAAATCGCACAGGATTTCAGTCCGAAAACCGGTTATGACGACGCCTTCTTTATCAATCGGGAGAATGAAAGTGTAACTTGGATGTACTATAACCCCGACAGCAATACCGGAGGTCAGTATGTTACAAATACGCTTTCTTTTGACGAGATACAGCAAGCCGCACGGGAGTATGACTCGGCTGAGGATTTCTTTGATTACCTCGGTAGTATTGCAAATCAGGAGCTTGCCGATGTTGGTACGGAATGGTTTGAGGACGCAGACCGAGAGTTTAACAAGAAGCCGGATTTGACCGACTGTACCTCCGCCACAATGGAAGCACTCATTGAAAATGCTGAAAGAACTGGTATGGTGGCAACAAACATCGGAAATGTACCGATTGAGGATTACAGAGAAATCGTTGCAACTCAAAACGGTTTTGACAGTTATGAGGAAATGTATAACGAGGGTATCCGTATCGGCAACGGTTACGACAAAGAGCCTGAACCGATTGTTCCCGCTTGGGAGCAAAAGAAAAAGTCAAAGGTAAAGAGCTTTGACCTCCACCCGGATATTCCGATGTCCGAGCGACACAACTTTGACCTTGCCAACAATCAGGTTGAGGAAGTGAACAAAAAAGAGCGTTTTCACAGGAACTATGCGGCGATTAAGGTCTTGAAAGATTGTCAAAGCGAAAATCGTTTTGCGACACCCGATGAGCAGAAAATCTTGTCGAGATATGTCGGTTGGGGCGGTATTCCCGAAGCCTTTGACGAACGAGCAGGAGCTTGGCATACCGAGTATGCTATGCTGAAAAATATCCTGACGCCGGAGGAATATGCGTCGGCAAGAGAAAGCACCCTGACTGCCTTTTATACTCCGCCCGAAGTATCAACTGCCATTTATAAGGTGTTGGAACAGATGGGATTTCAGGAGGGCAACCTGCTTGAGCCGTCCTGCGGTATCGGTAACTTCATCGGTATGCTGCCTAAGTCAATGGAAAACGCAAAGGTTTACGGCGTTGAGCTTGATACTGTTTCAGCCGGTATCGCTCAGCAGCTTTATCAGAAATCTTCCATTGCGGCACAGGGCTTTGAGGAAGTAAATGTCCCCGACAGCTTCTTTGACGGTGTTATCGGCAATGTGCCTTTCGGAGATTTCAAAGTCTCCGACAAACGATACGACAAATACAACTTCTTAATCCACGATTATTTCTTTGCGAAATCGCTTGATAAACTACGCCCCGGCGGTGTGATGGCTCTTGTGACAAGTAAAGGAACTATGGACAAGGAAAACTCCAATGTGCGTAAATATATCGCACAGAGGGCGGAGCTTCTCGGAGCAATCAGACTTCCGAATGACACCTTCAAAGGCAATGCCGGAACAGAGGTTGTATCCGATATTCTGTTTCTGCAAAAGCGAGACAGACTCATAGATATTGAGCCGGATTGGGTTCATCTTGACACCGACGAAAACGGTATTAGGATGAACTCATATTTTGTTCAGCACCCGGAAATGGTACTCGGCGAAATGAAAATGGTAAGCGGTCGCTTCGGACCGGAAGCAACCTGTAAGCCGTTTGAAAACGCCGACCTTTCGGAGCTTTTGAACGAAGCAGTCTCGAACATTCACGGAGAAATCTCCGAATACGAGGTTGCCGACGAACTGGAGGAAGAAGATAATTCTATCCCGGCAGACCCTACGGTAAGAAACTTTTCTTACACGGTTTTGGACGATAAAATCTATTTCCGTGAGAACTCCCGTATGTCCCCGGTGGAGGTATCGGCAACCGCCGAGAACCGCATTAAGGGTATGATTGGGATAAGGGATTGCGTCCGCAATCTGATTGAACTGCAAACCGAGGATTACCCCGACAGCGAAATCAAACAGGCACAGGAAAAGCTGAACACTCTGTATGACGGCTTTACAAAGAAGTACGGACTGATTAACAGCCGTGCCAATACTTCCGCCTTTTCCGACGACAGCTCCTATGCTCTGCTGTCTGCTCTTGAGGTTATCAACGAAGATGGCGAACTGGAACGCAAGGCGGATATGTTCTTCAAAAGGACGATAAAACCGCACAAGCCGGTAACGGAGGTTGACACCGCTGACGAGGCTCTCGCTGTCTCTATGGGTGAAAAAGCAGCTATTGATATGGAATATATGATGGAACTTTCCGGCAAAAGCGAGGAGGAATTATTCGCTGACCTAAAGGGTGTTATCTTCTTAAATCCTCTTTATGAGTACGGCAATTCTTATGAGCCGAAATATTTGATGGCAGACGAATATCTGTCGGGAAATGTTCGTGAGAAGCTGGCAACAGCCAAAAGGTCTGCGACACTGTATCCCGAATATTACACCGTCAATGTGCAGGCACTTGAAAAGGTGCAGCCAAAGGATTTGACGGCAAGCGAGATTTCCGTAAGGCTCGGTGCGACTTGGATTCCGCCTGAAATTTTCCAACAGTTTATGTTTGAGTTCCTCGACACCCCACGCTATGCACAGTGGAATATCAAGGTTCACTACTCTCAGTTTACCGGAGAATGGAACATTGAGGGAAAGAGCTATGACCGTTCCAATGTAAAGGCGTACAGCACATACGGCACTTCCCGTATCAACGCATATAAGATAATTGAGGAAACGCTGAACCTGAAAGATGTCCGTATCTTTGACTATATCGAAGATGACGAGGGCAAAAAGAAAGCCGTTCTCAATAAAAAAGAGACGGCAATCGCACAGGCAAAGCAGGAACTCATAAAGCAGGGCTTTCAGGACTGGATATGGGATGACCCTACCCGCCGAGAAAAACTCACGAAGATGTATAACGAAAAGTTCAACAGCATAAGACCCCGTGAGTACGACGGAAGCCACATTGTTTTTAACGGTATGAATCCGGAAATCGAACTCCGTGAACATCAGAAAAATGCGGTTGCACACATTTTGTACGGCGGCAATACGCTGTTGGCACACGCAGTTGGTGCGGGCAAGACCTTTGAAATGGTAGCGGCTGCGATGGAGTCCAAACGACTCGGACTTTGCAACAAGTCGCTGTTCGTAGTGCCGAATCACTTAACCGAGCAATGGGCGGCGGAGTTCTTGCAGCTCTATCCGGCGGCGAATATTCTTGTTGCGACAAAGAGAGATTTTGAGACAAAGAACCGCAAAAAGTTCTGCGGTCGAATTGCTACGGGAGATTATGACGCAGTAATCATCGGTCATTCTCAGTTTGAAAAAATACCGATGTCCATTGAAAGACAGAGGGCAATTCTTGAGCAGCAGCTTGAAGAACTGACAGACGGTATAATGGATTTGAAGCGAAACCGTGGAGAGAACTTCTCCATTAAACAGCTTGAAAAGTCTAAAAAGTCCGTGAAGCAAAAGCTGGAAAAGCTCAACGACCAAAGCCGAAAGGACGATGTTGTTACCTTTGAAGAACTTGGCGTGGACAGGCTCTTTATTGACGAGAGCCATTATTACAAGAACCTCTATCTTTACACCAAAATGCGTAATGTGGGCGGTATCGCTCAGACGGAAGCACAGAAATCCTCCGACCTGTTTATGAAGTGCCGATACCTTGACGAGCTTACAGGCGGTCGAGGAACGGTATTTGCAACCGGCACTCCTATCTCAAACAGTATGGTGGAACTCTATACCATTCAGCGATACTTGCAGTACAACACGCTTGTAAAAAACAATTTGCAGCACTTCGACTCGTGGGCAAGTACCTTTGGAGAGACTGTAACAGCCGTTGAGCTTACCCCGGAGGGAACGGGTTACAGAGCGAAAACACGCTTTGCAAAATTCTATAACCTACCCGAACTTATGGCTATGTTTAAGGAGGTCGCCGACATTAAGACGGCGGATATGCTGGAGCTGCCTGTGCCGGAAGCACGCTTCCACAATGTTGCGGTCAAGCCGTCGGAAATGCAGAAAGAGATGGTTGCTTCCCTTGCGGAACGAGCCGAGAAAGTCCGTGGCGGCGGTGTGGATTCGAGTGTAGATAATATGCTCAAAATCACAAACGACGGCAGAAAGCTGGCACTTGACCAGCGTATGCTAAACGATATGCTGCCTGATTTTGAGGGCAGTAAAATCAACGCCTGCGTCGATAATATCTACCGTATTTGGGAGGAAACAGCCGATAAAAAATCGGCACAGCTTGTGTTCTGCGACCTCTCAACGCCCAAAAACGACGGCACATTCTCGGTATATAACGACATCAGAAAGAAGCTCATAGAGCGTGGTGTCCCCGAAAGCGAAGTCCGCTTTATCCACGAAGCAGATACCGATGTGAAGAAGAAAGAACTGTTCCAAAAGACCCGTAAGGGCGAGGTCAGAGTGCTTCTCGGTTCTACGCAGAAGATGGGAGCCGGCACGAATGTTCAGGACAGACTTATCGCACTTCACGATGTGGATTGCCCGTGGAGACCGTCAGACTTGGAGCAGCGTTCCGGTCGAATTATCCGTCAGGGCAACTCAAACCCCGATGTAGATATTTACCGCTATGTAACGGAGCAGACCTTCGACGCATACCTTTATCAGCTTGTAGAGGGTAAGCAAAAGTTCGCAAGTCAGATTATGACGAGCAAATCCCCGGTGCGTTCTGCCGAGGATATTGATGAAACCGCTCTGTCCTATGCAGAAATTAAAATGCTTGCCACCGGCAATCCGTATATTAAGGAGAAGATGGATTTGGACATTCAAGTCCAAAAGCTGAAGCTCTTAAAATCCAACTTTCTCTCTGAAAAATACGCTTTGGAAGATAAGATAATCAAGTATTATCCGCAGAGAATTACAGCTTTGGAAAACCGCATTGAAGGCTTGAAGCAAGATGTAGAAACTGCGAAACAGCACCCGAAACCAACGGACGACCGCTTTGTCGGTATGGAGGTTTTGGGTGTTTTTTATTCCGAAAAAGCCGACGCCGGTAAAGCAATCATTGAAGCCTGCAAGCAGATGAACAGCCCCGACCCTATTCCTCTCGGCAATTACCGAGGTTTTGAAACGGAGCTGCTTTTTAATACCGCAGAGCGAAATTATGAGGTTCGACTGAAAGGTGCGACAAGCAGAAATGTTCCTCTCGGCGATGACGCACACGGCAATATTATCCGTCTTGACAACGGTATTGACAGATTTGCCGAGAGCTTGTCGCTTGCGGAAAACGACCTTGAGAACACCAAAAATCAGTTGGAAACCGCAAAGAAAGAAGTCCAAAAACCGTTTATCCAAGAGGAAGAACTCAAAACAAAACTTGCCCGATTGGACGAGCTGAATATCTTGCTCAATATGGATAAGCGAGATAACGAAATTGTCGGCGGCGAACCCGATGAGGGCGAAGTGCCGAACACACGAAAGGAGAAAACCTATGAACGATAAAATGACACCCGATAAGGAAAGAGAAAACCGCCCTTGCAGAAAAGCAATCATCAACCCCTTTGACGCAATGATGATGGTTGTGGTCAGGAGACTTGATAAAGCATATCACGAGTTAAAAAGAAGCAAGCCGCCCGCAAAAGAAGCAGAATTTGCCCTTAGAAATGCAAAGCTTTCTTTCTATGGAGAGTTGGTTCGACAGAGCATTGAAACGGTGTTTTCGCCGGAAGAAATCATTGCTATGTATGAAAACGACGACCTTGCGGAAGGTTCTTGGACTGTTTGGAATGACATCGGCTGCCCCGTTGATAAGATACTCATTATCATTGCAAAGCTCAGTATCAACGAACCGATACAGAAAGCGGCTGCCGATTTGCTGATGTAGAACGGCGGTGATACCTATGCCGTATATTGCACCGGAAGTCATAACCGAAGCCAAACGAATGGATTTATTAACCTATCTCAGAGAGTATGAACCGGGCGAGCTTGTTAAGTTTTCAAGCAACACCTACACCACAAGAACCCACGACAGCTTGAAGATTTCCAACGGAAAATGGATGTGGTGGTCAAGAGGTATCGGGGGCAAATCCGCCCTCGATTACCTTATCAAAGTTCGTGGAATGGATTTTGTGGAAGCTGTTCAGACCATTATGGGAAACGGTTCAGTCAGCTTTCCGACTTGCGAAAATATCAAAAGCTATGAGGAACAGCCTTTGCTTCTGCCCGAAAAAAGCCCTACGACCGATGTGGTATTTGATTACCTTTTCGGGCGTGGGATTGATTTTGAAATCATCAACTACTGCTTGGAACAGGAGCTAATCATTGAGTCACTTCCGTATCACAATGCTGTTTTTATCGGCTATGACGAGAACAAAGAACCTAAATACGCCGCATACAGAGCAACAAATCAATTAAGGATTATGGGCGACTGCACCGGCAGTAAAAAGCAATATTCTTTCCGCCTGACTGCCGAAAACACCGGAGAGGTTCATCTTTTTGAGTGTGCCATTGACCTGCTTTCCTATGCAACTTTGATGAAGCTGGAGGGCAAAGACTGGCGACAGTTTAACCTTGTTTCTCTTGCGGGAGTGTACTCCCCAAAGCAGAAAATTGAGAACTCGAAAGTGCCTGTTACACTCGGCAGGCTGCTTGAAAAGGACAAAACAATCAGGCGAATTGTTCTTCATTTGGACAATGATATTGCCGGAAGAAAAGCGACCAAAGCGTTGCAGACTATTCTCTCAGATAAGTATGAAGTCGTTGACGACCCTCCCCAATACGGGAAAGATGTCAACGACTTTCTTTGTAAACGCTTAGGGATAAAAGATAAAACCGAAAGGAGTTTTGCACGATGAAACTAAAAGAAATCAGAGAAATGTACCCGGAGGGTACGCAGATTGTACTCACTGAAATGGCTGGCGAAAGTCAAATGCCCTACGGTCTGAAAGGAACAGTTAAGTTCGTTGACGACGCCGGACAGATTCATATGAGTTGGGAAAACGGAAGCTCTCTCGCTTTGAATATTCACGAGGATACCTTTGAAAAAGTCGAAGCACCGGAGAAGATTTCCGTCATTCTCGTTGAGCCGGGCAGGTATCCGAAGCTCATTGAAATTGAGGATACGCTGGAAGCGATGCAGTCTCTTGTGGAGGGAGATATTGAAGAATATATGCCCTTTGAGGACGAGGTTGCCATCATCTGCAACGACGAAGGAAAGATGAACGGTCTGCCGCTGAACAGGGCGGTTTATTCCGAGCCTGAGAATGTTGAGATGAGTTATCCGCAGTTGAAAGCTCATTTCCGGCAGGCAGAAAAAGAAAGAAACCACACGACCGGATATATTGTTTTTACCGCTGACAGCTTTGACAAGCCTTACACAGAGGAACAAAGAACCTATGTTGTCAGCAGTAACAATAAGGCTTTCATTGAGGGGATGGGCGGATATTCTATCTATGCTTCCTCCCTTGACGGCTCGGATAAATGTGTGCGACTGGAAGCATATATGGCTGATGAACACGGCGGCAAGGACGGTTGGAAGATTGAAAAATGTTATGTGAAAGACGACAGTAACCGTGAAATGCTTGACATTGTTGCCGGCAAGTTCTTCATTGCATACGCACCGATTGAGTCGGAAAAGTTTCTCAGTATGCCGAAAGAACTGGCTCGTAAGTACGAGGAAAAGTTCAAATACCCGGAGAGATTTTACAAGTCTATGGACGGTATTGAAGCAAAGCCGTATAAGCCTGTCTCAAAGGATATGGAGAGATAAGAGTCAATCTATGGGGCAACCCTGAGTGTCTGCATAATCTTAGCGAGCAGACCATTTATGGACAGGAATGTCCAAAACGGTACACTCGTTAGGGGTTGCCCCTAATACCCCAAAGAGGAAAGGAGCATAAGCTATGCGGGAGATAGTTTTGGTCGCCGCCGGGTTACTCATCGGCGGATTTTTCGGAGTAACTACAATGTGCCTGTTTCAGATAAACCGGGACAGGCACTATATTAACAGAAAGGACAGCGATAAAAATGAGCAAAAGAAACATTGAAAAGCACATTCTGATGAACAAGGCAGAAGCTCAGGATTTGCAGAAAAAAGCAAAGCGGGCGTGTCTTTCCGAAGGAGGTCTTATCCGTTTGCTTCTCAAAGGCTACGAGCCGAGAGAAAAACCCGACGAAAGATTTTACGATGTAATGCGTGAGCTTTCCGCTATCGGCAACAACATCAATCAGCTTGCGGCGAAAGCAAACACCCTCGGATTTGTGGACGCACCGCAGCTCAAAAAGGAAGCCGAGCGTTGGCACAAGTTTCAGGCTGATGTGGAGCGTACTTTTTTAAGACCCGATAAGAGCGATATGAAATGGCAGTAAGTAAATTGTGGTCGGTCACATCAAGGCTCGGTCAGGTAATCGACTATGCTGCTAATCCCGAAAAGACTGCGGCAGACATTTACACCGAGGAACAGTATCAGGCTCTCCGTGATGTTCTCAGCTATGCAAAGGACGAAGAAAAAACCGAGCGTGAGTTTTTCGTAGAGGGTATCAACTGCAACCCTGCGACCGCAAGAGACCAGTTCATATCTGTGAAAAAAGCATACGGAAAAGACGATGGCATTCAAGCCTATCACGGATACCTGAGCTTTAAGGAACAGGACATATCCCCGGAGCTTGCACAGAAAATCGGAATGGAATTTGCAAACGAAGTGTGGGGCAAAAGATTTCAGGTAGTGGTTACTACTCATCTGAACACGAAGCACCTGCACTGTCATTATGTAATAAACTCCGTTTCCTTTGTGGACGGCAAGCGGTTATGGGGCGACGAAAAAGCGTGGTTCAAGTTCCGTTTGGTTGCCGACCGTCTTTGTGAAAAGTACGGACTGTATTACAATCCGAACCCGAACCGCAGTAAGCAATCCTCATATTACTACAAGCAGGAGCAAGCCGGTATGCCGAGCCGATACTCCATTACCCGTGACGCCATTGATGAAGCGATTGCACACAGCACCAACTTAAAGACCTTTGATTATATCCTCACGCAGATGGGCTATGAGCATTGTCTCAGCGACAGCCGAAAGTATTGGACGATTGTTCCGAAAGGATACAAGAAGCCGATACGACTTAAATCCCTCGGAGAGAATTATACAGAGGACGCAATCAAGCGTAGGCTGACGGAAAATCAAAAGGTTCTCATCGTTCCTTTTGCAAAGCAAACGATAAGAGTCACACAGTACCGATTGCCCACAAGAGAACACAAAATCAAAAAGGTTGGCGGACTGTATGGGCTGTATCTGCATTACTGCTATAAGCTGGGTTATCTGCCGAAGTACAAAAAACAGAATACCGCAAGGCTTCACTATCTTTTGAAAGAAGATTTGCTGAAGCTCGACAAAATCACTCAGGAGACAAGGCTGCTTGGACGGGAGAACATTTCTACCGACGAGCAGCTTTTCTCATATAAAGAGTCCGTGTTGTCGCAAATCAAATCCCTGACTGACGATAGAACGCACCTGCGAAAACAGTTAAGAAGAAATTTGAGTGACGATGAGCTATCAAATGTCAAGGAGCAGATTACGGCAATCACGAACAAGCTGTGGACTCTCCGCAAAGAGGTCGGTCTTTGTGATGATATAGCTGAAAGGTCAAAGGTCATTGAAGCCAACCTTGAAACGGTTAGAGTTTACGAAGAAAAACAAGAACGAAAGGAGCAGAACCGTAATGACAAACGGAGGTGATGCGGCAGAACAGGTCGTCAGGCTATCGCTTGAGGGCTTTGAAGTAGCCGCAAAATTAAGCGGAGCGGCAGCAAAGAATATTGCCGTTCTTTTAGTCTCTGTTCTTAAACAGGAACAGAAAACAAAAGGCAAGGCTCGACTTACCAATATGATTAAGTCGGGCAAGGAGCTGAAGGTGTTTTCTATCCCCAACAAGGACTTGAAAAAGTTTACCGAGCAGGCAAAACGCTACGGCGTTCTCTACTGCGTACTCAGGGATAAAAACACAAAGGGCGATAATGTACCGATTGATATTATTGCCCGTGCAGAGGACGCTTCCAAAATTCAGAGAATCGTTGAGAGATTTGAACTCGGCAAGGTTGATAAGGCTGCGATTGTTACCGAGTCTCAGAAGGCTGTCGAAAAGCGTGAAGCTTTGGAAAAAGACAAGCCGACAAAAACAAAGAACGAAATCATCACTGAGGAAGCCGTCAGAAAGCCTATTCAGAAAGAGGGGTATTCCCAATCAAACCCCACAGTCGCCAAAACGGACAAAAACCCTCCGTCAAGGCAAAACTCAGAGCCGGTAGATATGCAAACTGATAAGGGTACTGTCAGCGACAGACAGAGAAAGCCGTCGGTAAAAGCAAAGCTCGACCGATACAAGGCACAGTCCAAGCAGCAGAAAGAAGCAGAACGCAAAGAGCCGGAGGTATCAAAGCCGGAGGTTAAGAAAGCACCGGCACAGACCGTACACCAACAGCCGAAACCCAAAAGCAAAAATGTGAAAGAGAGGTAATCACAATGACAAACAATTTTATCCCTGCTAAGGCAGGACAGCAGAGAAACAGACTTTCCAAAGAGGAGTACGCCGAAAAGATGAAGGCTGAAAAAGAAGCCGTATATCAGATGGCGGACGACACCGCAAAGGCGATTGTTTCCGACCCGGAAAAGTTCAAAGCCTTCCTTGATACGCAGAGCCGTCTTGACCGATACTCTGCGGTCAACGCACTTCTGATTTTCAAGCAGCTTCCCGAAGCAAGCCAGCTCAAAAACTTTGACGACTGGAGCAAGGACAATGTGAAAATTCAGAAAGGTGCAAAAAGTATTTCCATTCTTGAACCTGTCGAGTATGCAAAGAGAGACGGTACGACCGGCATTTCCTACAATGTGAAAAAGGTCTTTGATGTTTCTCAGACCAACGGTAAAAGACCGCCTGCACCGACTGTCAACCGTGACCCGAAAGCACTCATTACCGTAATGTTGGATTCTTCCCCGGTTGAAGTGGAAGCAACAAACGAGCTTCCGTATCCCAATATGGCGGCGTTTTACAACAACGAGGAACAGACCTTGTATGTAAAGCGTGATGTGGGAGACAGCGTTGCAGTTGCTCAGTGCGTAGCACAGGAACTTGGCCACGCACAGCTCTCCATCAACAGCGACAGTTACAGCAGAGCGGATATGGGCTTTCAGGCGGTATGTATCGGCTATATGCTTTGCAAGAAGTACGGCGTCGATACACAGAATTTTGCTATCAACCGTATTCCCGAAAAGCTCGCCGGTAAAGAGCCGAAGGACATTCGCTATGAGCTTTCCAAAACGAGAAATGCAATGGCGGATATTCACTCCCGTGTTTCCGATGAGCTTTACAAGAAGAAGCAGGAACGAAGCAAAGACTACGAAAGATAAGGTGAGACTATGGCGAAGGAAGAAATGTATCATATCGCATTGGACGATTACGAACACGGCATTATAATCCGTTCTCTCAACGACGAGAAAACAGATTTGATGAACGAGGGTAAATCTACCGATGCGGTGGACGACCTTATCATCAAGGTCGGAACTGCCCCAAAGAAAAAGTTCAGAGTTATCGAAAAGGAACGCACCTGTGAATCGAGATAACGAAAGGCAGTCTGCTATTATTCTTTCCGTCATCGGTATTATCCCGGTCGTATGGCTGGCACTTCTTATTGCACCCTCCGTAAAAGGAGGATTGCCGGAAATACTGCCGAGCCTATTAACAGCGTTCAACAACCCATTCCATATTGAGCTATGCGAGGACAGCCTAAAAACTGTCCTCGTTTTGCTTCTCTGCTATGCAATGGGTATCGGGATTTACTTCTCGACACAGAAGAATTACCGAAGGCGTGAGGAACACGGCTCTGCAAAATGGGGCAACGCAAGAGCCGTAAACAAAAAATACAGACAGTCTCCGGCTTCTGCAAATAAGCTGATGACGCAAAATGTCTGTATCGGACTCAATGCGAAGAAACACCGAAGAAACTTAAACACCCTTGTGTGCGGCGGTTCGGGAGCCGGTAAGACAAGGTTTTACTGCAAGCCGAATCTTATGCAGTGCAACACATCATTTGTCATTCTTGACCCAAAGGGCGAAATACTGAGAGACACCGGAAAGCTGCTTGAAAGCAAAGGCTATGAAGTCCGTGTTCTCGATTTGATTTCAATGGAGAAAAGCCATTGCTATAACCCGTTTGTCTATTTGCAGAACGACAACGATGTGCAAAAGCTCGTGACGAACCTTTTTAAGAGTACCACTCCGAAAGGCAGTCAGGCACAAGACCCCTTTTGGGATACCTCGGCTTCATTGCTTCTGCTTGCACTTGTATTTTATCTTCATTATGAAGCACCCGAAGATGAACAGAACTTTGCAATGATAATGGAAATGCTCAGAGCCGGTGCGATTGAGGACGAGGAGGACACAAGACCTTCTCCTCTTGATGAACTGTTTGCGGAATTGGAGATGTCAAATCCCGACCATATCGCTTTGAAGTATTACCGTTCCTATCATTCAGGTGCGGCGAAAACTTTGAAGTCCATACAGATAACCCTTGCGGCAAGACTGGAAAAGTTTAACCTTGAAAGTCTTGCTTCTTTAACTACCACAGACGAGCTTGACCTCCCATCACTCGGAGAGCAAAAGGTCGCTCTGTTCGCTTTGATACCGGACAACGATTCCAGCTTTAACTTCTTGGTATCTATCCTTTACACACAGCTTTTTCAGCAGTTGTTTTATGCTGCCGACCATATTCACGGAGGCTCGCTTCCCGTTCCCGTGCATTTCCTGATGGACGAATTTGCGAATGTGAGCCTGCCCGATGACTTTGACAAGATACTGTCGGTTATGCGTTCCCGTGGAGTATCGGTAAGTATCATCTTGCAGAACTTGGCTCAGTTAAAAGCCTTGTTTGAAAAGCAATGGGAAAGTATTGTGGGCAACTGCGACGAGTTTCTGTATCTCGGCGGCAACGAGCAAAGCACCCACAAATATGTGTCCGAGCTTCTCGGTAAGGAAACCATTGATACCAACACTTTCGGAAAGAGTACCGGTCGAAGCGGTAACTACTCCACAAATTATCAGATTAGCGGTCGAGAGCTTTTAACCCCTGATGAGGTTCGTATGCTTGATAACCAATACGCAATTCTGTTTATTCGTGGAGAACGCCCCGTTATGGACTTCAAGTATGACATCTTGAAGCACCCGAATGTGGCACTTACAACCGATGGAAAGGCTTCTGCCTATAAGCACGGCGAAGTTACCGTCAAGCACTCATCAATTTCCGTTCTTTCTATTGACCCGGAAGAACTTCCGGAGGAAAGCTACGGAGAAACCAATTACGAGCTTCTGTCCGACGAGGATTTTGAAGTAAATAAAAACTTATTTTAACGGAGGAAAACACAATGAACATTTTTAAAAAGAACAACGAAAAGAAAACTACTCAGAAGTTGCCTATGACCGGAAAGGTTCGGAAAGGCTTCCGTGCTTACTGCGCCGTAATCGCAGCAGCAACTCTTGTTTGCGGTATGAGCGTTACCGCTTTTGCCGCCAGCGACCCGATTACCGTGGTCAACAATCTGTCCGATTTCATCTTCGGTCTTATCCGTGCCATCGGTCTTATCCTGCTTGGCTTCGGTATCGTTCAGGTCGGCCTCTCTTTGAAGTCTCACGACCCGTCTCAGAGAGCCAACGGTTTCCTGACCCTTGCAGGCGGTATCATCATCACCTTTGCAAAGGAAATCCTGACCCTTATTACCGGTTAAGAGAACACAGTTATCAAACGGGGCATACCTGGCATTTCAGGTATGCCCCTAATCTTAAAGGAGGTGCAAACAGATGAGTGATAACTGGGTAGTTCAGAACCTCGAAAATGCCCTTGAAACTTGGAACAGCAAGCTATCGGAAATATGGCAGTTGCTAACCACTTCGCCGCAGGAGTTCAAAGGTGGCAGTATTTGGTCGGTAATGGTGAATATCAACGGAGCAGTTCAGGCTATCGGTCTTGCTTTGCTTGTTTTGTTTTTTGTTGTTGGTGTGGTTCGTACCTGCGGAAGTTTTACCGATGTAAAGAAACCGGAACACGCATTAAAGCTGTTTATCCGCTTTGCCATTGCCAAAGGTGTGATTACCTACGGGCTGGAGCTTATGCTTGCCCTGTTCAACATCGTACAAGGTACGATTTCAACCATTATGACATCTGCGGGATTCGGTACGCCCAATCAAACAACCTTACCTGCTGAAATGGTAACAACCATTGAAAGCTGCGGATTTTTTGAGAGTATCCCATTGTGGGCGGTTACTCTTATCGGCGGACTGTTTATCACGGTCTTGTCGTTCATTATGATAATGACGGTGTACGGACGATTTTTCAAGCTGTATATGTACACGGCTCTCGCTCCGATACCGCTTTCCACTTTTGCCGGAGAACCGTCGCAGAATGTGGGTAAGAGCTTTATAAAGAGCTACTGTGCCGTTTTGCTTGAGGGAGCAGTAATTGTACTTGCTTGTATTATCTTCTCCCTATTTGCTTCTACGCCGCCGGTAGTGAACCCTGACGCAGCAGCCGTTACTCAGGTATGGGCATATATCGGCGAACTGGTATTCAATATGCTTGTGCTTGTCGGTGCGGTTAAGATGAGCGACCGAATTATCCGTGAGATGATGGGCTTATAACGGGAGGTTCTCTGATGAAGAAAAACAAGAAAAATAATGATAGATGGCAGGGCTATACGCCTGCCGACTGCGACTGCAAATATTGTGTGTACTACGGAGGAAAGAAAAACGGCAATGTGATTTGCCTTGCGGACACCTGCGTCTGCTCTGATGAAATCCGTCACGCAAAACAAGCATATCGCAGAGAAAGGAGCTTTTGATGGAAGTCAAAATTAACCGAGAGATACGAAATTATACAGAGTCAATGTTTTTTGGACTGTCGCTCAGACAGTTCATTTTTTCTGTTCTTGCCTGTGCGGTAGCGGTAGGACTTTACTTCCTCCTAAAACCGTACCTCGGAACAGAAACCGTATCGTGGGTGTGCATTTTGGGAGCTGCCCCTTTTGCGGCTCTCGGCTTTGTGAAATACAACGGAATGACGGCTGAGAAATTTATATGGGCGTGGATAAAGTCCGAGTTCCTTATGCCGAAAAAGCTGGTCTTTCATTCCACCAACACCTATTACGAATTGATGAAACCGGCAATCGAACAGAAACAGAAGGAGGCTTATAAGAACAATGATTAAAACCCTTACAAACCTGTTAAAGCAGGACAAAGAAAAGTTTGTAGTACCGAAGGGCGTACAGGATTGTATTCCCATTACCGCCATTTATGATGACGGTATTTTCCGTGTGGGCAAGGACAAGTATTCCAAGAGCTTCAAGTTCACGGATATTAACTTTGCCGTAGCAAGCCGTGAGGACAAGGAAGCAATGTTCCTTGAATACTCCGAGCTTCTCAACTCTCTTGACAGCGGAGCTACTACAAAGCTGACTATCAACAACAGACGGCTTAACCGTTTGGACTTTGAGAAAACCATTCTTATCCCCGAAACCGGCGATGAGCTTGATGTTTACCGAGAGGAATATAACAAAATGCTTCTCGACAAGGCGACCGGTGCAAATGCGATCGTTCAGGATAAGTATGTTACTATCTCCATCAACAAAAAGAGCGTGGAGGACGCAAGAACCTATTTTGCCCGTGTCGGTGCTGACCTGATTGCCCACTTTGCAAGACTCGGAAGCAAATGTGTGGAGCTTGAAACCGATGAAAGGCTGAGAATTGTCCACGATTTCTTCCGTGTCGGTGAGGAAACCGCCTACCACTTCAATATTAAGGAAACGAGAAAAAAGGGACACGATTTCAAGGATTATGTTTGCCCGGATACAATGGAATTTGAAAAGGACTACTTCAAAATGGGAAACCGTTACGGGAGAGTCCTTTTTCTTCGTGAGTACGCTTCCTATATCAAGGACAGTATGGTAGCTGAGCTTACCGACCTGAACCGCAACCTGATGATGTCCATTGACATCGTACCTGTTCCTACCGATGAAGCGGTGCGAGAAGCAGAGAGCAGACTGCTTGGGGTTGAGACGAATATAACCAACTGGCAGAGAAAGCAGAATCAGAACAATAACTTTTCCGCTACCGTTCCGTATGATATGGAACAGCAGAAAAAGGAAATGAAGGAGTTCCTTGATGACCTTACCACTCGTGATCAGCGAATGATGTTCGCTGTACTCACTATGGTTCATACTGCGGACTCCAAAGAACAGCTTGATAACGACACCGAAGCTCTGCTTACTACGGCAAGAAAGCATTTGTGCCAGTTTGCCGTTCTCAAGTATCAGCAGATGGACGGACTGAATACGGCTATGCCCTTTGGAACACGCAAGATTGACGCATTCAGAACCCTTACCACAGAAAGCCTTGCGGTATTTATCCCGTTCAGAGTTCAGGACATTTACCACGAAAACGGCATTTACTACGGTCAGAATGTTATCAGCAAAAATATGATTATCGCCGACCGCAGACAGCTACTCAACGGCAATTCCTTTATTCTCGGCGTATCCGGCGGCGGTAAATCCTTTGCGGCAAAGGGAGAGATTGAAAATATCATTCTTTCCTCCAACGCAGATGTTATTATCATCGACCCCGAGCGAGAGTATTCGCAGCTTGTAAAGGCTCTCGGCGGCGAAATCATCAATATTTCCGCTACTTCTCCGAGCCATATCAATGCAATGGATATGAACAAGGAATACGGCGACGGAGCAAATCCGGTTATCCTGAAATCCGAGTTCATTATGTCCCTTTGCGAACAGCTTATCGGCGGCACAAACCTCGGAGCAAAGCAGAAATCTATCATCGACCGTTGTACGGCGAGCGTTTACCGAGACTATCAGCAGAGAGGATATACCGGTACTGTTCCTACTTTGCAGGACTTCCGTGCGGAACTTTTGAAACAGGACGAGCCGGAAGCAAAGGAAATCGCCCTTGCTATCGAGCTGTTTACACACGGTTCTTTGAATACTTTTGCAAAGCCGACCAATGTTGATACGGATAACCGACTTATCTGTTATGACATTCTTGACCTCGGCAAGCAGCTTATGCCTATCGGTATGCTTGTCGTCCTTGACTCTATTCTGAACCGAATCACACAGAACCGTGCTAAGGGTAAGCAGACTTTCATCTTCATTGATGAAATCTACCTCCTGTTCCAGCACGAATACTCCGCAAACTTCCTGTTTACCCTTTGGAAGCGTGTGAGAAAGTACGGTGCTTATGCCACCGGCATTACGCAGAATGTGGACGACCTTTTGCAGAGCCATACGGCAAGAACTATGCTTGCAAACAGCGAGTTTTTGATTATGCTCAATCAGGCGTCAACCGACAGAATTGAGCTTGCCAAGCTGCTTAACATTTCCGACCTCCAGCTTTCATATATCACGAATGTTGACGCAGGACACGGACTGATTAAGGTCGGCAGTTCGCTTGTGCCGTTTGCAAATAAGTTCCCGAAGAATACGAAGCTGTATAAGCTGATGACAACCAAACCGGGCGAGGGTGTATAACCCTTGCCCTATTCTGTAAATGAGAAAGGAAACACCTATGAAAAACAAAATCTATATTGCCATAATCTGTGCTTTCAGCATTGTATTTGCCGTCAGTTCAGGTTTTATCATCAAGCACTATTACGACACTGCAAAGCAGGCGGAAATGTACGACAATCTGATTGGGGTAGTGGAGACCGAGCCTGAAGAAACAAAAGAGCCGATGAACTACTCCGAAGAAAAGACCTTTATCCCGGAGTATCAGGAGCTTTATCTGCAAAACAACGATATGGTCGGCTGGATTAAGGTTGAGGACACAAAAATCAATTATCCCGTTTTGCAGTCAAAGGACAACCCGAACTTCTATCTGAAGCACGGCTTTGATAAGGCATACACCGACTACGGCTGTCCTTATGTTCAGGAAAACTGCGATATGGAGCTGCCAAGCGACAATATCATCATCTACGGTCATCATATGAACGACGGCTCTATGTTCGCCGGTCTTATGAAATTCAAGGACAAGAGCTTTTGGGAAAAGCACAAAACAATATCCTTTGATACGCTGACCGACCGACAGACCTATGAAGTAATTGCCGTGTTCAAAACCGTGGTTTATACGGACAGTCCTGAAAGCTTCAAATATTATCAGTTCGTCAATGCGGAGACTGCCGAGGATTTCACAGCCTATGTTGAGAAGTGCAAGGAACTGTCGCTTTACGATACCGACGTAACCGCTGAATACGGCGACAAGCTCTTAACTCTTTCCACCTGTGAGTATTCCAGGACAAACGGCAGACTCGTTGTAGTGGCGAAGCTCATTAACGAATAACACAACAGGTGGTTCAGCCTGCATAGGAAGGAGGGATTGTATGGCTGATATTAAAACGAAAGACAATGCAAAAGGTACGATACGAACCATAGATAAGGCTGCCGTTGCAACCCAACGAATGAAGCAGGCGTATATCGCAACAAAAGAAAAGGCGGAACGGTCGGTAAATGCCAACAGCAGTTCTGCCGAGGAATATGCTTCCGATAAGCTGGAAAGCGGTATTGACGAGATGGTTCACGATGGTGCTTATGCGTTCGATAAGGCTGGACGAAAAGGACTTGAAACCACAAAAGAGAATATCCGCACCGCAAAGGACGGTATTCAGCGTTTCAAGCAACAACGAGCCGAGCAGTCTTTGAGAAAACAGGCTTCGCAGAATACAAGCTCGGCAATTAAGACTGTCGATAAGGCGGAAAAGACCATTAAGCAGTCGGCTACTTCCTCCGGAAAGAAAACCATTAAGTTTGCCGGGAAAGAAGCAACGAAAACCGCACAGAAATCGGTTAAGACGGCTGAACAGACTGCAAAAACGGCGATAAAGACAAGCCAGCAAGCGGCGAAAGCGGCACAGAAAACAGCTCAGGCGACGGTTAAGGCTTCGCAGAAAGCGGCACAGGCGGCAAAAGCTACCGCCAAAGCAACAGCCGCTACGATTAAAGCCGCAGCCAAAGCCACCGTTGCCCCAGTAAAAGCAATCATAGCGGCGGTAAAAGGTTTGATAGCCGCTATCGCTGCCGGCGGTTGGGTTGCGGTGGTAGTAATTATTGTGCTATGTCTTGTAGCCTTGATTGCGGGTTCTGTGTTTGGTATCTTCTTTTCGGGAGAGGATTCCGGCACGGGAATGTCAATGCAGACAGTCGTTCAGGAAATCAATCAGGAATATGATGACCGATTGGAACAGAAAAAGAACTCTGTAAGCTATGATGTGCTTGAAATGAGCGGAAGCCGAGCTGTGTGGAAAGAGGTTCTTGCGGTCTATTCTGTTAAAGTAAATACCGACCCCGACAATCCGATGGAGGTTGCCACGGTTGATGAAACCAAGAAACAGCTACTGTCGGATATTTTTTGGGAGATGAACGATATTTCTTCCCGAACGGAAACGAAAACCCATACCGAAATCGAGGAAAGCGACGACGGACACGGCAACATCGTACAGACCGAAACCACAGTAACCGAAACTTTTTTGTATATCACGGTATCGCACAAGACCGTAGATGAAATGGCGGTTATGTACGGCTTTAATCAGGAGCAGAAAGATTATCTTGCCGAGCTGTTGCAGGACGAAAACAATCAGCTATGGTCACAGGTGCTTTACGGTATCGGATACAGCGACGACCAAATCGTAACGGTCGCTCTGTCTCAGGTGGGTAATGTAGGCGGTCAGCCTTACTGGTCTTGGTACGGCTTTGACTCCCGTGTAGAGTGGTGTGCCTGCTTTGTTTCTTGGTGTGCCAACGAGTGCGGATATATCGACGCCGGTATTATTCCGAAGTATGCCGGTTGCGTAAACGGCGTTCAATGGTTCAGAGACCGAGGACAATGGGCAGACGGTTCGTATGAGCCTTCGCCCGGTACAATCATCTTCTTTGACTGGGAGGGCGACGGTGTGACAGACCACACCGGTATCGTTCAGAGATGCGAGAACGGTACAGTCTATACCGTTGAGGGCAACTCAGGCGACACTTGCAGAACCAAAACATACCCTGTCGGAAGCTCTGTTATCTACGGATACGGTATTCCGGCATATTAAAAATGATGGCTGCTCGTTTGAGTAGCCATCAAGTACATTTACCATAATACTGTTGGTTTTGGAATTTCAAGGTTTGATTTTATGATTTGAAAATAGTATATCGAATTTTCGGTTGTTATCATCAATATGCCATCTTTAATTTCGTAGTCATCATTAGATGATACCATTCCTTTAGAAAATACCACTTCGCTGTCGATAATAGGATTCCATTGAAAATACTGTTTATGAACAGATTTAATGATATAAAGTACACCTATTAGACCGAGATATTTTTTTCGCCAACTATCGGTTTGCGATTCACCTGATTTTGATGTGGAACATTTATAAGTCACAATGTATTCTTTCAATATAGCTTTATTTTTCATTGAATAACAAATAGGAATAATTCATTTTCTTTCTTGAAATTAAGTTAATTAAAGCTGAGCGTTGTTCCACTGCCCAAGAAAACCAATTATTCAATATCTTCTTTGCAGTCGGTCTATAAATAGTACCACCAATAGCTTTTTCAAAATCAAGAATCATTTGCTCAAAAGCCTCGTCGTATGTTACTTCATATGTATATTTATCATATCTCTTAGGTCAGTTTACAAGGAACTACACGCAGACCGTGAAACGGGCTGCTGACAACA
>ERZ779876.784-NODE-784-length-31927-cov-39.947321_pt1 | contig 31927 bp, 29 predicted proteins | sample MGYA00511068_ERZ779876 | MGnify/ENA primary metagenome ERZ779876 (study PRJEB29588, sample SAMEA1970858) | human gut metagenome | biome: human gut; feature: human-associated habitat; material: faeces | place: Denmark | collected 2008/2010 ...
AGTACGGCTTCAAAGTCCATACGGCATATATTGCCGAGGTCAAGCGTATGGTCGGGCTGGATATGCACAAAGCACCGAATGCTGTTGAACAGAGAAAACATGAGTATCATCCCTGCCCGCCTGAAAAGGTCGAGGCAATCAAGGATGCGCTGCGGCACTTTGGCTTAACCTCAGAGTGAGTTTACGGCTAAAAACCCAGCATCACGTCAATGGCGTGGTGCTGGGCTTATTTTTTGTCGTGCTTCGGGGCTTTTTTTGAGGATAAAACCGCCTGTGTGCCGTTTGCTTTTCTTTGCCATATTGACACGCTGCCCTCTGTTCGTCGTGGCACTGTGCGTTTTCGGGATAGAAAATGGACACTTATCTTTGTATAGAGAGAAAGCCAGAGAGGAAAAAGAGGGTGAGCGCAGGCTGTGGGAACGGTGCGTAAACCGCTTGCGGTTTTCCACGGTTTCCATAGCCGCAGCGAGGGAGAAAAGGGAGAGGTGGCTTTCTCGCTCAGGCGGCTTGCCGCTGCTCTTTGGCTCTCCCTTTTCTCCCTGAAAATCAGGGATTATTCTGCATCATTGCTCGGCGTAACAGGACGAAAGTCCTCCTGAACGCCCTCATTGAGGTCAAAGCACATGGTTTTTGCATCGGCAACCCAGAACCCGCGCACCCTGTAACGCTTGCCGGGAATCCAGTCCTCGCCGGTGACAGCGCGAAGCGGGTCAAGCAGATTCTTGTTGGAGATCGTAACAACACCTTTCTGTTCGCCTCTCGGCTTGGAGAACTTGAATCCCTTCGGTTCGTTGCTCTTGCAGGAACGGATCGCAAATACCCTCGCTTTCGCATCCAGCAGACACAAAACGTAGGCGGGATAGCTCAAGTCCTCAAGCACTTTCTTAGTGAAAGTCACGCCGTTCTGATTCAGGAACATATCCGGGTAGGCGTTGATGTTGGAGTCGATGGTTTCAAAGTTCAAAGCGGAAAAATCGAAGTTCATAGTAAAAATCCTTTCATTTCATAGTGTTTTGCGCCTCATCCACGATTTTCATAAACTCCTGACGTTCCATAAAAGACCAGCGGGAATCCATAATCAGATAGCCCTTGAAAAGACCATCCTTTACGCGGTATGCGACGAAGTGATTGCTTAAACGGCGCAATGTAGTTCGTTTTGCTGTGCTGTGCCGCTCTGACAGTAGCTTTTGTACCTTGATCCAATCCTCTTTTTTGATAATCGCTGTGTGGTGATTTTCCTTGAAATACATATTCAAATCTGTATTTTTGACGGATTTATGGGTGCGAAAATCCTTGGTATAGGTTTTCTGCATCAAAGCATCACCGCAGTATTTCTCATTTCGGAGGATGCTGCGGACAGTACCGGCAGACCAGAGATCGTTCCCCATTGGAGATTTGATACCCTGTTCTGTCAGTGCGGCGGCGATTTCTGCCGGGGTTGCGCCCTCCAAGCAGCTTTCATAGATGTACTCAACAATTCTTGCCTCGGTCGGCTCAATGACAAGCCGCCCGAAATGATCACGATAGAAGCCAAGCGTATTCTGAACGGAGAACTTGTAGATGCCCTCCGCCATGCGCCAGCGGATACCAGCCTTAACTGCCTCGCTCTTTTGCTGGGACTCCATTTCAGCCAAGGCTGCCAGCAGCGAGATCAGCAGATTATTCCGCCCATCGCCGGTATAGGCGATTCCTTCTGTCTCAAACTCAACGGAAACGGGCGGGTTCAGCGCAGAAAGCGTTCGCAGATTGTCCAGAATATCCACGATATTTCTACCAAAACGGCTGATGCTTTTGGTGAGAATCAGGTCAATCTTCCCGTCAACTGCGTCGGCAATCATTTTCTGAAAGCCAAGACGTTTTTCAACGGTAGTTGCGCTGATGCCCTCGTCGGCTGCTGTACAGAAAGGACTAATAAATTCACGCCGTGCAGGACTCCCGGCGCAAGGTTTCCAGCAGAGCTTCAATCTCATCGGCAAGGTTCAGCCGGATATCCATGCGCCCGTCCGGGTAGATGGTGACGGAGTGCAGCAGATTAGTGGAGATTTCTTTGGTAAGCGCCGTAATCCCGGCATAGCTTTTGAAATGCTCGATTACAGCGTTGCTATTGTCGTCGCTGCCGCTTATTTTGCGCTCCAGCTCCAAGACCGTGCGGGCGATTTCTTCTGCCTGCGCCGTCAGAGCTTTCTTCTGCGCCGCGAAGCTCTCGCGGGAGATTTCGCCCTCTACCAGTCCTTCATAGAGGTCTTGCAGCCGCTTGTCAAGCCGGGCTTTCCGGCTATGGAGGGTCTGCAACTGTCGCTGCGCCTGTTTGCGGTCAAGCTGCCGCTGCTCCTGCCTTGTTTGCAGAAGCCTGTCTATACTGACGGCGTATTGAGCGTAGACCTGTATGGTATCAACCACAGCTTCCAGAATATCGGCCTCCGGGACTCTTTCCTCCGAGCAGTCAAAGCCGGTATTCAGCCTTTTCGTGACGCAGCGGTAGGAGCCGTTCTTCTTATTGTCCCGCTGCATGGCGTGACCGCATACGCCGCAGATTACCTTACGTTTCAGCGGATTCCCGCCGCCCGTCATGACTTCTCGCTCCCTGTATTCCCGCATACAAATCTGCGCTTTTTCAAACAGCGCCTCCGACACAATGGCCTCGTGCCTGCCGGGGACGATAACCCAATCATTGCGGGAGATTTTGACCGTGTGGGTGCTGCCTACAATGTCCCGGCTCCGTTTGCCGTACACCGTCTTTCCAATATACCGCTCGTCCCGCAGGAGCTTTGCGACCAGATTGGCCGTCCAGAAGTTATCCTCCTGGATGCTGCGCCACGGCGTCCTTGTGCAGCCTGCTTCGACCTTGTAGTTCTTCGGGGAGCTTATGCCCTCGCCGTTCAGCGACGCCGCGATCTGCCATGTCTTTGTACCATCCGCCGCCATTTGAAAGATGCGCCGTATCACAGCGGCGGCTTCCGTATCTACCAGAAGATGATTCTTGTCCTCCGGGTCTTTGACATATCCGTAAGGCGCATAGGGACTGAGAAACGCCCCGCGTTCGGCTCTGGCCTTCTTTGCGCTTTTTACCCTGCGGGAGAGGTCACGGCTGTACAGGTCGTAGATCAGTGTCCGAAACGAAGTATCGAGGCTGTCGATGTCCAGCGGATTGCTGCTGTCAAAGCCGTCGTTGATGGAAATGAAGCGTACACCCAGGAACGGGAACACGCGGGAGATATAGTCGCCAACGGTGAGGTAATCACGGCCAAAGCGGGATAGGTCTTTTACTACGATGCAGTTGATCTGCCCACGCCTGACCTGCTCCAAAAGCTCCTTCACAGCTGGACGCTCGAAGTTCGTACCACTCCAACCGTCATCACAAAACTCCAGTATTTCAGATCCGGCCAGCTCCGCATGACCGGATACATATTCCCGCAGGAGGCTGCGCTGGTTGGATATGCTCTCGGATTCGTCCTTTTCGCCGGTTCTCAAATCCGCGTCCTCGCTGGATATGCGAAGATACATCGCCGTTCTCATGCGTCAGTTTCCCTCCCTTCCAGATATGTACAGAGCTCCTTGTATTCGTCCCGGTAGCGGAACACAATCTCGATATTGCTGTCGCCGTCCACATACACACGCTCAATCAGCGCCTGCGCCATTTCTTTTGTCAAAACATCCGCGCCCCGGAAGCTGCCGAAGGCCGCAAGGAACGGGTTCTCCGGCGTGTGCGCCGCTTCCGCCGCCTGCCGGCGGGTCAGAGCCTCAATCAGCCGCTCCGCTTCCTCGGCTTCTGCTTTGTAGCGACGCTTCAGCGTCATATACTCCTGCTCGGTCATGAGCTGATCCACATAGCTCTGATACAGGCTGTCATACAGGCCGTTGCAGCGCTTGAGCGTTCTTTTCGCCGCATCCAGTTTGCCTTGCAGCGTCGCAGTCTGCTTTCTGTATTTGTGGGAGCTGTTCACCCTGCGGACAATGGCTTCCATATCGGCGGCAAGGGCGATCTGGGTTTGAATGGCTTGTAGGAGCATGGGAAACAGTGCGTCCTCCCGGATGTTTTTCAGCGGACAGCTGCCAATGTCGTTGGCGTGGGTCGGACAGATGAAGGTGTACCACAGCTTTTTTTCATGGCTCACATTCTTGTACCGCACCAGCGGACGCTTGCAGTCGGCGCAGTAGACCAGCCCCTTGAGGATGTTTTCAGTGGTTTCCAGATGCGTAAACCTGCCGAGCGCTTCAAAGTATTCCTCATTTCTGCACTGTGCAAGAGCCTGAACCTTATTAAAGGTTTCCCTGTCAATAAGCGGCTCGTGGGTATTTTCCACGACGATCCATTCCTCTTTTGGCTTCTTGTACTGCCCCCGGTTTTCGTAGAAGGACTGCCGCTTCCTTCCCTGCACCATGTGTCCGATGTACACCTGCCGGGACAGAAGGTTTTTGACCGTCTGAACGTACCAGCTCACGCCGTTATACTTTTCTGTTTTGCATACACCGGTATTGTACAAGTGGGCGGAGGGCGAAGGTACGCCCTCATCGTTGAGCCGCCTTGCGATCTGCGTGACGCCCATGCCCTCGGCTCGCCACCGGAATATCTGCCGAACGATGGGAGCCGTCGCTTCGTCCGGCTCCAGCTTGTGAGGATTATCCGGTTGTTTGCGGTAGCCGTAGGGAGCCCACGCCCCGATAAAATCTCCGTTTTTCTGCTTCGCCGCCAGCGCGGAGCCGGACTTTCTGGAAATATCCTTGCTGTAAACCTCGTTTATCAGGTTCTTTAGTGGAACGAGATACCCATCCGCGCCCCGCCGGGCGGTAAGAGTGTCAAAGCCGTCGTTGACGGCGATGAATCGCACGCCCAAGAATGGAAAGATGCGTTCCAGATAGTTGCCGGTTTCCTTGTAGTTTCTGCCAAAGCGGGATAGGTCTTTGACCACGATGCAGTCTACCTCTCCGCGCTTGACCGCCTCCATCATCTTTTCAAACTGAGGACGGTCAAAGTCCGTGCCGGTTCGTCCGTTATCACAGAACAGGGCTACAAGCTCCATATCGGAACTGCTTTCAATAAAAGAAGTTAGCAGCGCTTTCTGTCCCTCTATGGTATCCGCGCCGGGTTTGCCGCTGTCCTCCACGGAAAGGCGAGCATAGGCGGCGGCGCGGAATTGCTTCTGCGCCTGTGCGGGAGCTTCTGTCGCCGGAATGACCGGGTTTGTCTTTCGTTTCGTTCTTGCCACTTATACCACCTCTCTGATCTGCGCCCGGCGCAGTATATCCGTCTGCCATGCAAATTCATCCGCGAAGCGGAAGCGGACTTCCACGCGGTTGTCCCTGTAAATGAGGATGCGGTCGATCAGCGCCACAACGATGCTGCGCTCCAATTCCGTAATGTTCAGGTGCTTTCTGAACTGCGCCATCCACTCCCGGTGCCCGCCGCCGTACTCTTTGATTTGCGTAAGGGTCTCCTGCAAGGCGTCCATCTGCTTTTCGCATTCGGCGCAGCGCCCTGCGTAATTCTGCTTGAGCCTTGCGTATTCGTCCCGGTCGATGATGCCGTCTGCAAGGCTTTCATACAGGGACATGAGCAGCTTCTGGAGCCGCTCATGCTCAGAGCGTTTCTTGTCAAGCTGCCGCTGCACCTTCTGGGCTTCTGCGGTTCTCAAGGGGGCAGTATCCGTCATGGCAAGAATATCGTCCAAATCAACCACGTCCCGGATATACTGCTTTACCGTATCCAAAACCAGTTGTTCCAGCGCCTCGTCGCGCATCCGGTGGGGAGAACAGGATTTATCCTGCTTGTGCGCGGCGCAGACGTAGTAGACATACTTTTTATTGCCGGAGGGAACGGTCTTGCGTACCATGCTTGCGCCGCACTCGCCGCAGAACACCATGCCGCTGAAAAGCCGCACGGCGCTGTCGCCGGGGCTGCGGCGAGTATCCAATGAGAGCGCCTTCTGTACGCTGTCAAAGTCCCGGCGCTCGATAATGGCTTCGTGGGCATCCGAAACGATTGCCCATTCGTTTTCCGGCTTTGTGACGCGCTTTCGCACCTTGTAGCTGGGCGTTGTCTCCTTGCCCTGAATGAGTACGCCGGTATAGACCGGATTTTTCAGGATACGCAGCACGGCGTTGGCCGACCATGCCGCCTGTGGGTTCGCCTTGAAGGAGGTGGCGAACCTCATACCCAGCGATCTTTTGTATTCCATGGGCGAAAGCACACCGCTGTTGTTCAGGTGGGCGGCGATATCCTGCGGGCTCATGCCCTCCAGCTTCCATTTGAAGATATCCCGCACGACGTCCGCAGCGTATTCGTCTGCCACCAGACGGTTTTTGTCTGTTTCGTCCTTTAGATAGCCGTACACGGCAAACGCGCCGATGTACTGACCGCTCTTGCGCTTGACCTCAAGCTGGGTGCGGACTTTCACGGAAATATCCCGGCAGTAGGCTTCGTTTATGAGATTTTTGAACGGGATGATGAGCTCGTCCGAAGCGTTTTTTCCGCCAAGACTGTCGTAGTTGTCGTTGACGGCGATAAAGCGCACGCCTAAAAAGGGGAATATCTTCTCGATGTACTCGCCTGCGTCCAGGTAATTGCGGCCAAAGCGTGAGAGGTCTTTTACGATGATGCAGTTGGTGCGTCCCGCCTTTACGTCCTCCAACATCTTCTTGAAACTCGGACGATCAAAATTGGAGCCCGTGAAGCCGTCGTCGATCCTGACGACGTATTCTCGAAGCTCCGGGCGGGTTCGGATAAAGTCACGCAGCAGCTCCCGCTGCCCGGTGATGCTGTTGGATTCCTCTTTATCCCCATCGTCCCTCGACAGCCGGAGGTAAAGCGTGGCGTTCCAGATTTTTGTTTCCTTGCTGTTTTGCATATTGCCAGCTCCTTTCCTCCAAAATTGTACCCTGCGTTGCGCAGGACTGTCGAGGATGTCGCAGGATCAGCCCTTTGTGCGGATATATGCTTCCAGTCTGTCCTCCAATGAAATATCCGTGTCGGCAAAGCTGACCCTGACCACATATTTCCCGTGCCGGTAGCAGTAGGGGTTGCCGATCTGACGGATGAAATCCAGAATACGCTCCCGCTTGGGCAGCGCTGTGTTGACCTTTACATCGCGGATATCCACCAGCGCCGCAGGGTCAACGGCGCGAATATCCATATCGGATGCCGTATATGCGTCCATGCCATACCTCCTTGTTTGGGTTATTTCATGGTTATGACTGGATAAAGGAATGTATGAATCCGGTGTAACCGGCAGCGTGGACTTCATTACGGAGCCTCCATTTCTTCGGGGATATAGAGACCCAGGCTGATTTGGAGGGCTTCGTTAACGCCGTCCATCTGTTCACGGCTGACGCGCCCGATATAGCGCACCACGCGGCGTTTGTCGATGGTTTTGATCTGCTCCAGAAGAACGACAGAAGCACCGTCCATGCCCCTCACGGAGGAAAGCAGATAGTGTGTGGGCTGATGCGGTTTCTTGCCTCGGCGGGCTGTCAGAGGAGCTACAATGAGGGTCGGGCAATAGAAGTTGCCGGTGTTGTTTTGCAGCAGAAGAACAGGGCGCGTGCCGCCCTGTTCTGAGCCAAAATAGGGATTTAAGTTCGCCAGATAGATATCGCCGCGGCGATATGTCCAGTTCTCCTTCAAGGGCAAGGACTCCTTTCTGTTTTGGTATGTACAGCCCTAATTTGTCCTCGACACCCCAGAGCCGCGGGAAGTCATCAGGCGGCGGCTAGTTGTGCCGCTCCATGGGACTTGAACCCCTCCGAGGATCGCTCCGAGCTGTCCCCATTGCGTGAAGAAGCTGTGGCTGGACAGAAGTATCGTTAGCCCTGCATACGGTCATGGCCGGATCGGGAACCGCCCGATTTTTCCAGTCGGCTTTATCGCTCGTTCACGGAAACTGCGCTGATTGAATGTTGTCCGCACTTGTGAATGTCGTGGCGCACCGCTGTGCTGGCTTGTGCTCTCGCACATATGCAGGAATGTACCTGATGAATGACTATGAACTTTTCAAGGAACAGTCAGCTTTCGCTGTGATTCTATTTTAAGAAATCTGCACTCTGAATGGAACGTACCATTGGGAACATCACTAACACCAATGGGAACACGGCCTATAACTTCGTCTGGAAGTGCTCCAAATCTTCAATCAGATGCTGTATGTTTTCTTTCAGATGGTGCGCATCCAGAACGTCGTGGCACTTGCCCAGAATCAGGTAATCCAGAGACGTCCCAAATATCTCAGAGAGCTGAATCAGCAAATCGACAGAGCAGCCCTTTTTACCGGATTCGATGCGGCTGATGTAGCCGTGGGAGACATTCAGCAGTTCAGCCAATTCTATCTGGTCGAGTTTCTTCGCTAGGCGCAGCTCACGAATCCGCGCTCCGCTGGCCTTCGTGTTATAATACATAAAAAACCTCCGTGAATTTGAAATGTGGGAATTTCAAATCCACGGAGGCGGAGAGCGGCAATGAAGCCCTAAAGGCGCAGAAAAGCCCGCAGCATGATTGCTGCGGGCAGAATGGGGCGATATGAGATTGTGGTGGGGCGGCGCATCCGGAAGAGGCCGCAGGGCATACGGGGCGCTTACAATCGCGCTCCGTAAAAAAGAAACCAAGAGTCCTGGCAGGAGCCATGCCCCTGCCGGCATACAGCCGCCCATAAAGATCCCCCCGCCCGGTTCCAATCCGGCTTGTTCAGCCGGTAATGGGATCATACCAGACGGGTAATCTCAGCCAGAGCCATATTTCAGCCTTATTTTTGCAGCAGTTTTGCCGCAAAAAAGCCGCACGAGCACCCTCACCAGCGCCGCACGGGAGACGCACGGGCGCTTTATGTTCTCTCCCATAATTGCTGCGCAGATTCGATCTGTTCTTCGCTTATGTACTGGAGCATGTTCTTCTGATGCTCTACACCTTCCGCACACCATTCGTAGGTAAGCAGTCCGATTTTCAAATCCCAGTCTGCTTCTACAACGGAAGCTCTGGCCGCACCGTAAAACTCCGCTGCACCTTGTAGCAGGCCGTCGATAATGTCTTCTGAATCTTCCAAGCTGCGCAGCCGTTCTTCCAGAAGCCCAAGTGCTGTCTGGAAATCTTGGGACGCTGCGCGATTGTTGTTCTCTAAACTGTTCATGGCTGCGCTCCTTTCTGCAAATCAAAAAACTGCCTGATCATCCAATCAAGCAGCCTTTTCCGCAGCATCCACCATTGGTGGTGCTGCGTCATTATTTGTTCGTAGGTGTACACCTCCATGCGAGGGTTCTGTTCCGCTCTGCGATAACGCTGTCAATTTCATGCACTGGCCTGATCTTGCACAGCAAACCGCCGGTAGCGCAGAGGTGCGCCGTCCGAGCAAATAACAAGGTTAACATGGCTGTGCGGATTTCGTGATCTCTTGGCTGTATCGGTGACAGAATGGCGTGTGCCTATCGGAGCAGCCCCTTTACGATGGCATGAATATTCTGTAGCTGTTCAGGACTCAGTTTCTGCATATCCTGAAAAACGGCTCTGAGCTGTTCGGGATATTCATTCCCATCGTCAAAGAAATCCCTTGCGGCTATATCAAGATAATCGCAGATGTAGAAGAAGCCACTTAACGACGGCATAGACTTCCCGGTCTCAATATTGTTGATATAACCCGGATTCTGACCCATTGAAAGGCTCATGTCACGAGCCGAAACGCCCTTTTGCGTTCTCAATTTGGCCAGTCTCAGGGAGAACTCCTTGTCTGTCATCACTTCACCTCCATATATTATATTTTAGCCCATACAGACGCTATTCTCGTTTGAATACAGCCCTTGTTTGCGCGAATGTATGGTTTTATAGATGCTATCATATGCGGAGATATTGGATTTATAATGTAATAGAAAAAGGACTCTCGATTGGGGCATATAGTCCGCAATGAGAGTCCTTCTGAAATATTCAACTGTATCAGTTGGTGTGAATAATGAAGCCGGAGAAACCTGAGTAAGTGGTTGGCCTAATGCTACTCATATTTGAATTGTCGTGTTGCTTTTCCGGCGCTTACGGGACATCCACATTTCTGCTTTCCGGTTCGGGAGTAGATGGCCGTTTTCCAAACATGCCCTTCAGCGCATTTCCACCATACCCGCTTGTGACTTCCCGGCGTTACCATTTCTGGAGTCAGACCGCTGTTCAGCGTGCTATCCCATTGCGCGGCGATTTTCGGATGAAGCGTAGCAAGATCATTGAAACCGGCCAGGACGCGCCGTCCTGTGCAGTATGGGCACCCGGAGTTTTCTACAGCTCTTGCAGCAACGATGGCCTGCCATTCATGGCCAAGTGTACATCGCCACCAGACCTTCCTGTTGCTGAAGGAAGTGACCTGATCCGGTCTCAGACTTCCGTTGCGCTCCGCATCCCACTGTGCGGCGATGTCTGGAAAGAGCGTCGCCAGATCATTCTCGCCGGGCATCACGGCCTTCCCAGTGCAAACCGGGCATCCCGCGCCTCTGCTTCGGCTCAGAATGCTTGCCCTCCACGAATGGCCTCTATCGCATTTCCACCAGACGCATCTTTCGCTTCCTGACAGCACATCAGTGGGTTTTAATTGACCGTTCTTTTCCATATCCCACTGCGCGGCCAGTACAGGATTTACCGCAGCAAGGTCATTGTCACCGACCCACAGAATACGTCTTGTGCAGTAGGGGCACCTTGAACCGCCCGACCGGCTCCGCACCTCGGCTTGCCATGCGTGACCTGCACTACAATTCCACCAGACCTTTTGATGGCTTCCTTTATGTACGGTATCAGGGGTCAGGGGAGCATTTTTCTCCTGATCCCACTCCTGTAGAAGATACATTCTGTCCTGACGCTCACAGAATGATTGCAAAGAGTTTTCTTTTTTCATTCAGGCACTCCATATTGCTGAAACAGAATCACAACTGCGTTTACAAATCGCAGCTACAAGTCCGGCTGCAACTGCACGCGCAGTTCAGCACCGGCACTTTTGCTGACGCTGATTTTTATGGGGTTGTCCTTCGCCCAAACAGGATCAGCAGCCGCTTTCTCTGACCACTTTTCGTAAAAGCCGATAACTTCGCCACGGATGGCTTCTTCTGCCTTTTTTCGGGCTTCGGCCGCTTCTTCAACTGAAGCATATGTTCCAAGAAAATATTGCCGATGCTGGAATACGATTTTCGCAAGGTAACGACCTTTGACCAGATACACGCCCTTTACGCCGGTCGTATTGTTTGAGGGAAGCTTACTGCTTTTGAGTGCGTCGATACTGGTGCCATCCACATGAGTGAGAAAACCGGCTAACGCCTTATCGTGTTCCCGTTTCTTACAGCCGCAGCTCTGCTGTCCGCAATACATCAGGTTGTTGTAGGAAACATCGGTTTCATTGCCGCAGTCACAGTGGCAATGCCAGATTACGAAGCCCTTTGCATCGCGCTTTTTTGTGGAGTATTGCGCAGTCAACCGTCCAAAGCGTTGCCCGGTAATGTCAGAAGAAGCATAGTTTTTCACATTTTTGCAGCCGCAATTTGTTTTACGCCCGGATACCAGCTCGCTGGCCGTTGCTTCACAGGTGTAACCGCAGCTGCACAGACATGTCCAGTACGCTCCCATCCTGGTGCGCTTTCGGCTTTTGCCCACAACCCTCAATTCGCCAAAGGTCTTGCCAAGCAGGTCGTATGCCGTTGCCTGCTGCGCCCGTTCTCGCCGCAGGCAGCCGCAGCTGAGGGAACCTCCGCTTTTGAGGGAGCGCTCCAGCACATATCGTTCCGTGCCGCAGTCACAGCGGCAGAGATGTTTCTTTTCGCCTTGTGCCGTAGTGACAACCTTGTCCAGTAATGTCCAGCGCCCGAAGCGCTGACCTTTTTTCAGCCCATTTTCTTCTGATTTCATGTATTCATATTATCCTCGCCGGAGAATACGCCCTGCTTGAAAAGCTCATAGTAGCAGTTTTCACAGAGCCGTCCCTGTCCTTGAACGTAATATTTTCGCTTGGAGATCGGCGTGTTTTGGGGAACATTGGTCAGATGCCAGCACAGAACGCAGCGCTCCATCTTCATCCCATGGGCGCTGTCGGCACGAGAGCGGCGGTTTCTTTTTCTGTCCAAATTGATAATATTATTTGCCATATTCAACCTCATTTTTCCATCGGCGTCGGAGCCGGAGAAGGTGCAGCTATCTCCTCACGGTTGCAGAACACCGTCACACGGGTCTTGCCGCCCTTGGTGCAGGTATAGAGAACGAGATCATAGCCGCTGTTCTGTACGGCGTCCACCTCGCTGGGGTTCAGCGTCTCGATCTTTTCAATGGAGTAGGTATTGATTACGCCCTCCATATCCGTAAAGATCACGGCATTGCCCGTCTGCAAGTCCTTCAGCCGTCCAAAGTGGTTCTGGTAGTTATGGGCGGCAATGACCAGATCATCCGTCCGGGAGGAACCGAACTGGCGGCATGGAGCGATCTTCAAGCGGTTATAGTCCCATTCCGACATGACCGGCAGCTTCAATTCCAGCGCGGGTATTTCCACATACCCCACATACTCATAGCCGTCCAGCTCGACTACCGGCATTTCCGGGTCAAGGGGTGTGGCGGAGGACGTGGGCGTGGTTCCGGGTATTTCCGTCCCGGCCGGCGTTGGCTCGCGGGTCGCCTGTGCGTCGATCACCGCCTCGACGTTTGCCAGCAGGCTCTCGGCTTCCTGCCCGGCTTGTACGTCCTCCTGACGGTTATGGAAGAAAAGGAGCAGTGCCGAAAGGATCAGCACTGCTCCCACTGCTAACATGGCAATGCCCGTTTTCTTAGGCATTTTTCCGTTTCTTCTTACCCAGCACGACCGCCCCGCCGAGAATCAGGACAAGTCCCGCGCCGCCAAGCACCCAGATGGGCCAGTTGAGCTGACCGGTCTGAATCAGTGTGCGGCTGTTGGTAATGGTCACAACGCCGTTATTGACGCTGTAATATGGTGTGTAGCCCCTGGGGATATTCGCTTCAATGACCTGCCAGTTGCCGTATGCATTCAGATCTTTCCATGAATAGCTCCAGTTGTTCCATGCGCCAAGGCGGACGGAATCATACGCCACATCGCCGTTGTAGAGCGTAACAGTTACGTAATCGGGACGTTCCTTGAGATTATCGTTGCTCCAGACCTTCCGCACCGTGATATCCAGAGGCTCGCTGGGTGTGGGAGGTGTGGGCGGCGTAGGAGGCGGAGTGGGTGTATCCTTAGTGTTGGTGATGATCGTGGTATTGCCCTCTGTCTTGTAGCTCACCGTGTATCCGCTTGGTACGCGGGCCTCCTCGACCGTCCAGACATGGCCCTCTACCAGCTTGTCAAAGGTGTATGTCCAGCCGTTTTTGGCATTCAGAACCTCGGATTTTTCCACATTGCCGTCCCGGAGCAGGTTGACGGTCACGCTGTCATTGGGGTGATTGCTGTTGCCGTCCGACCAAATCTTACGGACGGTGAGCTGGCTTTCCTGATAGGCTTCCACATGGAAAATCCAGTCCACCTCACCCACGCGGTTGGCGTATTCGTTGCCAAGGTCAGCGGGAACGGCCAGCTCCACTTTCAGAGTGGCCGTTTCGCCGGTGCGGAAGGTGCCGAGTAGCTTATTGGTTCTCAGTCCGTCCAGCTCATCCGGGGAAGCTTCATAGATCAGCTCTGTGCCGTTCCAGACCTTCATGGAAAGCTTTGAGAGGAAATCGCTCATGGTAGCGACGGTCTCGTCGCGCTGCCCGTCGATATTGGCCTGATCCTTGCCGTCCTTGTTTTCAAAGGCTTCGCTGTAGGTCAGGGGGTTCTCCGTTTCGTCATGGGCTTCTGCCCGCATATAGAGGTTGACGAAATCGCAGTCGGTTGCGGCGTTCTTGAATGTGATGGTTTCCGTCAGCGTATCACCGGGCATGACGTTCTTGAAGTTCTGGAACAGATCGGTTTCCGTGTACTCGCTGCCGGGTTGAAACTCAAAGCCGGAGGAGAAGCCCGTAAAGGTGATGGAGGAATCTGCCGCGAAAGCCGTGGTCGCAAAGCTCATCACGAGCAGCAACATCAGAATGAACGAAATTGATTTTTTTGCTATGTGCTTCATTTTCTCTCCACCCCCTTAGACATTCGGTACATTCAGACTGCCGTCTGCGCCAATCGAGAATCCTGCGCCCCAAGCAGCCTTAACGGCATCTTCCGGAACGCTCTGGATGGCCTCGGCCATCACGTCAACAGCCTGCTTGCCGCCATCCGTATCCATGTAGGAGCCGATCAGCGTCATGCTGTCTGTCAGGTTGGTTTCCGGCTTCTGATTCGGTGCGACGGGTTTTGTGTAGTAGTAATAATCGCCATACTTCACCCAGCCTGTGCCCAGCGTAAAGGTGTGGAGGGATGCGGTGCCACCAATGTGCTGCCCCTGGTCGTTTGTGCGGTAAGTCACCAGCTTGACGCGGATAAAAGCATCGATTGTGCCGGTATTCTTCACGTTGACATTGGATTTCACGCCCGTGCTGCCGTTAAACGTTTCCATCACTTCGCAAGTCACCTTGGTGGGAAGGAATTTGTTCTGAATTGGCGCGTCTTTTGTGCTCAGCCATGCAAGCGTGCCGCCGATGGCCAGCGCCAGAAGGAGTACGGTCGCAATTACCATGGTCGTCAGGCGGCCAGTACGGAGCGCTTTCCCGTGTGCCGGAGCTGCTGCCTTGCGGTGCTTGCCTTCATATCTGCCTCTATACATCTTCATTCCCTCCTTCCTCAGTGATTCGTGCCGAAGATGTTCCGAACAACCTCACTGAAACCATTCAGCCACTGATTGTTGTTCTTCGTGTTGACGCAGGTAATGCTGCCGGTGGGATTCTGTGCTGTCAGCGCAGCGCTGCCGCCGTTATTGGCAGAATAGCGCCAGCTCCAGCCGGCGTTCTCACTGATGGTGTAAGTACCGATGGGCAATTCAACAAGCGTTTCCGTGCTGTTGCCCCATACAGTCACTTCGGAATACTTCTCACCATCCTTGAGAACATCAAACACATAGGACTCGTTATCTGCGCCGCCCTGTTTAGTAATGCTCAGCGTGCAGGTCTGGATGTGGATCAGGAACGCAGGAGTACCGGGCGTTGCCGGGTTCTCCCAACCGCAGGCGGTGGTGCAATCCTGATGTACGAACGTGGTGTGCTCGTTCACATTTTCCGTCCCGATCTTGACCGTAGCCGAAACGGGAACATCCTGCTTGGTGTACTTGCCGCCTTCAAGCTTGCTTTCATCCGGCATGTAGGTGATATCCAACGTCGGCTTTGTGCCGATCATTTGAACACCATCGTCCGTTGAATACTTGCCTCCGTTTTTCCACTTTTCAGAATTGGCAACATAATTGCTGCTGTAATCGTTGTTTGCGGGCACGGTCTCGCCGTAGTAGGCGGTGGAATCCTTGAATGTCAGCTCCGGTTTGAAGACGTAGATGTTAGCGGCAGGGGTGTTTTCACCGAATTTTTCCGTTGCCGGTGTGCCCGCGCTGCCCGTTGAACCGGTAGTTTTGGGCGTTACGGTGACTTTGATGGTGTAGGTCGTATCGTCGGTCAGAGCTTTCAGGCCGTCAGCCGGAATCGCGTTACCATCTTTGTCCTTGACCGTAACGGTGATATCGACGTATTCGGTCTGCCAGGGTTCAAGGCCCCAGGGCTTTGTCGTATCGCTGGCTTTGCTGAGATCAAGCGCCACACCGCCGACCTTGACGGTCGCGCCGTTTTTGAGCTGCTCAGCGGTGACTTCGCCCTTGAGGTAGACATTCTTGTCCTTAGCCGTGACGGTCACATCCTGAATGGGGACGTTGACGGTGGGTCTGTCAAAGGTCAAAAGCGGATTCTCAGCAGTATTGTTCTCATAAATACCGGCACTGGTGTTGGTGTACACTTCGTTGCCTCCCAGGAAGCCCGCCTTGGGCTGTACCTTGAAGCTGATGACCAGCTTGTGGCCGCGATAGGTCGTATTGCCATTCTCTGTCACCGTGCCGACGTAGTTCTCGGAGAAGTTAAAGCCGGTGACGTTCACCTGATCGCCGCTGATGGATGCCGTCGCGCCCATTGTGCTGTTGTTATTGCTCCAGGTGTAGTCGTCGTTAGCGTTCTTTCCGGTGCAGGCATAGGTCTCCACTGTGATATTCGCCGCCGTCGTTCCAGCCGGGAGCGTGAACTGCGGGGAGATGATGTCCTTCACAACAGCATCGGAGGTCAGAGTGGAAGTCGTACCGCCGGTTTCGATCTGGTCGGAAATCTGCTGGAAGATGCTGTTCAGCGTTCCAGCATCCGCAGCGGAAAGATAATAACTGGGAGACTGCGGCGTTCCGTTGTTGGAGGAAACCTGCTGCATGAACCAGTTGGCCTTCTCCGTTTCGTTTCCGTTCTGATTGCCTGCGCTGGTCGCGTCCGCGCCAGGGAATATGCCAATGCTGTATACTGTTGCTCCATAGGTGTTTTTTGCAGTCTCAGCCTGAGTAATCGCACTGTTCGCCGTATTGGAATCATAACCGCTCCAACCAGGAACACCATCTGAAAATACAATTACGACACGATTCCGCTTTTCTCCCTCTGCTATGGGATTTGCACCGAAAATCCCGTTGCCCATCTCCAGGCCAAGATTTGTAAGCGTGCCGCCATACGCAGAAAGAGTTCCGATGGAAGCACTAACATTGCCAACTCCCGTGGAGGTGTTCATATCCTGAAAGGCGTTCCCATATTGCCCTTGTGCGGCACTTCCGTATTTATATTGATTGCTGCCTACAAAAACCTCTGTATTGCCGTAATTATAATTGGTGCCGTTATAGTATTGTCCACTCGCAAAGCCAACCACGGCAATACGGTGATTGACATTATCGGCAGGGGTACTGATGTCGCCATCTGCACCTGCCGCCTTTGCCGCGACGGCATTGGCGAATGTAGTTGCTGCATTCTTTAGAGCATTCAGCCTCGTGCCGCCAGCACTACTGCTATAATCCCTGCGATAAAACTGCGTGTCAGGACTGCTCCCATCCCCAAACGACTCTTCTATAACCGTTGTGACTCCATTCAGAGTATAGGAATAGGTGTACTTCTTTACGGACTGATAGAGAGGAGCATATTGCCCAAAGTTTGGAATGCTACTGTCTCCGGTCGTATAGAGGATTTGCTGACCATCCATCGTATACCAGTATTCATCAGCGGAAAAGCGATGTCCTTCTCTCCTCACTGCGACGGACTTATACTCTCCTGAAACCAGACAGTACAGGCTGTTTTGATTATCATAGTATTTCCTGTTGCTCCAGCCGGAAATAGCGGTATATGCCATCTTCTGTTCTACGGAAACGGCAATATACTCGTTATTATTCAGCTTGTGCCACAGGTTCTCGCTGCCACCATTGTGCCTGAGCGGATAATACTCGTCATTATGATAGTTGCGACTGTTATATCCTCCGGTTCGGTATGCCGTGTATGTATAGCCACCTATCAGGTCGTTCATCGAGCGAGACTGGTCGATAACAAGAACAATATCAGTGGGGATATCCGTTTTCTGCTCCGTAATGACCGTAGAGCCTGTGGCGAAGGCTTCCAGCATGATGGTGTAGGAACCGTCAGCGTTGGCTGTCGCCGTCTTGCTGATCTTCATGCCAGTGTCGGGCTCATTGTCCGCATAGGCTCTCGTGCCGGGCACGATCAGCGCGCAGAAAAGAGACAGGCACAAAAGCAGCGATAGAATCTTCGTCTTTTTCATTCTCTGCCTCCTTAATTGCCGCCGGTGACGGGTTCGCCAAAGGGCGCAACATTGGCATAGTTCACCGTAGGACGGTAAATCTCACTCTCCACGGGAGGTTCGGATTCCTCAATAACGATGGCGGGCAAGGGCGCGGGCATCAGCGAGTCCATGTACGCCTCCACCTGTGCGACCTGCTCCTCCGACAAAGACTTCAGTACATCCTCCGGGGTTGCCTTGATAATAGCCTCGATCTCCTCCAGCGTCTGGCAGGCCATAAGCCGGTCAAACAGGTGGCAGGGACATTTGCAATCCTCGCCGGTGCAGCCCTCTGTGCAGGTATCGATATGCTTGGAAGCATTAGATACGGGCTTCACATACAGCGGGCAGCCCTCCTTATGCGTCTCGCCCTCGGCTGCGCCGCAGGTGCATTCCTTGGGAGCCTCAGTCTCGGCAGGCTTCTCCGTTTCCGCAGGCTTTTCCGTCTCGGAAGGCTTCTCGGTTTCGGAGGGCACGGGGGTCTCCGTCGGCTTGGGCCCCTCCGTGGGTGTTGGCGTTTCCGTTACCTCCGGCGTGGGAGTCTGGGTTTCTTCCGTGACCGTAAGCTCGCCGTTTGTAGCGGCCTGATCGGTAGAAAGCGCCAGCGTGCCGGGAAGCACTACTCCGATAACCAACACAAGGCTGACAATCAGTGCGAATCCTTTTTTGTTCTTCATAGCGCTGCCTCCTTACGAATTGGGCCAACCCTTGGCGTCCATAACGGTATCGCCGTTGTTGGCGGTCTGCACGGCCTGGGCGGAAACATCCACCGTTGCCGTGGCGTTCTGGTACTCGTTGCCCATGTCGGGCTTAAATGTTACAGCGGTGAAGATGGGCGCGGTGACTTCTCCGGGCTTCAGGGGCTTGGAATAATAATAGTAGCCGTCCTTTTCCGTCCAGTCGGCGGTGTTGAGCGTCAGCTCCACCAGACCGGTATCCGGCGTACCCTCGCCCTGAAGCTGGATGTTCTTTTCGACCTTTACCCGTATCCATGCGTCAGATGCACCGGTGTTTTTCACCTCCGCGATCTTGGTGACGGCGGCATTGGGCATCACGCCGGTCAGGTTTTCAAAGGGCTTGGTTTTCTCCATGTCCGCCCATTCCTGCACGGCGATTTCCACGCCGCCGGTGGTGATGACGTTATGCGCCTTCCCCTCGGAGGTGAAGTACGCAAGGGTTCCTGCGGCAAGCGTGGCGATACAGATCGCCAGCACCGACAGAATCAAGAGTTTTCGCTTCATAGTCCTTAACTCCTCTCAAGCTGGTTTTTGCCATATCACCCATAAGGGATATGAAAGCAGGTTTCTATGATCGTGTCAGACCATATGAGAACATCCGGTCTTGCCGGGTGCTCTCATATGGCCTGCACCCCGAAGGGTACAGACCACATAGGTGGAGGGGAATAGCACAGCCAATTGCAAAGCTGTGCTAAAGTGAATTACGCATCAAATGCGGCAAAAGCTGCTTCCCAAGTATCAAAGCCATCAGCCTGAATCGCTTCTGCCTTAACGGTAATAGTTCCGAAGGTCTGACCATTCTCAATGGCAGCGGGAATCTTCACCTGATTGAACATCGCAGTAGTATCAGCACCGGAAGCCAGAGTTCCGTCATACTTCAGAATGAATTTAGCACTGGAATTGTCCATCTCGAAAGGAGTGCCAGTCGTAACGCCCACAATGCTCCAGCCTTCACCAAGCGCATCAACGAGAAGCATCAGAGACTGTTCATAACCCTGATTGGGATAGGCAATACCGAAATTGGGGAAATACGTAGTGGACATATTTATCCAGTTTTCAACGTTAACAGTCGCACGAATATAGGCGGCGTTCTGGCCAACGTTATGGACAATCGGGTCTTTGGTCACGACAGCACCGGGATAAACGTTATATTCGTTGCTGGTAACACGATCGCCCTCGGGATCATTGACGTTGGTTTCATCAAGCTTAATCTTGACATCGCCCATCGTGAATGTATTTGTGGCAGTCTTGGTGTCGGTGAAGTAAGCCAGAGATGCACCCACGATGGCGATGGCCACGAGAGCGACACACAGGAAGATGGCTGTCAGTTTCTTTTTCATGTTTGCTTCGCTCCTTTTATGTAGTATGTTATTGTTTCTGCGCCCGCGCGCAGAGGGTTACTTGTTTGCGATGTTGTTCCAAGCCTCAGAAGCACTAAAGGTCTCAGTAGCGTTCTTATGGAGCTGAGAGGCGTAGGCCGTGATCGTCAGGGTGGGCTTTGCAGCGCCTTCTGCATCCAAAACGTTCATCTGCTCCTTGGTAACAGAACCCTTAACGGTGACCTGATCGTCCTTCAGGACGCTGTAGGCTGTACCGATCTGATTGGTGGTGCCATCAACAACACGGTAGTAGACCGTATCGACACCATCGAGCTTCGTCCAGCCGTCAGCGATAACATACTCAAGGTAGGTATCGAAGCTTGCGGACTTATCCAGCTTCACAAACAGGTAGCACTCTTCGGAGCCAGCCAGAACAGTCGCCTTGGGGTTCTTGCTGATGGTGTAGCCCGGAATCATTTTGTACTCCGTGCCGGTGGTCTCTTTCAGCTCAACCTTGATGTCGCTGGTGGTAAAGGTATTCGTTACCACATCAGACTTCGCGGTCAGCCAGGCCAGTGTACCTGCTACAACGCCCACGACCAGCAGAGTCAGCGCCAGAACCAGTGCCAAACCTTTCTTATTCACATCGTTTTCCTCCTTTCTTCGGGTATTTGCGATTGGGTTTTTATTTCAACAGACAGCAGAATCCGTACGCTCCCCCTCGTCTGTTGGAATCGTGCGTGATGTTTTTACTTAAAGGCAGCCCAGGCAGCTTCTGCGTTGGCGAAGCCGTCAGCCTGAATGGCGTAAGCATTGACGGTGATGGTCATGCCCTCGATGGTTGCAAGCTGCTCATTCGTGATGGTGCCGGGAACGGTGATGGAATCAAACAGAGCGTCCAGAGCGACATCAGCGGTAGGAGCACCGACGGTCTCCTTGTACCAGAACTCGTAGGTACGAGTGTTCGCGGTCGCGTCCTTGGTGTTTCCCTTGGCGATCCATTTGGCAGCATCATAACCATTGAAGATACTGGTCAAATCAGCGCCGCCGGGTGCAAAAATAGCGTCCAACTCATTGGCCTTGCTGAATGTGACCGTCATCTTGACATAGCTGGATTCACTGCCGCTGAGCACAGTGACCATGGGGTCTTTGTTGTAAGTGTGACCGGGCAGCAGCTTGTACTCATTGGCCTTCACGCGGTCAGCATTTGCAACCAGAGAACCGTCAGGATTCGCCTTGGCTTCGTCCAGCTTGATCTTTACCTGTCCCACAGTGAATGTGTTCGTGACTTCATCCGTCGATGTCAGGTATGCCATGGTTCCCAGCACCGATGCGGCTACAAGCAACACCGCACAAAGGGTCAAGAGCAGAGCCTTGCTTCTTGTTTTCATTTGCGAAAACCTCCTTGAAATGATGTTATATAGGGAGCCTTGCGGCATAGCCCTTGAATCAATGAAGCGCTTACTGCGCGTCCCGTTCCGCGTCCCGTTCCGCTTCCCGCTTTATCAGCTCCTGCCGGAGCGCATCGGCGGCAGCTTTGTCGAAGCGGCCTGCCTCGACGGTCTGACGAATGGCCTCCACCTCGTCGTCTGTGAGCAGATTATCGGTCTTCCGCCGAATCTCGTCGGTCAGGCTTTCACCGGTGGGTTCTTCCGGCGCGGCATCGACCGCAGCGGCCTTGTGCGCCGCAGCATGAGCGCCTTTCTTGCGCCGGGAGGATTTTTTCTTTTTGCTCTCGTCCTTGTCTTTGTCGTCCGCGAAAATATCGGGGATGAATACAAGCAGCAGCAGAACAGCGCCTGCGGAGATAGCAATGTACATTCCGGGCGGATGCTGGATGTAATCTGCAACATAGCCGAGATACGGGATGGAGAAGATTGGCGTGCCGATCACATTTTTATAATGTACGAGGGAGCCGTCCTCTGCTTCGTTGGCGTCGCCCTTGGTGCGGAAGCGGATCACGGTAGGGGCTTCCTCGTCCGGGACGATACCCACGACGCGGTGCGTGGCCACAGTATTCTCGTCCAGCATGAACGTGATGGGCTGTCCATCTGTTATGGTGTAGGGGTCAACCTTTTTCACATAAATCAGCGAACCGGTGTGATAGGTCGGCTCCATGGAGCCGGATAGCACGGTGAATACCTGCAATCCCACGACCCTCGCGCCAACCAGCAGGAGCGCCAGAAGCACCACTAGCGCGACCAGGATGCTGCTGAGCACGTTCCAGATTTTCTTGAGAGATTTGTTCATAAAGCTTCTTAAGTATCCTCTTTCTCTAAAACTTCAGCCCTGACGTTTGGCACAACAAAGCTATAAATCTGTTCAAATGCCCATTGGGTCGTTTCCTCGCTGTTTTCCAGCTCGCCGTTCATAACTCTGGAGGCAAAGAACAGCATTGTGGAGAAGATCTGATGAATGAGCATGTCCATGTGTGTGCCGGGCTTGAAAGACTTGCTTGCTTTTTCAATCAGCGGCTGGAAACACGCAAGATGTGTTTCGTATGCATGAGCGCGGCAGCTTGCGGAATAATAGTACCGAATGTAGAAGATACAATCGGCTGGCTTACTCAAGATAAGGTCCCAGCTCTTTTTCCAGAGGATATACGCCCGCTCTTTCCATGAGAGCCCCGGCATATGCATGATAGGAAGCGTCTTTTACAGAAGGTTGGCAAAGTTCACATCCTCCATGTGAAGTGCCGCGCTGAGCAGGTCATCTTTGCCGGAAAAACACTTATAAATATATGCCTCGTTCAGCTTCGCTTCGGATGCAATGGCTTTGGTGGTGGTTTTCTCCATGCCATCCCGCGCTACGACGCGAACTGCGCTGTCGATGAAGACCTGCCGCATCTCTTGTACTTCCAACTGCACACCTCTTTCTGGAAAATAAGCGGGTACTTATCCTGCCTGGGAAAAGAAAGCAGAGCATCGGCACGCGCCGATTGATCTGCTGGTTTTGGCGAAAAATCATCGTGGAGTTCATCACTCCATGACCCTTACGCCCTATAATATTCATATCAGATTATAGCACTAAGCTCGATAAAAATCAATAGGAAGAGGTGAATTCGCGGCAGTTTTTGAAAAAAGAAATCGGGGCACGGGTGTGAACCTGCAAATATGTGCCCGATTCCTGCTGCTGACACGTTCGACTGACGGTTTATCGCAGTCAAATGCGCAGTCTGGAACAGCTTGGTGCTGTTGGTAGAATGTGTGTTGCCACAACGTTTTCAAAAAATTAGGAGGTTCTCAAGATGGCAAAAGGCGAAAACATTTTCAAACGCAAGGACGGCAGATGGGAAGCACGCTATATCAAAGGATACGAGCTTTCCGGCAAAATCAAGTACGGCTTCTGCTATGGCAAGACTTATCGGGAGGCCAAGGAAAAAGTGACCAAGTGCAAAGCGGCGCTGGTCAATGGGAAGCCAATTCCCAGCACGAACTCCCGGCATCGCTTTTCGTTCTACTGTGACGAATGGCTGCGTATGCGAAAGCCCAAAGTGAAGGAGTCTACCTATATTAAATATGATACCGCTCTGCGGAAGCACATCAAGCCGAAGCTCGGCGGCTGCTTCCCCATGGGCATGACGACCGGCCTGATCGACGACTTCACAGAGGAGCTGCTTTTCGAGGATGAGCTGGCTCCGAAGACCGTGCATGATGTGCTTGTCGTTCTGCACGGTATCCTGAAATACACCGCGACATTTTTCACCGGAGGATTCCCGGCTATCGAGATCAATTACCCCAAGCCGGGGAAAAAGGAAATGCGAGTGCTGTCCCGCGAAGAGCAGACGCGTTTCGTTTCTTATCTTCTGGATGATATGGACACCTGCAAGTTCGGCGTGCTGCTGACGCTGTTCACGGGTGTTCGTATTGGAGAGCTTTGTGCGCTGCAATGGGGCAATATATCCTTAAAAGAACAGACGATCCGTATCGACGCCACGCTTCAGCGGCTGCGCGATACCAGCGCCGCCGGCAGCACACGGACAAGGATCGTGATCGGAACACCCAAAAGCGATACTTCCATCAGGACGATTCCCATAACAGACTACACGGCTGAACTTTGCGGGAAGATGAATCCCCACAGTTCAGCCGCTTACGTTTTAACCGGCACGGAAAATTATATGGAGCCGCGTGCTTTGCAGTACAGGATGGAGAAATATACCCGCGAATGTGGCCTGGAGGGCGTTCATTTTCACACGCTTCGTCACACGTTTGCGACGCGTGCTGTCGAGGTTGGGTTTGAGATCAAGTCGCTTTCGGAGGTGCTGGGACACGCGACCACGACCATCACGCTGGATCGGTATGTCCACTCTTCTCTGATTTTGAAGCGGGACAATATGAAAAAATTGAACGCCGTAGGGTTCTGAAATGCGCAGTCAAGCTTTTGTGTCATGTGCACGAAAAAAGCACAGCTATTCCAGCGTTTTGCTGCCTTGGATGGAGTGATTTGATGGAGTGATGAACTCCACGAAGCACCGAATCCCAAGGCTTTTTTGATATGAAGGAGGTTTGATGTGAAGTTTCGGATCGTGGATTGAATTCCCGTCTGTCCGTCGAGTGATGAACTCCACGAAATAAGAAGCTGCGTCTGAGACGTTACACTTGGCAAGCAATGCCTGCGTTTATACAAACTTGACGAACAGGGAGATTTCCGTCACCGGAAATCTCCCTGCTGCTTGTTGGGGCGATGCTCCCCAAACCCCTTGATTGATCGAACGGTTCCCGTTCGGCTGCGCCCTGCGTTGCAGTGCTATTTTTCCTGCTGATGCTCTTTTGTCTGCCGCTGTTCCTCTGCATCCGTGCGCAGGAGCAACTCGGCGTTGGCCTTATAAATCTGGAGCTGCTTTGCCTCGTCACGCGCCTTGGAAAGCTCTGCATAATCGAGCTTTTTCTGCACGAGCAGATCGGAATACTCCGCTTGCAGGCTCTTGACGGTGGGCAGTTTTTTCAGCGCCAGATCGTCAAACGCTTTCTTCGCTGCCTTGTGGATGATGATGTCGCTCTCATGCGCATCGTAGTATTTCCTGGAATACCCGGCCTTGCGATAGGCGGTGTAGACATCTCTGGTCTTGGCATAGTTGATGATGTGCGTTTTCAGCACGGCAATCTCCGCCATACGGCTCTCTGCCGCCTTTATTTTTGCTGTCAATTCCTTCGTTTTGGCGCTTGCAGCATCCGCATAATCGGCCAGCGCGTCGAAATCTGCGAAGTCATGCTTCTGAATGAACAACAGCGTTTCGGCCATGCTTTTCAGCTTTATCACTTTCAGCTTCTGGTCGTAGGCAGTGCCTTTACCGCTGCCGATTTTGGCCTCGATCTGTGAAATCAGCGTCGGCTTCAACGGCTTGGACGAATACGTCTTTTTCCTGCGCGGCGTATGCACCCGCGTGCCGAGAATAACCGCCCGCAGTTCTTCTTCTGAGTAACTTTCACCCAATGACCGGAGCCGGATATTCTGCGGCTGACCGTCCCGCATGAAGGTGACGTGTTTGCCGCGCTTTACGGTGTAACCGGCTGCTTCCACTAGCTTCAGAAATGCCTCAAAATCTTTCGGTTTCTGCGCCAGCGCCGCGTCGATGGCCGCACGCAGCAGATCGCGCTGACAGGGCTTTGCATTGCCGCCCATCCACTTGTTGTAGCTCTTGCCGTGCGGTTTTGGATTTTCAATTACAGACAGCCGGTGCTCCATACAGACAAGATCACTGAGCTTTCGGACGGCCTCAGTGCTTCCCCAGAAGTTGCGGAATTTTCGCGTGCAGTCCAGCGTGGTGGAGTTCCAAATAATATGGTTATGAATGTGCTTTTTGTCGGTGTGGGTACAGACGATAAAGGCATGGTCGCCCTTCGTGAAGCGCCTGGCAAATTCATAGCCGAGCCGGTTGGCTTCCTCCGGAGTGACCTCACCCGGCTTGAACGACTGGCGAATCTGATACGCGATCACATCGCTGGCCTGCTCCCGGCCGGTGAGCTGGCGGTACTGACGCTTGGATAGAAGAAACTCGCTGTCCGCTGTCTTTGCATCACAGGCATAGGCCGAAATATATTCGCCGTCTTCCGTCTTATCCGGATTCTTTGCGTAGTCCGTCCGCTCCGTCAGGCATTGGGCAATGGTCTTGCCCTTGTTGACGTGCATGGGAATGATTCGCGTGGTCGCCACAGGCAAGCCCCCTTTGCAAAAAGATAGCGCGGAAGCTTTTACGCTCCCGCGCCGTGCGTCACCAATATACTTTTTCTTTCATCCAGTCTCGCAGCAGATGAAGCTGTGCAACGAACCAAGCACCTAGCATCGGCAGTCCGTATGGTGAGAGCAGAAACGCCGCTACCAGCTCGATCACGCCGTTTTTTACATCGTGGTCGATGAAACTGAAAATGCTCACAAGGACGAGAAGCACAGACAGAACATTCAGCAGCACCGCAGAAATATGCAGGGTCAGCGTGCAGAGCCAGATCAGAAACGCGAGGACAAGCATGACCGGTGCAAGTAAAATTTTCAGAATCAATCTCATTGCCGTCAGCTCCTTTCTTTTCTGATTCTATTCTACACGAGTTCCTGTAAAGCGCAAGGATGTCAAAAGTTTTTGAGAACAACGGTTGGAATCAGAACCCCATCATTTGATTGCGGCAAGCCGCGTTAGTATCCCATTTGCCATGTCCCAAAGCTGCTCCTGATTTTGGATGACCTGCTCCAAATCTGTATCATAGACGCGCCCGGATTCATTCATCCGCCGTGCGATCTGATTGATGTTGTTGCTGGCGTAGCGCAGAAGCGAGACCATTTCTTTCAGCTCTGGCAGTTCCAGCCGGACGATCATGCCGTCAATGGCGATGCGACGCAGATAGGCGCTGAGATTGGTCATGCCCGCCTGCGTCATTTTTTCTTCGATCATGCGCTTTTCCGCTTCGGATACCCAGAAGATAATCTGCACATTTCTGTTTCTGGCCATGGTCATCGCTCCTGTCCCGGCAGCTTTTTCTCTGCGGTCTTTGTCTGAATCGCCGTTTTGTTTTTCTGAATCTTCTCCAGCACGGAGGGACGTTTTGCCGGTGCGTGTTTTTCTTTTGCCAGTTCCTCGCGCACACAAGAGACAAGCAGATTGACAAGGCCAGGATTGACCTGCGACACGAGAAAATACCGGCTGCGTTCATGCCCCCATTCGTCGGCATCGGTACAGACCGGAACCGTCTGTGCCCACGCCTTGTTATCACGGCTGATTCGCCCGTCGTGGTCAAACGCACGCACGGTATTGGCAAGCACATACGCCACACGCTCCATTCCAAACTGCACTGCAACCTGTGCGGCGGCCTTGCCTGTGTCGAGACAATAGTCGTGGTAGCTTTCATAGATCGCGGCTTCCAGCGCATCCCGGCAGGCCATGTTTACGCGAAAGGATTCCCGATAGGTGGGCAGCTCGTCGTGCTCGATGGCATACTCTGCGCTCTGCTTGTAGACGGGGATGTTTGCGGTTTCTGACTGTCCGCTTTTCAAGCTGCCGCGTGCCGATGACTCGCGCTCATGTGCCTTTGCATCCTCGCGCGCCAGTTTGGTAAACAGGTCAACAAGCACGCTGTGGCTGTTCACTGCCAGATAGCAGTTCCGATCCGTTCCCCACGGGTCGGGGTTCTCCATAACGGGAACGGTTTCTGCCCATCGCCGGTTGTCCGGTGAGAAGCGTTCATCCCGATCCTTCTGCCGGATGGTGATGGCCAGCACATACAAAATGCGCTCATACCCAAATTTCTCTGCTACCTGCGCAACGGCTTCCTTGTGCAGAACGTCATCGTAATAATGCTCGGAGATTGCTTTTTCAATGGCCTCCTTGCAGGCGGCGTTCGCCTTGTTGGAGGCGCGGTAAAGCTCCAACTCTCCGTTTTCACGGGCATGAGCGCCGGGAAATCTGTAAACGGGAATATCCTTCATAATTGGTACATCCTTTCTTCCATTAAGTTGTAGTGAAGCGGCTCCGACGAAGCCTGAATTTCGCCGGAGCAGACGCTTTTTTATCGTTCTTCCTTGCTTATATGCCTGCCTTTTTCCTCGGTGCGGGGCTGAGACAGCGGCGCTTTCAGCCGCGCCAGCACGGAAGGGCGTTCTGCCTTTGCAGAGATCGCGGATTCATCTGCCAACTGCTCCATGGGCGTGCGCTCGTCGATGTTCAGTTCGGCGTTGAGTTCTGCAAGCCGCGCAGATTTCACACGAAGCTCTTCCTCTTGCGGGAAGGGCTTGCCCAGCTCCGCCTTTGCGGCCTCCATCTGTGCGGTGGTCGCATCCAGCGTGTTTCGGACATTCTGCAATCTGTCCGGCATGGCGTTCAAAACGTTGTCGATACGCGTGAGGTTTCCGCGTGCATCCTTGCCCAGCGTCACGCGATGGGTCATCTGCCCCTTTAGCGTCAGAACATAGTCTTTGCCGAAATCCTCCAGCGTAAGGGACATCTGGAATCCGCGGTAGGTGCCGACGGGCACCGGCTCCATACCCCGCACATCCTTGAACGCTTCCAAGAGCGCCGCACCGGCGTTGTCCTTATCCGTAAGATTGTCGTTTTTGACCGTCATACCGGCAAAGCCGTCCTCCGGATGTGGGTGCGCCGCCAGCGTTTTCATATCTGCCTCAAGACCGGAAATGAACCCCCTGGACTTTTCAATGTCCTCCGGGAATTTCTTCAAAAGGCTGTCCTCCAGCTTGTACTGCTGGCTCTGATGGCTGGCCTTCATCAGCTTCAATCGCGCAACGTCCACATCCAAATCCATCTTCTCTTTGATCCTCTCGTCACCGGCGCACAGCGCCTTGATCTCTGCGTAGGAAAGGGCTGTTTCGTCCACATCCTCGCAGGAGCGAACCGGGGATTTTGAGGTCATGATCTGAGAGATGAATTTCTGCTTGTTCTCCACTGTCTGCCAGAGGTAGGCGTCGAATGTGGATTCGGTGACGTAACGATAGATGTGTACTTCCTTGTTGCGGTTGCCCTGACGGATGATGCGGCCGCTGCGCTGCTCCAAATCACCGGGACGCCACGGGCAGTCAAGGTCATGGAGTGCCACGAGCCTGTCCTGCACGTTCATACCAGCGCCCATTTTGAAGGTGCTGCCCATGAGCACACGCACCTGACCGGCGCGCACTTTTGCGAACAGCTCTTTCTTTCGCGCTTCGGTATTCGCTTCATGGATGAACGCGATCTGCTCACGGGGGATGCCGCGGGCGACGAGCTTTTCCCGGATGTCGTCGTAAATCGTGAACGCCGGTTCTTCGGCTGCATCCTGCCCAACGGCAGCTTCCAGCGCGTGAAGCTCCGGGCTGTCGAGATTCCCGCCTGCGGCTTTTGCCGCTCTGGATGCAGGCATTGCCGCTTTCGGTGTGGAGAGGTCGCAGAAGACGAGCTGGGTGAGCTTATCTGCCTGTCCGTCCTTCCAGACGGAATAGATATTGTCCACGCACATATTGACCTTGCTGCCTGCCTCATCAGGCAGATCGGGATTGATGATGCGCTGGTCAAGCCCCAGCTTGCGCCCGTCCGACGTAATCTTGAGCATATTGTCGGTGCTTGCGTCCACGATTCCCGCATGGACTTTAGCGGCACGCTCGGAAAGCTCCTGCACCATGCCTTTCTGAATCTCTGTCGGCTGTGCCACGACGTTGTGATAGATGGGCGTCGGCGTGGGCAGATGAAGCTGATCCGCCGTCTTGATGTCGGCGGCTTCCTTGAATAGCTGCATCAGCTCCGGGAGGTTGAAGAACTTTGAAAATCGGGTACGCGCCCGGTAGCCGGTGCCCTCCGGGGCAAGCTCAATCGCCGTCGCAGTCTCGCCAAAGGTGGAAGCCCAGCAGTCGAAATGCGTCAGATGTTTTCTCTGAAGCATGTCATGCTGTAGATAGCGCATCATGGTGTACAGTTCCGTCATGGAGTTCGAGACCGGCGTGCCGGTCGCAAACACAATGCCCTTGTTGCCGGTGATCTCATCAATATACCGGCATTTCAGGAGCATATCCGAGGATTTCTGCGCGTCGGTAGTAGAGAGACCGGCAACGTTACGCATTTTTGTGTAGAGGAACAGGTTTTTGAACGCATGGGCTTCGTCCACATAGAGCCGGTCTACGCCGAGCTGCTCGAAGGTGATGACATCATCCTTGCGGCCGGTGTCCTGCAATTTCTTGAGCTTCACTTCAAGGCTCTTTTTTGTTTTTTCCAGGCTCTTGATGGTAAATCGCTCTGCATTGTTTGCCTTTAGTTCCATCAGACCGTCTTCAATTTCATAAATCTGCTCTTGCAGCATCCGCTCCTGCCGTTCTCTGGAAACCGGGATACGCTCAAATTGGCTGTGGCCGATGATAACAGCATCATAATCGCCGGTGGCGATGCGGGCGCAGAACTTCTTGCGGTTTCTCGGCTCGAAGTCCTTTTTGGCGACGGCGAGGATATTGGCAGAGGGGTACAGGCGCAGGAACTCCGACGCCCACTGCTCGATCAGGTGATTGGGCACCACAAACATGGGCTTGTGGCAAAGGCCGAGGCGTTTGCTCTCCATCGCCGCCGCGACCATCTCGAAAGTCTTGCCCGCGCCGACCTCGTGCGCAAGGAGTGTGTTACCGCCATACAAAATGTGCGCAACAGCGTTCAACTGATGCTCACGAAGCTGTATCTCCGGATTCATACCGGAGAATGTAATATGCTGTCCGTTGTATTCGCGCGGACGGGTGGCGTTGAAAAGCTCGTTATACTTCTGAACCAGTTCGTGCCGCCGCGTCGGGTCTTTCCATATCCATTCCTGAAAAGCATCCTTGATGGCCTGCTGCTTCTGCTGGGCAAGCGTGGTCTCTTTGGAGTTGAGCACGCGCTTCTCTCTGCCGTCCGCATCCTCAACGGTGTCGTAGATACGAACGTCGCGCAGATTCAGTGTATCCTCCAGAATTTTGTAGGCATTAGCGCGTTCTGTACCGTAGGTCATATTGGCGTTGATGTCGCTGCGGCCCACAACGCTCTTGCCGGTGATATTCCATTCCGCGCTGAAATCCGAGTAGTTGACATCAATGCTCCGGCGCACATAGAAAGCTGGCTCCAACAGCTCGAACATGAATTGCTTGATATACGCTTTATCGATCCACGTTGCGCCGAGGCGCACTTCAATTTCCGAAGCGTCCAAATCCTTGGGCTGCGCCTGCCGCAGCGCTTCTACATTGGGTAGATAGCCGGGACTGTCCTTTGCGGCCGCCTCTGCCTCCCTCAGCTTCTGCCGCACATCCCCGGAAAGATATTCATCTGCCGTCTGCCATTCTCCGTGCACAGGGTCGAGAAAGATAACGCCGTTCAGTTCGTCGATCAGCTCTTCCTGACTTTTGCCGGAGAGCTGCGCCATATAGTCCATGTCCACGCAGGCTTTTTCCGAGATGGACAGCGCCAGTGCCTCCGACGCTGTATCCACGGACGTGATGGCCTCATGGGGACGGATCGTGCGCTTTGTGAAAATGTCAGCCTTGCGCTTGAGGTTGTTTTCTTCATCCAGCACTTCCAGAGAGCAGAGTAGGAAGTACGAGCTGTCATCCGAAAACGCCAGGTTGTTGGCGCGAGTATTGATAAGCCCATATTTTGCCGTGAAGGAGTCATAGAGGGCATCCAGCTCCCGCTGCGTCCGCTGGATGGCTTCATCGGAGACGAAGCCGTCCATCTGCTGCCCGATGAGCTTCTGGACGCAGTCCCGGAGCTGCACCATGCCCTTGACGCGCGCTTTCGCCGTTGCGTTCAGGTCAGGCTTGACCATGACGCTGTTTTCCCGGTAATACACGTCACCGTCCACGATGGTGTAGGAGAAATTCTTCACATTGGGGTCAGCGGGAATAGATGTGCCGATCTTCTCGTTTTCGCCGAGGTCTGGCAGCTCTGCCACCTGGTATTTACCGCCGATGTTCTGCGCCGCTTCATGGAGCAGCGTTCCCAAATCTGCACCTTCGATGGGGTTGACGGTATAATCCTGCTTGCCGTACTGCGTGCTCTCCGAAGAAGGAGTTCCGAGCACCATTTCCGGATGCTCCGCGAAGTAACTGTTGATGGCAAAACCGTTTTCGGACTGGCCGAGGTGAATCCAGTCCTCGGCGATCTCAATGGGGCGGTCTCTGCGTTGCAGGAAGATGATATCCGAAACCACATCCGTACCGGCGTTGGCGCGGAACGCATTGTTGGGCAGACGAA
>ERZ779876.810-NODE-810-length-31149-cov-16.552036_pt1 | contig 31149 bp, 30 predicted proteins | sample MGYA00511068_ERZ779876 | MGnify/ENA primary metagenome ERZ779876 (study PRJEB29588, sample SAMEA1970858) | human gut metagenome | biome: human gut; feature: human-associated habitat; material: faeces | place: Denmark | collected 2008/2010 ...
AAAAAATCCGAACGCCTCTCCTATTCGGAAAGTGTTCGGATTATTCGTATGTGGTACGAGTGTTCATAACAGACTTACAAAAAGACCGTCGGACATATTCCTTTCGTGCCGGTTTTGCCTGTGATACAAGTGAAAAATGAAATTTGAAAGGAAACAGATCATGAAAATTGCTTACACAGAAAACAAAAACGGCATCTATTATCCGAATCTGACTTTGCCGACAGGCACAACCTATTCCATCGGCAAATATGGACGGTTATATCTTGACTATCTCAAGAAACATCGGCGGGGTACATACACAACGCTCCTGACAGAAAATCGACTGAATGAGCATTTGCATCAGGTCGATATTGAGGCAAGGGAGGCGGTTTTGAAGATCACAGAGGAACTCGCTACCGCACGCGGGATTGACGAGCACCTGAAAACCGCTGATCCCATCCGATGGGTGCAGGAGATGAATGTTGCCAGGCATGATGCGGAGGAAATCGTTATGGGAAATTACTTTGCATGAGCAAATGATGCAGCATCAAAAATGAACTGCCGGTACATTTACATTCGCCGGTAGAAGGTGTAAAATGATTACATAAAAGATAGTGCATATTTTTGCACAGTGAATCACAGCGCGGGAGCGCCGGGGAGCGATTGACAAAATCCGCTCCCCATGGTATAATGATTACGCAGTTTATTCTGCCTTTTCAGACGAGATGTTCGTTTTAGGAGGTAGAGATATGAACTGTAAAAAGAGGCTGCACAAACAGAATACGGGGAGAAAGATCTATCAAGCCATTGAAAGACCCGGTTATACCTATGAGCAGGTTGCAGAAGAACTTGGACTGCAAAGTCCGAGAGTGATCTACGAATGGACGGCAGGACGGAAGCTTCCGACCCTCATCCGCCTGGTTGACCTCGCCGTGTTTCTTGGAGTTTCGCCGGAGGACCTGCTCGCTATAGAGTAGGTCCTTTTTCTTTTGAACTTACGGTACATTGAAGAAATGTCGGAACTGCGATATAATGAAGGTACAATCGTGTTTTGTAGGATAACATATGGAAGTGGCTTTTACTATCGGACTCATTTTGAATGTAATCAGCATGATTGCCTGCCCGATCATTGCAGGGAACAAAGGAAGGAGCGTTGCCGGATGGTTTTTCGGCGGTTTGTTTCTCAGTGTAATCGGGCTCATTATCGTATCTTGCCTTCGGGAGATTCCGGACAGGAGATCATGACGAAAAACTGTTCAAGATGCCGAATACAATTGCTAAAGATTGACTTTTGACATTAAATGTGATATAATATACATGAATCAGCACAGATCTATGATCAAAATACCGAATCGGTCGGTTCGGTTTCGCCTATGGCATTATTGCGGAGTGGTGAGCGTGCGAATTCCATTGTGCAAAACAAGTCGTCTGTTTTGCATGGGGGTATCCCGATCTCACTCGGGGTACCCTTTTGTTTTGGAGGCATATATGAAAAAGAAAAAAAGAAATCCCAAGGCAACGGCAAAGGATTATTCCAAGTTTTACGGCTCGTTTGCGGGACATACGGTGGCAGATATGACAACGCCGGAGTATTACGGCTTGATGAAAAAAGACGGTCGGGTGAAGATTGACCTCAAACGGATGAAAAAAGTCAAAATTTCCGGTGTGCCGGAAGAAGTTTTGAATGCCGCCTCGCAGATCCCACGAAATACCACATATTTTACACCGGCAAAGGTGCATCGACACGATTATGTTTGCAACCGCTTCCGCGATGCTCTTGCTACTTTGCAAAAGAAATGGCGAGAAAACAAACTGGCATTTTCCGAAATCACCACGCAAAAAGAAACGGAAAACCGGGTACGCACCGCGAGTCTTATGGACGGCATTTATGATTATGAGGAAACTGCCGAAAAAGGAACGCTTGCCGGGATGAAGAGGGTTCAACCGTATTACGAATTGGAAGTTGCTCTGCATGCAAATTTCATCCACCAGATAGCGAGCGAAATGACGGCACTCATGCTATATGAAGCCAGAGTTCTCGGGTACAGTTATCCGGAAGTGAGTCGGAATAAACTGGAGACTTTTATCGAGGGAACAACATACGGAAAGCACAAAATTTCTGACTTGCCGCACTTTACGGTGTACAATAATTTTTACACGGTTTGGAACTTTTTGAAGCATAATAGCGAAGAATTGTTTGCGAAAGTGAAGGATCGCTGTCCCGAAATGCTCCTTTCCGGCGCTTACAAGAATGGGCAACTTTCACAATATATTCTGAAAATCGACGATGAGTATATTGAAAAAACACTGACAAATCTCGGCCTGTTTTACGATGAGTTCTGCGAGGCGTTCTTCGGAGAAAATCCGGAAATGGCGAATTGGAACTATGATACTATGATGATTATTTTACAGAACATGTCCGAATGGCAATTCGGGAAGAGAACAACCCACTGAACATATGAGGCGATGGCTGTATGGAAGAAGAAAAATCAAGGGAAAGATGCAAGATTTGGCGTCGTTGATAGCTTACGAATATTCGGATATTTCATGGCTTTCCCAAGCCATGAATTGTACAAAAATCAACCGTGCACAGGACGGAAGAAACAGGGATAATTGCGTCTGTAAAGCAATGTCAACGCTTGGAGATGCTGTTCTGAAACTCATTTTGGCGGATTTTTGCTACTCTCAAAATGCCGACTGCAAGAGCATTACCCTCGAAAAAAGTAAAACCGAAAAGAACAAAACCTTGCATAAGGTGTGTATCGACAGCGGGATTATCGGATTGGCTTATAACGAGAAGCACTTTAACGATGAACCGAATATTCCGGATCACGAAAAGCCAAAAACGACCGGGCACGATTTGTATGTGGAATCCATCATCGGTGCCATCTATAAGGATCGCGGCTTTGAATATGCAAAGAACTGGACAGTGGAATTTCTGAAAAAGCATAATGCATTGACAGCAGATGCGTGAGGAGAAAATATGGCATATCTGTATTTGAATTTTTTTGATAATCTGACAAGTGGAAGCCGCAACTTCGACGATTTTTACACGCAGTCGCTCACGGAGCAATATGAAGGAATCAAACGTCGGCTTGGCAGAAACGCCCCGGAAGCCCTGCAAAAATTCGTTGCTATGTGTTGCCCGTACAGCGAATCCGAATATTACATTTCCATGCCTGCGCTCGATAGAAAAATTCAGCGGAAGGTCAGGCGTGACGGCAGTGAAGGATTCGAATACATCCACAATGTGGTTGTCCGACCGACGTTATACAGAACCTATGGTATTCCGGAATCACTGGATGTGATTTTTATCGGTGATATTACTTTCGGCTCCGTGATTGCTTTTACCGTAAAAGGCATAGAACTGATGGATTCCGGAGTTGCAAAACTCGGTGAATATCGGGTGAATTGTACAGTGGCTTGTGCGTTTACCACGAAAACATTTCCGGATCGTTACGGACGGCAGATCACCGTGCCGGATTATGGAACGAGGGAGACCCACGATGCAGTTTTGACACATGATTTTATTGATCGCCTTTGCGAAGAGGTTTATCCCGTCTCCGATCCCGTAAGCGTCAGGAAAACGATTGATCGGTGGAAAGAGTACATAGAGTTCCGCAAATATTACCTTGGCGTTCAGTCCGAGAAGTGTGAAGAAATAGCGGATGTATCCGTAAAAGAAGCATATGTTGTTACGAAGGCGGCGTATGGGAAAAACGAGGAGACGTGGAAGGCGTATCTGCTGGACGGGCATGAGGCGTTTTCCAAGGGTGAGCAGATTATTTTAGATAGAAAAGTTTCGGATGCGGATGAATTTCCCTTGATCTGCGTTGCAATCGAAAAGAACAGAAAGGGCGTACTCTCGGAAACAACCGGCAGAAGCGGGTACGGAAAGCCGAAATATGAGGTGTATCTCCGCAGATATTCCAGAGATTCCATGGGGCTTTTGGAGCAGGAACCGCACTATATTAACGGCAGCTTGCCAAAAGGATTCAAATTCCCCTATACGCTGGGGGAACGGTTTCAGTTTGTCATTACTGATCTGGAACCGGATTGCTCCGACCTTGAGGCGCAGTGTAAAAAAGACAGTGCGCAAGCAGAAAAAGAAATTGACGCAGAATACCGGAGCATGATAGAAGCAGAACTGAAAAAGCAAATGGACGCTGTGCGCCCCGGCTTGATTGCTGCCTTTGATAGAAAGCATGAAGAATACGAAAAAGAACTGAACGCCTCACTTGCCCGGGACATTGAAGAGAATAAGGATAAAGAAGTCAGGCGGAAATACGATAGCACGGTTCTTGCACCGATACGGACGGAATATGAAAAGAAGCGAAAACAGTTAGAAGAAACGCGTAAAAAGAACGGAAATGGGAAACGGGAACAACTTGAAGAAATCGGTCAACAGATTGAGAAACTTCCCGACGAACAGCATGCTGCGATTGATCAGGCGATGGCAATGTTCCCGATTTCGATTTTCTATGAAGCGAGAAATAAACGTCTGTCGGAGGCCAAAAGAAAAAGTCTCGACGCGGAGCGGGAAGCCGAACTCTCAAAAATCGAAAAGACCAAAAGGGGTGAATTGCAAGCCATATACAGGAGCACGATTGAACTCGAAAAAGAACAGAAAAAGCAAGAAATTCAGAGTGCATTTCGTGATAAGGTGGCAGAGCGTATTGACAATGATACCATCCGGAGATATGAGATTTACTTTTGCCCCGAAAATCAGAATGACAGTGCCACCGAAATCAAAAAAGATCTTGATAAGATTGCCTGCCGTTTTCTGACTTATGATAATCGGGCGGAAAAGGCAAAACTGGAACGCCAGGAAAAGGCACTTGCTTCCTTGCTTGGCGGGTATGTCAGGAATCCGTATCTTGTCAGTTATCTTTTCGATCCGCAGAAATTATCTGATGCGGTATCGCCTTTACAGGATAGCCCGGACTGGTGCCTCGAAAGTCTGAACGATACACAAAAACTTGCGGTCAGGAGAGCGCTTGCCAGTGAAAGTATTTTCCTTTTGCAGGGACCTCCCGGTACCGGAAAAACACAGGTGATTGCCGAAATTACCGCGCAATTCGCAAAGCAGGGAAAAAAGATTCTGATCTCTTCGGAAACGCACAAAGCCATTGACAATGTGTTTGAACGACTGCCGAAAATCCCGGAGATCCGTCCGCTGCGGCTGATCCCTTCACAGAACAAAAAAGAAACGAATTACAGCCCGGAGCGGCTTGTAGATAACTTCTACAAAAATATTCAAGAGAGTCTTCGCCGGCAGATTGATTGTTACGAGCATTTTAACGAGACAAAAGAGACTTTTTCTGCACAAATGCAGGAACTCCGTTTTGATTATGATCGACTGCTCTGCTTGCAGGGGGAAAACGCAAAGATTGAGCAGGAGCGAAAGCGATTATCCGAAGTGATTGCCGATCTGAGCGCACAAAGAGAAAAAGTCAGAGAACTTCGATCCGATATTCAAGAGAAACTGGAGCGTTTTGTCAGAACCGAAAAGCTAATAGATTCTTATCGGTTTGATGTCGACGGCGCAAAAGAACATTTTCTTGTTGCTTTCAAAGACAGAGCGGAAACGCTTTTGCGGGAATATTCGTGCTTTGCCGGCGCCGGCAGTGAAAAAATCCGTGAGATTATGAGTGCTGATCTTCCTGTGATCCGTTCGGAGATTGCCGAAATTTGCGGAGACGATCGTCTTGCCTCTCTGGAAGTCAAGAGAAAAAAACTCCAGTCTATCATCGGTGAGCTTGCGGAAGACGAAAGTGCGTTTGAACCCGGTACCGATGCCTTTTTCAAACTGAAAGAAAAGCGCGGCGAGCTGATTGAGGTCAAAAAGCAAATAGAAGAGATCAAAGATTCCGGCGGAGCGGATGTGCAGGATCGACTTTTGAGCACTCTTGTCACCCCGGAGATTATGGCGGACAAAGCCGTCTTGCAGTCCGTTCCGGATGCCGTCGTGATATTTCGGATCAAACTGGCTGAAATTCTTTCGGAAATTCACAATGAAATCAATGAGGCGAAGCGGCCGTTTTCAGAACAGGAAGAGAATGCGCTTGCAAAAGACAATGAGCTTGCGCGCCGGATCAACGAAGCCAAACAACAATATGAGGAATTGAGTGAAGATTCCGGCGTCCTAGAGCAGGAAGAACTGAACGGGATGCTGAAACAAAAAATCGGTCGCTTTTTCCGTGATTTCGGAATCATACGGGAATATGACTCCGGTGATATGGAAACGGCATTTGCCATTATCCGTGAAGAATGGAGTCGGCTTGAGTCAGATTTCAAAAGGACAAAGCAAGAAGATGCACGCCGTATTCCGGTACTCAAAGAAATTTGCAAATATCTGGACTCCCCGGATATTCTGGAGGAAGACAGACAGGCGTACACAAGAGATCTCTATAACAATGTCAATGTTTTCGGCATTACCTGCACCAGTCGTGATCGGTTCACAAAATCCCAACTGTCTGATTTGGAACGATACGGAATCGATGATGTGGATATCCGCAAGCAGGGAATTGATGTGGTCATCATTGATGAAGTATCAAAATCCTCGTTTCTCGACTTGCTGATTCCGATTCTGTACGGTAAAACCGTGATCCTGGTCGGAGATCATCGGCAGTTGCCGCCGATGTATGATCTGCGTCATATGCGGGACGGTGACTTTGAAGGGCTTGATGAAAATATCATTACCAAGAAAAAGAATGATTTGTATACGGCGCTGTATGAAGAATGTTTCTTCAAAACGCTGTATGAGCGTGTGCCGGGTGATTTTCGCGTGATGCTCAACAAGCAATACCGTTGCCATAGCCACATCATGGAGGTGTTCAACCATTTCTACGGTGGCAATGAACGCGGACTGATGATTGGGAAAAAGCAACAGGACGACGAGAAACAGCACGGGCTTACCGTAAAGATAAATGGGAATATTATCATTGACCCCGAGCATCACATTTATTTTGTCGATTGTGAGAAAAAGGAATCCAGTGAGGACGGAAGCACCTCCAAACAGAACAAACAGGAAGCATCCGTAATCATGGAATTGCTGAAAGGGATCGATCATGCGGCATTGGAACTGATATCCAAAGGAAAAATCCGGGTGGATAAAGAACGACAGATTGATGAGAGACCGAGCGTCGGAGTGATTTGTACATACGGAGATCAGGCAGGTTTGATTAAAAAGCGCCGAAAAGGGATTCAGTATAAGGGCTTTTCACAAAAGGATGACGAGAAGCTGATCATCAGCACGGTGGACGATTTTCAGGGAGACGAGAGGGATATCATTCTTGTTTCCATGGTTCGTAATCCGCGTGATCATCGGTTCAATGCGGAGTTTGTCAAGCAGTTTGAGCGCATCAATGTCGCTTTTTCCAGAGCGAGAAAACTGCTCATCATCGTCGGAGCAAAGAAATTCCTTTCCGAGCAGAAGGTCGATCTCCCCGACCTTTCCGGCAACCATGCATTGGATAAGACGAATTATCCGGTGTATCAAAAAATCATTGATACAATCGGGCTTCGCGGAAGGTTGTTGACTGCCGAGGATGTGTTAGGAGATAATGAGAATGAATGACAACACAATGAAAACAATCAAGACCTCATGCCCGTTTCCGATGCTGTGCTATCCGGTTACTGTCAGGTATAACGAGGTCAGAAAGGTCTCCGGCATTGCTTATATCCTTTTGGAACTGATGCAGCAATCCGCCATGCGGGAAGAGAATATCGGCACGGTTCTTTTGCGGTTCGGCATTCCGGCAGATCTTCATTACCTGTTTGCAAAAGAACTTTCATCTTTGGTAGCAACCGAAATTGTGGAGACTGTGATCGGTGCATCCTATATTGAACGACTTGAATACTTTGTCGAGATGAAGATGGGGGATTTCGGTCTTACCACAAAGGGCAGAAAAATGTTTGCGGAAGGTGCGATCCCCACCGGAGAAGAGCGGGCAAAGAAAGTAGATTTATTTTACCGACCTGCCACCCGAAAGTATGAATACTACTGTCAGCAGTCGTATGCACCGTTGAATACATCTTTCCTTGGAGAAGACTTCCTTGATGCAGTGGATTATGATGTTTCGGATATGGAGGATTATATCCGCTCAACGAAAGATAAAGTCGGTCTGAAAAAAGAAGAGCTGGTTGCCGGAATCTCGTATGAAGAACCGAAAAAACTTGCGGTAAAAACGGAAGATAATCTTTCTATTGAAATCGGCCGTTGCGGCGTAAGATTTGTTTTTGAAAGCACAGACGAACAGGCGTTTTTCCAAAAATACTATTCTTCCGCATTGATGTCTGCCGGAATGCTTATGAAAAACAAATACAAGTTTCCCATAGAGGTTCCGACCGTTGATTTTGAGACGATCAAAGCGGACAATCTCTACATTCCCGACGATGTGAAAAAACAAGCGACGAGACCGTGCCGGATATTCCTTTGTCGCGGGCGGCTTGATATCGGGCGGACGGACAATATATTGCAATTTGAGAACGCCGAGGAATTGCTTGATATCCTGAACCCGAACGCCGAGTTCGCACTCCTCGATCTTGCAGGATGCAAATATGATTCTCCGCTCAATCTCAGAATCCCTTGCAAGGACTTCGGTGATGTGTTTGAACTGCAGATGCTTGTGGAAACCATCGCGGATGGCGATTCGTTTGATAAACTTCTCGGGACAATTCTGCAACGTTGTTACACGGAAGAATTTACATCAGAAAGCGGAAAGATCGTTCTTTACATTGCGGAAGTGAAAAAGAGTCCGGAATATCTTCGCTGGTATGCGACCGGGAAGATGACGCAGGCTGTAACCGAGGAAGAAAAAATTGATGTCTTGCTGAAGATTAACGCCGCCTTTGGAAAACATCCGGAGTGGAAAACATTGTTTTCCGAACTGTCCGAAGATGTTTTCAATGAGTATGTGAAAAAGGTCGATTGGACATCGTCGCTTGTGAGATACTCCGTAATTTCTCCGCTTCGCCGCGCAATGGACATGTCGAATGCGGAATTTGTCGAGCGCTTCTCAAAAAACATGAGGGATAAAGAGTCACCGGAACTTGTCTATCAGGCACTTGAAAGCCTCGGCTTTAATGAACAACTGATTTTGCCTTTGACGAATGTGGTGGAGCCGTTGATGAACGCGCTTTTAGAAAGAACGAGCATCGACGGAACAACGGAACTCGAGCAGAAGTATGCGCTTCTGTCCTCAAACCTATGGAAACTTTGCGATATGCTCGGAATTGAGGACCTGACCGACTATTCTTTGCGGGATGATTATAATGTCGATGGGTTTTTCGATGTGTTTTCTACCTTTGAAAATGAGAGAAAATCCGTGGAGAAATATCGGAAGTATGCGAAAGAACAGTATGCAATACTTGATCGTTACGCTTCTGTGTTTGCCCCGGTGCAGGAAGTGCTCTCCATAGAAAGAACTGCCGCCGAGCATCCGGAGCAAATCACGGAAAAGTATATTGACGAGCAAATCGCACGCGGTAGATTCAACACTGCCGTCAGTAGTCTTTTCATGAAGGCACAGTACGATCTGCGGCGAATGCTTTCCGTAGATCCGTCGCTTCCTGCCAACGAGCTGATTGACGAAGCAAAGGTGAAAAAAGCAATCACCCGTGAGGCGGCAGACAATCTTCACAAACTTCGTAAGTGCCGCAACAGTCTGCAGCATCCGGAATCCCGCAAGGTGTCCTTTGACAGGGCAATGCTGGAAGGCTGGAGAGACCTTGTATTTTCTTTGAAAGGAGACAAAAAGTGAGCCACGCCGTACAAATTGATTATGCCAAAATCGGATTGCAATGTCAGTCTATCTGCGATATCGCGGAAAAGCGATTGACCGAATTAGAAGAGATGCTCGAAGAAATCGACCGCACGACAAGTCGGTTAAAAAACAATCAGACCGCTCTTTTTCATCGCCAGTTGGAGCAGGAAAAAGAAGCCGTCCGAACAAGGTTGCATGCGGTTCAAGACAAAGCACAAGCGCTGATTAACCGAGGCGTTCAGACGATGGATTCGGATTATTTGCGGCGTGAGCAACAAGAGGATGTGGTTGGTGCAGCAGAAGAATTACAGAGATACATAGATTCCTTATCTTCCGGCAAGATGCAGGAATTGCGCGCTCTTTATGATTCCATTCTTTCGGATAGAATTCAGAAATACCAACAGGACCTGGCAGACCGTGCGGACGGAATCGTGCGGATTGATGAGAATACGGCTCGTTTCTTGAACGGTATTGCGGATGAGGTGCTGCGGCAGTTCACTTACCTTGCCTATCTCAAAGAGCCAGAATTATCTGGCGACGAACTTTTGAAAGCCGGAAAGACATTGAGAGATACAACTGTGGCTGACCGCGAAAGAGCGGAAAAAGAACGGATTCGTCGGGAACTCGAAGCATCGCGTATTTCCAACGAAAGAATCGAAGAAATCATGACTTCGGATAAGTCGCTTTTCGAGATACAATCCGAGGCAACATCGGAACTTGTAAAGGAGCAGGTCAGAAAAAAATCTCTTTCCATCATTAAAAAAGCAATCACAGCTCGAGGGTTCATTATAGAAAAGAAGAATATACGCCTTGACTCAAAGACAAATGAGGTGACGATGGTTGCCCTGAAAGCCAGCGGGGAAAAGGCAACTTTCCGCGTGTTTCTGGATGGCAGATTCATTTACGATTTCCGGGGATATGAGGGACAGGCGTGCCAGAAAGATATTGAGCCGTTTATGTCCGATCTTGAAGAAGTCTATGGTATCCATGTAAAAGCAAAAACGGAGATCTGGTCCAATCCAGATAAGATCTCCACAATGAAGTATCAGGCGATGAATACAAACAAGAATAAGGGGTGAAAAAATGGCACTGGAAACAACCTTCAAACGCTTGCGCCGGGAAATCGGTATCAAGCGGTGTGTGATTCTTGACGGGAATGTCGGAGATGTGTACCTGAATGAAAAGAAGCAGATTGTGGATCTGAAGCAATATCTTATGGAGTTGCTACGTTCAATGGAGTATGACGACGTTCTTTACTGGGACAGAATTGACGGTGTAGACGGGGATGTTAGCCGCCTTTCGGTCATTGACGAAGTAGAAGTGGCGGGTGACGAATACACCTTTGACGATGAGGAAGAAACGCCAAAAGAGGAGAAAAAGACAGGAACGGGACTTTTCAAGGAGCCGGCGGAGATCTTCCATATCATTTTCAAAAATCTGAAAAAAACAAACCGGAAGACGGCGTTTGTTTTGAACTGGGCGGATTACCTCTTTTCCACAGGAGGGCAATTGCCGCCGGACGAGAGGGAACTTCTGACGCTCCTCGGTAAGGCGATTAAGGATAAAAAGGTGGAGTACCTTTCTTCCGAGGTGAACGAAAGTACGGTCATTCTGATTACAAGCAAACTTGCCATGTTCCCGATTTCTTTCTATCAGGGCAATCCGGAGGTTTCCTGCCTGACTTTGTCTCGACCCGACCGTGAGGAGCGCGAGCGGATGATGGAGAAGATTGAGAGTGGCTTTGAGGTCAAACTCAAGCCCGGCGAATCCCTGATGACCGCAGAAAAGAAGAATGAATACATTGATATGCTGGACGATTTCACCAACCGTGAAATCATTCAGATGGCGCGCCTTTCCCGAAAAGAGGGGAAGATGCCGTTTGAACAGCTTTATCTGCTTTTCAAGTATGGCGAGAAAGATAATCCGTGGGAAAAACTTGACTATCAGTCGGTGAAAAATATCAAAAAAATTCTCGGCGAACGCGTAGTCGGCCAGAATGAGGCAATCGAGAAGATCGAAAAGGTCGTTGTCAAGGCGTATATGGGACTCACGGGAATCCATAAATCTTCCAGTCGTTCCGCTCCGAAGGGAGTACTGTTTTTTGTGGGACCTACCGGCGTCGGTAAAACCGAACTTTCCAAAGCTCTTGCCAAATTTCTGTTCGGGGATGAGCAGGCGTGCATCCGTTTTGATATGTCGGAGTATGCACAGGAGAACAGCGACCAGAAGCTGATCGGAGCGCCTCCCGGGTATGTCGGATATGAAGAAGGCGGGCAGTTGACGAACGCTGTAAAAGAAAAACCCTTCAGTATCATTCTGTTTGACGAGATAGAAAAAGCGGCAAAGCCGAACCCGCGTATTCTTGATATTTTCCTGCAAATTCTGGAGGATGGTCGTCTGACGGACAGCAAGGGCGAGACCGTATATTTCAGTGAAAGCGTGATCATCTTCACGTCCAACCTCGGGGCTTCCGAAGTTTCATCGAGCGGTTCCAACCGGGATGTTGCCGAAGAATTCATCAAAATTGTAAAGAATTATTTTGATAACGAGATCAAACGCCCCGAAATTCTCGGCAGAATCGGGTACAGCAATATTGTACCGTTTAACTTTATCAAAGACAAAGAGTTTAGCATTAAAATTGCGAAATCGAAGCTGCGCCCCGTACAAAAAGCTGTCGCCGACAAATACCGGATCGATCTTGAATTTGAAAACGAACTGGAGTTTATCAACTATATCCTCGGTGGCGCCGACAGCAGTAAGGGCGGTCGTGATATCCTCAATGCGATCAATGATAAACTTTTGGATGAACTTGCTATGTTCATGTTTGAAAACAAGCAGGATCTCGCTTCTCTGAGAGGGACAAGATTGCTTGTGAAGGCAAACAAGAACGGGCTTGAATTCAGTTTTGAAAATGAGTAAATTCAATATCGCTGCCATTAATCTTTGCACGGAAACCGAAGGACCGTTCAAGCGGCTTACCATTTGGTTTCAGGGCTGCAATATCAGATGCCCCGGATGCGGAAATCCCGCATTTCAGGCATTGGAACCGAGGCATCTGATGACCCTTGAAGAACTTACGCATGTCATTTCGGATGCCAAAGAGAAGTATGCGATTGAGGGCGTTACTTATTCCGGCGGGGAGCCAACCATGCAACAGAATCTGCCGGAACTGACAGTTGCAATTCAGAATATGGGGCTCGGAGTTATCGCATTTACCGGACATTTGTATGAAGATGCGGCAGATGCGCTTTTCGGGTGCGATGTGGTGCTCGACGGTTCATATCAGGCTGGAAATCCGGAACTCTCCCGCCGTCTACTTGGTTCAAGAAACCAGCGTATTCTGTGTTTAACAGACCGTTACCGCGATCAACTGTCGTGGTTCGATGGTGAAAGATCTGTCGAATGGAATGTGAATGATGCACTTTTTGTAAATGGCGATTATTTATGGTAATATGAGCTTGTATCAATGAAAGCATCGAAAAAACAGGGAAGTTATAAAACATATTAAAGAGTGAAGAGGTAGTTTTTTTATGGAAGGGATGAGGTTACAGGAGTATCAGCTTAAAGCTATTGATTCTATCAGACGAGCAACAGAAAGAGGTCAGAAACAAATAATCGTTGATATGCCTGTTGGATATGGGAGAGGCATTATTGTAATTAAAACTGCAGAAATTATTAGCAATTTGAGATCTGGAAGAATTCTGATTCTCACAAGCACCATTAGCATCAAAGAACAGACCGAAAACCTTCTGCGAGCTTATGTATCTGTAACAGAGGGAAGTAACTCACGAATTTTGGTGGAAACAATCCAGAAATTTATCAAAAATCAATCAAAAAACATGGTCGAATATGAGTCTGTAATTTTTTACGACATACCAATAACAGAGCGTATATACAGCACATTTTACGATGAGAAGAAAACAATAGTTGTCTTCTTGAATAGTAGGGATTCTGTTGCGCCGGATTTGCCGGTGGAATTGCGAGCTGAGAATGTTGTATTTTCTTACTCGTTGAAGAGCGCGGTTTATGATGGTATTATTACTCCGGCGATGGGAAATGGAATTTTGGAATATGCCATAGAAAATTATCTTGAACATTTAATAGAGCAATTTGGATACAATCGTGTCAAATTCAATGACAATTTGCAAAATCAAGGGTGGGATCTGGTAACTCAAAAAGGCGACAGTAAGATGTGGGTAGAGTGTAAGCTTTATAAAAGCCAAGTAGTGTCACCCCCTTTGGCAAACTCTTTACTGAATAAGATCATAGCAAAAAAGATAAAACATAACATTCAGAAAAACGATATTGTATTGTTCGTAGTGTTTAATAATATTCCAAGCATTAGCAAAAAGGAAATATATGAGAAGTATGGCGTGATTGTATGGGATATAGAGAATCTGGTATTTTACAGCAAAAATGATTCACTTTTGTCCAAACAATTAACGCAAATTACATATTTTCCGATTGAATATATTGAAGGGCGTCCTTCGGATGAAGCGCAGGCGTTCGGTCTTTGTATGCTTATAGACGAAAACAATATAGTTAGTGAAGTTGAAAAGGAAGATAGCAAAAGTCATGAGTTGATGCAACAGCTAAAAGATTGCAAAATGGGACGTGATTATTCTGAAACTTATGAAGAACTCTGTGAAAGCATAGTTCGACTGCTTTTTGAGGCTGATTATTTTAATAAACTTACAAATCAGCATAAAACCAATGACAAACACTTCGGAATGGATTTAATCGGTTCTTTGAAGGTGTGCCAAAACAATAAAGAAAGCATGCATCCATTATGGGATATGCTGACTCATCACTTCAATTCTCATTTTATAATTTTTGAATTCAAGAATTACGCCGAAGAAATTGACCAAAATTTGGTTTATATTACTGAGAAATATTTATTTGATATTGCTTTAAGAAATGTAGCGATTATTATATCTCGAAAGGGTTTTTCAGAATCCGCAAAGTTTGCTGCTGAGGGATGTTTGAAAGAACACGGAAAATTGATTCTCGATGTTTCGGATGAAGATCTTGTGCACATGCTTGAAAGGGGAGGTGGAGAAGCCGCAGATTATCTCTTAGGCAAATTGGAGGATTTTTTAATGGGAATAAGTAAATAGGCATTGCAATTTGTATGTTGCCAAAGCCCCCCGATCGGCAACGGTCGGGTGCTTTTTTATGCCCATCATCCGGACGATGAAACCCTGTTTTTGCGCTGGCTCAAAATTTTTTGCAAATATTTTCACTGAAAACCTTACATTCAGGGTTTGAAATGTCGGTATAGTGAAGGGCTGACCATTCTTTTGCAGGAAAATCAAAAAATCTTTCCGAAAAACCTTCACCTTTTGCCGCTTTTTTGTCGGTATGGTGAGGACACCTTCTTGTATCAATAGGTAATCGCCACTTGTTTTTCGCCAAGTGCCCACCGGACACAAAGTAAAGCGGCGCTCCGCCGAAGTAAAAATGCCGCGCTTTTATGAGACATATGACGGTGTTTGCTTTCGGCTGAAATCCATTGTAAACCCATGCCAGCCCATCTCTCCACTGTTGTCTTTCCCTTTGAGCGAGCAATGAATTTGGAGCCCAAAATTCGGTTTTTAGGGGATGCCCCCTAAGACCCCGGCCTTTCGGTACATATTCAAAGAAAGGAGAAAAGAGTATGAGAGAAAGAAATCATATTGTTCGGGTGCACCTGAACGACCGGGAGATGGCACATCTGGAAAAGTGTCTCTCGAAAACGCACTGGGGAAAGGAGGCGTTTCTACGCGCTGTTATTCAAGGCACCGGTATTGCCACCAAGCCGCCGGGGGATTGTCAGGAGATCATTGACCGGCTCCGGAAAATCGGAAATCGCCTGAATGTTCTTCCACTTCAGATAGCAAAGCTGTCGACCGAAGAAAAAGAGGTGCTCGGCAAAGCGACGCGTGAAATCTGGAGACTTTATGATTTGGTACGGGATGCGTTTTTGCCGCCGTATCGGTATCACATGCGAACCGTTATCGGGATGGGAGGCAAAGAAGAATGAGTGAGAATAACACCCAAACGCAATCGTCTCAATTGTCTGAAAAGAAGATTTATTCCATCGGTCTCCACCGCATCCGCCCCATGCAGAATCATCCGTTCAGTGTCCGTGACGATGAAGAAATGACCGCTTTGATGGAGAGCATCCGCCAATACGGGGTTCTTACGCCCATCACCGTCCGTGCCATCCGCAAGGAGAACAGCAGCGAGACCGACTATTTTGAAATCATCAGCGGTCACCGCCGCTACCACGCCTGCCAACGGCTGAAACTGGATCGCATTCCTGCCAACATCTTAAATCTTGACCGCAATCAAGCCGTCATCGCCATGGTGGACAGCAACCTCCACCGGGAGCATCTACTCCCGTCCGAAAAAGCCTTTGCCTACAAAATGAAGCTGGAAGCCCTGGATCGGCAGGGAAAAAAGACCACTTTGTGCCCACAGGACACAAAGCCGGTGGACAGCGCCATGGAGATTGCGGAAAGCGCAGAAGAAAGCCGTCGGCAGATCTTCCGCTATATCCGCCTGACTTACCTTTCCAAAGGTTTACTTGACCTTGTGGATGCGGGAAGAATTGCATTTCGCCCGGCAGTGGAACTGTCCTATCTCAATGAACAGGAACAGGCGGATCTTCTTGCAATCATAGAAGCGGAAGAAAGAACACCGTCTCTTTCGCAAGCGGTACGGTTGAAGAAAATCAGTCGGGATGGCAACCTCACACCGGAGAGGATTGCCGAAATTATGGCGGAAGAAAAGGCAAACCAAAGGGAGACCATCAGAATCTCATCCGAGGTGTTGCGGGATTATCTGCCCGACGGAATGGGAAGTCAGGATTTTATTATAAAAGCCTGCGCCTATTATGCGCAATACCTCCGCCGATGTCGGGACAGGGAGACAAGGTGAGGAAGTATCCCTTGCAGCTTTCGCTTGACGGTTCGCCCCGTTCCTATCGGGTAAACCATGTGGATTTTCTTGTGGAATCCCGCTTTGCTTCGCCGCCCTGCAAAACCGATCTCCGTGACCGCTTTGAAAAAATCATCCGGACCGGTTCCGCACATTTGACAATACCGGAGGAAGCGGATAAAATAAAAGGCGAGGAATATGATCAGACTGTCGGAAAGGAAGAATAAGGAAAATCATGAGCAAGACAGTCAAAAAACAAACCGACAGCGGCATGACCGCATTGTATTGCCGATTGTCGAGAGACGACGGAAGCGAGGGCGAATCCAATTCCATCGCCAATCAGAAGAAACTGCTTTCCAAGTACGCCAAGGAACACGGGTTCGGCAACACAAAGTTTTATGTTGACGACGGTTTTACCGGTACCAATTTTGTTGAGGTAAGATAACGTAACCTTTTTTGTAGGGGCGGTTATCTTACCTCTTTTTGATATATGTTAGATAGCATAACTCTTTACGTCGGCTCCTATCTGTCTGAAATAGGAGATACTTTCGGTTGGCTTGTCGCCTGTATCAACTCTGCCGACAAAGCTATAAAAGATTTCAATTTTTCGGGTGTTCGTTTCCTTATCCAGTTCGTGAATAAGAATACGGTCGATAAATTCATGGACGTTCTCGTAAGTCAATTCCTCAATCGCCGTATATTTACGGACAAGGGTAACAAACCTTTTCACGTCTGCGCTGCGCTCGGCGGCGGTGTCAAGCTCCTGTGTCAATTCCGCGATACGTCGCGTCAGCGTCTTTTTTTCTTCATCATAGCCGGAAGTCAAGAAAGCAAATTGTTCATCAGAGAGCTTCCCTAAAGCGTTGTCCTCATACAGTTTACGGAATAAGACGTTTAATTCGCTCATTCTGCCCTGTGCCTTGTCAAGCTCCTTGTGCTGCTGCGCCATTGTTTTCTTCATGGCTTGCTCGCTGCACTCATTCGCCGTTTGGATAAATGCCTGTTCGTGGGTCTGCACATAGGACAGTACCCGTTGCAGGTCGGCAAGGACAAGTTCTTTCAATACGCTTTTACGGATATAATGTGTGGTGCAAAGTTCCCCGGTTCTGATACGGTTTCTGTATTTCCCGCAAGTGTAAGCGTGTTTTCGCTCTAATGTTCCGGCTCCCTGCTGCAAATACATTTTGTAGCCGCAATCTCCGCAAAAGAGAAGTCCCGAAAAAATGTCGATTTCGTTTACTTTCGTAGGGCGGTGTTTGGTAGCAATCCGTTTCTGTGCAAGGTCAAAGGTTTCTTCATCAATCAAAGGTTCATGTGTGTTAGGGAAGAAGTATTGCTTTTCTTCCGGGTTCTTCTTTGTCTTTTTTGATTTGTAAGATACCTTATAGCTTTTGCCTGTAATAGTATGCCCCAAATATTCCTTACGGGTAAGAATGTCATACAGCGTCTTATCCGGCCAGTTGTAAATACAGTTCGGGTGTGGGCGCGGGTGGCGGCAGCTCCCGGAACGACGATAACGCATTTCGGAAACGGTCAGTATTTCATGCTCTCGCAGCCAGTTCTGTATTTCACAAATACGGTCGCCGCGCACATACATAGCAAAAATCTGTTTTACAATGTGTGCTGTTTCCGGGTCGGGCAATAAATGATTGCGGTCGTTAGGGTCAGCTATGTAGCCGTAAGGCACTTCGCCATTGACGCGCTCGCCTTTCTGCGCCTTTGCCTGTTTGACCGCCCGAATTTTCTTTGAAGTATCGCGAGCGTAAAACTCATTAAACCAGTTTCGCAGCGGGGTAAATTCGTTGTCGTCCCTTGCTGTGTCTACACCGTCGTTAATGGCGATATAGCGCACTTCGTATTCCGGGAAAACAATTTCGATAAGCTCCCCGGTTTTAAGATAGTTACGTCCAAGACGGGAGAGGTCTTTTGTTATGACCGTTGCCACGTTTCCGGCTTCTACCTCGCGGAGCATGGATTGAAGCCCCTCACGCTCAAAACTTACACCGGAAAATCCGTCATCAACGAAAAAGCGCGTATTGAAAAAATGGTGGTCGTCTGCGTACTTCTGTAAAATTAGCTTTTGGTTCTGTATGCTTTCGCTTTCTCCGGCTTGCATATCCTCTTGACTTAATCTGCAATATAAAGCGGTTATCTTGTCTGCCTGTAACATTTTGTCCTCCTCTCTGACAGCAGACAAGCATGGTATTTGTACTGATAAAATTATACCATGAACCGCTGCTAAAGTCATGTCCTAAATATGAAAAAACGCCCTATTTTCGGGCGTTTGCGGCGTTTAGCTCCATATCTTTACGAATGAGCTTTTTTATCTTTTTGTCGAGTGTATCCGTCGCTCGTTCACTCTGCGCCGAACATACAAGATAAGTAACTTTTCCAATTTTGTGTTCCGTTGTGGTAACGGAAGATTGATTTTGCGACAAAAGAAAAGCCCCCTTTCTTTCGCTCGTTTAATAGTTCAGTTTATGAATAGTGGCAAGTCCACTATTCCCGGTAATTTATAAAGGAGCTTTAATCAGACGGTCAATTAGCTTCTTAACCTCACGGGAATTGCACCCCTGCGCGGTTCTCGCGCAGCCCTACCCATTGCCTGCGACGCTCTGAACGCTCGGACTATGGCGATAAGGGAGTATCATTATGTATTTTGCGCTTCGTCGCCGACAGGCTGCTATGCCTGTTTTCCGGCGTCGGTGTTGGTCGCTCGGTTATCCCGGGCGGGAAAGTCCCGCCGGGATAACGTCATGGCGCACCCGCCGCATGGCTCGGCGCAAAAGGAACGTATCTGATTTGCCCTATGCTGCGCCGCCGTTATCTTGCGCCGCTTTCTTTGTCAAGGTACAAAAGACAGAAATACGCAAAGCGGAAAGGGGTGGAACACTTCGCTTTTTTAATTATCTGTCTTAAAGGATAGGACAGCCCGCATGAGCTTTGCTTGCAGCCGTTCCCGTAAGTCCTCGTCTACGCCGTAATAGGTATTGCCGCTTTCGTCGCGGATTTTCTTCATAGACAAATGGGCTATGTAGCTTTGGTAGTGCTGCATTACAATTTTCATGGCGTCGGGGTCGCCCTTTGTCGCGGCTAAAATGACCGGGTAGGGTAACAAGCCGCGCTCATTTTCATTACAATTCGTTCCATTCATCAGCGCGTTCCTCCAAATATCGTTTTAGCAGTTCAAAAGAGCTTGTCCGTCTATACTGTACTGTGCTGCGGGGTACTTTCATAAGCTCCGCGATTTCAGCGTCGGTCATGCTGAAAAAGTAATACAGTAAAACAGCTTGCCGTTTTTCTTCCGGCAGGGAGTGCATTGCTTCGGCAAGCAGCTTCGCCGTAATCTTCAAACCGCCTGCACAAAAAGCGTCCTCGTCCTCATTGACAAAATATCTGTCAACGGTATAAAGCTGCTTTTCCTCATGCGGGGCAAGGTCTGAAAAGTTGACTTCGTGCTTTCGCCGACTTTTGCTTTCCCGGCAGGCGTCAATCAGTTCGTTGCGTAGCGTGTGTTTGCAGTACGCATTAAACTCACATCTTGTCTGCCATTCCAACCGATTAGGATAATCCATGTTCTCACCCCCTTTCGTCCCGGGGGCGGGTTATTTATCCCCTTTCGGCTGCCTTCCACGGACGCACCGCAGATTTGCCAAACGGAATAGAAAAGTTTTTCAAAAAAGTTTTGAAAAACACAAAATGCGCCCGTCTGCAAGGCGCAGACGGACGCAAAGGAAATGTAAGAAGTATTCAGATGATTTGACAGTTCATACTCATGGGTAGACTTGCCCGGTGGTGGAGCTATGCTTTTTTTAATTGATGAAGCTCATGGGTATTATGGAATACCAAAGTAGACACGGCGGCAACCTCCTAAAATGCCGCCGTGTCAGTTCACGGTGTTTGGGTCGTCGTAGGTTTGGGATAGACGAAAAGAAACGGCGGCTCTGAAAAATCAAAGCCGCCGCGATAGAATAGGCGCGTGAAAATGTGTCTGCTTTACGACGGCTTTTTTTCTTTTGCCGTCGTGCGGCAGATATTATATTTCTATTTTATAACTCATTTATGGTTGCTGTTATTGCCATGTTTCTTATACGCTTTGCCGGGGCATATACAGCCAAAATACACGAAACAAGAACCAAAAGGACTATGATTTCCATTGGAACAACAGGGACTTTCCATGTTCCTCCGAAGTGCGTAACAATTATCTTTACATAAATCAGATAGTGAAGCAACAGACCTAAAACAAATCCAATAATTGTACCACAGGCAGCGTAAGTGATTGCTTCAGCCGTTATCATTTTTGTAATTTGCCGATTTCCCATACCAACTGCTCGCATTGCTCCGTATTGTTTTATTCTTGCGGACACACTCATGGAAATACTGTTCATAATGTTTAATATCGTGATGAATGAAATAATTGCAAGAAAACCGTATGCTGCAAGCCGGAATACCCAATAGGAACCATTGACATCACTGTTTTCTGCCCGGTTGTCTGCGAACACATAATCACTTGATAAGTTGCGGATTTTGCTTACTTCTGTTTCGGATATATTTTTTTCCAATACGACACTTACTAAGGCATAGTCCTGTTCTCCTGTAAGCTGTGTATAGGTTTCTTCTGAACAGACCATTGTTGCAGCACCGCTGACACTACCTACTCCCTCGGAAGCGATACACGCAATTTCAATTTCTGTATCTCCGATTTTTATTTTGTCGCCAACATTTAACCGATTATCTTGATTATAAATCGCCAGTGCATAGCCAGAATTACCATAGACTTTTGATAAATCTCCACTCATAACTGACTTCTTAAAGCTGTCAAGCATGGACTCGTCATAGGAAAACAAATCAACTGTTCCTGCATTGCCGTTAATTTCAACAGGATATGCTACATGAAGTTTTGTACCGAAAACGGATTTTACTCCGGGGATTTCTGAAATATCTTCCGCAAGATTTCTGTCTACGGAATTTGTTTCATCTTCGCTACTTATGACTATATCCGGTGTAAAATCGCTTACAGACGGAAGTAGCTTATGCACAAGGTCAAGGCAGGCGGCAAACGATAGAAAAAGAGCAATCGTAAGCGCAAATGAGCCTGTAATAAGGAATAAATTTTTCTTTGCCTCGGTTGCGTGATGAATACCTAAAGAAGTTTCTATCTTGAAAACGCCTGACTTTGCTGCACAACCTCCATGCTTTGATGTTCCTGTGTTTCCCGATACTGCGGCTACCGGCGAGACCTTTGCTGCCTGTTTTGCAGGGGAATGAGCTGCGATAAATACTGTAACAATACCAACGACAGCTCCGCAAAGAATACCCGTCACACTTACGGAAAAAAGCGGCATATCTGCCCATTCTCCCTTTACGAGAAATCTTAATATCGCACATAATATCCAACAGGTTATTGTTCCCAGTATACAACCAATCGGAATTGCCGTTTTACACCAATTCAATGCTTCAAGCCTTACAAAATGTATGATTTGTTTTTTACTTGCACCGATACACCTCATCATACCAAAAAATTTCGTCCGTTGTGCCACAGTACTATTCATGCAGCTTGAAATCATAAACACACCCGAAATTAGTATAATGACAAAGCAGATTGCCGCTAATGGGTATAGCTGATTTATACTGTCGTTACTGCTGGCTCCCAACATACTTAAAACAGCCATATTTTCTTTTACATTTTCGTCAGTTAAATTGTATTTCAGCTTGAAATCAGCAATCGTTTTTTTCAATCTGTTTTCATTTTGAAAACGAATGTAGAATTGAGAAGCAGATGTTTCTCCGTTCAAACTGCGGATATGATTAAAAGTATCCCGGTTCACATATACGCAAATTCCGTTTACCATACTGTTAAATTCAGAATCATCTTGATAAAATCCAGTAATGGTATATCCCAAATCCCCTGCATGAGTATTTAAGGTAATGCTGTCCCCAACTTTAACTCCGAAAAGTTCTTTTGCATCAGCACTCAGTACCACTTCTTTTTCATTCTGCGGATAATTGCCCTCGGTTGGATAATTCATAATATTGGTTGAGTATGCTTCTTCGATACCATAAATAACAGCATTTTTGCCGCCTATATAATAATCTTGTTCTGCGTTTGCGTTTATACTGTCGTACCAAGAAGAAAATGCTACATCATTGTCTTTTCTGATTTGCTCCGCTTCATTATCCTGTATATTTTGCAGAGCTATATGCCAGTCTCCGTGATTGTGGCGCATAGCTGTGGTTTCCGCTTTTGTCCACATTTCTACCATAGAAAAAATAGAGGTTACGAGAAATACCGCAAGGATAATGCAAATGCGTGTCATACGACTTTGACGCTTATGTACCTTTGCAGAAATAGGCACAAGGCTTAAATAGCTTTTCATTCGCGGCACCTCCCCAAATCGGTCAGCACACCGTCTGATACCTGCAATATCCGATCTGCGCTCTGTGCAATACTCCTGTTATGAGTAATCATAATAATGGTCTGCTCATATTTCCTTGACGCTTCTTTCAACAAGGCTATGACTTCGCTACTGTTCTGTGTGTCAAGATTGCCCGTTGGCTCGTCTGCAAGGATTAACGACGGGCGTGTGATAAGGGCGCGTCCGATTGCCACACGCTGTTGCTGACCGCCGGATAACTGGCTCGGTAAATGATTGCGCCGTTCTTTCAGATTAAGAACCGTAAGCAGTTCTTCCAAGTATTTTCTGTCCGGTTTCTGATAATCAAGCAGCACCGGAAAAATGATATTTTGCTCAACGGTCAGTTCGGGAATAAGATTAAACGCCTGAAAAATAAACCCGATATTTCTACGGCGAAAGACTGTAAGCCTGTTGTCATTCATGGAAAAAATTTCTTTGCCGCCAATTACGACTTTACCGGACGTAGGCGTATCAAGTGCGCCTATCATGTTAAGCAGCGTACTTTTTCCAGAGCCGGATTCTCCGACGATAGCCACATACTCGCCCTTTGGAACGGAAAAACTGACCTTTTTCAAAGCGTGTACGGCGGTTTCGCCGCTTCCGTAAGTTTTACAAATATTGTTGACTTCCAATAAGTTCATGTGTAAACACCTCTTTCTGTTTTGATAGCCCCAATATAACAGAGAAACCCTACATCAATATTACAATCAGCCTACAATTTTGTAGGGTTAAGAAAATTTATTGTGAAAGAGGTTCCCATTCCCACTGTGCTATCAACTTCAATCGTTCCGTTATGGGCTTCTACAATCGCTTTTGTGAGTGACAAGCCAAGCCCTATACCCTGTGTGTCTTTAGAAAAACGGCTACGATAAAACCGCTTAAAAATATGGTATAAGTCATCCGGGTGTATGCCGCTTCCGTTATCTTTTACGCTTATCTGAACAATAGAAGTGAACGCCCGCCACTCAATACGGATAAGTCCGCCTTTTTCTGTGTGGTCAAGAGCGTTCTTTACAAGGTTGCTGATAGCTTCGATAATCCAGTTTCGGTCACATAAAAGTTTAATTTCTTCATTGCCGGATAAACAGATTTCTTTTCCCTCCTGTTCGGCACGAAACAGGAAATGCTTTTTTATGTTCTTTGCAAGCTCAGATACATTTTCTAAAGATTTTTCCAATATAATCGTACCCGCATCCAGCTTTGTGATTTTCAAAAGACTTTGTACCAGTGTTTCTATACGGTCAAGCTCCTGCTCGGAAAGCTGGCTAAATTCTTGTATGGTCGGCAGTTCCTTTGCTTCGCCCTGTATAATACCATTGTAAATATTGAGAGCAGCAAGCGGTGTCTTTAGCTGATGTGAAATATCCGATATGGTATTTCGCAAAAATTTCTTTGCGCTCTTTTCGTTTTCAGCATGGGCGTTCAAGATTGCAACTAAAGAATTAACTTCATGGAACAGTCTGTATAGCTCGCCTTCATCGTTACATTCAATGGTAACTTCTTTGTTCCCGGAAATATATTCTGTAATCTGCGATATAGCATTTTCCATTATTTTATGTTGTTCCTTAAAATATCCGTAGCAGAATAACAGGATTGCAGCTCCCATACATACGCTGCAAAATATGATGTAATACACCGTATTTCTAACATCAAGGTTCACTAACACGGTTGAAATCAGTACAAAAACCAAGATACAGGACAAGATACTGCAAAAAAGAAATTTAATTTTTCGGTTTGCCAATATTTTCATCATACACCTCAATCTACTGTATTCCATTTATAGCCCATGCCGCGAACCGTAACAATACGCTTCGGTTCTCCCGGATTGTCCTCAATTTTTGTACGGAGCCTGCGGATATATACGGTAAGGGAATTATTATCTATATAATTTTCATTACAATCCCATAGTTTCCCCAAAATCTGTTCTGCGGAAAGTACCTGGTCGGGATTTTCCATAAAGAAACATAACAATTTATACTCGCTTGCTGTCAGTTCAAGTAACTTTCCCTGTTTATAGACCTCGCCTTTCAAAAGCCTTATGCTTATATCGTTGGAGGTCAATTCTGTAACTTCGGTATTAAAATTTTCACTCCTGCGGAGCAGTGCATTAAGCCTTGACAGGAATATTGCTAATTTGAAAGGTTTTGTAATATAATCGTCACCGCCTATATCAAGCCCCATAATAATATCTGTTTCTTCATCTGCGGCAGTAAGAAACATGATAGGTACTTTTGAGGTACTGCGTATCTTTTTGCAGAAATCAAAGCCAGAACCATCGGGAAGCGATACATCTAAAATTGCCAAATCATATTTACCATTTTCCCATAAAGTATCAGCTTCCAGTGTGGTACGGGCAACATCTATTTCATATCCTTGTTTTTTTACGGCAAAGGAAAGACCGCTGATTAAGCTCATATCATCTTCTAATAGAAATAACTGTTTCATTTTTTATCTCGTTCCTTTCCTTGCTTTGTTCTACCGTCAATCGGCTTTTCAGCGTTCGTAGGTATCAGCCACATATACCCCAGTTTTGAAACGCCCGGTATGCGGTTTTGGCTACAAAGTATCTGTACCCGCCTTTCAGATATACCCCACTTTTCGGCTGCTTCGGGGCAAGACATATATTCCATGATTTACCAGTCCTTTCCTCATACATAATCAGTATAATTATAATCGGACAGACGAATAATAGCAAGTGCTTAACTATGAATTATTTAAGCTACTGCTATGAATTATGTAGACATATCCAAGAGAAAAGAGGAACAGTACAATGTAACTGGGTGAATAATTATGGCAAAAAGACCAGTAGAAAAATATGACTTCAAGGCTTTTGGAGAAGCGATAAAAGCAGCGCGGACAGAGAGAAAAGAGAGCCGCAAGAAAGTAAGCGACGAAATGTTTATTTCTCCTCGCTACCTTGCGAATATTGAGAACAAAGGGCAACACCCAAGTCTGCAAATCTTTTTTGAGCTTATGCTCCGTTATGATATATCCGTAGACCAGTTTCTTTTAGAGAAGCCGGACACAAAAAACACGCAACGTCGGCAGCTCGATACATTGCTTGATACTATGAGCGATAAGGGAATACGGATTGTAACCGCAACGGCGAAAGAAATTAAGGAAGTCGAAAAAGAGGACAAATGAGAACGTCCGTTAAAATTGAATATGGATTTTAGGAAGCGTTGTAATCTTTTTAAGATTACAACGTTTTTCTTTTGTATAAGTTCGGCAAAATGGCTTTTTCTCCGTAGAGGGAAATAAGGGTATAAAAGATAAAAAACTTTCTTAGCAAGCATAGGAAGCGGGTACCCACTTCCGTATTTTGCCCGCCCTGCTCTGCGGCAACGTCGGCAAAATTGCTTGTTGGGAAGTGTCCCAAACCCTCGGAATGGAAAGGAGCGTCAAAGCATGGACGGACGAAAAAGGACGGTGCAAATCAAATTCAGAGTAACGGAAGCAGAACGGGATTTAATTCTTGAAAAAATGAAGCTGATACCCACCCGGAATATGGCGGCGTATCTTCGCAAGATTGCCATTGACGGGTATATCGTGCAAGTAGACCATACCGACATAAAAGCAATGACAGCGGAGATACAGAAAATCGGTGTCAACGTCAATCAGATTGCAAAGCGTGTGAACAGTACGGGCAGCGTCTACCAAGAGGACATAGAGGAAATAAAGGGGGTGCTTGCGGAAATATGGCGGTTACAAAGATTAAGCCTATTAAGGGAACGCTAAACAAAGCCCTTGACTATATCCAAAACCCGGAGAAAACGGACGGGAAAATGCTTGTGTCCTCCTTTGGCTGCTCCTATGAAACGGCAGACATTGAGTTTGCCTTTACCCTGTCGCAGGCGTTGGATAAGGGCAGCAATTTAGCCCACCACTTGATACAAGCCTTTGAGCCGGGAGAGGTAGACTATCAGACCGCCCATGAAATAGGGCGGCAGCTTGCCGACGCAGTAACCAAAGGTCAGCACGAATATGTTTTGACTACTCACATTGACAAGGGGCATATCCATAACCACATTATTTTCTGCGCGGTCAATTTCGTAGACCACCACAAGTACAATTCCAACAAGCGCAGCTATTACGGTATACGGAACATGAGCGATAAGCTGTGCCGGGAACATGGCTTATCAGTTGTCCTTCCGAACCGGGGCAGCAAGGGAAAAAGCTATGCAGAGTACCAGGCAGAGAAAACAGGTACCAGTTGGAAAGGCAAGCTGAAAATTGCCGTGGACGCGCTCATTCCCCAAGTATCAAGTTTTGAAGAATTGCTATCCAAATTGCAGGCGGCGGGCTATGAGATAAAGCAGGGAAAATATATATCCTGCCGCGCTCCCGGACAGGAACGGTTTACCCGCTTAAAAACCCTCGGCGCAGATTATACAGAGGAAGCTATCAGAGAACGGATAAGCGGCAAACGCGCCCGCGCTGCGAAAGCTCCCCGCGCAGATCGCGGCGGCGTTAGTCTGCTCATTGATATTCAGAACAGTATCAAGGTGCAGGAAAGCCGGGGCTATGAGCAATGGGCAAAAATCCATAATCTGAAACAGGCAGCGAAAACCATGAATTTCTTGACAGAACATAAGATTGAACAGTACGCAGAATTGACCGCGAAAATCACGGAAGTTGCCAAAGCAAGCGAACAGGCAGCGGACAGCTTGAAAGAGGTTGAAAAGCGGCTTACCGATATGACGCTGCTTATCAAGAATATCAATACCTATCAAAAGACCAAGCCCGCCTATGCTGCCTACCGCAAGGCAAAAGATAAGGAGAAATACCGGACAGCCCATGAGAGCGATATTATTCTCTATGAAGCAGCGGCAAAGGCAATTAAGGCGGCGGGGATAACCAAGCTACCAAGCCTTGCCGCCCTGCAAGCAGAGTACGCAGCACTTCAAGAGCAGAAAGAAGCCCTGTATGCCGACTATGGGAAGCTGAAAAAGCAGGTCAAGGAATACGACGTTATCAAGAAGAATATCGACAGTATTTTGAAAGTGGAACGTCAGCCTGAACGGGAAAAAGAAGCAGAGCGCGGATAAATGAGCGCAAAAAAAGAACGGACGCGGCAGCCGATATGTTGGCCACCGCGCCCGTTTTCTCATAGGTGCAGCTTTTGAAATGTTACGCAGTAGAACCGCGATTTTAGGGGTAAAGGTATCAATCCTTTACCTCTTTGTTTTTGTGTCCGAAAAGCCCTGCAATCAAAGGCTTTTTTCGCCCCTACTGCGTAACAAGAGTACGCTTTTTTCTCATGCGCTCGGCTGCCTGTCTGCGGGTAATCCGCTTCCGACAGTCCGGGCAGTATTTGACGCTGTTAGAGGTGGACGCAAAGAACGTGCCACACACGGTACATTTCTTTCTGTCCTCGGTCTGATAGAGTTCCGCATAGAGCAGCTTATCAAGAGGAAGTACGGCAATCCGAAACCACTTACAGAGCAGGGAATAGGAAATGAGCTGCGGGCATACGCAAGTGTCCCCGTCGTCCAGTAAAATACAGTTGCCATTCTCGCAGTTGCAGCACTCCTTTTTCACAAGGGTGTTTACCTTGCGGCTTTGTCGCGACGACAGCCGCTTAATCCCGGTCATACTTCATCAGCAGGATAAACGGCAAGCTCCCTGTACTCGGCTTCGGTCAGCGCGCCTACTTTGAAAAGGGTGCGCTTTGCAAGCTCCCGTAATCCCGCGTCCATGTAAGGCAGCGCAGCGGTCATGTTCTCTATAAGCTGCGCCTTGCTTCCCTCATGGTAAATGCTCAAAAGGTTTGTTTCCTCAACAGTAAATCTATTCATGCTCATACCTCCAAATCGTGATTTTTTCTTTTTGCCGCTGCCTTTTTCGGGGCGGCTGTTTTCTTGTCTGCGGTAAGCTGCGCCCGGACAGAGGGGCGCGCTTTTCGGATATTCCGGCTTCTGTCCTCGCTTTTATCTAAAAATGCAAAAGTGCCATGTCTGCCCTCAATCTTAGAAAAAGAAAGTGTTTTGTATGGCAGCATAGCAAACAGACGGTCGGTGTCCTTTGTAGAAGCTAACTGCATAAAGTAAGGCGAAAGCTCCACCATGAAATGTGTTTTGTTGGGGCTGTTAGGGCTGTCCTGCCGCTTCATTTCCGCTAAAATGCGCTGTGCTTCGGCTTCAATCCGGCTGTCATGCAATACGGTAATATGCGCCTTGAAATCCCCCGGCTTTAAGCGGTCATAGCTGCGCTTTTCCTCCCGCATGAGAAAATGCAATGCTTCCGGGTCATTAGGCTGCGCTTCAAAGCGTTCAAACTTCCCAAGCTGCGGGTCGGGATTGCCGTCAAGATACTGTCCGGCGGGCTGCACCCGTTCTCCGTGCTCATAGAGCAGCGTGTAATTATCTACGGGTAATGCCTGTTCCTTAACGTGCCGGAAATGCTGCGGATAGTCAAGCTCATAGAGATTGCCTTTGATTTTTCCGTTTACAATCCCGGTCAGCTCCACCGCATAGGCAAGGACTTTATCGCGCGTCTGTTCCCCGTAAAACCGCCATGTGTTATGCTGTCTTGTGCCTTTTAGAAAAACGTCGCGCTCCCGGAAGCAGCTCGTCCCGGACGGACGGGAAAACCATAAAAGCCGCCTGTCCTCGGCTGTGGGGCTTGCCGCCGCTTTCTGTAAAATGTTTCTATCAAGGTCAAAATCATTCTGATAAAAAGCGGTATTTTGTTTCATAATCGCTTCAAGGGAAGCGATAACGTCCACATCTTCAAACTTATTCATAGGTCAGCTCCTTTCCAAATCCTGCGATTTTTGCTTCGTGGGTTTCTTCTTTCCCGTCCGTTCCTTATCCGCTTTGAGCTGCGCCCGGATAGAGGGCTTTTCTTTCGCTGCGGCTTTCTTGCCCCTGCCGTTTTCACGGTCGGTCTTAATCGCTTCGGCAAGGTCAGTAAGAGAAATAACCTCGCCCGCCTTTGCTTTCTGCTCCAGAGCGTCCACGGTCGGCGTCTGCGGCGTGTTGTTGATGATACCGTCAAAGTTATTGTCGTTCTGCTCGATAGTGTCCTCGATATGTTTTAACGGGTTAGCTTTTTCCGGCTGCTCGGCGGCAACGGCAAACGCCCGCGTACCGTTTCCCATAATCAGATATTTCCCGTCGTCGGGTTGATGATGAAGTCCATACCCGGCTTCTTTCATCTGTTCAACACTCATATCCGATACATAAAAACTGCCGCGCGGCGTTTTAATCTGTTCCCCGGTCAAATGCTCGTCGGGGATAAGCTGCGGCTGTTTCTCCTGTAAAAACTCCGGCACGTTCTGAAAACCGATACTGTCTACATAGTGGGCGGTGTTCCCGCCATTCTGATGAAGCACCACAATATCGGAAACGGAAAGGCTGTGTCCCTTAAAATCTTTCGGGTGGTCGATATTGAAACGGGTATAAATATCTTCAAGGGAAGTTCCCGGTGCAAGGGGCGCGGTATAGATAAGCTCATAGTTTGCTCTCTCTACGGTGTGTCCCGCCGCCTGCAGGCGGTCGTAAGGCTCAAAGTGCAAGTCCCTTGTGGCGTCGCCGCGGGCTAACTGATAAATCCCGTAGCTGTCCTCTTTGCCATAGAGTAAAAGAGCTTCCTTTGTCGGCTCACTTTCCCGTAGCTGCTGCTTCATGGCGTTGTATTCATGCAGGGCTTCCCAAGTTTCCTTTTCTACACCGAACAAGCCGCCTTTTTCTGCGTGTTCCTGTAAATCGGTCAGACTGGTAACGGCTCCCTCGGTGCCGTCCTCATAGATACGGAAAACCTCGATACCGTCCTGTGTAAACAAATGCTCGGCGGCTTCCTGTTGCAGCGGAAACATACCGTCCCAAGAATAGCCGTAGTCCTGCATTTCTTTTATGCTGATAGAGGCGTCGGGTACGGGGATTTCCGGCTGCTCCTGCGGTGGTGCGTCTTGCCCGATTTCCTGTACCTCGGAAGTCTGCTCCTGTTCCTGTGCCTTTTGCAGCTCTGCGATATGTTCATCAATGCTGTTGATGATTTCCGCTGCGGTGCTGCGGATTGTTTCAAGAGAGCTTTTCAGTTCGGCAAGCTCCCGTCCGGCACTC
>ERZ779876.816-NODE-816-length-31003-cov-6.996155_pt1 | contig 31003 bp, 19 predicted proteins | sample MGYA00511068_ERZ779876 | MGnify/ENA primary metagenome ERZ779876 (study PRJEB29588, sample SAMEA1970858) | human gut metagenome | biome: human gut; feature: human-associated habitat; material: faeces | place: Denmark | collected 2008/2010 ...
ACTCTTGGGGGAGATAAGCCTGTTATCCCCGAGGTAACTTTTATCCGTTAAGCGACGGCAATTCCATTCTCTACCGCCGGATCACTAAGTCCTACTTTCGTATCTGCTCGACTTGTTGGTCTCGCAGTCAAGCTCCCTTCTGCCTTTATACTCTGTGAATGGTTTCCAACCATCCTGAGGGAACCTTTGAACGCCTCCGTTACTCTTTAGGAGGCGACCGCCCCAGTCAAACTGTCCAGCTGACAATGTCCGCCACCGCGACTCAGCGCATAGCGTTAGAAGTCCAGTAACAAAAGGGTGGTATCCCAACGTCGGCTCCGATACTGCCGAAGCAGCATCTTCTCAGCCTCCCACCTATCCTGTGCATTTATTACCGAAATTCAATATCAACTTACAGTGAAGCTCTACGGGGTCTCTCCGTCCAGTCGCAGGTAATATGCATCTTCACATATACTACAATTTCGCCGGGTCCATGGTTGAGACAGCGCCCAAATCGTTACGCCATTCATGCGGGTCAGAACTTACCTGACAAGGAATTTCGCTACCTTAGGACCGTTATAGTTACGGCCGCCGTTCACTGGGGCTTAAGTTCTAAGCTTCGGATTTTCTCCTAACTCTTCCCCTTGACCTTCCAGCACCGGGCAGGCGTCAGCCCCTATACTTCAGCTTGCGCTTTTGCAGAGACCTGTGTTTTAGATAAACAGTCGCTTGGGCCTTTTCACTGCGACCTATCGCTAGGCTCCCCTTCTCCCTAAGTTACGGGGTCATTTTGCCGAGTTCCTTAACCAATGGTTATCCCGTTCGTCTTGCAATTCTCTTGCCGCCTACCTGTGTCGGTTTGCGGTACGGGCACCTCAATATCTACCTTAGCAGTTTTTCTCGCCAGCGTGAATTCATCGGCTTCGCTACTAGTTTTCGCTCCCCATCGTCACCCAGCCTCACGACACGCGTACTTCACTACGTGCCGGCCTCATGACTTAGCCCCGGCTTTCCATCCCCGGAGTCCGACTATCCTTCTGTGTCCCTGCTTCGAACTATTGCGGTGGTACGGGAATATCTACCCGTTGTCCATCATCTACGCCTTTCGGCCTCAACTTAGGTCCCGACTTACCCTGGGCGGACGAACCTTCCCCAGGAAACCTTAGGCTTTCGACGGAAAAGTTTCTCACTTCTCTCTCGCTACTTATGCCGGCATTCTCTCTTGTATGCAGTCCACCGCCCCTTTCGATACGGCTTCTGCCCGCATACATTGCTCCTCTACCACTCATCGTTCGATGAATCCTAAGCTTCGGTGTAAGGTTTTAGCCCCGGGAATCTTCGGCGCAGCGTCACTCGACCAGTGAGCTATTACGCACTCTTTGAATGTGTGGCTGCTTCTAAGCCAACATCCTGGTTGTCTGTGCAATGCCACATCCTTTACCACTTAACCTTAACTTGGGGACCTTAGCTGTAGATCTGGGCTGTTTCCCTTTTGACGACGAAACTTATCTCACGCCGTCTGACTCCCAACTATAAATATTCGGTATTCGCAGTTTGATAAGGTTCGGTAACCCGTGAAGGCCCCTAGCCCATTCAGTGCTCTACCCCCGATATTCTCACGTTGAGGCTAGCCCTAAAGCTATTTCGAGGAGAACCAGCTATATCCGGATTCGATTGGAATTTCTCCGCTAACCACAAGTCATCCGCCACTATTTCAACAGGGGTCGGTTCGGACCTCCACAAAATTTTACTTCTGCTTCATCCTGCTCATGGTTAGGTCATCCGGTTTCGGGTCTACGACATGCTACTACACTCGCCCACTTCAGACTCGCTTTCGCTTCGGCTCCGGTACTTTATACCTTAACCTCGCAACACATCGTAACTCGCCGGCCCGTTCTACAAAAAGTACGAGATCACGCTTGACCGAAGTCGTTGCGCTCTCTCTGCTTGTAAGCATACGGTTTCAGGTTCTTTTTCACTCCCCTCCCGGGGTGCTTTTCACCTTTCCCTCACGGTACTATACTCTATCGGTCATCAGGTCGTATTTAGCCTTAGGAGATGGGCCTCCCTCCTTCCCACCGAATTTCTCGTGCTCGATGGTACTCTGGATCTTCACTCGTTACCACTTCTATTTCGACTACGCGGCTTTTACGCTCTTTAGCTGCGCTTTCCAACGCTCTTCGTCTATTTCCGTGATTAACTTTGCGTGAGTCCGAACCCCTCACATATTTCTATATGAGGTTTAGGCTCTTACCCGTTCGCTCGCCACTACTTAGGTAATCGTTGTTTTACTTTCTCTTCCTCCGGGTACTTAGATGTTTCAGTTCCCCGGGTTCCCCTCGTTACACTATGTGTTCATGTAACGATACCTTATATCTCTATAAGGTGCGTTCCCGCATTCGGATATCTACGGATCAATGTTCATTTGCAACTCCCCGTAGCTTTTCGCAGCTTGTCACGTCCTTCTTCGGCGCCTGATGCCAAGGCATCCACCATACGCTCTTATTAGCTTAATCTCAGTTCGTTTCGTCAAGTATCTCTACTCAACTACTCTCTTTCCGTTTGGTTTCTTTATCTTGACCAGTTCTTTTCAAGTTAATTACAAGACATTTCATTTTTCTCAAACTTTCTATTGCAGTCTGTATCTTCGATACATATACTTTACTCTTTACTCGTTTAATATTATCTGTGTCTTTTCTTCTATTTATATGCAGTTGTCAATGTGCGTATCGAAAGTAATAAAAAAAGCACAATCGAATCTACCTCGCGTTTCCGCGCCGTGACTTTTCGTCCCTTAGTAAATCCTCTCATGCCAGCGGTATATCCTGCGATATACTTGACCAAAACAGCCTTTATTTACTTTCGTTGCTGCGTCCCTTTCGGTCGACAGCCTATACATAATATCACACTACTCTATGGCTTGTCAAGAGTTTTTAAATAAAAAAATTAAAAAATTTTTAAAATGATATTTTCAGGACGGTTACGCATAATACGCATAACCGAAAACAGAACGACAACCGCCGTTCCGTTTTTACCCGGCAGGAAAATAATACCGAATTTACTCCAATGTCTCAATTAATATTCCAACAACAACAAATAACAATACTATCCATATCGACGAAATCGTAATAGCCGCTATCGACGTACCTCTGCCGCTGTTTATCTTTTTTGAATTATACAGTCCGATTATGCCGAATATCAACCCCAGTAACGATAGCGATACGGTAATCGCCATTATCAGTCCCACGATTGCGTAACCGTTCGTGCCCGCTTTTACTTCAGACACGTTGTTTACGATTATCGGTCTTTGCCTGTCAACCGCACTTACCGTTCCGTCACTGTTTTTGACGATTTGCGCACCGCAATCCGGACAAAATTTCGGTAAACCTTTCGACGCGTCGATATTTGCGCCGCAATTTTTACAAGTCATTTTTCATCCTCCGTTTCCTAATAAAATATACTTTATCGTTATTATAATTCCGTTTCGGAATTATGTCAAGCGTATACGATGATATAATTCCGTAAAAGAATAATGGTGACGGGAATATGAAAACGCGCAAGAAAGATTACGGCAACTGCAATATAATAGGAAAAAACGCCGAGCGATTGAGAAAATCGCAAGGAATTTCGCAAAAAGATTTTATAGCGAAATTACAACTTTTCGGTCTGGACGTCAACCCGACGAGTTACTCAAAGCTCGAAGGTCAGATACGCATCGCAACAGATAAAGAAGTCCGTGCGATTGCCGGAGTACTCAAAGTCGACGTGAACGAACTGTTTAACGATTAAGTCGCAAAAAACGCGGCTATTCGTTTTGTAATTATATTAAAAACACAAGAACCCGCCGCGGATTTACGGCGAGTTCTCTTTCTATTATAATGAGTAATGCGGAATAGGTTTCGGCGTTATTCCCGCGCGGTTTCCTGTGGCTTCAAAGAAGCGAGCCGTTTTATTCCGACAAGCACGGGCACGACAATGGGGACGCAGATGAGCGCCGTGAGAAGGTCGGCGGCGGCTTGAGCGACTTCGAGCCCCGTCGCACCCATCAGAAACCCTCCGAGAAACACGAGCGGAATATACGCTATACCCTGTCTTGCCACGGCGAGCGTGGTTGCGCGGACGACTTTGCCGATGTTTTGAAGCAGCATGTTAGAAACCGTGATAAACGGCGTGAGCGCAAAGAAAGCGCACTGTGCGCGGAACGCCGCCCTCGAATACTCGCGCGCAAGTTCGTCCACCGTAAACGCCGCCGTAACGGGACCTGCGAGCGCAAAACCCACGACCGACACGACGAGCGCGAATCCCGTGGTACACGCGAGCGCGAAAACGTAGCTTTTAATCACGCGGTCGTACTTTTTCGCGCCGTAGTTAAAGCCGCAAACGGGTTGAAAGCCTTGCCCGAAGCCGATGATGACGGACGAGCAAAAGCCTGTGATTTTGGTGACGTTACCCAGCGCGGCAATCATCGGGTCTGCGTTTACGCCCATGACCGCGCCGCAAACGAAGTTTGTGCACACGGTAGCGACGCCGGAAATGCCTTGCCGTCCGAGCGAGGGCAGTCCGCCCTTTATTATCGCGGAAAAGTATTTCTTCTCGAAGCGGAAATTCATTATTCTCAAGCGGATATTGCCGCCTCTGCCGGTACCGACGAGCAGCAGCACGAACGAGCAAAGCTGGCTTATCGCGGTCGCAAGCCCTGCTCCTGCGGTGCCCATATTCAGTCCCATGACGAACGCGGCGTCAAGTCCGATATTCAGCACTCCTCCGCTGACGAGCGCAATCATCGCATAGAACGCGCTGCCCTGAAACCGCAGCTGGTTATTGACGGTGAGCGCGGCTGTCATGTACGGCGTGCCGAGCAGAATGAAAAACAGGTATTCTTCGGCATAGGGTCTGATTGTTTCGGTCGAGCCGAGCGCGGTGATAAGCGGACGCATGAAAATCAAACCGAGCGCCATCAGAACAGTGCCGAACGCCAGCGACGAGAAAAACCCGGTAGCCGACATTCTCTCGGCTTCTTCGCGGTTTTGCTCGCCCAGCCGAAGCGACATATAGTTGCCCGAGCCGTGACCGAAAAAGAATCCGAACGCCTGAATAATCGCCATGTACGAAAACACCACGCTTATCGCGCCGGAAGCCGAAGCGTTGATTTGCCCCACGAAAAAAGCGTCCGCCATATTGTACAGCGTACTTATCAGCATGGACAACACGGTGGGCGCGGCGAGCCGCAGAATAAGTTTCTCTACGCGCTCGCCCGTCAGTTTTTCGTATTTTTCGGTTTCGGTCATTTATTCGGAAAAATAATTATTCCGCGGCAGAGTATTTTACAGCACGAGCGAGGGTGCGGCGTACACGCGAGCCTTGAGCTCGTTGTCCAGCATGTAAAGTCCTTTCGCGTCCGAACCGAACAATTCCATTTTGGTGATGAGGTCGTTCGCGTTCTTCTCCTCCTCGCCCTGCTCCTTTACGAACCAATCGAGGAATTGCATCGTGCGGAAGTCGCGCGTAGCGTAAGCCTCGGCGTAGATGTCGTTGATAAGCGAGGTAACGTAACGCTCGTGCTCCAGCCCCTCTTTCAGCACGTCGAGGTCGGCAAAGAGCTTTTTGTCGGGCGAAGCGATTGCGCCGAAAGTGACTTTTTGGTCGTTATTCAAAAGAAAGCGGTACATGAGCATGGCGTGGTCGCGTTCCTCCTGCGCTTGCACTTCGTACCAATGCGCGAAACCCTGAAGTCCGCGGCGCTCGAAATAGTTGGCAAAGTCCAGATACAGATAAGCCGAGTAAAATTCCTTGTTGATTTGCTCGTTGATGAGCGAGGCGACTTTTTCATCCATATTGTTTTCCTCCGTGTTTCTATATTATATAATGATTATACAGTCGGTTTCCGTGATTGTAAAGTAAAAAACATAAGGCTGACGGATTGTTTCCGCGACGAACGCCCGTCCATCTTATTCTGATCGGAGCGACAGAGAGCCCCCCGAGAATCCGTGCGAAACCGCATAATCGTTATACTTTTACGCTTCGACAGATTCCTCGGCTTCGCTCGGAATGACATAAGGATAGGTGTTCTTTATAATAAGTATTCTATTCGCATCGCGGAAAACTTTACAACTTAATTTCCTCGCCGGGGCGAACGACGAGCTTACCGGGCGCGTGAAAGCGTGCGGCGACGGTTCCGTCAAAAGGCGTGTCGGGCTTGGTGTGGATAGGTATCGAATGTCTTGCCTTTATTACGGCGGCGCAAGCGGAAGCCTCCTCCGCGTCCATATTGAAAATCCCGTCGGTGGGGAGCAACGCGTAGTCGATATTCTCGCCTGCGAGCAACGGCATATAGTCGGTAGTCGACGTGTCGCCGGCGGCGTAGATTTTCACGCCGTCAACCTCGACGATAAACCCCACGCACTCGGATTTCTTGTGGTTGCGGTTGTATGCCGGCACGGCGCGGAAGCGGAAACCGTCCTTTTCGCCGCTGCCGTAATGCTCGCCGTCGGTCATATCTCTGCCGCGAAAAACCTTGCAGCCGACTGCCGCGGTAATCTTAGTCAAATCGTTGTGGTCGTAGTGCTCGTGAGTAATCAGCACGAGGTCGGCTTCGGGCTCGTAGCCGTCGCCCATAAACGGGTCGACGTACATCACCCTGCCGCCGTCCGACGTAATGCGGAAACTGCCGTGTCCCTGATAATAAAGCTCAGCCATTTTCTTCTCCTTTGCCGCTCGGCGTTTGTTCCTCGGCTTGCGGCTCTGCCGATTGATTTATCTGCGCCTCGGGCTTTTTCCGGCCCTTGACGGTTCTAAAGTACAGCGCGAGCCCCACCGCGCCTGCCGCCGTTTCGGCGAACGGGAAAGCAATCCGGGTGAAGTTCATCCCGATAAACGACATCGCCCAAAACGCGACGGCGTAGGCGGCTTTCTCGTCGCGGTGAGCGAACTTTCGCGCCATATATGTATTCACGCCCACGCCGGTACCCACCGCGAGCACAATCGCAATCAGCTGCCACGGATAGACAACGGACAACGCCGTGAGAGCGTCGTCCGGGTATTTACCGACGAAAAAGCTGTCGACTATATTATATAAAGCCTGAATGAGCTGCGCCGGCATAACGGGCGGCGCAACCCGAAGCAGTATTTTGCCGATACTTGCCGTACCGAAAAAAACTGCCTTCGTTGCTTACTTTTCCATAAAACGTCTGTATTAAACGCTTTCAACCCTGTTTTTTCGCCTCTTAGCCCCACGCATGCGCATATTCGCATATATGAATGTCGGGGCTGTCCGGAAAAAACCGTGATTTACTCCCACTCGATGGTTGCCGGGGGCTTGGAAGTTATGTCGTAGACAATGCGGTTGATGTGCTTGACCTCGTTGACGATGCGCGTGGAGATTTTTTCGAGTACGTCGAAAGGAATCCGCGCCCAATCGGCGGTCATGCCGTCCACGCTGGTCACGCCGCGAAGCGCGAGCGTGTAGTCGTAGGTGCGTTCGTCGCCCATAACTCCCACGGTACGGGTGCCGGTGAGCACCGCGAAGTACTGCCAGATGTCGCCCTCTAAGCCGGCTTTTGCTATTTCGTCGCGGAAAATGTAGTCCGCGTCCTGCAAAATCGCTACTTTTTCGGCGGTCACGTCGCCCATAATTCTGATGCCGAGCCCGGGACCGGGGAACGGCTGGCGCATGACGATGGAAGCCGGGAGTCCTATTTCAAAGCCGCACTTTCTCACTTCGTCCTTGAAGAGGTCGCGAAGCGGCTCGACGATTTCCTTGAAGTCGACGACGGACGGAAGTCCGCCCACGTTGTGATGGCTCTTTATCTTCGCGCTCGCCCCGAGTCCGCTCTCGATGACGTCGGGGTAAATCGTGCCCTGAACGAGATAATCGACTGCGCCGATTTTTTTCGCCTCTTCCTCGAACACGCGGATAAACTCGCTGCCGATAATCTTACGCTTCTTCTCGGGCTCGGTCACGCCGGCGAGAAGGCTGAGAAAACGCTTGGACGCGTCCACTTTAATGAGGTTCATGCCCTGCTCGTCGCGGAAAACGCGCACCACCTCGTCGGCTTCGTACTTTCTCAAAAGCCCGTGGTCGACAAAGATACACACGAGATTGGGGCAAGCCTTGTGAATGAGCGTTGCGGCGACTGCGGAATCCACGCCGCCCGACAGCGCGCACAGCACTTTCTTGTCGCCGATTTTCGCTTTAAGCTTGGCTATCGTGGTTTCGGCGAAGTTCGCCATCGTCCACTCGCCTTTTGCTCCGCAGATTTCGTAGAGGAAGTTTTTGAGCACCGCGCTTCCGAACGTCGTGTGCATTACCTCGGGGTGGAATTGCACGCCGTACAGCTTCTTTTCGGGGTTCGCCATAGCGGCAACCGGGCAGGTCGCGGTGGTCGCGGTGACGGCAAAACCCGTCGGCACTTCCTCGACGTAGCAAGTGTGACTCATCCAGCACTGCGATTCGACAGGTATATCCTTAAACAGCGGCGAAGCCTTGACGGTCATTATCTGCTTGCCGTATTCTCTCGGTCCCACGCCGACTTTGCCGCCGCTAAGGTGCGCCATAAGCTGGCAGCCGTAGCAGATGCCGAGCACGGGAATGCCGGCTTCGAGCATGGCTTTCTCCACCGTGGGCGCGTTCTCCTCGAACACGCTGGCAGGTCCGCCCGTGAAGATAATGCCGATAGGCTTCTTCTCGAGGATTTTGTCGAGCGGCGTGGTGTACGGCAGCAGCTCGCAGTACACGTTGAATTCTCTCACTCTTCGCGCGATAAGCTGATTGTATTGTCCGCCGAAGTCAAGTACGATTACGTTTTCCATTTATGTATCTCCGATAAAAATTTACTTTTCGTTTTTGCCCGCGTTCTTCTCTTTGGGCGCAAAAATCTTACCCGTCGCGCCGAGAATGACGCTCAACGGAAACAGCCTGTACGCCGCGTACAGCGCCTTGTACTTTCTGCCCACGAGGTAGAACGGCTTGTAACGCTTTTTCGCGATGATTTTCTCTATCTTGCCGCAAGCGTAATCCACGCTCATGCGCTTGTGCTCGCGCGCGGAAATATGGTCGTCGGCTTTCCGTATCCTGTCGCCGTAGCGCTCGTTGGTCGTAAAATTCTTGACGCGGTTTTTGGTAAACTCCGTCCTGATGTCGCCCGGGCAAATCGCCGTGACGTCGATGCCGTATGGCTTGACCTCTTCTCTCAGCGAATGACTGAGCATGCTGACCGCAGCCTTCGACGCGCAGTACATCGAACGGAACGGCAGCGGAAATATCGCGCATGCCGAGGAAATATTGACTATCTTCGCGCCTTCGCTCATCAGCGGCAACGCGTACTTCACGCAACGGAATACTCCCATGAAGTTGACCTCGAAAATACGGCTGACTTCCTCGTCGGACAATAGCTCCACCGCACCCGACACGCCGTAACCCGCGTTATTGACCAAAACGTCAACCCTTCCGAAACGCGATTTAATAATCTCGAACGCCGCGATGACGTCGGACTCGACGCCCACGTCGCAACGAATGGAATTGCCGCTCGTTTCGCAGCTTCTCGCCAGCACCACGACGGTATTGTCACGCGAAAAACGCTCGGCAACGTGCTTGCCGATGCCGCTCGTGCCGCCCGTGACGACTATAATTTTTCCGCTGAGCTTTCTCATAAATCAATAATACCAAAATTCGCGAGCTAAGTCAATTATTTGAGATTGTCTGTACAAAAAACCGCAGGCATAAACCTGCGGAATAATATAACCTTTTAATATTGTAGTTTACGCTTCGCTTCCCGTTTCGGCAACTCCCACGCTTCCGCTCTCGGCGGCGGCAATCGCCTCGGCGGTCTCTGCGGTTTCCGTCGTTCCGCCCGAAACGTCCTCGGGCATTCCGCCCATCAGTGACGGCGGCTCGCCCTTGAACGCGAGTTTCAGGAAAATCGGGCACAGCAGCGAGGAAATTATTACCAGCATGATGACCGCGACTACGGGGTCGCCCACGGCAACGCCGTTGAACAGTCCTGCCTCGTGACCCTTGTTGCACACGACGAGCGCGACTTCGCCACGGGCAATCATGCCCACGCCGATTTGCGCCGACTCGCGCCAAGAATAGCGGCAGAGCTTCGCCACGCCGCCGCAGCCGATGATCTTACCGGCTATGCCCACCGCGACGAACGCCAGCCCGAACAGAAACACGGTGGCGTTAAAGCCCGAAAAGTTTGCGTTTATGCCGATGTTTGCGAAGAACACGGGCGCGAAAAGCATGTACGAATTGATGTCCACTTTGCGGTCGATGTAGTTCGTTTCCTTGAGGTTGGACAGCATGATACCGGCAACGTATGCGCCCGTAATGTCGGCGATACCGAACACTTTTTCCGCGCAATAGGCGTAGATAAAGCACACCACCAGCCCGAAAATGGGCACACGGCGGTTGTGGGGATAGCGCTTTACGAGCCACTTGAAGCCGAAGTTAAGCAGCAGTCCCACGCCGATAGCCGCGACAAAGAACAGCACGGTCATCAGTATCGTCCACCAGGGGTTGACGGAAGCGTCGCGGAAACCGATTGCAATCGAGAGCACGACAATGCCGATAACGTCGTCGATAATCGCCGCCGACAAAATGACCGTACCCACTTTACCCTTGAGCTTACCCATTTCCTTCAGCGTTTCCACGGTTATGCCCACGCTCGTCGCAGCCAAAATTACGCCGATAAACACCGCGTCGAGCATAAGCGTCTTGTCGGCAGCCAGCGCGGAAAAACCGCCCAGAAACGGCACGGCGAGCAAAAATCCGCCGACAACCGGCACCAACACGCCGCCGAAAGCAATGAGAGTCGCCTTCAGCCCCGAACGTTTCAGCTCTTTTACGTCGGTTTCGAGCCCTGCCGAGAACAGAATCAGTACTACGCCGATTTCCGCGATGCCTTTTAAGAAGATTTTTTCCTCTGCGCCGGGATTGACGGGCGACCACCAGCCTAATTGTCCCCAAATCGCGGGACCTATCAATAGGCCGGCCACAACCATGCCGACGACCTGCGGCAAGCCGATTTTACGCATCAGCATGCCGAGCGCCTTCGTCGCGAAAAGTATTATAGCGAGGTCAAATAATATTTGCGTTACGTCCATAATTTCCTTCTTTTGCCGCGCCCGTCATAGATTTCCCGGGCGCAATTATAGTCGGAGATTATTCCCCGACCACGATTGAGAATTATATACCTATCCTTGCCGATTGTCAACGGAATTTCGGCGAAAGTTATTTTCTTTCTTCCCACACGACTGCCGAAAGCGGAGCCGCCACGCGCGTTTCGTTGCCCGTCACAAGGTCTGTTACGGCTTCCACGAGCGGCACAGCGATTTCGGTTGCATTGGCGAGAACGCGCAGTCCTTCCCCTCGCGTAAACTCGACAAGCCCGTCGCAGGCGCGGATAAACCTTATGCCGCCGCCGTTAAGCTCGGAGCGAGCGCGCAGCCTACCCAACTCTCGGAAAAACCCGACAAGCTCTTCGTCGGCGTTGTTCCACGGGTAAAACCTGCGGTTAAACGGGTCCTCGCAGCCCTCCGCGCCGGCTTCGTCGCCGTAGTAAAGGCAGGGCACGCCCGGCAGCGTGTATTGAAGCGCGGCGGCAAGGCGCAGACGTTTTTTCGCAGTTTCTGTGTCGCGCAGTCTGAACTCCGCGCGCTCGTTTTTCGTGCCGGGAAGCTCCTCGCCCGAAACGGCGACCAGCGCTCTCACGGTGTCGTGAGTGGACAACGGATTCATCAGATTTCTCAGCACTCGGGGCGGATAGTTGTTCACAATCGAATCGACCGTTCTTTTAAGGTTTGCGCCGTCGCCCAGCCGCGCGAATCTGATAATCGCGTCCTTGAACGGGTAATTGGTCACGCTGTCGAGCTGCTTGCCTAGTAGATACCTCCTCCTCAGCGAATATGCAACCTTGTTGCTCGCGTCCTCCCACACTTCGCCTAAGACAATCCCTTCGGGATTGATTTTCTTGACGGCGCGCGTAAGGTTGTCGAGGAACGCGTCGGGCAGTTCGTCGGCGACGTCCAGCCGCCAGCCGGCAATGCCCATGCGCATATAACTGCGCACTATTCCGTCCTCGCCGTTTATAAACTCGTTGAAGCTCGGGTCGGTTTCCTCGGTGCAGGGCAGGATTTTCACTCCCCACCAGCACTCGTAGCCTCCATTGTCGTCAAAGCGGTACCACGACTTGTACGGACTGCCGTCCGACTGAAACGCGCCCACGCTGTCGTAATGCCCGTAGCGGTTGAAGTACACGCTGTCGTCGCCCGTGTGCGAGAACACGCCGTCGAGAATAATCTTGATTCCCTTTTCGTTCGCCGCCGAAATCAGCCGCCGGAACGCCGCCTCGCCGCCGAAGTCGCCGTCGATTCTGCGGTACGAGCCCGTGTCATACTTGTGATTGGAAGCCGCCTCGAAAATCGGGTTAAGGTAAACGCACTTTACGCCCAGCGACTTTAAGTAGTCCAGCTTTTCGGTCACGCCGTCGAGGTTGCCGCCGAAGAAGTCGTTGTTCGGCACAATACCCTTTTCGTCTGCCTTGTAGTACGGCGTGCCGTAGGTGTCGTCGCGGTAGACTGCGCCGGGCTTGGTTTTCAGCCGTTCGCCGCCGATATTGAATCTGTCGGGGAAAATCTGATAGATAATGCCGCCGTCCAGAAACGATGGCGCGGCGTAAACTTCATCGTACACGGTGAGCTGCCACTCGTCGCCCTTGCCCTCACGGGCGTTAAGCTCCGAATCCGCGTAAAACGCGGCGTCCGCGCCGCCGCATCGCACGACGAAGCGGTAGAAATACAAGCCCTCGGACGTCACGCAGAGTGAAAGCATAAACCTCTCGCCGTCCTCGCGCCGCATTTCGTACCACACGGGCGTTTCCTTTTCCTTTGTGAGCACGAAAAACACGGCTTGCGCCTCGCCCGAAGCGCAAGCGAAAACCGTAAATTCTTCGTTGACCCTCACTCCGCCGACGGGCTTTTTATATCTCTCGTCGCACGGAAAATACGTTAGTTTCATCAGTCCTCGTCCACTTTGGTTACGGGCTTTAAGTGCCAAATATTCTCGGCGTACTCGCGTATGCTGCGGTCGGCGGCGAATATGCCCGACTCGGCGATGTTGACGAGCGCCATTCTGTTCCAGCCGTTTTTATCGCGGTAAGCCCCGTCGAGGTCGGCTGCCGCGCGCAGGTAGTCGCGGTAGTCTTTAAGACACATGTACGGGTCGGCGACGTAATTGGTGCCCACAGTGAGGTAGTCGGCGATGTCGGAAAACGACTGACCGCCGAAGCCCGTTCTCAGCGCGTCCACGACGCGGCGAATACCGGGGTCGCCGGAATAGATTGCGGAAGCGTTGTAGCCCTGCTCCCACACCTTTTCCACCTCGTCGGCTTTGAGTCCGAACGTGAAAATATTGTCCGCGCCCACTCTCTCGGCAATCTCGACGTTCGCGCCGTCGACGGTGCCCAGAGTAATCGCGCCGTTTAACATAAACTTCATGTTCGAGGTGCCCGAAGCCTCTTTGCCGGCGAGCGAAATCTGCTCGGAAACTTCGGCTGCCGGAATAAGCCGTTCTGCTTTGGTGACGTTGTAGTTTTCCAGGAACATTACGTCTACCTTTTCCTTGACCTTCGGGTCGCGGCGAATTTCGTCGGACAGGCAGTTAATGAGCGAGATTATGCGCTTTGCGTGATAGTAGCCGCCCGCCGCCTTTGCACCGAAGATAAACGTTTCGGGCGTGACGTCGAGGTTCGGATTGTCCTTGACGTCGAGATACTTGCCGATAATTTTCAGCACGTTCAGCAGCTGACGCTTGTACTCGTGCAGTCTCTTTATCTGCACGTCGAAGCGCGACTCGGGATTGAGGACGAAACCCGTGGTTTCCTTGATATAATTCGCGAAGTCGCGTTTGTTCTCCGCTTTAATCTCGGCGAGCTTTTTCAGCACCGATTCGTCGGAGGTATACTTTTTGAGTTTAATGAGCTCGGAAGCGTCGCGGATATACTTGTCGCCGATAAGGTCGGTAACAAGCCCCGAAAGCCGCGGATTGGACTGATTGAGCCAGCGGCGATGTGCGATACCGTTGGTGACATTGGTAAAGCGCTCGGGCAGTATTTCGTAGAAGTCGCGGAATACGCTCTCCTTGATTATCTCGCTGTGAAGCGCGCTCACGCCGTTTATGCTGTGCGAGCCGATGACGGCGAGGTTAGCCATGCGCACCTGACCGTTGCCGATTACGCACATTCTGGAGAGGACGTCCTCGCGGCACTCGCGGTGCTCGCCGCGGAACCTCGCGTCTATCTCGCGGATAATCGAGTACATGCGCGGCAGGCGCATTTTCACCAAATCCTCGTTCCACTTCTCCAGAGCTTCGCTCATCACCGTGTGATTGGTGTACGCCATGGTGTTGACGGTGATGTCCCACGCGCGTTCCCACGAGAAGCCGTAATCGTCGAGCAGCAATCTCATTAGCTCGGGAATGGCAAGCGCCGGGTGCGTGTCGTTGATGTGAATCGCCACCTTGTCGGCGAGGTTGTCGAGCGTGTCGTAGTGCTTGAGGTGGTCCTTGATTATCGATTGCAGACTTGCGCTGACGAGGAAGTACTGCTGCGAAAGGCGCAGCTGCTTTCCCTCGAAGTGCTCGTCCGAGGGGTACAGCACCTTGCTGATGAGCTCCGCCTCGTTGTCGCCGCGCATAGCCCGGAAGTAGTCGCCCTGCGTAAACGATTTCATGTCGAAGGAGGCAGGCGCAGCCGCTCTCCACAATCTGAGCACGCTTACGCCCTTGTTCTCATAGCCGCTGACCATTACGTCGTAGGGCACGGCTTCGACGAGGCTGGCGTCCTCGTGGCGGATTTTCAGCGTGCCGCCCGACCAATCCTCGACGACGTGGCCGCCGAGCTTTACGGTAAAGCTCTTGTCCGAGCGCGGCATCATCCACACTTCGCCGCTGTCCAGCCAGATGTCGGGCAGCTCGACCTGCGTGTTCTCCACTATCTTCTGCTTGAAAAGTCCGTACTCGTAGCGGATTGAAAAGCCCATCGCCGGGTAATCGCCCGTCGCCAGCGCGTCCAGAAAGCACGCCGCAAGCCTGCCCAAGCCGCCGTTGCCGAGCCCTGCGTCCGCCTCGAGCTCGTAAAGGTCATTGAGGTTTTTCCCGAACGACTTTACCGCCGAGGTAAACTGCCGGGTAAGTCCGAGATTGTAGATGTTGTTACGCATCGAGCGCCCGAGCAGGAATTCCATGCACAGGTAGTAGACGCGCTTTGCGCCCTCGCGGTTGGCTTCGGTGTTGAAGCGCTGTTTTTTGAGCAACAGCATGTCGCGAATGACGAGCGCAACCGCCTTATACAGCTGCATATCGGTGGCAGCCGCGGGCGAAGTCGCAAAGTATTTGTCAAGTTTTTCGGTAATCAGTTCTTTGATTTTTGCCGTAGTGTATTCCATAAAGTCCTCCGTGTAAGCCTAGCAAAATCAGGTTTATTCCAGCACTTCGGCATAGTAAGCGTCGTATTCTTTCGCGCTCTTGTTCCAGCTGAAATCGCTTTGCATATCTCTTTTTCTAAGTCCCGTCCAGATGTCGCGGTAGTCGCGGTACAACCCTACCGCGCGGTCGACGGCGTGACGAAGTGCGCCGGCGTCGTACTCGGTGAAGCCGAAGCCCGTGCCCACGGTGCCGTCGCCGCAGTCGATGACGGAATCTTTGAGTCCGCCCGTAAGCCGCACCACGGGAACGGTGCCGTAACGCATCGCTATCATCTGCGACAAGCCGCAGGGCTCCGAGCGCGAAGGCATCAGGAACACGTCCGCGCCTGCGTAGATTTTCTGCGCCATATCCTTATTGAACGCGATAATCGCTCTCACGCGGTTGCCGTACACGTTCTGCATGTGACGGAAAAAGTTTTCGTGGTCGGCGTCGCCCGTGCCCAGCACAACGAACTGCACGTCGTCCTGCATGATTCCGTTAAACGCCGAGCGCACGATGTCCAGCCCCTTGTGCGAGGCGAGGCGCGTAATCATCGCAATCATCGGCACGTTCTCGTCGACGGGCAGGTTGAGCATGCGCTGAAGCTCCGTCTTGTTGACCTTTTTGTACTCGTCCACCGTGTTTGCGTCGTAGTTTTTGAACAGCGAGCCGCTGTTTGCCGGGTCGTAGGTGACGGTGTCGATGCCGTTTAAGATACCCTTGAGCTTATACGCGTTTTTCAGCAGCACGCTCTCCAGCCCGTGAGCGTACTCCGAGCTCATAATCTCGCCGGCGTAGGAATTGCTGACCGTCGACACGCTGTCGCTGTAATCGATTGCCGCCTTCATGAGGTTGATGCAGCCGTGATACTCGACGGACATATATTCTCTCCTCGGGATTCCGAACAAATCCTCGATGACGTCGCCGGAGAACTGCCCCTGATATTCTATATTATGAATCGTGAAAATGGTTTTGATACCGCCCATGCCCTCGCGATACTGATAGAACAGCTTGTAGTACACGGGCACGAGCGCGGTGTGCCAATCGTTGCAGTGAATGACGTCCGGCTTGTCGATGTACGGCAAAAGCTCGAGCACCGCACGCGAGAAGAACGCAAAACGCTCGCCGTCGTCGCCGTAGCCGTACAGCCCCGTGCGCTTGAAGTAGTACTCGTTATCCACGAACATGTATTTCACGCCGTCGAGCTCGAGGGTAAACAAACCGCAGTACTGATTTCTCCAGGCGAGCGGCACGTTAATCGAGCGCACAAACGTCATCTTCGCGCGGTACTCCTCGGGCACGCTCTCGTAAAGCGGAATAATAACCTCCGCCTCCACGTCGCCTAATTTGTTGAGCGCCTTGGGCAGCGAGCCCACCACTTCGCCCAATCCGCCGGTACCGGCAAACGGCCACGCTTCGCTCGCAACCATCAGCACGCGCTTTTTCTTCGCGGCTTCTTTGACCTCCGTCTTTTCGGCCTTGGGCTTTCTGCCGCGTTTCGGTTTCGGCTTAGCCTCGGTTTCGGTAACGGGATAGACTTCCTGAGCCGCAGGGGTAAGCGCGGCTTTTTCCGCTTTTTCGGCGTTCTTAATCCTCGTCACCGCTCCCGACTTCTTCACTGCCGGCGAAGCGGTCTTTTTTTCCGCAACCGCCGCGGTTTTCTTTACCGCCGGCTTTGCGCTCGTCTTGGGCTTGACCTCGCCCTTTGCCTTTACGGCAGCCGTCGACTCCGCCTTTACGGCAGGCACGGAAGCAACTTTTTTCTCGGCGGTCTTTACTCCTGCCGATTTTACTTTACTGTCAGCCATATTTTATAGCTCCTTTGAAAATGTATTTACTGTTTTTGACGGGGCGTATACCCTCTTTCTCTCAATCGCGAGGCAAGCGGCAAGGCGGCATAAAAAACAACGAAACGCGCCGCCGAAAAGTCATAAGTCCCCGGGGCGACGCGATTACGCGTTATTCGATTTTTATACGATGGTGTCCTTCGGCAGGAAGTAGGGACGGGTTTCGTGACCGCTGAGCGTTCTGTTCTCGAGAACGTGCGAGAACTTGTCGGCGATTACGCAGTTGACCGTACTGCCGGACGCCACGGTGACGTTGTTGAACAGTATCGAGCCCTTGACTTTCGCGCCCTTGGAAACGTGCACGCCGCGGAAGAGAATGGAGTTTTCCACTTCGCCCTCGATGACGCAACCGTCGGCGACAATCGAATTTTTGACCTTGCCGCTCTCCTCTATCCTGCACGGCGCGCTGTCGCGTACCTTGGTATAGATTGCGCCGCCGTCGCGGAAAATCTCGTCGCGGATATTCTTGTCGAGAAGCTCCATCGAGTGATTGTAGTAATTCGCCATGGTATCGATGCTGGCAAAATAGCCCTTGTACTCATAGCCGTAGATATTATATTCACTCACGCCCTTGATAAGAACGTCGCGCGAAAAGCTTTTGTACCCGAGCTCGTCGGCATTGTCTATTATCGACAGCAAAAACTTGCGGTTGATGATGAGCGCGTTGGTGAAGGCGTTTATCACGCCGCTCTGCTTGGGCTTGGTGATGACTTTTCTCACTCTGCCGCCGCTGTCGACCTCGACGGAAGTGCGCATTTTTTCGTCGCACAGCCCCAAATCCTTCTTGTGGTAAATGACGGTGATGTCGGCGTGCTTTTCGATGTGGTAGTTGATTGCCTCCGAAAAATCGATGTTGCACACGTTGTCGCAGTCGGACATGAGGACGTAGGTTTCGGTAGCCTCGCGGAGGTAATACGCGATATTGGAAATCGCCTCGAAGCGCGAGGAGTACACGGTGGAGCTTTCCCTGCCGTAGGGCGGCAGAATCACGAGACCGCCGTTCTTTCTCGATAAATCCCAGCTCTTGCCGCTGCCGACGTGCTCCATCAGCGACTGATAATTGTACTTGGTAATCACGCCCACGTTGTAAATTCCGCTGTTGACCATGTTGGACAGCACGAAATCGATGAGCCGATACCTGCCTGCATACGGCACGGACGCCAGCGTTCTCGACGCCGTGAGCTCGCTCACCTCTTTGTCGTGAATGTTGGAAAATATAATTCCCAAAGTTTTCATTTATTCTACCCCTCGTCTACTTGTTTTCGAGTATTTCGCCCGAAGCGACTTTCGTGCCGCGAGCGACGCGCGTGTTCCTGCCGATAAGCGCGATATGGTTCTTGTCGCTCTTTTCGTCGCCTATCTTCACGTCGTTCTCAATCGTGACCGACTCGTCAATCATGCCGTAATCGACAGTCACGTTTTCGCCGATTTTCGTGCCGCGCATAATCACGCTGTCGCGAATCACGCTGTCCTTTCCTATCGTCACGTTTTCGGAAATCACGCTGTTGATTATCGTGCCGTTTATCTCGCAGCCTGCGGTGAATATCGAGTTGACCACATTCCCGTCGGCGCCGATATAGGACGGCGGAAGCGGCTCGTTGCGCGAGTAAATCTTCATGTCGGGGTCGTTGAGGTCGATTGCCGGGCGGCTTCCGAGTAAGTCCATGTTCGCTTCCCACAGCGAAGTCACCGTGCCCACGTCCTTCCAATATCCCGAAAACTCGTAGGCGTACATCTTCCTGCCGTGGTTCAGCATGTACGGAATAATGTTTTTGCCGAAATCGTTTTGCGAGTTCTTGTCGGCTTCATCGCGTTTAAGCTCCTCTACCAGCACTTCCTTCCTGAATATGTACACGCCCATCGACGCGTGCAGGCTCTTGGGCTTTTTCGGTTTCTCCTCGAAGTCGATTATGCGCTTATTCTCGTCATAGCTCATTATGCCGAAGCGCGGAGCTTCCTCGGGGCTGACGTCGATGACCGCGATTGTGCAGTCCGCGCCGGAGAGGATATGCTCGGTCAGCATTTTCGAGTAGTCCATTTTATAGATATGATCGCCGCTGAGAATCAGCACGTTGTCGCTGTCGTACTTGTCGAGAAAGTGCAGGTTCTGGTAAATCGCGTTCGCCGTTCCCTTGTACCACTCGCCGCCGGCTTTTGCCTGATAGGGCGAAAGCGTGTGCACGCCGCCGTTCTTTCTGTCCAAGTCCCACGGCTCGCCGCTGCCGATGTACTCGTTGAGTATCAGCGGCTCGTACTGCGTGAGTACACCCACCGTGTCGATATTCGAGTTGGCGCAGTTAGATAGCGTAAAGTCGATGATGCGGTACTTCGAGCCGAACGAAACCGCCGGCTTGGCTATCCCTGACGTCAGCGCGTAAAGCCTTGTTCCCTGTCCGCCGGCGAGCAACATCGCAACGCATTTTTTCCTCTTCATTTTTTGTTCCCCCTGCCGTAATTCTTTTTAACCATATAAACGCCCGACATGGGCTTTATATCCATAACTATACTGTGGTCGAATCCGTGCGACGGCACCGCTTCCGCGCGGTACTTGACCGGCTCGCGGTTAAATCCGTCCGCGTCGGAAGCGAGCTTGACCGTGTATGTGCCCTTGTCCGCACCGAAGCGGTAGCCCTTGTATTCTACCGGCGAGAAGTTGATTACCGCCAGCACGATATTCCCCTTAAGGTCGCTCCGCTCATAGACAATCACGTTCTGATTGCGGTCGTCGACGACGTGCCAGCGGAAGCCGTCCATACTGTCGTCGCGCTGCCACAGCGGCGCGTTCAGCCGATAAAACGCGTTCAGCGCCTTGACGAACTCCTGCGTTTCGGCGTGGCGCGGATAGTCCAGAAGCAGCCAATCGAGCTGCTGCTCGTAATTCCACTCGATAAACTGCGCAAACTCGCAGCCCATAAACAGCAGTTTTTTGCCGGGGTGCGCGTACATGTTCATCAAAAAGTTTCTAAGCCCTGCGAACTTCATGTCGTAATCGCCCGGCATCTTGTTCACCAGCGAACGCTTGCCGTGCACCACCTCGTCGTGGGAAATCGGAAGTATGTAATTCTCGCTGAAAGCGTAGGTAATCGAGAAAGTGAGGTTGTTGTGCTTGCCGGCGCGGAACAACGGGTCGGTGGCGGCGTAATCCAGCGTGTCGTTCATCCAGCCCATGTTCCACTTGAAGTTGAAGCCTAAGCCCCCGTCCGAAACGGGCTTGGTAACCAGCGGCCACGCGGTGGATTCCTCGGCTATCATCAGCGCCTGAGGGTGGCGCGCGAACACCGCGGTGTTCAGTTTTTTAAGGAACGCGACGGCTTCCTCGTTCTCCCTGCCGCCGAAGCGGTTGGGCGACCATTCGCCGTCCTTTCTGCCGTAGTCGAGATACAGCATGCTCGCCACCGCGTCCACTCGCAGTCCGTCCACTTTATAGACGTCCAGCCACATCAGCGCGTTGCTGCAAAGAAAGGTCTGCACCTCGCCCCTGCCGTAGTCGAAGCAGCACGTCCCCCACTCCTTGTGCTCGCGGCGCAGGGGGTCTTTGGGCTCGTACAGCGGCTGCCCGTCGAACTCGGACAAACCGTTTTCGTTCTTGGGGAAATGCCCCGGCACCCAATCGATTATTATTCCGATATTATTCTTATGCAGCTTCTCGACGAGATAGGCAAAGTCATCGGGCGTTCCGTAGCGCGAAGTGGGCGCGAAGTAACCCGTGACCTGATAGCCCCAGGAGCCGTCGAACGGATATTCCGCCGCTCCCATGAGCTCAAGGTGAGTGTAGCGCATCTTTTTGAGATACGGCACAATCTCGTCGGCAAACTTGCGGTAGGAATATGGGTTGCCGTCGGGGTATCTTCTCCACGAACCTATGTGCGCCTCGTAAATGTTCATCGGCGAAGCGTAGATATTCTTTTTCTTCAGCTTTTCGCGGTAAGCCTCGTCGTTTACTTTTATCGCCGACAACGGGAAAACCTTGCTGTTCGTTCCCTCGTGAGTTTCCGAGTGCAGCGCGTAGGGGTCGGACTTGTAAAGCACGCGCCCGTCCGCCGTCGTTATTCTGAATTTATAGCCGTCAAAACGCCTGACTCCCTTAAGCAACGCTTCCCACACTCCGCCTCGGGTGCGCTTCATCGCCGTGCCGCTCCAATCGTTGAAGTCACCCACGACCTCGACGTCGGCCGCGGAGGGTGCGAAAACCCTTGCTACCGCCGTTTTTGAATCCTCATCGAAAACGCAACCGAAATATTTATACGCGTCGTACAGTTCGCCCTCGTGAAATCTCTTCTCTAATTGCTCGTTCATCGGGATAATACACCTCTTTTTGCTTCGGGTAGTCACAATGCGGCTCTATCGAACATATTATACTATATTTACGCGAATAAATCAATACTATTTGCTAAATTTTGCTAAAATTGCGTTTGGACGCCGCAAATACCGCGCGAAAAAACGCGAATTTATAGAAATTCGGAAAATCACCGCCGGGAAACAGTTTTTTCGGCGTTTTATCTCGGCATTTTCGGAAATTCGCCGCCTTAAATCCGCATTTTGGGCAACTCTTAGCTTGTTTTTCGGAAAATCGCCAAAGAAAATTTTAAAAATCGCGGAAAAATCGTTGACAACGCAGCAAAATTATAATATAATGCAGTCAATATTTCGGCAAAGACGCCGTAGGAAGTCAAAAACCTACGGCGTTTTATCTTTAATCCGATTAAATTTTTCAAGGAGATACACTTTTATGACTAACGTTCCGGAAATCTTCGGTAGCCTTGTGTTCGGCGATTCGGTGATGAAACGCTCGCTCCCCAAGGAAACCTACCGCGCGTTCCGCTCGCTCGTGGACGCAGGCAAGCCGCTCACGCTCGAGGTTGCAAACGTCGTGGCGCACGAAATGAAGGAGTGGGCGATAAGCAAGGGAGCTACCCACTACACTCACTGGTTCCAGCCGATGACCGGCATCACCGCCGAGAAGCACGACAGCTTCATTAACCCCATCGGCGACGGCACCGTCATCATGAGTTTCTCGGGAAAAGAACTCATAAAGGGCGAGCCCGACGCGTCCAGCTTCCCCAACGGCGGCTTGCGCTCGACGTTCGAGGCGCGCGGCTACACCGCGTGGGACCCCACCTGCGACGCGTTCATTAAGGACGGCACGCTGTGCATTCCCACCGCGTTCTGCTCCTACTCGGGACAGGTGCTCGACAAGAAAACGCCGCTCCTGCGCTCGACGAAAGCGCTGTCCGACCAGGCGGTAAGGCTTCTTAAGGTTTTCGGCAAGACCACCGATAAAGTAGTCACCACCGTGGGCCCCGAGCAGGAGTACTTTCTCATCGACAAGGCGCTGTACCTTAAACGCAAGGATTTGATTTTCTCGGGGCGCACGCTGTTCGGCGCAAAGCCGCCCAAGGGTCAGGAACTCGAGGACCACTACTTCGGCAGCATTCGTCCGCGCGTGCTCGCGTTCATGGCTGACCTCGACGAACAGCTGTGGAAAATGGGAATACTCGCCAAGACCCGTCACAACGAAGTCGCGCCGGCTCAGCACGAGCTCGCGCCCATTTACACCCTCGTCAACGTCGCCGCCGACCACAATCAGCTGACGATGGAGTTCATGCGCAAAATCGCCGACAAGCACGGTCTGATGTGCCTGCTGCACGAAAAGCCGTTCGCCGGCGTAAACGGCTCGGGCAAGCATAACAACTGGTCGATTTCCACCGCCGAGGGCGAAAACCTGCTTGAGCCCGGCAAGAATCCGCAGGAAAACCTGCTGTTCCTTACCATTCTCTCCGCCGTCATCGCCGCCGTCGACGACCATCAGGATTTGCTGCGTCTGTCGGTTGCGAGCGCGGGCAACGACCACCGTCTCGGCGCGAACGAAGCTCCGCCGGCAATCATTTCGATGTACCTCGGCGACGAGCTGACCGCAATCCTCGAATCTATCGAAACGGGCAAGCATTACGAGCACATCAAGGCTACCGCAATGAAGCTGGGCGTGGACGTAATCCCCGAGTTCATGCGCGACACCACCGACAGAAACCGCACTTCGCCGTTCGCTTTCACGGGCAACAAGTTCGAGTTCCGCATGCTGGGCTCGACGAGCAACATTTCCTGCCCGAATACCATGATCAATGCCGCAGTTGCCGAAAAGTTCGACGAGTTCGCAACTCGACTTGAAAAGTCCGCCGACCTTAACGCGGACGTTTACGCGCTCATCAAAGAAAGCTACGCAAAGCACAAACGCATAGTCTTTAACGGCAACGGCTACTCCGAAGAGTGGACGGCAGAAGCCGAAAGACGCGGACTTCTCAACCTCAAAAACACGCCCGACGCGCTGGTGCGCTACACCGACGAGAAGAACCTGAAGCTTCTCGCAAAATACGGCATCTACACCCCCGTCGAGGTTGCCGCCCGTCAGGAAATCCTGCTCGACAACTACTCTAAGATAATCAATATCGAAGCTCAGACGATGATTGAAATGGCAAACAAGGAGATTATCCCTGCCTGCGCGAAGTTCACCGCGGACTTGGCGGACGGTATCGCGAAAAAAGCCGCGCTGGGTATTTCCGCGCTCGCCGAAACCGACGTCGCCAAAAAAGTCAGCGAGCTCACCGACCGCGCCTACGCCGCGACAAAAGTGCTCGAGGACGTGGTTGTCGAGGCTAAACTCATCGAGAACGTTGCCGAAGCCGCGCACAACTATCACGACAAAGTGGTAGTCGCGATGCAGGAGCTCCGCGCCGCCTGCGACGCCGCCGAAACAATCGTGTCCAAGGAATATTGGCCGTTCCCGACCTACTCCGACCTCCTCTTCTCGGTGTAACGCCGCAATTTCCGCAAAACAAATTCTATCCACGGGTTGACTCACAAGGACGTGAAAGCAAACGCTTTCGCGTCCTTTCTTTTTTTCGTTTCAACCGACTTTCAACCGAAAAAATTTTTATAAAAGGAGAATAAGAATAATGTCAAACGCAATCGCACTGTTATCCGCGACGGTAGACGAGCTCGCCTCGTCGATCGACGCGGTATGGATTCTCGTCGGCGCCGCACTCGTGTTCTTTATGCAGGCAGGCTTCGCAATTGTCGAGGCAGGACTTACGCGCGCCAAAAACACGGGCAATATCCTGATGAAAAACCTAATGGACTTTTGCCTCGGCACAATCGTGTTCTGGATTCTCGGCTACGGGCTGATGCACGGGCGCGACGTCGGCGGCGTAATCGGCACGCCCACGGCGGGCTTTATCACCGGCGACAACGACATGCTTCACCTGATATTCCAGACGGTGTTCTGCGCTACCGCCGCTACTATCGTTTCGGGCGCAATGGCAGAGCGCACTAAGTTTTCGTGCTACTGCATTTACTCCGTCGTCATCAGCCTCGTAATCTACCCCGTGTCCGGGCATTGGATTTGGGGCGGCGGCTGGCTGGCGCAAATGGGCTTTCACGATTTCGCCGGTTCGACCGCAGTACACATGGTAGGCGGCATCTGCGCGCTCGTCGGCGCGGCGTTCTTAGGACCCCGAATCGGCAAGTACGGCAAGGACGGTAAGCCTCGCGCAATTCCCGGTCACAACCTCACGTTCGCCGCTCTCGGCGTGTTCATTCTGTGGTTCTGCTGGTTCGGCTTCAACGGCGCTTCCACCTACGGCGCGGTGGGACAGGAAGGCACTATGGCGCTGGTGTTCGTGACCACAAACATGGCTCCGGCAGTCGCCGCTACGACCTGTATGATAATAACCTGGATTCGTTATAAAAAGCCCGACGTTTCGATGTGTCTTAACGGCGCGCTCGCAGGGCTAGTAGCAATTACCGCAAGCTGCGATATGGTTACGCCTCTCGGCGCGGCGATAATCGGCATTTTCGCAGGCTTTATAGTGGTATTCGGAGTGGAACTTCTCGACAAGAAGCTGAAAATCGACGACCCCGTAGGCGCAATAGCCGTTCACTGCTTCTGCGGCGCGGCAGGCACGATTTTCACGGGAATCTTCTCCGCAACCGACGGACTGTGGGCGGCTGCCGCCGGTACCGTCACTTGGGGACAAGGCTTCTATTTCTTCGGCGTGCAGCTCTTAGGGTTCGTGGCCGTCGCCGCATGGGTCACCGCAACAATCACGCTGACGTTCTGTCTTCTCAAAAAGTTTATGGGACTCAGGGTTTCCGCAAAAGAGGAAATCGCCGGGCTCGACTCCTGCGAGCATAACCTCGCTTCCGCCTACGCCGGCTTCGACTTTACCGACAACACTTCGGACGAGTACCTTGCCGACCACCCCGAACTCATGCATGAAGCGAGCGCTCCCTCTGTCGCCAAAGTTACCGCGCCTGCCGCTCCCTCAACACCTGCCGCTTACGTTTCCGCACGGACGAGCAACGAGAAAACGCCTAAACTCACAAAAGTCGCCATGGTGATAAGCCGCGACCGCTTCGAGCCGCTGAAAACCGCGCTCAACGCGATAGGCGTGACGGGCATCACCGTGACCGACGTCATGGGCTGCGGCACTCAAAAAGGCAGAACGGCTATGTACCGCGGTACGGAATATGAAATCACTCTGCTCCCAAAGTGCAAAGTCGAAGTCGTCGTGAGCGCGGTTCCCGTACAAACCGTAGTCGAAACCGCCGAAAAAGTACTGCGAACCGGTAACTTCGGCGACGGTAAAATCTTCGTCTACGACGTGGAAAACGTTATCCGCGTCCGCACCGGAGAAGAAGGATTCGACGCGCTTCAGGACGCAAACGACTAATCGCGCCGAACGCAAACGACTGTCGGGAGCTATCGACTTTTGTCGGTAGCTCCTTTCTTATCTGTCGCTTTTTCTCCGCCACGTTTTCTATTTTGCCTGTCGTTTCGCTCCCTCGCGGCGAGCCGAAGCCATCGCGCGCCGCACCGCCGCCAATCGGCTTTCGTCCTCGGTTTCGTCTATAAGCGCGATTGCATTTCGCAAAACCGCCCTCGCGCGGCTGCACTTTTGCCCCTCGTCCTCGTAAAGCGGCGGTACTTCGCGCCCCGTGTTACGGCGCGGCAAGACCTCTTCGGACTCGAGAAATCCGACGGGCAATAAAGTATCGGGTTTGAGAAAATTGCTCGGCTCATCGTCCTCGCCCTCTTCGGGTTTATCAAAATCGAACCCGGCAAACGCCACCTTATCGTCGGGCTCGCCCGTTAAACCCGAGCACGGCAACGATTTCTTTTCTTTCGGCTTATTCCGCTTATTCGCCGCCGCTGCGGAAAGAAAAAGACACGCCGCTGCAAGCAAAGTAAGGCTCGCGGTGGCGTGCAGCGCGAGCGCGAGAACGAATAAAAACAGCGCGTAAACAATCGCTTCGACCATAGCAAAACACCGTCCTTCCGTGTTTTTAAGGGAGAACGGCGTTTTTGTTTTACATAAGCTTCCGTCATATCAAAGTTCGCCCGATTTCAGCCGCGCTTTGATTTTTTCCAGCTTGTCCTGTTCGGCGTCGAAAAACCGCCTCTCGCGGAACGAGTATATGCTCGCTTTTGTCACGCGCATGCCGGTGATTTCCTCGGCTGCGAGCGAATACGCCGCGAGCTGAACGTCGTAGGCTCCCGACAGAATTGTTGACGTTTTCGACGTTTTATAATCGATAATTTCGCAGGTATTTCCGTCGGTTACGAGAAGGTCGATTACGCCCTGCACCAGCGTGCCGCCGGGATTGTAGACGAACTGCTTTTCGCGGTAGATTTTCCTCTCGCCCACGCGCTCGCGGATTGCCTCGAACGCCGCCGTAAACTCGCCTTCGTCGACGAGCGAAAACGACGGTTCGGTTTCGCGGAGCTTATTCGCCGCCGCCGAAGCGCAAAGCGAATAGTCGGCTTTTTCCATAGCCCTGTGGTAGGCGTTGCCCTTTATCACCGCGCGGTCGTCGTCCGCTCCCGTCAGGTACTCGGGCTGCTGTTCCTCCTCGTCCCTGCCGATTGCCGTCACGCTCTTTTTCACGCTGCGGTGAGGCACGGCGTTTTTCTTCGGCGCGTCGTAGTACTCGCACAGTGCAGCCGTAAACTCTGGGTCGGGCGCCGTGAGCACGGGTGGCTCCTTTGCCTCGAAGCTCGCCACGCAGTCCTCCGCTCGGTACGTCTTGTGTCCGTAAACGACGTAGACGGGCGCGAGCCAATCGAAAAAGCAGTCGGCGGACTCGGGGTCGAAGCCGAGCGTGCCCTCGGACAGCTCCTTGACCGTCTTTTCGTCCGCGCTCGCGTAAACGTAAAGCCCCTGCTTTGCGCGAGTCAGCGCGACGTAAAGAAGCCGCATCGACTCTTCCATAATCCCGCGCCGCTTCCTTAGCCCTGCCGCGAACGTCAGCCTGTTAGTCTTGACGGCGCGCTCGAGCTCGTCGAAATTCTTCATGCACACGCCGAGTTCGGAATCGCAAAGCACCTTGCCGTAGGTTTCGCGGACGTTGAATTTATGGTCGGTATCGATTAAAAACACGAACGGGAATTCCAGCCCCTTGGAGGCGTGAATGGTCATTATCGACACGGCGTCGGTGGCGGCGGACCTGTCGGCTACCGCTTCGGAAGAGCCGAGATAGGCGACGTACTCGCTCACGCTCGAGCCGTACTTTGACGACGCAAGGTGATTGAGGTACGACGTGAGCGCGTCGGTTTTAAGCTCGGGCTCGTCGCCTGCCGCAACGCGCGGAAACAGTTTTTTTTCGGCGATAAGTCTGCCTATCACCTCGCACGCGGCGTGAGTTCTCGCGTACTCGCGATAGCGCGCGGCGAGCGCGAAGAACGCGGCGAGCTTTTTCGCCGTTTCGTCCGTTTTCTTTGCGGCGTAATCCTCGCAAAGGACGTAAAACCGCTTTTCGGCAGGGTCGCCGCTCATTCTCACCAGCGCGAGCTCGTCTTCCGTCAGCTCCGCAATCGGCGAGAGCAATACCGCCGCGAGCGCCACGTCGTCCGCGCCGAACACGAGATACTTCATAAACTCGTTGAGCCGCGCGATTTCGGGCACGGAATCGAAGCGCAAGGGGTCGGACAGCGAAACGTTTACCCCTGCTTTTTTGAGCTTTGTATAGACGAGCGCGGTTTTCGCGCTGCGCGTCGCTGCCAGCACGGCTATATCCCCGTAAAAAACGGGGCGCGTCGTGCCGTCAGGCTGTCTTACGCTTCCGTGTTCCAGAAGCTCCGCGATGTCGGCAACCACGCGGTTAGCCTCCGCCTCGTCGACGCAATAGGTTTCGTTTTGGGCGGCGAGAACGCTGTACACGCCCGTTCTCCCCTCGGATTTCGCGCCGAGTTCTATGAGATTGAGCCGTATTTCGCCGCCGCCGAAGCCTGCTCCCGACGTGAGAGCAGCGGTATTGCGGTAGTCGATTTTTCCGAAGTCCTCCGTCATGAGCGGCGAGAAAACGCGGTTTACGAAGTCCAGAATCTCGCTTGCGCTGCGGAAATTCGCATTGAGCTCGACGGGCTTTGAAAAGCCGTAGTCCTCATATCGGGCGTACTTGCCCAAAAATATGTTCGGGTCGCACATTCTGAACGCGTAGATACTCTGCTTGACGTCGCCCACGAGGAACAGCGACGCGCCGCGCATCGCGGAAATTATGCGCTCTTGGAGCGGATTGACGTCCTGATACTCGTCGACGAATATGTAGCGGTAACGCGCCCTTATCTCGTCCGCGCACACGGGGTTTTCCACCAGCCTTACGGTAAGGTGCTCGAGGTCGGCGTAGTCCAGCCGCGCCCTGCGCCGCTTTTCCTCGGCGTACTTCTCTTTCGCGCTCGCCGTCAGCTCCAAAAGCACGCGCGTAAACGCCTTCGTCCGCGCGTCGGGAAGCGGCATTTCGTCGAACCCGACAAGCCCTTTTTCGGCTTTGAGGTAATCTTTTTTCAGTCGATTGTACTCGTCTGCGAGTCCCTTGAACCCGTCGGGAATCCTGCCAGAAGACGTGGGCAAGTTTCCCGGATACTTACCTGAAATTTTTGCGACAAGCGCCTCGGCGGCTTCGTAGTTGCGCTTAAACCCCGACTGCGAAATGCGCTCCAAAAGCTCCTTGGCACGAGGTAAAAACCTTGCGCTAAGGCGTTTTCTCGCCTGCTCTGCGATTTCCTCTCCGAGCCCCGGGTTGCGAAGCCCCTCCGTCGCGCCGCCGCTCAGCCACGCCTCGGGGTCGGACTGCGCCTCCGAGTAGTAGTACAAGTCGCGCACAAGTTTTTTCAGCGCGGTATCCTTTCGCCCCGACAGCATGACGTCGTACAACTCCGAAAAGTCGTCGGCGGCACTCGTTATTCGCTGCTCGACAACTTCGTCAATCGCTTCCGCGAGCATTGCGCTCGCCTCCTCTTCGTCCGCGATTTCAAACGCCGGGTCGGCGCCCACGACGTAAAAATAATTGCGGATAAGCCGCTGGCACCAGCTGTGCAGCGTGCTTATTTCGGCGGTGGGCAGCAGCGTGAGTTCGCGCTCGGCAACCGCCGAAAACTCGGTACCGTCGCCCACGCGCCGCAGCAGCGCGTTTTGCAGTTTGTCGCGCATGTCTGCCGCCGCCGAACGCGTAAACGTGCACACGACCATGTTTTCGAGCGACGCGCCCTCTTCTATCAGTGACAGGATTCGCTCAATCATAACCGTGGTTTTGCCGCTGCCTGCCGAAGCCGACACCAGCAAATTACGCTCGCGCGAGGTTATCGCCTGATTTTGTTCCTTTGTAAAACTCATTTCGTCACCGCCGCGATAATATCTTCTTTCTTGGCTCCGCTCGCACTTCTGCCCGTAACCTCCGCGCCGCAAGCCGCCGCGTAGTCGCAATAGTCGCACGCGCGCGTTCTCCCCGACGACACGGGCGAAGCAGCTATGCTGCCGCCCAGAATTTCCGTCGCGGCTTCGTCCGCAACCGCCACCGCATAATCGGCAGCCGCGATAAGCTCGTCTTCGGTGCAGGCATGCGTGTTTCTGCCGCTCACCGTCGCCTCGCCGTTCTTGTCCGTCTTGACTATCGCTTCGATAACCTTACTCTTCTCCTCGTCCGCGATATTTCCGTCCATGGCTTTCAGCATTTCGGGCGAGCAATCGAACGCGCCTTTCAGCCGATGGTCGTAATCGTCGTCGCTCCACCTGACCGAGAACGGGAAGTAGAAAAAGCCCGCCGGGCGAAGTCCGTTTTCCTTCATCACGCGCGCGTAAATCATGAGCTGTATTTTCTTTCCGAAGTACAGCTCGCTCCAGGAAAATTCTATCGCGCCCGTCTTGTAATCGATAACCCTCGCCCTGTCGCCGGACACGTCGATTCTGTCGATGTCACCGACAAGCCTTACGCCCGAGCGCGGCAGCGTGACGCCTTTGAGCGCGGAGTCCTCGCGCCCGAACGAAGCCTCGGTGGCGTAGGGGCGGAACGCGCCTGCCGACACCTGCCCGGCGGCTATCCGGCACAGCAGGACAGCTTCGGTCTTTAGCCTGAGAAACATGCGCTCGTTCTCTTTCAGCCTGTACTTTATAAACGTTTCTTTCTCTTTTTCGGCGGTTCTTTCGACAAAGCTCTCCACGTCGTCGGGCATACCCTCGTTCACGAAAAGCTCAACCGTCTTGTGCAAAAAAGTCCCTACGTCCAGCGGCGTGACCACGCCGTCGTCGGCTTTCTTTATTTTCAGTCCGTACTTAAAAAAGTACTTGTACGGGCACTCGAAATAGGTCTGAAGCGCGCTGACCGACGTCACCCTGCCTCTTAAAAACGGTATGCGGTCGGGGCTGAGCCGCGTCGGGCGCGTTTGCCG
>ERZ779876.827-NODE-827-length-30494-cov-7.125760_pt1 | contig 30494 bp, 51 predicted proteins | sample MGYA00511068_ERZ779876 | MGnify/ENA primary metagenome ERZ779876 (study PRJEB29588, sample SAMEA1970858) | human gut metagenome | biome: human gut; feature: human-associated habitat; material: faeces | place: Denmark | collected 2008/2010 ...
TGAGAACAGAGTCACCCGAGCGGGTAAACTTATAAGCAAAGGTTATTGCTGCTCTTAGAAACGAAAATATAGGCTTTAGACGATATAACCACATTTAAAAGAAAGGACAATATGCAAACACAAAACGGTGGCAGACCCACAATTTTACCTAAGATGTATGAAGAACCGCTATTTAGTCAAATCATTGATAAAATTGAATCAGGCTGTAATGACAGAGAAATCTACACCAGTTTGCATTGTTCGGCTAAAACTTTTAGAAAGTGGCGAGATGACAATATAAAGGCGTATGACGAAGCTAAAGGTATTGCTAGGGGAAATCTATTAGAACTAGCTGAGAGTGCCTTAGCAAGCAAACTAACAGTCAGAACGCTAAAAGAAACAGAGACAATCTATGACGCTGACGGAAACGTTGAAAAAGTAAAGGTTAAAGAAAAAGAGCTGGATAAAGATAGCTTGGTAGCAATGATGGTTGCTAAGGCTGGTAACCCTGAACTTTATAACCCTACTGAATGGCGGAGATTGCAACAGGAAGAATCAAGCTCTAATGACCTTAAAGCTAAGATTGAAGAACTTGATGACTATAAGCTAAGTAAGTACGAAACGCCAAAAATTGAAGTGCCGAAAGGGTTTGAATAAATGTATTATTTAAATAAAATGTTGGAATACAACAAAGAAAACGGCATTATTATTAATAAATACATTCGTAAGACTATTCAGAAGCAAATCAGAATTCATAATAAGTATATTTATCGCTATGACCGTGTTACGCAAGCTATTGAATGGATACAAGACAACTTCTATTTGACTACTGGTAACCTTATGAAAATCAAGCTACTACCTCCACAGCTTTGGTGGTATGAGTTAATGCTTGGCTATGATATGGTTGATGAAAAAGGCGTTCAAGTTAATTTAATCAATGAAATTTTCCTTAATTTGGGACGTGGTTCTGGTAAGTCAAGTTTAATGGCAACGCGCGTGCTTAACTGGATGATTTTAGGCGGACAATATGGTGGAGAAAGTCTGGTTATTGCATATGATAATACACAGGCTAGACACGTATTTGACCAAGTTCGGAATCAAACGGAAGCAAGTGATACTTTAAGAGTGTATAACGAAAACAAGATTTTTAAGAGCACGAAACAAGGGCTAGAGTTTACTTCTTTTAAAACCACTTTCAAAAAGCAAACAAATGATACTTTGAGGGCGCAAGGTGGTAATAGTTCTCTTAATATATTTGATGAAGTCCATACCTATGGCGAAGATATAACAGAATCAGTCAATAAAGGTTCACGTCAAAAACAAGACAACTGGCAAAGTATTTACATCACTTCAGGAGGACTTAAACGTGACGGACTTTATGATAAACTTGTTGAACGCTTCAAATCAGAAGAAGAATTTTACAATGATAGGTCGTTCGGCTTGCTTTATATGCTAGAAAATCATGAGCAGGTCAAAGATAAGAAGAATTGGACTATGGCACTGCCTCTTATCGGTCATGTTCCTAAGTGGTCAGGAGTTATTGAGGAGTACGAACTTGCGCAAGGAGATCCAGCGTTACAGAATAAGTTCTTAGCGTTTAATATGGGCTTGCCTATGCAGGATACAGCTTACTACTTCACTCCGCAAGATACTAAACTAACAGACTTCAACTTATCTGTATTTAATAAAAATAGAACTTATGTCGGAATTGACCTATCCTTGATTGGCGATTTAACCGCTGTGTCGTTCGTTTGTGAGTTAGAGGGTAAAACTTACAGTCATACACTTACTTTCTCTGTACGGTCGCAATATGAGCAACTGGACACAGAACAGCAAGAACTATGGACTGAATTCGTTGACAGAGGAGAACTAATCTTACTTGATACGGAATATATCAATGTCAATGACTTAATACCATATATTAATGACTTTAGAACCAAAACAGGGTGCAGACTTAGAAAAATCGGATATGACCCAGCACGCTACGAAATTTTAAAAGGGCTGATTGAACGTTATTTCTTTGACAAAGACGGAGATAACCAAAGAGCGATTCGACAAGGTTTCTCAATGAATGACTATATTAAGCTATTAAAATCTAAATTAGTTGAAAATAAACTTATCCATAATCAAAAAGTCATGCAGTGGGCTTTAAATAATACTGCTGTTAAAATCGGACAAAGTGGGGACTATATGTATACCAAAAAACTTGAAAAAGATAAAATTGACCCTACTGTGGCCTTGACAATGGCTTTAGAAATGGCGGTGTCAGATGAAGTATAACGTTGACACAGTCCGAGAGAGTGGCTGGTACAATAAAAAAGAATGGTTGGCAGTCCGTGATTATGTAAGACAACGTGACAAAATGACTTGCGTAAGATGTGGTGTATTCGGTGCTAAAAAATACGAAGTAGACCATATTATAGAACTAACTTGGGAAAATCTTGATGATTGGAAAATAGCGCTGAACCCTGATAACCTACAACTCCTTTGTAAGTCTTGCCATAACAAGAAAACAGGAGAGCATAAACGAGGGAAAGGCGTAAGTTTATGGTAGAAAGGGGGAAAATTGAACTTATTCGGAAAAGTAGTATCATTTTCACGTGGAAAACTAAACAATGAAACACAAAGAGTTACAGCGTGGCAAAATGAAGCGGTAGAATATACAAGTGCCTTTGTGACTAATATTCACAATAAAATTGCTAATGAAATAACAAAAGTAGAATTTAATCATGTAAAATATAAAAAATCTGATGTTGGCTCTGATACTTTGATTAGTATGGCTGGTTCTGACTTAGATGAAGTTCTAAACTGGAGTTCTAAGGGCGAACACAATAGCATGGAGTTTTGGCAAAAGGTAATTAAAAAGTTACTTACAACTCGATATATTGACTTGTACCCTATATTTGACAGTGAAACGGGCGATCTATTAGACTTACTGTTTGCTAACGATAAAAAAGAATATAAACCTGAAGAATTAGTAAGGCTTATCAGTCCTTTTTATATCAATGAAGACACAAGTATTTTAGATAATGCTCTAGCTAGTATTCAAACTAAGCTGGAACAAGGTAAATTGCGTGGTTTATTGAAAATTAATGCCTTTCTTGATATTGATAATACACAGGAGTATCGAGAAAAAGCACTAGCAACAATAAAGAACATGCAAGAGGGTTCGAGTTACAACGGTTTGACGCCAGTTGATAACAAGACGGAAATTGTAGAACTTAAAAAAGATTATTCTGTTTTAAACAAAGATGAAATTGACCTTATTAAATCGGAACTTTTGACAGGTTACTTTATGAATGAAAATATTTTGCTTGGTACTGCTACGCAAGAACAACAAATTTATTTTTATAACTCTACTATCATTCCTTTACTGATTCAACTTGAAAAGGAACTGACTTATAAACTGATTTCAACAAACCGCAGACGAGTGATTAAGGATAATTTATATTATGAACGCATAATTGTAGATAATCAGCTATTCAAGTTTGCAACTTTGAAAGAATTAATTGACTTGTACCATGAAAATATTAATGGTCCTATTTTTACACAGAATCAACTTCTTGTTAAAATGGGCGAGCAACCAATCGAGGGTGGAGATATTTACATAGCTAACCTTAACGCAGTTGCTGTTAAAAACCTAAGTGACCTACAAGGCAGTAGAAAGGACGTAACAAGCACAGATGAAACTAATAACCAATAGTGCTGAAATTAAAGTGACTGAAAACGAGGACGGTTCTAAGTCGTTCCAAGGTATTGGGTCAGAAGTTGGTGTAGAGAACCTTAATGGTATTATCTTGACTCCTAACTGTATTGAGTTTGCTAGAGAACGATATCCATTGCTATATGAACATGGTGCTGGATCTAGCGAAGTCATCGGGGACGCAAAAGTTTACTATGATTTGGCTTCTAATAAATACCTGACTGACTTTACGCTTTATGACAATGCACCAAACATTAACAAGGCTGTTGAAAATGGAGCGTTTGATTCACTATCAATTGCCTATTACATCACAGATTATGAGTTCAATGATAATGACGCTCTAGTTGTAAATAAAGCACAGTTTAAAGAAATTTCTCTTGTTTCAGTACCAGCAGACCCTAACGCAAAATTTATCCAAAATGCCTTAGGCGAAGAACTTACAGAAGAACGCAACAAAATTATTGAAAGCCGTAACGCTTTGAAAGAAATTGAGGATATTAAAAAGAAATATGAATAAACCTGATTTAATCGAAAAACAAAATCGCTTGGCAGAACTTAAAGAAAATAACGTATCTTTAAAATCTCAAATTAGTGGCTTTGAAGTAAAAAACGCAATTGAAGACTTGCCAAAAGTACAAGAATTAGAAAAAACACTTTCAGAAAATTCAATTGAAATTATCAAAATTGAGAATGAACTTAACGCACAGGAAGAAAAACCAAAAGGAAAAGATAAAATGACAAACTTTATTGAATCACAAAACGCTGTAACAGAATTTTTTGATGTATTGAAAAAGAACTCTGGAAAATCAGAAATTAAAAACGCTTGGAGCGCAAAACTTGCTGAAAATGGTGTAACTATCACAGACACAACTTTCCAACTTCCACGCAAATTAGTTGAATCAATTAACACAGCTTTGCTAAATACTAACCCAGTATTCAAAGTATTCCACGTTACAAATGTTGGTGCTTTGCTTGTATCACGCTCATTTGATTCAGCTAATGAAGCCCAAGTCCACAAAGACGGACAAACAAAAACAGAGCAGGCAGCCACACTCACTATTGATACTCTTGAACCTGTAATGGTTTATAAATTGCAATCACTTGCTGAACGTGTTAAACGACTTCAAATGTCATATTCTGAACTTTACAACTTGATTGTAGCGGAACTTACACAAGCTATTGTTAATAAAATTGTTGACCTTGCGCTTGTTGAGGGTGACGGAACAAACGGTTTTAAATCAATTGAAAAAGAAGCAGACGTCAAAAAAATCAAAAAAATTACTACAAAAGCCAAATCAGCTGGCAAAACTCCATTTGCTGACGCTATTGAAGAAGCGGTTGACTTTGTTCGCCCTACTGCTGGACGTCGTTATTTGATTGTTAAAACAGAAGACCGTAAAGCCTTGTTAGATGAGTTACGTCAAGCAACTGCAAATGCTAACGTTCGCATTAAAAATGATGATACTGAAATTGCTTCTGAAGTTGGAGTTGATGAAATCATTGTCTATACAGGTTCAAAAGCACTCAAACCTACTGTATTGGTAGACCAAAAATATCACATTGACATGCAAGACCTTACAAAAGTTGATGCCTTTGAATGGAAAACTAACAGCAACATGATTTTGGTAGAAACACTAACAAGCGGTCATGTTGAAACTTATAACGCTGGTGCAGTAATTACAGTCTCATAAGAATAAAATGGAGGAAGTAAATGATAGATTATATTAAAGTCTATTGTGGTATTCCGATTTTAGTAACAGCTTATGATAGTAAGCTCATCTTATTCCGTTCAATAGCTATTAAGTTGCTAGAAAAAAATGGTATTAAAGCTGACGAAACAAGCGTATTAGTTAAAGACTTTATTGCTTCTTATTGTCGGCTTAATATTGTTGATGAACCGGCTGAACAATGGCGAAATGCTGAAATGAAACGTCTGGCTTCTTTGCAAGAGTTAATGTATTATGGAGGTATTTAATGATATTCTCACAAGTTACATTACAGGTAGAAACGACTGTTAAGAAGAAGAACGGTGCAGAAGCTAATGTTATAAAGCCTATCGTTTTACCAGCAGTTAAACAGAGAATTAGTCAGACAAGGCTTGATGAGTTTTCTATGATTGGGCTAGGTAAAAACGTAAGATACGAGCTTAACGGAATCGGAGAAATGGAAGACTTGATTTTCAACTATTTCTTAGACGAAAAAGGCGAAACTTTCAAGCGTACAACATGGGAAAGAAACCCTAAGAATAACAAGATGATTTTAGAGGGGGTCGTAAGTAATGGAATTTGATTCTTATATAGATTGGTACAACAATTTACTTACAATGCCTCTAAATGACGTTATTTTAGGCGTTAAGGACACGATAGAAGACAAGACGGTATATTTGTCACTTAGTGACTCAAAGGTGCTTAAAATGGATAATACGAGCTTTGTCATGGGTTACTATTATCAAGTTGTTTTATCTGTTAAAGATGTTGACGATGAACTTGTCGGACTTGTCGGAAATGTTTTACAAAACGGTTGGAATATGACGAACTGGTCAGAGAATAGCCATTTGTACAATTATACTGGTACTGTTTATTTGCCTTGTGGTGCAGGTGGTCAAGCATGGTAATGAATTTACTTAATACATCAAGCATAGCTAAAGAAATGCAAACTAAAGTAACAGAACGCATGGGCGATTGGTTTGAAGCAGAGTTTAAAGCGAAGGCTAATAACGCAAGCCGAAGAACTAGATTAATCAGAAGCCATGGTCATACCTATACTTATGCAAGATATCAAAATACTGGGCAATTGTCAGGAAACTTAAAGCAAGTTAAAAAAGGCGATAAAGTAGTAGTTAATGCAGGTACTAGGGCTAGTTACACCAGCGGTTATCATGGCATGTATTTCTTAGTTGAAAAAAAAGGTATGCAAGACGTCAAAACAACATTGAAAAAAGGCGCTAATTATGCTAATTCAATGAAATTATAAAAGTAGAAAGTGGTTTAATTACATTTGATTGAAATTAACAATAATGGTATTTTTTAATGAGTTTAGATAATTTTAGAAATAGAGCGATTGTATGGGATACGGTCAATAAAGACTTCCCACAACCAATTCAAATAATGCAAGGCGACGTCAACGCTAGAACATTGTCAGTTAAAATAATTGATAATGGAGGCGAAATTGATTTGACTGGTCATTCATTAAAACTTACATATCAATATACTAATAGCAGTAATTCTGGTTTTGTTATGATTCCTCCTGAAAACTTAGCTAAAGGAGAGTTTATTTTGGTAATTCCAACTGAAATGACAGCAACTGGAGTTATTGAAGCGAACTTGATTCTTCTCAATGAAGATAAAGAACAAGTTATTGTCAGTAAGAATTTAACATTTATATCAGATAATTCTACGGTTACAGATTTAGCTCAAGAAGTAAATAATAAGATTGATGATTTTACTAAATTATTATTGGAAAATATGCCACAAGTCATGCGTAGTGAGTTGAATAATTTGCATGCTCAAACTGATTCAAATACGAGCAATATCGAACTTAAAGCAAACTTAGCTGATGTGACAAGCTTACAAAATGCAATGACAGAGCTAAAAAATGAAGTAGAAGCATTTGGTATTAGTCCTGAAAATTTAGTTACTATAAAATCGCTATTAGACGCAATCGCAAGTAACGCCAGTGAATCAGAAGTAGTTGAACTAATAAATTCAGTAAAGGTTTTAACAAGTAATATTTCTCTTATGAGTAACGGAGATTACTCCCCTAAAGCTAATCAAACTGATTTAGAAAGTTTACAGCATACTGTTAATAATCAATCAGCGACTATTTCAACAAAAGCCAATCAAACGGATTTAGACAACTTACAAGCTACTGTTGATAAACAAGGTGTTGCAATTTCAACAAAAGCTGAACAAGCAGAAATCATCCAAGCAAGAGGAGGTCAGTCGAGTTTAGATGCAAGATTAGATGGACTAGATGCAAAAGATACTGACTTTCAAAATAAAATCAATACAATTTCTTCGGAAGTTTCAGATATACGCATTGGATTTGACGGAAAAACATATGTAACAGCTGGAGACGCTGTCAGAAAGCAATTTTTGGGAATTAACGAAAAATTAACGAAAACTACAAATCCTGACGGCAACAAATTAGTATATTCAAAATATGGTGCAAATAATCTTATTAATAAAAATGATTTAATAGCTGGTTATTATATTAATGGTTCTGGGGTTATGACTCAATCGGAAGCTTGGTATGCAACTGATTACATTGATGTAAGTAACCATGTCTATATAAATTTGCAACGAGGAGTTGGCTTGTCAAGCTGGTATGATTCTGGGAAAAACTTCGTATCCAGTTTTACGCCAAACGGACCAGTATCTGTACCAGTTGGTGCAAAATATATTAGATCATCAATATTAAATACTTTTATCAATACCGCTTATATTGTTGATGGTCAAAGAAATGTTGAAGGTGCGAACGCCGACTTAAATGGTTATCCATTAATTACAAAAAGGCCTTATCGAGACGGATTTCAAAAATTTACAGTTAGGGTTAATAAATCAAAACCAGTTAATACAACATCAAACAAAGGTAACTACGAGGGAGAAACGTTTGAAGATGTTGATTGTCACCTATATATGCCATCAAATTTCTATTCACCATTCGGGAAACCATCTAAGTTACTAATGCTTTGTCATGGAGCCGGTAAAGGGGCCATAGGTTGGCAGTCTGTTCCGAGCTACGTGACAATGATTAAAGCATTTTCATCAAATGGCTATTTTGTCTTTGACTGTAATGGCTTTTCAAACGATGCACTCGGTTGCTCATTTTGGGGCGACCAGCGCGGTTTAACGGCTTGGAGAAAAGCTTATCAATATGTTACGGATCATTATAATGTTGAAGAAGAATTTTCGGTTTACGCATTTTCGATGGGCGGCTTGACCGCTCTTAACTTAGCATTTCAAAACTTACCAAATATAAAATCTATCGCCTTGGGTAGCCCTGTAATAAATCTGGAGGCTGCTTTTTCATCAACCGATGGGACACAAAGTGTCATAAAAGTTTTATACGGTATGGGTGACGCTTGGGACGCAAAAAAAGCCCAAGGGTCAAACCCTTACGCAAATTTACTTGATATAGGTGGTACAGAGGTTGTTATCAAACCTTTACCGCCAATAAAAATTTGGTATGGAAGCACAGAAACTAATAACACTGGAAATCCAGCTGTTGAAAAAAACTACGCAAAAAGGTTTGTAGATGCCATAAATAATGGTGGAGGAACAGCTGAGTACAGAGAGGTTGCTGAAGGTGTGCACAGTCTATCATACGGTGAAAATCCAAATGTGACAAATGAAATTATCACATACTTAAATAGATTTAGCTGGGGAGGCGAATAATGCCAATCGAACACTCAGAACTAATATCTCAATTTCATCGTCTGGTTACACGACTGGCACATGACAGAGCATCTGTTCAGCAGTAATTGGTTTAACAACAATATATTATTGGAAACGTACTGCATAAAAATATAAAAAGGAAAATAAAAAATGAAATTAGATTATAACTCACGTGAGATTTTCTTTGGTAATGAAGCTCTAATCGTAGCTGATATGTCCAAGGGGAGTAACGGAAAACCAGTGTTCACTAACCATAAAATTGTAACTGGTTTAGTATCAGTTGGCGAAATGGAAGACCAAGCGGAAACTAATAGCTATCCAGCTGATGACGTACCAGACCATGGAGTTAAAAAAGGCGCTACATTACTTCAAGGCGAAATGGTATTCATTCAAACAGACCAAGCGCTTAAAGAAGACATTTTAGGTCAACAAAGAACAGAAAATGGCTTGGGTTGGTCTCCTACTGGTAATTGGAAAACGAAATGCGTTCAGTATCTTATTAAAGGGCGCAAACGTGATAAAGTTACAGGAGAGTTTATTGACGGTTACCGTGTAGTCATTTATCCAAATTTGAGACCAACAGCAGAAGCTACAAAAGAATCAGAAACAGATTCAGTAGACGGTGTAGACCCTATCCAATGGACTTTGGCAGTACAAGCGACTGATTCAGATATTTATTTGAATGGAAATAAAAAAGTCCCTGCTATTGAGTACGAAATTTGGGGAGAACAAGCAAAAGACTTCGTCAAAAAAATGGAAAGCGGACTGTTCATTATGCAACCTGATACAGTTCTAGCTGGTGCAATTACACTTGTAGCTCCTGTTATTCCTAATGTAACTACTGCTACAAAGGGTAATAATGACGGAACAATCGTAGTGCCTGACACTTTGAAAGACTCTAAGGGTGGAACTGTAAAAGTAACATCAGTAATTAGAGACGATCACGGAAAAGTAGAAACCAACGGACAACTTGCGCCCGGTGTCCATATCGTAACGTTCTCCGCTGACGGTTATGAAGATGTTACCGCAGGAGTTTCAGTAACTAACCATTCGTAAGATAACAAACGCAACAACCTAAATAATTAATTAAGTAAAGGAATATATAAATGGCGAAACAATTGAGTACAGCACGTAAATTTAAAATGATTACAGGGAAAGACCTTTTCCAGCAACAAAAGGCAATGGATACAGAACTTAAAAAAGAAGACGGAGAAATTACTGATGTAATGGAGTTCGTTCAATATGGTCTATACTTGGCTCTTTTTCAAGATAACATTGTAAAAGCTAAAAGCGACTTTGCAGACTTTCGTACTAGCTTTGAGTTCGATACTGACGGTAAAGGTCTTAAAGAGCTTGTCGAACTGTGGCAGAAAGAAATTTAATGAGCTGAAAGGACTGTAAATGATTTTAAAACATGCAATTAGATACTTAGAACTAACTGGTTCAGACTTTATTACAGATTTGAAAGACTTTGCAGACCTACAAAATTCTTTTGTCGCTGGATATATTCCTGATGACTTTACAGAGCAAATGGAGAGCTTTACAGACAAGTTGTTGATACTTTGGGTAGATTGTAACGGAGGACTGCAAAACGCCTTAGACGATAAAACAGAGCTTCCTACGACTAACGAGTTAATCAACATCTTCTGTAAAACTGTCTTTATTCAAGAAAAAGAGGAAACGGAAGACGAAATGGTCTTCTTTTCTTCTAGTTCATTGATTAAGAAAAAGAAAGATACTGTAAAGGAAAATAAAACTTTAGAACTTTTGACTATTTTAGGCAATAACGAAATTGATATAACACAGTTCATGGAAATGGAATTAGAACTTGTTTATAAAATAATTGAACTTATTGCAGAGAAGAAGAAAGAGGAAAAAGAAAAAGAGAAAAGGCGTAAAAGAAAGGGCATGTAATGGCAAGTAATGCAACGTTTGAGGTCGAGATATACGGTAATACCACAAAGTTCGAGAATTCACTTAGAGGTGTTAATACCGCAATGTCAGGGCTTAGAGGAGAAGCTAAAAACTTACGTGAAGCTCTAAAACTCGACCCCACAAATACCGGTAAAATGGCGCAATTGCAGAAGAATTTACAAACGCAGTTGGGCTTGTCGCGTGACAAAGCAACAAAATTAAAAGAAGAACTTTCTACGGTTGATAAAAGCTCACCAGCAGGTCAAAAGAAATGGTTACAACTTACTAGAGACTTAGGCACAGCAGAAACACAAGCCAATAGGCTAGAGGGCGAAATTAAGCAAGTCGAGGGCGCTATTAGTTCAGGCTCTTGGAATATTGAAGCTAAAATGGATACCAAGGGCGTTAATAGCGGAATTGACGGCATGAAGTCACGCTTTAGCGGTCTTAGAGAGATTGCTGTTGGTGCATTTAGGCAAATTGGCGCTAGTGCTGTTAGTGCTGTCGGTAATGGCTTAAAAGGCTGGGTATCTGACGCAATGGATACTCAAAAAGCCATGATTTCATTGCAAAATACAATGAAGTTCAAAGGCAATGGACAAGACTTTGACTATGTAAGCAAATCTATGCAGAATCTTGCTAAAGATACAAATGCAAATACCGAAGATACTTTAAAACTTTCAACAACGTTCATTGGTTTAGGCGATACTGCTAAATCAGCAGTTAGTAAAACGGAAGCATTAGTAAAAGCTAACCAAGCATTTGGTGGTACTGGCGAACAATTAAAAGGTGTAGTTCAGGCTTACGGTCAGATGTCAGCAAGTGGTAAAGTCACAGCTGAAAACATCAATCAGCTAACAGATAATAACACAGCTCTTGGCTCAGCACTTAAATCGACTGTTATGGAAATGAACCCAGCTTTGCAACAGTACGGATCATTTGCTTCTGCTAGTGAAGAAGGTGCAATATCTGTTGGAATGTTAGACGAAGCTATGCAAAAACTTGGTAAAGCAGGCGGTGGAGGAGTAACTACTATTGGTGACGCTTGGGATAGTTTCAATGAAACATTATCACTAGCATTACTTCCTACACTTGACGCTTTAACTCCTATCATTAGTGGCTTAATTGATAAAATGAGCGGTTGGGGCGAAGGTGCTGGTAAAACTATAACAAAGGTTATTAAGTATTTTCAAGACTTGTTTCAAAAAATGCAAGAAAATGGAACCACTTTAGCCTTTTTAGAGGCTTGGGATAATATAAAAAGCGCATTTGATTCCATAGTTTCTATTATAGGAAAAGTCATAAATTCATTTCTTGGAATAAATACAGAAACAGCGAAAAATTCAACAAGTATAGATAACGTAGCAAAGAGCATAGCTGTATTTGCTGGCAAATTTTCAGAAGTCACGAAAAAAATAGCTGATTTTCTGGAAAAAATTAGTAAAAGCAAGGAAGCAATGGATAATATAAAAGTAGCTTTAGTTGCTTTTGCTGGTGCTTTCGCAGCTTTAAAAGTCATTAATGGAATTGTTAAGGCGATTGAACTTTATAATAACATAGTTAAAATTGGAACAGCTATACAAGGTGCTTTCAATGCTATAATGGCTATGAATCCATTCGTGGCTCTTGGCATAGCAATCACAGCCATTGTTGCTAGTCTAGTTTACTTTTTCACTCAAACCGAAACAGGTAAAAAGGCTTGGGCTAGTTTTGTAGACTTCTTACAGAGTGCATGGGACAAAATAGTTAAGTTCTTTAGCGGTATTGGTCAATGGTTTGCTGATATATGGAACGGAGCAGTTGACGGAGCTAAAGGCATTTGGCAAGGCTTAGTCGATTGGTTCAGTGGAATTGTACAAGGTATTAAAGATATTTGGAACAGAATAAAAACATTCTTTACTACCTTATGGACAAATGTTGTTACTGGTATTCAAACGGCATGGACTGGAGTTACAGGTTTCTTCACAGGGCTATTTGATGGTGTTAGAAATGTTGTAGCAAATGTCTTTAGTTCAATTGGCGGCTTTGCTGGGAAAGCTTGGGAATTAATTAAGTCAATATGGAATACTGTTATAAGCTTCTACGCCGGAATATTTAATGGTGTTAGAAATGTTGTAGCAAATGTCTTTAGTGCACTAGGTAGCTTTGCTGGGAATGCTTGGAATGCAATAAAAGGAGTATTTAGTGGAGTCGGTAGCTTCTTTAGTAGAGTATTTAATGGTGTTATAAATATAGTTAGCGGAGTATTCGACGCTCTTGGCGGCTTTGCTTCTAATGCTTGGAATGCAATAAAAAATGTATTTAATGGTATTGGCGGCTTCTTTAGTGATATATTTGGAGGAGTGAAAAATACGATAGATAACGTTCTAGGCGGTGTAGAAAATACAATTAAAAATATCAAAGGTTCAATTGATTGGGTTTCAAAAAAAGTTGGCGGAATGTTCAAAGGTTCAATGGTAGTAGGCTTAACAGATATTAACTTATCTTCTAGCGGTTACGGTCTAAGCACTAACAGCGTATCAAGCGACAATAGAACTTACAACACATTTAACGTACAAGGTGGTGCTGGTCAAGATGTTTCTAACTTAGCACGCGCAATCAGACGAGAATTTGACCTAGGGAGGGCTTAATGGTAAGACAGTACAAAATACATACCAACTTAGACGGAACGAACGACAAAGTTTGGGACGTCACAAATGGAAAAGTTAGGTTTTATCAGCCCTCTAATTTAGGGTTACAATCAACTAATAACATTTGGCAAAGTAATGGTATCGGAGTAATGGGAACTCGCTCGATCACTCAACCTCAAATAGAGTTTAAGTTAGAAACGTTTGGCGAAAGTTTAGAAGAAAACTATCAATTAATGAAAGACTTTGTAAACGATATTCTTAGTAAAAAATTCGTTACACTTGAATATCAAACAGAGATTTTTCAAGTTTATGCTGATTTAGCTTTAGCAGAAGTTACTAAAACAGAGGGTTATGGGAAGAACGGAACTTTTAGCGAAAAGATAACGTTCGACATAATTACAAAGTGGTACACTTACGAAAATTTAACTTTTGACAAAATCCAAAATGGTAAAGTTCTTTCTGGTAAGTCTAAAATTTATGGAGGAACAGCACCAGTAAATTATAAATATATCAAAGGGACTTCTTACACTTATTATGGCGAAACAAATATAGAACGTTTGGGGCGTTGGGATATAAAAGATGAAATATTTAGTTTTGTAGGCGTACTATATCCACATCTACCTAAAACACCTGCTGGAATTAGGTTTTTAGATGATATTGGAAATGAATATACTGCAATTGTATTTAAGACGGAACAGGTACAGAATTATATTTTAATCAATACAGATGTAAATGATGAAATTTATCAAGGCTGGAACGGAACGACTTCATTAAATTTGTTCCCTGTAATGGACTTTGAACGATACAGAACACGTATAATCGAACACGGTCAAATGGAGTTAATCAATTTAACTAAGGCAGAGTTTAAAATCAAGAGAAAGGCGGACTTCGTTTAATGTTAGAAGCTAACGTTTATGATAACTTTAACCCTAATTATTATAATATATCTGATTTTAATCTTCCTAATGGTAAAAAAGAAAAAAGAGGGCTACCAATACCAAAGGCAAGATGTCAAGTTATTGACTATGAATTGTGGGAGACAGGTTATCTTTACACTTCATCGGCTACATTGACCGTTTCAGTAGAAGTTGGGGATATTGTTCAAATTCTTTTTCCTGAAGTTGTTCCAATCGAGGAAGCTCTAGGTAAAAAGAAAAACTTAAATTTAGATATGGTTTACCTTGTGACAGATGTAGATGAAAGTAACAAAGCCACATTAAAGAACTATTTTTGGGCAATGATTGAAAGCTTAGATGTTCCAAACGCAATAACTAAAACGACAAATTTTGCTATCATTGATTATTTAATTGACCCTAATAAAAATAATTTAATGAGTTATGGTTACTTCTTTAATTCAACTGTCTTTGCTGGAAAGGCTACAATTAACCGAAAAGCAGAAACTTCATCAGCTCATGACGTAGCAAAAAGGATATTTTCCAAGGTTCAATTCCAACCAACTACAACCATTCAGCATGCTTCATCTGAAACAGACCCTAGAACTTTGTTATTTATTAATTTTGCTTCAAGGAACTGGAATAGAAATAGAATCACGACAAGAGTAGATGTTAAGCAAATCGTGACAATGGACACTGAAACAATAGTAGAACGTTCAGCTTATAATTTTGCTGTCGTGTTCGTTAAAAGTTCAAATGCAGATGACTACGCAGACCCTCCTAAAATGTATACAGCCAAAAATAACGGAGATATTATTGATTATAGCACTTATCACGGAGACGGGACAGACTTGCCAGAAGTGAGGACAGCTAAAACATTATTTTATGATAGAGATGACCACGGAAACCCTCCAGACATATCTACTATTAAGGCTGAAATTTCACCCTCTACAATCGTCACAAGATTAATTTTTAACCAAAACGAACTCTTACCTTTGTATGTTAATGACTTGGTTGATGTTTGGTACGAAGGAAAACTATATTCGGGGTATATAGCAGACAGGGTTAAAACAGAGTTCAGTGATAGACTTATTTTTGTAGAAAGTGGAGATAAACCAAATGTTATATGAATATGTAGCTACTTATGGTGACAAATATAGAATAGATAGCTTTAAAGGGCATAGAGAGCTTCGTAAAGACCACTTAGAACTATTGCAAGGTAAAGTATACTATAACGGCAAAAACACGCTTAGAATCGAAACTACGCTCTTGTACGAAGTCGGCCAATTTGTATCAATTGGTGGTTATCCTTATGGCGGTAGAAAATTTAGATTATTAGAATTATCAATTACTGATAACCCAGTTTTAGATAAAGCGAAGATAATTTCAAGAAAGGTTAAAAATGACAATTAAAAATTTCACGTTTTTTAGTCAAAATGGTACAGAGTTCCCGGTCGGTTCTAATAATGACGGAAAACTATACATGATGTTGACAGGAATGGACTACGGAACGATTAGACGCAAAGACTGGACAAGTCCGTTAAATACAGCCCTAAACGTACAATACACTAACACTTCAATTATTGCTGGTGGTCGATATTTTGAACTATTAAACGAAACAGTAGCTTTAAAAGGAGATTCAGTTAATTACATTCATGCAAATATTGACTTAACTCAAACCGCTAATCCTGTTAGTTTATCAGCCGAAACCGCAAATAATAGCAACCGTGTTGATATAAACAATGGTTCTGGCGTTTTGAAAGTTTGTTTTGATGTTGTTGTAACTTCAGGAACTGGAGTAACAAGCACTAAACCAATTGTTCAGACCAGTAATTTGGATAGTATTTCTGTAAATAATATATCACTTAAAGGTTCAATCCATGTTCCAGCTCAAACATCGACAGTTCAAACCGCTCCTGGTTTGCAATTGCAACTTACTAAAAAGAACGATGATTTAGTAATTGTTAGATTCCTTGGTAGTGTGGCAAATATAAAAAAAGGACAAACGATGTCTAGAACGTGGGTAGATGAACCGTTTCGCCCATCTGTTGCTCAAAGTCTTATTGGTCATATTGTTGGAAGAGATGCCATTTTCCATATTGACATAAACCCAGATGGTAGTATTACTTGGTGGGGGGAAGATATTGGTCGTGACCCTTTGTCGTCACGTGGTAACGCAAGCTACTTTATTAAATAACAAAATAGAAAGCAAAACAAAATGGTAACTAGAATGATTTTAATAACTATCTTAATTTTGGCGATTCTTTTCGCTACGTGGGTCAAAGATAGAGAAGCGATGAACCCACCTTTCAAACGTAGACTTGTGATTGATTTGACGGTAGTCTTCGCGCTATGGATTTTATATGCAGTCTTTTACTTTACTCAAACTCCTTCTACTTCTGATATCGCCAAAACTGTGATTAATGTAGGTTTATTATACTTTGTAGGACAGTTTATTTACTTAATCGCAAAAATTAGCCCTATGTTTGACGGTTTGGTTAAACTTATGAAAAAGAGTGGTGTAAGTATTCCAGAAGTTGAAGAAGAACAAACGGAGGATAAAAAAGAATGAATATAACTAATGCTGGTGTACGTGGGTATAATCCTACTGGGGTTGTAATTCATAATGACGCTGGTTCAAACGGTGCTAAAACTAGTTTTTATGATAGTTGGTTACCTAATCATGATCCAGAAGAGGGCTTTGCTCATGTTTACATTGCTTCTGACGGACGATTGCAGGCTTCCGACTTCTCTAATATGGCATACCATTGTGCTAACTCATACGGTAATGCAAATTATGCCAGTTGGGAAGTATGCCAATCAGAAGGCGATTTAAACCAGTTTTTGAGAAATGAGCAAGCGGTACTAGATGACGTTGCTAAGTACATGAAACAATGGGGACTAACTCCTAATCATGATACTGTGAAGCTACATCAAGAGTTGTCATCTACTTCATGCCCTAGACGTTCCGTAGAGGCACATGGTGGCACGGTAGAAAGCTGTCGCTCATACTTTATCGCAGAACTAAATAAGCGCCTTACAGGGCAAACTAGCGCAATAGTAAACAATACACAAACAAATACAGAATTAGAGGACGATGATTTAATGAAATTTACATATCAAGTTAATACAAAAGACGGAAAACCAGCTGGCGGAGTATCATACTTCAATGGAACAAAAGTAATTGGCTTCACTAATGCCGACCAATGGACTATCGTCAAACAAATTTATAAAGATACGACAGGAAAAGACCTTAAACATTATGTTTGGAATGACGGAGCGCCTTGGCACTTGCGTTTCTTACAAGCTAATAACCTCAAAGTTGAAATGGCACCGAACAAATAAAAAATAATATAAAAAAGACAGCTTTATAGCTGTTTTTATATTTCTCTAAATTTTATATATTTCATTTATTCTCCTATTCTATGGTTCAGTTGCTTACCTGATTAATAGCTTCAATAATATTATTGCCAGCATTTATTAGAATTTCATCACTTACAGTTACATTCTTTCTTGAAAATAGTTCGCTCTCAATCTTCATAAAGTGCATTGCTTTAGCTAAAAATTGAGCCGATGATTCATAATATAATGTTTCTAGTTCATCATCTGAAAGCTGTGTTAAGTCGTCATTAGCAAAAGTTGTAAGTTTTCGCTTAATCTCTTTACCTTCATCATTTTCTTCTATGTAAAAACGTTTCATCTATTCATTCCTCTAATTTCAAATTTTTCAATAATATACCGTTTAGAACCAAGTTCAAAGCTGACTAGATAAATATTGAAATAGTCTTTATTATTCAAGTCATTGGCAATCCTTCGTGCTGTTAATCGTGGATATTTTGAGCTATTAATTTCCCGTGTGTATTCGTGTAATATCATTTCATTGCCTCCCTTTGCATTCTACGCTTCAAACGTTGCTTATATAGATATTCTTTGCTTGGTTCTAAACTAGACAATATCTCATCTAGTAAGTCAAACGCTTCTCCGTTATCTCCTACGCTATCCATTTTTTTAAGTGTAAGCTCGTGCATTTCATCATCATTGAAAAACATAGTAAGATAAGGGAATACTACGGTATGTGGTAAACTCAAGCGTGATTGAGTTGTATGTAACCTAGGCCATGTACCTGTCTCATCTTTAATTTTTAACTCAAGTTGGTTGATTCCGATACCTTGCTCTTTTAGTACGCTAGTAATTCTTTCATATAATTCTTCGTTTGTCATTATGCTATAATCTCAATTATTTCTGTATGCTTTTTAACTTCATATCTTTGTTCTTCTGGAAGCAATTCATTCCATTTTAAAGCCTCTTTTTTGTCATAAAACTTACGTGTTTTGATTTCTTTTTCCAATATCCAAGATACTGTGTAGTATGTGAATTCATCTTTCATTATCCAATTACTCCTGTCTTTATATTTAGTCTTTGCTGACTTGATAAGTGATACAAGTTACACCACTTACAGTAATAAGCTCTAACTGGTATCTTATCAGCTTTCTTTTTGTTATGCTGGGCATTTACTATTGAATATAAAGCGCCCATTTTTGTGTATTTGCGTTTTTTACACATATTATTCACTAGCTTTCTTAATCATTGCTTGCTTATAAGCTATAATCGTTCCGTCAAACATAGCGCTTTGGATTTCTCCTTGTTTAATGAACCCTTTTTGTTCTAATTGAATTACTTGTTTTGTTAATCCTTTTAATGTAAATGCTGTTGCTACTTTAATTTTGTCCTTAGGTTTTCTGTTAAATAATTTCATTTATTTTTTCACCAAAACTTTCTATTTTCATGTCTTCGTAATTAATTATCAAAAATACTCCATTCATTTATCGTAAATAATTCAAAGCCATTTAGCTTACTTTGTTTTTCAATTTCTACTTGGTTTCTATCTAGGTCTACCAACAGTTCAATTACAGGTCTACCAAATGTAAACCAACCAAGAACTGTATTAGTTTTAAGTCCAAAATACTTAGCACATTGAGCCTTACAGCTAAAGTATAGTTCTTCTTCTGTCGTAGGGTTATAAGCTACTACCTTTATAGCTTTTTGAGTTGCCATTGTTTAATCCCATTTCTATAAAACAATATTATCAAATTACTTTATATTTGTCAAGAATTAACTTAGACCTCTTCAATAAATTCTAAGTATCTTTCATCAATCGCTTTAATTTCTTCTTTAGTGAACTCTGATTTAAAGTTATTTCTTTCTTCTTTGAAACCTAGGAAGAGGAACTTTTCACCTAGCTCATTTTTAAAAGAGTTTAAAAATCCTTTTTTGTTGTTCATCAATTTAACGTTGTATTTTTTCATTTCTTTCTCCTTTACTTCTATAACCCTAATTGTATCAAAAAAAGCCAATGCTGTCAAACATTAGCTTTAATTTTTTTAATTAATTGATGTATATAACTTTCTTCGTGGAATCCTCTGACGTTTCCTATTAATTCATATACTTTTAAAGTTAAATCACTATATTCTTCACTATGACATTCAAGATCTGCTATCACTTTTTTAACTCCTTTGATATCAATTTCTTTGTTTAATAGTTTCTCAACAATGTCAATATTATTGTATATATAATAACCGTGGAAACCTATTGTTGATTCTAATACTTGTTCTAATTGTGCGTTCATTGTTTTTCTCTCTTTCTTAACTCTATGTATTGATTATATCAAAAAAAGTTCACACTGTCAAGCATAAACTTTATTTTCAATTATTCTTCGTCTTTCCATTGTTTGAAATCATCGGCTATATCTTGTATAAAGCCCATAATGTCGTCAGTAGTGTACTCTGTAAGCTCATTCTCGTTACTTAAGTTAGCAAGTTCTTTGGCATAGTCTAAAGCCTTATTGTGGTCCTTATCGTAGCTTTCACCCTCTTTCTTGCCAGCTCTCACTAGATACTTCAATACCTGCATTGTATACCACCCTACAAGCTCTTCGTAGTTAAAATTATGTTTCAAGTATTCGTTAAGTTCCACACCGTATTCATTGGCATAGTGCTTATTTGTGCCATAATTCATTAGATGTTACCCCCAAGCCATGTAATAAGCAACGTTGCAAGCATTCCTACCCAAGTGATAGCGATAAGCGTAAAGCCAATACCTACAACTATCATTAAAGTTTTTACTGTATCTTTCATTTTATCTATCCTTTGCTTTCTTCTGTTAGTGGAATCCAGTCAGGAAATTTACTTTCAATATGTTCAATTGCCTGTTCCGTCCATTCATTAATACCTAGAAACTCCATTGCGTCTTCACTGTGTGGTATAACATTTACTTCCGAAAAGCCAATTGGGTTGTTATCGCTGTTTTGAATGAAATAAACTTGTTTTACAGCCATTTCCAATGCGTCACCGTGAATAATTACACCGTTCATTCCTCTAATTGCAAAGGCATGAATCAAGAAAGAAATAGCTTCATCTGATAACTCTAATGCCTGATACCAATAGTTACTCGGTAAATAGTTAAAAAAGTCAGCATTCATTCGGTCATCTTGCCATTTTTGAATGATTAGAGTTCCTGTTCCTGCTCCGGTTAAATCAGCACCTCCAGAACCACCTACAAGCAACGCTGTGAGTTTACCAAGTTCATCTGGTGTATAATGCTGACCTTTTGCTGAAACAGCTGAATGAGCCATAAAATAGTCCCTAAAGAAATCAACTCCCATGTCATGGTGGATATTTAAGATTTTAGAGTAAAATTCTTCACGTCCTTTTTTATCAAAAACAAGTTCTTTAATTTGGTTTGTGAAATTCATGTGTTCATCAACATTTAACATGTCATAGAATTGCTTTTCAGTAATTGTCATCTCTGCACCTCTTTCATAATTACATTCTATCAAATTACTTTTACTTTGTCAAATATCAACTGTTTTTAACCATAAACAACTTTTCACATTTATCATTTCTTGTTCCACTTTGAATAGTACTACGTGCTTTATCAAAAGAATATACAACTTCAAAACGTTCATCTGAAATTGAATAGCTTGAAATTAGTACAATATTACTTTTGGACATTTCAAATGCCCAGTTATAAAACTCTTGGCTATTGAACGAATTGATATAACTATCTTGTGAAGTTCCCTCATAAGGTGGATCAAGATATAATATAGCTCCAGAAACTTCACTAAAATCATGATAACTTTTATTCGTTGCTTTTATTTTATTTACTTTTTGAAGTCTGTCAACTTGTTGAAGGTGTTGAAGTTGTTCTAAAGTTTTATTCTTTTCTAGCTTAGCGTTAAACCAATTCCAGTCCAGTCCAGAAGTAACTTTCTTATATGTTTCTGTTTGTTTATAACCGTCAAAAACGTCATGATTTTCAATTATTTCTTTAACTAGATTATATTTTAAATCTGAAATTCCTTTAGAATATAAGTAACCTTTCTTATTATTTCCGAAAGAATTAATCAGTAACTTTAAAAAATCATCTGTTGTCTTGTTTCCTTTATCCTTAATCTCGGTAAACTCCTCACGTGAAATAATTAGCGTTTTTATCCATTCACGGTCTTGAGAGATAACCCGTTCAAATGCGTTGGTTATATCCTTGTCTAAGTCGTTATAATGCACTTCTAAACCATTTAAAATACATTCGGCTGTAATTGCTCCGCCACCTCCGAAAATGTCATAAATCGGCTTGTCTGTGCCAAAGTTCTGTTTGATAATTTCAACTATTTTCTTGCTTATCTTTTTCTTGCTTCCTTGATACGGTAGTCCGATTGGTTTACCTTTTCTGATTTTCTTCTCGTCTAACTTAAGCATTAAAATTCCTTGTCTTTCTATTTTGGTGAAATTTATTCCAGTTTTCTATAAGTTCTAGCAACTTAGGTTCATCATATTCAGTAAACAGTTCAATCTGCGATGTAAACCAGCAGTGCAAACAGCGATCGCAACTATAACAGATATTCACGTATCCTCTACAATCTTTGCAAACTCCTAAGTCATTACTCGTTGGAATATCGAAGCAATGGCAATATCTTTCGTCATTTAAGTATTTACTCATTATTTGCTTCCTTTCGTTTTAATCAAGTCAACTAATGCAAAGAACGCATATAATCCAATTCCGACTAGTGCTATTATAATAACTTTATCAATTACTGATAATTCCATTGTTGTAACTCCTTTCCTTAACTCGATGTATTAAGTATAACAAAAAAACTCTAAGCCGTCAAGCCTAAAGTTTCAATCTTAATATTATTGTTCTTTCAATTTATTCTTGAACCAAATAATGCGTTCTTTAAACCAAGCCTCAACTCCTTCAGGACGTAGCCATTTACCTTGCTTCACACCGTTTTTTTCCATGAACTCAATCACTTTAGTTGGAGTTTCTAGGTCGTCCCACATAGTATATTGTTTTGCTGAATTGAATTTACTAAACATTTCAAGTGTTTCGATGTAGCTATCTTTCAAAAGTTCCGTGTCAAGCAATTTTTGGGCTTTCTCAGCACGTTTAGCGAGTCGTTCGTTAGCTTGTTCCAGTTGTTCTTTTTGTCGCTGTAAGCTCAAATTATGGTTGATATAAGCGATTTGCTGTGCATGTCGTCCAAGTTTGCCTTGCGTATTAAGCTCGATCAGTTTAGCCATTCCCTCGCCAAGAATTTCATCAGCCACAAAGTTATACTTGTATTTTTTGTTTGTGTTTCGTACGTAGTTATCAAGCGTTTGTTTAATTTTAAGTTTTTTGTGTAATTCTCTTAATGTTGTCAATTTAGCACTCCTTCATATATTTTACCAAACTTCAAAGCGTTAATTTTAACTAACTGCTTCAAGTCTGATATAAATTGCTGTTCTCCGTCGAAGTCAAATGGCATTGATACATTTTCCTTGATCCAAGTGAAAGCTCCGTCAAAGTCTTGTCTTAGTAAGCTCATCTTATCCACGATATCGATAATTTGCTCTTTTTCCTCTGATGTGTACATGTAACCAACTTTCTAGAAAGGAAGTTCTGATTCATCAACTTCAATCGGTTCAGATTTTCCAAATAAGTCCTGTTTAGCTTGTGATTGACTACTATTATCATTAGAGATAAACACTTTTTCAACTGTGGGGAAAACAAAGTTGTAATTTACGTATTCGCCTGATTCCTTAGCTTGTACACGACCGCTTACTGTTACGATGTCCCCTAATTGAATGAAGTCAGGCAAGAACGCTGAACCGTACGCGACTTTTACGTTAGAACCTTTTTCTTTTTCAAATAAAGGTACTGAAATAATTTTCTTGTCGCCTTTTGCTGTGCTTACTGTACGTGTATTTTTTTCGTTCGCTTGTGCTGTAACTGTGATGATTGCCATTTTTTATTTTCCCTCTGTTGCTTTCCAAATTGTCATAATATCAAAGATTTCTTTTTTTGTCTTTGTTTTAAGTAGTTCCATATTAGGATATCCTAGTTCTTCAGCTCTATTTAGCGCTGGCTGGATCTCACGAAGTCGTTGCTTTTCTGCTTCAAGTTCTTTCTGTTCTTCTGTCAAGTCGGGCAAATCTTCGTTTGCGTAGATATATAATCCTAAACCATGACGAGCGATCGCCTTAACTAGTCCGCGTTGAATGGCTTTATTTACGTCCATTGAAGTAATTTTTTCAACTGGGATAGATTGGTTACGATAGTCCATAACAGGTAGATACTCAATGTGTTCTAGGCCCTCAATAGTCATACCAACCTTAACCCAAGCTGTGTGACCGTCTGTGTGATAATTTAGCCCTTTTTCATTTTCATAAACTTTACTGTTAGCTTCAGGATAAACTTTTTTTACCTCTGCCCAAGCAAACGCCCAACTCAGATAGTCAAGATTATTCTTTTTACTCTTTTTATCATTAACATTAATGACGCTTAATTTTTCAAATACGCTCATTTTCTCCTCCATTTGAAGCGGCCAGCACTTTTTCTTTTTCCGTTGCAACATGCACTTATACTAGTTGCATCAATCCCTGTTTCTCGTTCTGCTTGTCTCATTGATTTAAATACATTTAATATATTATCATTTAAGTCTAATTGAATAACTTTTTGGGAGAGTTTTTCAGCAACCCTTTTTGTTCTAGTGCCATGTATGGCGTTTTCTCTTTCAGTGCACCATTCAAGATTACTTAAATCGTTATTTAACTTATTTTCATCAATGTGGTTAACTTGAGGCTTTTTTTCAGGGTTGTCTATAAAAGCAGTTGCTATAATTCTGTGCAGGAGCAGATTTTTCCTTTTATTATGTTTATATAAGCAATGCCTTAAATATCCGTCTTTAGTAATCCAAGGTTTAAGCATTATACCGCTTTTTATATTTCTAACTTTGCCTAGATTAGATACTTCATAATTTTCAAAACCCTCAATTTTAACAAAAGTTTCAACTTCGCTCATTTTCTCCTCTTTCTACGATAAATACGTTCCCTTGTCTTGTAATTTCTATATTATACTTAAGCATTGGTAAAATGTATCCGTCGTCCCAGTAGTTCCACAAGTCATTTATTAAGCCATATAAGCACTCGTTAGGTTCTGCCCTATACTTTGTCTCGTTCATTTCTTTGAGCTCCTTAGACAGCTTTCTGACGCCTCTGGCATAATGTTTACTTGCTTTTTCTCTGGCTTTTAAACTTTTGTAGTTGCTTTTCATAAATGAACTTTCTAATATCTTCTTTCTGCTGTTTTTCCTCTTTATCAGACCAGCCAACCTTTTGACCTTTTCGCTTGCCACTTTGATAAACTCGTCTGTTATCTTCTGGAAAGCCATTTTTCTCGAAGTATATTCTAGCATATTCAAAGTAATTTAAGCTGTTTATGTACTGCTGACTACCCTTTTTATGATAATTGAGAGTAATTAATCGCCTTTCAGCTAGTGATTCGAAAGATGTTATCATATTTCTTCTTCAATGAAACCTAAAGTTAGCAAGGCTTTATATTCTTCACTATCTTTTTTAACTTCAAGTGCAAATTTTTTATTTCCCTTTAGCTCATTTGTTAAACCTGCATAATATAATGGAGTACCTCCGCTACTATCAGAAAAGTTATAAAACTTATACTTAGATTCAATTAATTCATAACCATTAATGACAGCTTCAACCATTTTCAATTTATCAGAATTTTCAAAAGCTCCACTTTTTAAATCATCACCGTCTGTTAAATTATATCCGCAACCAAAATGAGTGATGTGATAAAGTGCTTTTCTTTTGTTTTCTTCATCTTCAAAGTCTCCAAAAGTTGAAAGAAATTCAGCTTGTTTTTGCGTTAATTTAACTACCATTTGTTAATTCTCCTTTATTTCTATATATACTATTATATCAAAATTATTTACTATTGTAAAGTATTAGATGATATTTTTTCATTTATTTCTACTTTTAATTGTAATGCTCTAATCAATGCACGTTTAGAATAATCATTTTCGCAAGCTGTATGCAATTTTTTCGACTGTCTGACTAGAAATTCAGCACGTCCAAGCCATACTTTGAAAAGTTCATCATTATTCCATTCTGCTTTTACCATTTCATCTAATGCACGATATAGCCAGCCATATACTTCAGCGTGTAAATTAATTGCCTTGTTTTCGTAATTAATCATTTTCTATTACCTTTCCTTGCTCTTTAGCTAAGTCTAAGAAAGCCTGTGCCGATTCTTTCGTCGTTTCGATTGGAGTTTCAGCCTTTACTTTTTCCACTAGTTCGCTATCTGGTTCTTTTTTTGATTTATTGACGCAAGTGAATACTGAATCAACGTATGAAAAGTTTAAATCATCGTCAAACTGATATCCACGCGCTTTGACTGATAACTTAGAGAAGTCGTTATGCTTGCCACGTTTAGGGCTTAACATTAACATAAATTCTGCCCATGCTGTTAGAGTAGAACCACCCAAGGCGTCACTAGGCTTTACCATATATGTTTTATCGTCCATTGAGTTTGCATAAGCTGATTTGTTTGCATGAGCTACTAACAAGAAAGTAACGTCTTGGAAAAGTAACTTTAAGCGTGTAATTCTCCTAAGCATTGGTTCAAAGTCTTTACCGTAGATAATGTCTCCATTTCTTAGCATTGTCATTAAATTATCCAAGATCACGAATTTTATATCATTTTCTTTAATGTATTCATATAATAAGTTCATGTGGTGCGAATCATCAAGCATAAACTCGCCACCTGTTAAGAAATGCAAGTCTTCTGGTGCAGTGTCTTTATTTCTAAGCCTTTTGTTTAGTTCTCTGTCCGTGTCCTCATTGTCGATGTATAGTGTCTTACTACGCTTTGTGTCATAACCAAAAAAAGGTAGTCCTTGCGATACCATTAAAGCCATGTGCATTGCTAGAGAGCTTTTAAACGACTTAAACGGTGCTACAAGTATTCCAGCTTGCGAACTTGGCATTAAAGTATCAATAAGCCAGTCATCTTTTAAATTTATTAAGTCTTCTCGCTCTTTTAAGTGCTTAGCTGTCTGTACTTTATCAAATAGGCTAGTCATTTTTTTCTCCTTTAGTATATAATAACAAAAAAGACTTGAAAAGTCAAGCCTTAAATCTATTAAGTTCATAAATATGTAGCCATAAGCAATAGGCTAGTCACTAGTCACCTCCATTGGCTCTGATTCTACGCAATAAACTTTGAATGGTTTTTCTTCTTTTACTCCATTTCCGAAAAATAGCTCCCATTGATAATTTAATAAAACGCAAGTCTTAATAGCTTCGTGTTTTTTTGTATAAAGAGACAATCGTTTCCCGCTATAATTTTTAGCCACTATGTCTTTATTAGTTGTTAGTGCCACATAGTAAATTTTCATTTATTTCTCCTTTAGTATATAATATCAAAAAAGATTTGAAAAGTCAAGCCTTAATTCCATTTCTTTCTTTTATGAATTTGTTTATACTATCTTGATTTAATCGTTTAGAAATTTTTCTTAGTTCATCATTAGTTTTAGCCATTTCGCTTTTATAAACAATTTTTTTAGTTTTTTTCTTTTTATTTTTCTTTCTTTCATCTCTAGCTTCTTGTTTGCACTTAGGACACTTTAAATAACTTAAACCACTAGCTTTTCTCATTTCCTGACACTTAGTACATTTAGATTTCATTTTTTGTTTCTCCTTTATTATATTTATATCTTATCATTTCTTTTTGTATTTGTCAAACAGTAAGTTTTTCCCCCCGTCAAGTAATTACTAGAGATTCTTGCTTGAAAGTTAATTTGTTATTTGTCGTAAGCTCTAATTTAGTGTAATTACTCCGCTCATTTAGTTTTACGTGCTGTGAATTGGCATAAACTAATCAGCACAACCTGTCAGTAAATACTGCAATTTCAGTAAGTAAGTTAAACAACGGCTTTCAAATAGTATGAAACTAAGACACCTTAAACTTAAATACTTATCTCTTATAGAGTTACATGGGGTTTATGTAATCAGGTATTCTCGACTTCATAGCTTACTCAGCTCGTTTTGATGTTTATCACATCGCTATACTTTCGTACCTCAACCGCCTATGGGTTATATATTCAATTACATAGATAATAATAACATAGACATTTTCACTTGTCAAGTATTAGATACTTATATTTTAACATATTGTATTTTACACTTTGAGTTATCCTATGTTATGTAAATTATTCTAATCCCTCTAATTCTCCTTTCTTTATGATAAATTAATTATATACTTTTATTTTATACTTGTCAAGAATAATAATATTGTTCGTAAACAACCATTGTTTTTATGCTTATACATATTTATTGACATTTATTGTTCGGTTTTAGCTATTATTTAATGTGCAAAAAAACGTAGTAGTATATATTAACCTTTAATTTTGTACACTAATAATTATTTTTCCGTACATTTTATTTTTCTTGTTTTCTTAAACCTTTCACAATTCCAGTACAAGATAAAGAGATTATCAAACACTCCGGAATTCCTTTAGAAATCTTACAAACAATAAGCTAATTGCGCTTACTGATACCATACTTTACAAACAGGACACTCAATGCACTTACTTTCTGCCACTTCTAGTCAAATTGCGGTTAAGCGTAAAACAAAAGCCCTAAGGTGGCAATTTCTTTTTTTAATATAATTTATTTATTTTTCCCTAAATCAAAATGTATTGCTGGCTGATTGTTCCATAGTTCTAATGTTTCCTTATCTGTTGCTGGCTGATTCATGTATTCTCTGTTCATTCTAGCTCTTGTATTATCTACTTTAAGTTTAATACGTTTCTTGTATTCTTGCTGTCGTAAGTACATTAGATATTTATCTCTAGCCATAGTTACCTCCTATAAAGAGTATAACATAGAATGCCTACAAAGTCAATCATATCTTACATAACAGAGGATAACACTACTCCAAAAAGTGGATATGCTATAATAAATACAGAAGTTAAGAGAGGAAAGCAAATGACAGAAGAACAGCTACTATTTAAGCAAGAAACATTGTCAGAAGTTGACTTTAACGAGTTCTTACTCAACGCTGTTGAATGTGGTTTGATTAATCTTGATACAGCTTTAATTTTTAAGGGAGAATAAAGAAATGAATAAAGAGCATATTTTATCACAAAAAGAAGTATTGACTCCGATTGAGTACGAACACTATGTTAAACACTTATTTGATATTGGCGAACTAAGCAAAGAACTTTATATTGAATTGAGTTCTGATTTATGAGCAAAGCATTAGCGATTGACTTTAGCACTTCTAATACTGGTTATGCGTTTCGCAACCCTTTAACAAATGAGTATGTAGTCGGTTCAATCGCAGGTGGTAAAAGTAAAGACCCTTTGGAACGCGCAAAGATAATTGCTGACGGTATAACAGAAGTCATTGAGTATTACAACTTATTTGAATACTTTATTTATATTGAAGAACCTATCATCACGTTCAAGTCTAAGGGTAACATCTCATTGATTAGAGCTAACGGTTCATTCTTAGGAGTCATGCGTAACCGTCATAACATTGGGTATGTTGATATAAGTAATTCAATGTGGTGCGGTTATCACTTAATCAAAGGTAAAAGCAAAGCAAGAAAAGAACAAAGCATTGATATTTTAGAAAGTTATAATATAGTTCCTAAAGACAAAATCAATGACGACATGGCAGACGCGTTCTGTATCTTACTCTATGTAGAAAGTCAGGAGAATAAATGATTGTGATTAATATTGCCTTGGTTATTCTAGGCATTTTATATGGTGTGGGTTCAGTTACCAACTTTAAAGAGTGGTACTATCGCCATGACTATCTAGCTATTATGCTAAGTGTATTTACATCTATCTTATTAGTAGTGGCTGGAATATTAAACGTATTGAATTAAAAGAATAGGTGTGCTGATTGACGGTACTTAAATGTTATAGAGTTGACAGCCAAGCAGAGGGTGCAAGGTGACGGGAATGTCTTAGTTAAATGAGTGTTGCCAACTAACAGCCCTTTGCATATTGCGAGCATAGTATAGTGGTAATGCTACAGATTCCAAACCTGTAAACGTGGGTTCGATTCCTACTGTTCGTGTTCTCCTTTATTTATTATATGTTAGTGAACATTTAACGTAGCTGGCATATAATAACACTTGATGTAGATAATAGCGATAGCTAACCCTTGAGCTAAGGAATGCTGGTGCAAGTCCAGTCCAAGTGGTAGTGGTGTATAGTCCATAGACGAAGTGCTAAGCTATTGCGCAGTACCTTGGCACAACTATACAAGACAGCTGGTTAGAGTAATAAGGTGTACTGACGTGGTGTAGGGTTCGATTCCCTACTGCTCTATACGATAAGGGAGAAGCAAATGATTATATTATTATTTATTATTATGTTGTTCATTAGTCCACGTATAGCGTTGTTGTTATTGCTGTTGGCTATTAACCCAGTGTTCGTATTGCTATGGCTATTAGTATGGCTTGCTATTAAACTATGATAGGTATTGCATGGTCGGTTCGTGGTTAGTTATGATAGATAGAATGGAATGATTATGGGTAAAGGTAAACACAATGAATGGCAACAGGTAAGAGTTAATAAGCTATATGAAGATGACTACGAGCCAAGTAATAAAGTAATCAGGAAAA
>ERZ779876.852-NODE-852-length-29949-cov-5.668127_pt1 | contig 29949 bp, 29 predicted proteins | sample MGYA00511068_ERZ779876 | MGnify/ENA primary metagenome ERZ779876 (study PRJEB29588, sample SAMEA1970858) | human gut metagenome | biome: human gut; feature: human-associated habitat; material: faeces | place: Denmark | collected 2008/2010 ...
ACCGTCTCCAACGATACCTCCGTTGAGCCTGCCGTGACCAACGTCAACGTTTCCTGGCTGGGCAACCTGAAGTAATTTCCTTTTCCAACCGCAAGAGAACGGGCAAACTGCCCGTTCTCTTTTTTTACCAAAAAATTTCCCAATTTCTACGGATTTTATTTGAAATCTGACGATAGGTCGTGTATAATAAAAAGTGACACACGAGTTTAGAACCGTCCGGCAGCGGCAGCCCTCCCATGATGGATTGCCGGACGGCGGCGGAAGGAAAGGGGCGAATTGTGCCGCTGCCCCGCCGGGAACGAAAAGGAGGTAATTGGATTGCAGGATGTACCTTACGCAATCGAAATGGTAAACATTACGAAGCGCTTCCCCGGTATCATCGCAAACGACAATGTTACGCTCCAGCTGAAAAAGGGCGAGATACACGCCCTGCTGGGTGAAAACGGCGCCGGAAAATCCACGCTGATGAGCGTTCTGTTCGGCCTTTATCAGGCCGAAGAGGGCGTGATCAAAAAGGACGGCGTGGAGGTCAAAATCAACAACCCCAACGACGCCAATGCCCTGGGCATCGGCATGGTTCACCAGCACTTCAAGCTGGTGGAGTGCTTCTCCGTGCTGGACAACATCATCCTCGGTGACGAGGATACGAAGCACGGCATTCTTCAGCGCGCCCGCGCCCGGGAAAAGGTCATGGCGCTGTCGGAAAAATACGGCCTGCGGGTCGATCCTGACGCGCTGATCGAGGACATCTCCGTCGGTATGCAGCAGCGCACGGAAATTCTGAAAATGCTGTACCGGGACAACGAGATCCTGATTTTCGACGAGCCTACCGCCGTGCTGACCCCCCAGGAAATCCAGGAGCTGCTGCAGATCATGCGCAATCTGGCGGCGGAAGGAAAGTCCATCCTCTTTATCTCCCACAAGCTCAACGAGATCATGGCGGTTGCCGACCGCTGCTCCGTTCTGCGCAAGGGCAAGTACATTGGCACCGTGAACATCGCGGATACCACCAAGGCAGAGCTGTCCCGGATGATGGTCGGCCGTGACGTGGAATTCGCAGTCACCAAGGGCGAGGCGCACCCGGCGGAGGTGGTTCTGGATGTGAAGAACCTCACCGTTCCCTCCAAAGTCCATAAGAACAACGCAGTCAAAAACGTCAGCTTTCAGGTACACGCGGGGGAGATCGTCTGCATCGCGGGCATCGACGGCAACGGCCAGAGCGAGCTGGTATATGCCATATCCGGTCTGGAACCCGCGTCCGGCGGCACAATCACCATGTGCGGCGTGGACATCACCCACGCCCCCATCCGCCGCCGCAGCACCCTGGGCATGAGCCACATCCCGGAGGATCGCCACAAGCACGGTCTGGTGCTGGACTACACGTTGGAAGACAACATGATCTTACAGCGGTATTTTGAGCCGGAGTTCACCGACAAGTTCGGCTTCCTCCGCCGGAAGAACATCCGCGCCTATGCCGAGCGGCTGATCGAGCAGTATGACGTCCGTTCCGGTCAGGGCCCCGTCACCGTGGCCCGTTCCATGTCCGGCGGCAACCAGCAGAAAGCGATCATCGCCCGGGAGATCGACAAGAACCCCCAGCTGCTTATTGCGGTGCAGCCCACCCGTGGTCTGGACGTGGGCGCCATTGAGTATATCCACAAGCAGATCGTCGCCCAGCGGGACGCGGGCAAGGCAGTGCTGCTGGTATCCTTGGAGCTGGACGAAGTTATGACGGTGTCCGACCGCATCCTCGTCATGTACGAGGGCGAGATCGTGGGCGAGCTTGACCCCAAGCAGACCACCGTGGAAGAATTGGGTCTGTACATGGCCGGTGCAAAGAAGGAGGCGAAGGAGCAGTGAAAAAAGAACGTGAATCCCTGATCCGCAAGGACGGCTTCCAGACATTGCTCGCATCCTTGGTGTGCGTTCTGGGCGGTCTGATCGTGGGATATCTGGTGCTGCTGATCATCGAACCCAGCGGCGCGTTTGAAGCGATCATCGCGGTGATGAAGAGTTTCCTGCGCTTCCCTGGCGCTCTGAAGCTCAAGTATTTCGGTCAGGCGCTGGTGCGCACGGCGCCGCTGCTGCTGTGCGCCCTGTCCGTCCTGTTTGCCTACAAGGTGGGCATGTTCAATATCGGCGCGGCGGGTCAGTACTGCGCCGGCGCCTGCGCCGCGCTGTATGCCGCGCTGGCGTGGAATATGCCCTGGTATGTCTGCATCCTGCTGGGTATGCTGGCGGGCGCGCTGCTGGGTATGCTGGCGGGTGCGCTGCGGACGCTGTTCAACGTCAACGTGGTCATTTCCGGTATCATGCTCAACTGGATCACCCTGTATCTGACCAATCTGGTGCTGGGCACGGTGAAGAATCCCACCAGCCCCTATACCAAGACCCTCCAGTCCACCAACCCCGGCGCGCTCATCCCCAGTCTGGGACTGGAAAAGCTCTTCAACAACGAAAAAAGCGTTACCATCGCCATTCCCATTGCGGTATTGACGGCGGTGCTTGTGTGGGTGGTTCTGAACAAGACCAAATTCGGCTACGAGCTGAAGGCCACCGGCAGCAACTACAACGCCGCCAAATACTGCGGCATGAAGGAAAACCAGAACATCATCCTCACCATGGTCATCGCGGGCGCTCTGGCGGGCTTCGGCGCGGGCCTGCTGTACCTCACCGGCATCGAGGACTGGGAGACCACCATTTCCTCCGTCCCCGCCATGGGCTTCAACGGCATCGCCGTTGCGTTCCTCGGCGGCCTCAGCCCCATTGGCTCGATCCTGTCCGCGTTCTTCATCCAGTACATCACCACAGGCGGCGGCAACGTGGATCTGCAGGTCTACTGCTCCCAGATCTCCAGCCTGATCTCCGCGCTGATCATTTATCTGTGCGCCTTTGTGGGCTTCTTCAAGTATTTCATCCAGACCCGGCTGCGGAAGGCCGATGAGCGGAAAGCCACAAAAGCCGCACAAATTCAGGAAGGGGGCGAGGACAAATGACACTGCTGATCCAATACACTTTGATCTTCGCGTCCGTTCTGATGCTGGTTGCCTTGGGCGGCTGCTTCGCCGAGCGCAGCGGCGTGATCAACATCGGTCTGGAGGGCATCATGGTCATCGGCGCTCTGGGCGGCGCTCTGGTGCTGAAATTCATGCCGGTCTCCGTGGGAGCGCCGGTCATGGTCATCACCACCGTCATTGTCAGCGCTCTGTTCGGCCTTGTTTTCTCGCTATTGCTTGCGGTGGCGGCCATCAACTTCAAGGCTGACCAGACCATCACCGGCACCGCCATGAACATGCTGGCAACTGCTGCGGCTACCGTGGCGGTGAAGGCCATGAACACCGCGGCCTCCGGCGGCAACGACGTGTCCTCCGACATCTCCTACACCCGCACGAAAGACCTGCTGCTGGTTCATGTGGGCGGGTTCGAGCTGAACTGGTTCATGCTGGTGGCGGTGCTGTGCCTGATCGCGGCCTATGTGGCGCTGTACAAGACCCGCTTCGGTCTGCGGCTGCGTGCCTGCGGTGAGCATCCTCAGGCGGCGGACTCCGTGGGTATCAACGTCTACAGGATGCGCTATGCCGGTGTGCTGATCTCCGGACTGCTGGGCGGTCTCGGCGGCATCGTGTACATCACCGCGGGCGTCAGCGTGTGGAAGTTTGAAAACGGCGTGGCGGGCTTCGGCTTCCTGGCTCTGGCCGTCATGATCTTCGGCGCGTGGCACCCCCTGAAAATCGCTCTGGCGGCGCTGCTGTTCGGCTTCTGCCGGGCGCTGGGCAATGTGTACTCCGGCTTTGACTTCCTGCTGAACATGAACATCCCCAGTGTGGTGTACAACATGCTCCCGTACATCATTTCTCTGGTGGTGCTGGCGTTCACCTCCAAGAAGTCCCGCGCCCCCAAGGCCGAGGGCATCCCCTACGACAAGGGAAGCAGATGATATTTTTCCGGGGTTTCCGACAGGAAACCCCGGAAAAACTGTTCATAAAAAGAAAACCACCGGCAATGCTGCGGGTGAAGCGGAAAAGTTCTACATATACCATAGGAAAGAAAAATCTCCAGTGATAGAGCAGCGGCAGGTTCGCCAACCGCTGCAAAACCATGTGGCAATTCTGCCGAAGTACAGTGTATCGGAATTTATGGGCTATTTCAGAGAAAAGAGTAAGCCACCTCCGGGAGGGGGTGGCTTTTTTTCTGTTGGTCGGGCGCGCTCTCTTCGAGGGGGGATGCCGCTTTCTGCGGAAAGCGACAGACGATGCTGCAGCACCTGCGGCGCACCCGCACCGTCCATTTTCTCTTTTGCGAAAGAGGAACAGGAAAGGAAACGCGGTGAGACGATTTGCCAATCTACAATTTGGAGGCAGAGACGGTCAGTCGTGGGGCTGGCAGCTCCGCCGGAATGGCCGATGATGCAGATGTCCTCAACGAAGTCGATGGAATACATTTCAGACAGCTGTACCGTGCCGGAAATGGTATTGAGAATGCTCATGGTCATAGTAATCTTGATATCGCCCTCCGCGGAGCAGGCAGTGCCCTGCTTGATGAGCAGGGAAAAGGCGGGAATCAGCATGGAGTCCGGCTTGCCCGCAATGCCCGGGGCGAAGCCGTCATAATGGGAGACCATAAAGGCGGTCTGCTCGTCCTTGACCCAGTGCTCAAAGACAACTGCATATTCTGCAATATTGCAAACAGTTTCTTTATTTTGTTTTTCCCACTATTCATTTATTTCGGCTGTTCCCGTCGTCGGGAACAGGGCTTCCCGAATGCTTTGCTGCCTCGCTGATTCATTTATTTCCCATCAGATGCACAGCAAAGCCGCAGATTTCATCCGCCAGATAGATGGCATTCAGGGTGCCGTCCGCCTTATATTTCGCAGACTCCATGTTGAATGTGAAGCCCCGGGATTTCAATTCTTCTACGGCGGCAGCAACATCGGGCGTGCCGATGGCGATGTGGCCGTTTTTGCCCAGGTAAGGAGACTTCATCAGCTCCACGTCTTTGCCTGCGAATACGGAGCTGTTTCCCTCCCTGACGGTCAGGCCAAACAGGGCTTCAAGCAGGGCAGCACCCTTTCTTGCCTCTTCGGCATTGGCACAGTTGATGCCCATATGGGCAAAAGTATATTCGATCATAACCAATCCCCTTCAGAAATCAGATGCGGGCTACGCCGGACTTCCGGGCGGCTTCTGCCACGGCCTTGGCCACGGCGGGGCCGACTCTGGGGTCGAAGGCGGCGGGGATGATATAGTTCTCGTTCAGCTCCTCGTCGGAGATCAGATTCGCCAGCGCGTTGGAGGCGGCGATCTTCATTTCCTCGTTGATGTCGCTGGCGCGAACGTCAAAAGCACCGCGGAAAATGCCGGGGAACGCCAGAACGTTGTTGATCTGGTTGGGATAGTCGCTGCGGCCGGTGGAAACCACTCTCGCGCCGCCTGCCTTCGCTTCGTCCGGGAAAATCTCCGGGGTGGGGTTGGCACAGGCAAAGATGATGGCGTCCTTGTTCATGGTCTGCACCATTTCCTTCGTCACCATGCCGGGGGCGGAAACACCGATGAACACGTCGGCGCCTACCAGCATATCGGCAAGAGAACCGGCCTTTTTGTCCAGATTCGTGACCTGCGCCATCTCTTCCTTGATCCAGTTCAGGCCGTCACGACCCGCGTAGATCGCGCCCTTACGGTCGCACATGGTCACGTTCTTGAAGCCGGAGGACAGCAGCAGCTTGACGATGGCGATAGCAGCCGCACCAGCGCCGGAGGTGACGATCTTCACGTCTTCCTTCTTCTTGCCGACGACCTTCAGAGCGTTGGTCAGGCCGGCGAGGGTAATGACAGCGGTGCCGTGCTGGTCGTCGTGGAAGATGGGAATGTCGCACTTTTCCTTCAGCTTCCGCTCGATCTCAAAGCACCGGGGAGCGGAGATGTCCTCCAGATTGATGCCGCCGAAGGAGCCGCTCATCAGATACACGGCGTTGACGAACTCATCCACATCGTGGGTCTTGACGCACAGGGGGAAGGCGTCCACGTCGGCAAAGGCCTTGAACAGAGCGCACTTGCCCTCCATAACGGGCATACCGGCCTCGGGGCCGATGTCGCCCAGACCCAGAACGGCGGTGCCGTCGGTGATGACGGCGCACAGGTTGTGGCGGCGGGTCAGCTCATAGGACTTGTCGATGTCCTTCTGGATCTCCAGACAGGGCTGGGCAACGCCGGGGGTGTAGGCCAGAGACAGGTCGTCCTTGGTCTTGCAGGGTACCTTGCAGATGACCTCGATCTTGCCGCCCCACTCCTTGTGGAGCCGCAGGGACTCTTTTGCGTAATCCATAGTTTTTCTCCTTTGTCGATACAATAATTTATGATTTTACCATTACGGAAATGCCGCTGGGGATCAGGGTGACGGAGGCGTTTTCGCCCTTGTCCTGTTTCGCCATGGCCATGGCAGTTTCCAGATCGGGCGCATAGTCCAGCTTCATCTCCCGGAGGGTCTTCTCCATTTCCGGGCGGGAAACAAAGATCACCCGGTGCTTCATGAGGATTCTCGCCAGAATCTGGCTCTCCCACTGGTCGGGAATGGTCTCCGACTGGGGGGTATTGACGCACTGCTCAAAATGCGCCGCAGGGGTTTCGCAGTCCCGGAGGGAGGTATAGAAGCCCTCACCGCCGGTGCCGTCGGCCAGCTCGGCGCACATGATCAGCACCGCGCCCTCCTTGGCGGAAGCCTCCGCCGCAGTCAGCCCCTTGACGCTCTGGTAGATGTTCTGGTCCAGCGGCGCGCCGCCGTTGGAGGTGACGACGATGTCTCCGGGGACGGCCTGCACCTCGCAGTACTGCCGCAGAAACGCCACACCGGCTTCATGCGCCTTCCGGAAGTCTCCCGCGAAGGCCGCAACCGTCTTTTTCTCCTCGTCGATGACCACATTGACGATGTACGCCAGCTTTGCCATCTCCGCCGCCGCTACCATGTCCCGGTGAAGGGGGTTGCCCTCCAGAATGCCCGTGCGGGCATAGGGCGAAGCGATGAACGCGCCGCAGTGGTTGCCCAGCACCGTCGTCTTATCGCAGACGCCGGGCAGGATGCTCTTCCGCCCGCCGGAGAAACCGGCGAAGAAGTGCGGCTCAATGAAACCCTCCGCAATGAGCAGGTCGGTGTCCACCGCCGTCCGGTCGATGACCAGCGGTGCGCCGGAGGGCAGAACGCCGATCTGAACATTGGATTCCGGGTCAAAGGCGTCGTGAACGACGATTTTCTCGGAACCCGCAATTTCCTTCCCCAGCTTTGCTTCCAGCTCGGCGGTCGTTGTGAGCCGGTGGAAACCGGTGGCTACCAGCAGCGTCACCCGAATCTCCGGATTCCCCTGCCGGAGCTGCGCCAGCATGGGGGGCAGGATGTCCCGGCTGGGCACGGGGCGGGTGTGGTCGGAAATGATGATGGTACAGCGCTTCTTCCCTGCCGCCAGCGCGGCAAGACCGGGCGTTCCGATGGGCGACGCCATGGCTTCCTCCACCAGCTCCCTGCCGGTGCGGTCGCTTTTCAGCTCGTCCACACGGGAGGTCAGCAGACCGTTATAGGGAAATGCAACATCCAGATGGCTTTTGCCGTAAGGAATCGCGATCATAAAGAATCCTCCCACACGTTTGTCATCGGGAACCGGCTGTTGGCCGGTTCCCAATTATGTTTTTTAATAGTTGCCCTTGAAAACGTCCTTCTTGACAGGGGGACGATAGTCGCCGAAGTAAGCGCTAAAGTCCATGCCCAGATAGTTGCACAGGTCAAGGACTTCCACCATGGTGTTGTCGTTGACGGGGATGCCGTTTTCCATGATGCGCTTCACCGCGGCAACTTCCTTCTCACCGTGGGTGTAGATACGCTCCTGACCGTCGGCCTTGGGCGCGTCCCGCAGCTCCTGCAGGTACTTAGAGAAATGCTCCTTGATGGCGGCGGGGTCGCCGAAGTAGGCAGGGTTGATGGCCATGAAGCCATGGCAGATCTGACCCTTTCCGCCGGTCATGCAGTAATTGGAGGTAGCGCCCATGGACAGGATGGAGGAGAAGATCTCACACAGCATACCGTAGCCGTAGCCCTTGTGGCTGCCCAGCTGCTCCGTGGAGCCGCCCAGAGGCATGATGCCGCCGCCCTTTTTCGCCACGATATTCGCAAGCACGTCAGGAGCGTTGGTGGAGGGATGACCGTCCTTGTCCAGCGCCCAGCCTTCGGGCAGGGGCTTTTCCATCTTGTTGTACATCTCCAGCTTACCGCGGGTGACGACCGTGGTGGAAGCGTCGAAGAAGAAATCATAGGGCTCGGCGGGGAACGCGCAGGCGATGGGGTTGGAGCCCAGCATGGCCTTCCGGGCAAAGGTGGGAACCATGATGGCTTCGCTGTTGGTGCAGGAGAAACCCATCAGCCCTTCCTTGCAGGCCATCTTGGCATAGTAACCCGCGATGCCGTAGTGGTTGGAGTTCCGGACGGAGACGATGCCCACGCCGGTGGTCTTGGCCTTCTCGATGGCCATTTCCATGGCCTTATGGGAAACCAGCTGTCCCATGGCCTCATGGGCGTCGATGACGGCGGAGATGGGGGTCTCGAACACCACTTCGGGCTTGGCATGGACGTCGATCATGCCTTTTTCGATGCACTTGTGGTAGCGGACCATCCGCTGCATACCGTGGGACTCGATGCCGTACAGGTCGGCAGTCAGCAGAACGTCCTGAATGATATCGGCCTCCGCTTCGGTGAAGCCGAACTTCTGGAACGCTTCCATGCACAGCCGGTGCAAGGTGTCATAGGACCAGTGTTGATATGCCATTGTAATCTTCCTTTCCGTATATCGATACATTCATAAGCCCCCTGACAGAATTCCGCCAGGGGGCTGTGACAGGAGGGGGTAATTTCCCCTGCCACTGGCAGAAATTGGGTGGGCGGTTATCTCTGAACCCGGCCGGAGGCGTTGCCGCCAGCCAGAGACTCTACCTCAGCCACGCTGACAAGGTTGAAATCATGCTCAATGGTATGTTTCAGGCAGGATGCTGCCACCGCAAAGTTGATCGCGTCCTGATTGGACTTGCCGACCAGCTGCGAGTAGATCAGGCCGCCGCCAAAGCTGTCGCCGCCGCCTACACGATCCACAATATGGATGCGGTAAGTGGGAGAGAAGACCGCTTCGCCGTTTTCGTACAGCATAGCCGCCCAGTCATTGTCGCTGGCAGAAATGCTGCCCCGGAGGGTGATAGCAACTTTTCGGAATCCAAACCGCTCCGACAGCTGCCGCGCCACGGAGATATAACCCTGATGGTCGATCTTTCCGGCATCAATGTCCGTATTCTCCGCCTCAATGCCGAAGACGTCCTTGGCGTCCTCCTCATTGGCAATGCAAACATCCACATAAGGCATCAGCCGGGACATCACTTCATTCGCCTGCGCGCTGGTCCACAGCTTCTTCCGGAAGTTCAGGTCACAGGAAACTGTGATGCCCTTCGCCTTGGCAGCCTGACAGGCTGCCAGACAGATCTCGGGCAGATTGCCGCCCAGAGCGGGGGTAATGCCCGTCCAGTGGAACCAGTCAGCGCCCTCAAAAATGGCATCCCAGTCAAAATCCTCCGGCTGTGCCAGAGCAATGGCAGACCCGGCACGGTCATAAATGACCTTGGAAGGGCGCTGGGAAGCCCCCTTTTCCACAAAATACAATCCCAGCCTAGCGCCGCCTCTGGCGCAGTCGTCGGTGCTGACGCCGTACCTGCGCAGGGCATTCAGGGCGCATTGACCGATCTCGTGGGCGGGAACCTTTGTAACGAAGGAAGCCTTCATGCCGTAGTTGGCAAGAGACACCGCCACGTTGGCTTCACCTCCGGCGTAGGAAACTTCAAAGCTTTCCGCCTGAAGGAACCGCTCATTCCCTTTCGGATTCAGGCGCATCATGATTTCACCGAAAGTGACAACTTTTTTCGCGTTTTTCATCTGGTTATCCTCCTGTCAGCCATTCACACTGGCGCAAAGCTCTTTCGCCAGCGCAGTAATCCTGTCCCACTGCCCCTGCACGATCCATTCCCCGTTTACCAGATTGCCGCCGACGCCCACGCCGACGCATCCGGCCTTCATGAATTCTCCGGCATTATTCTCGCTGACGCCGCCCACGGCCAGCAGCGGAATATTGTTCAGCGGGCCACGGATAGCCTTGATATAGCCGCTGCCCAGAGTCCCCGCCGGGAACACTTTGACAAAGTCCGCACCGGCGGCATAAGCCTGCCGAATTTCCGTAGGCGTCATAGCACCGGGCATGGAAACCATCCCCAGTTTCTTGGTTCTGCGGATCACAGTTTCATTGGTATCCGGGGAAACGATAAATTCCGCACCGGCATCAAATGCCAGCTGGGAAAGCTCCACGGTGGTGACCGTTCCCGCGCCTACCGCCATCTTCTCTCCCATGGTTTCCCGGATTGCGTGGATAGCGCCTGTCGTCTGAACCCAAGTAGAAGGGTTCTTCTGGTTAAAGGTCACTTCGATAGCCCGAATTCCCCCGTCATACAGCGCCTGAGCCAGCTGCTCATAGCCGCTGTCCAGTCCCCGAACAATGGCAACCACCTTTGTTTCCTGAACAAGCTGTGCAACATTTTTCATATTCATCAACCATTCGACCGCTTTCGTCGGCACAGGCAATGAAGCCCCGTGCAGGCGGGCGGTCGCCTTTCCTGTAAAAATATGCTTATTTCTCTATGCTGTCTTCTAAAGCTCCAACGCTTCGTAGGCATTCAGGATTTTTGCCTGAACATTTTGCAAAGCGGACACAAAATCCTGCGGGTCCGCGCCAAAAGGCGCAAACATATCCCAATGTACCGGTATCACCAGCTTGGGCTGTAATACCTGTGCCAGTCGGGCGGCATCCCGTGCGTTCATATTATTGCCGAAGCCGTTGATACACAGCAACGCAAGATCAATGGACTCTTCCTGCAGGAACTCCGGAATCGCCCGGTGATACAGGGTATCCCCGGAAAGATAGACGGTTTTTCCCTCCGCTTTCAGCAAATACCCCACTGCCTCCAAGGTCTCATGGAATGCAGGCACGGCGCAGAACCGTGCCTCCCCCAGCGTTACCTCCACGCCCGGACGCATAACCATGGCATTGTGCTTAGAAGGCCATCGGCCGGTGATTGCCTTGTATACCGAATAAGGCCCCAGCACCGGGTAGGCGCGCTGTCCATCCAGCCAATATTCCAGAGTTGCCATGTCCAGATGGTCTCCATGGTCATGGGTAATGGCCAGAATATCCGGATTCAGCGCAGCAATATCCTCCGGCGGCGGGATCAGTCTCGCGAACCGCTCTCCCTTTGTTTCATGGAGCGTATCCGTCAGATAAGGATCAAACAGGATTCGCGTCCCGTCTTTCAGGTCGATCTGGACACCGGCCTGTCCCAAAAGCTTGATCTTCATAGGGCTTATTTCAGATACGGCCGCGTCATTTCGTAGAACTCATCGAACATGCTGTCAAAGACCGGGTCGGTGGCAAATGTGGGCTTGCGGCAGTAGTCCGTTTCGATCATGCCCCGGCGCATCATAATGCGCTTTTCATAGGTGATGATCATTTCCACATTCTGGCGGATGTGGTTCAGGAAGGGCAGCAGCACGCTGCCGTGGAGCTGCATGGCTCCCTTCCGGTCGCCGGTAACATACTTATCGTAAATTTGCAGGTACAGATCGAACATGGAGCCGCCGGGCATGGCGCCGATCGCGCCCCGGTCGAAGCATTCGATAAACTGATAACCGGCATTGCCGATGAAGACCTTTACGCCGTTGCCGGTGAGTCTCAGCAGATTGGAGATGTATCCGCCCGCAGGCTTGCACTCGATCTTGTAGTACAGCTCCGTTTTGCAGTCGTTTCTCAGGTTTGCCATAACCTCCGGGGCGATGGCTACGCCGGTCTGCTCCGGGGCATACTGCACCACCACGGGAATGTCCACCGCGTTGCACACGGTTTTCATGTGCTCATAAATGGCTCCCGCGCCGGGCTTCAGGAAGTAAGGGGGCAGCAGCATCAGGCTGTCAGCGCCGCAGTCCTGATAATACTTTGCCCGTTTGGCGGCAACCTCAGTGGCATGCTGGGTCACGGAGATGATGGACGGAATGCCCTTTTTCTTACAGGTATCCACCACTACCCGAACCATTCGCTCGGATTCCGCGTCGGTGAGCTTGTAATACTCTCCGGCAATGCCGAACAGGGTCACGCCGTGGCAGCCATTATCCGCCATAAAGCTGACTTCCCGTTCCAGACTTTCATAATCCACTTCACCGGTTCTGGTAAAGGGTGTGGCAATAATCGGACAAATACCTTTCAGTTCCATGGTTAACCCTCCTCAACATAGCGCAGATAGTCAAGGTCACAGCCCTGATCTGCCTGCAAAACATGGTCAATAAAATTACGGACAAAGCCACGCTTGATATCCGGGTGGCCTTTCGGCTTGAAGTCTTTCAGGCGGCGGGCGATCTCCTCGTCGCTGATCTCCACCTCGATGAGGTTCTCGTCCGCTTCCACGTGGATGATGTCCCCGTCTCTGACCGCAGCCAGAGGGCCGCCCTCCTCCGCCTCCGGAGAAACATGGAGAATGATGGAGCCGAAGCAGCCGCCGGACATCCGGGAATCCGTCACCCGCAGGTAATCGTCGATCCCCTTCTTGTGCAGGGCAGGCGGTACGGGCAGATAATTGCCGAATTCCGGCATACCGGGCGCGCCCTTGGGGCCGTAGCCGCGAAGGACGATAACGGTGTTTTCATCCACATCGGAATTCTCGTCCGCCAGCCACTTTTCCGCCACGGACAGATCGTCAAAGACCTTCGCCCTGCCGCGATGGTGGAGCAGGCGCTCCGTGGCAGCACTGCGCTTGATGACCGCACCGTTCGGCGCAAGATTGCCCTTCAGAATGCACATGCCGCCCACCGGGGAGATGGGGTCGTCAATGGAGCGAATCACCCGGCGGTCATACGCATAGTCCACCTTTTTCAGGTTCTCCCCAACGGTCTTTCCGGTAACGGTCATGCAGTCCAGATTCAGCTTCCCTTCCAGCTCCTTCATCACCGCGGGAACGCCGCCGGCATTGTGGAATTCTGCGCCCACCGGGTTGGTGCCGTGGGGCTTGACGTTGACCAGCAGGGGCGTGTCATTGCTGATGGCGTCGAATTCCATCAGGTCGATGTCAAATCCGGCGCGGCCCATGATCGCCTTCAGATGAATCAGCAGATTGGTGGAGCCGCCGCAGGCCATCAGCACCCGGATGGCATTGCGGACGGAGTCTGGGGTAATGATCTTGCTGACGGTAAGATTTTCTTTGACCATTTCCACGATCCGGCGGCCGCTGAGCTCCGCCTGCCGGGATTTTTCCGCGGAAACACCCAGACTGGAAGCACTGCCGGGCAGCGCCATGCCCAGCGCTTCCGCTACCGTCTGGCAGGTATTGGCGGTGCCCATAATGGGGCAGGCGCCGACGCTGCCGTACAGGCAGCCAGCCCTGTCCATCATTTCCTGCCACGTCAGCTCGCCGGAAATGTAGCGGTTGTACAGCTTGAAGGTATCGGTGCCGCAGCACAGCGTCTCTCCCTTGTAATTGCCCGGGAGCATGGCGCCGCCGGGAAGGAAAATGGTGGGCTTGTCCACCGTCACCGCCGCCATGAGCTGGGCGGGGATGTTCTTGTCGCAGCCGCCGATGAGGACGATCCCGTCAAAGGGGTGCCGCGCCATCAGCTCTTCGGTCTCAATGGACAGAAGATTCCGGTAGATCAGGCTGGACAGGTCAAAGAAGACTTCGCAGATGGACAGGGTATTGACCTCCAGCGGGAAGCCGCCCGCAGCCCAGACGCCCCGCTTGACCGCCTCGGACAGCTGGCGGAAATGCAGGTGGCCGGGGTTTGTCTCCGCCCAGGTATTGACAATGCCGATGATGGGCTTGCTGATATCGATATCGGTGTAGCCCATGGCCTGAAGCAGGGCGCTGCGCAGCAGCTCCTGCCGGTTACCCGGATGCTTCCATTCCTCGGAAGTATTGTTTTTCATGGGATATTCCTCCTCTTTCTATAAGCCGTAGGTTTCCGCAAGGTCGGATTGAAGCACCGCGCCGCCGTCTGCCACAAGGCAGTTTCCGGTGATGGAAGCCGCCCATGGCGATGCCAGAAACAGGATCATGTGTCCGATCTCCTCCGGTCTGCACCAGCGCTTCAGCGGGATGGTGTTGTAGGTGGTCGTTTCGTCCAGCTCCATCGTTCTGGGCGTTGCCGTCCAGCCGGGAGCGATCGTATTGACACGGATCTGATATTTGGCAAGCTCCATGGCCGCATGGCGTCCCAGCTTGATAAGCCCCGCCTTTAATGTGCCGTAGACGGACAGATTCGGCCGCTGCTGGATGCCGTTGTTGGACGTGATGATGACGATGCTTCCTTTTGTGTCCCGGCAAACCATCTCTCTGGCCGCCGCCTGAACGCAGAAGTAGGCGCTTTTTAAGTCCACGTCCACCATCCGGTCGAAGAAATCTTCCGTAGTCTCCAGAAAATCGCTTTTCCGGGTGATGCCGGAGTTGTTCACATACAAATCCAGATGTCCCAGTTTCTCCATGGCCTGTGCAAAGAGTTCCCGCACGCCGGACATGGCGGACAGATCTGCCTGAACCGGCCATGCCCTGCCGCCGCAGTCACGGATCCGGCGGCAGGCTTCCTCCGCCCCCTCCGCGCTGCTGTTGTAATGCACCACGACATCGTAGCCGTTCTGCCCCAGCGTGATTGCCACGCCCTGACCGATGCCCGTACCGGCGCCGGTAACGATAGCAGTTTTTCGTTCCATATTTCCCTACTCCTTCACCGCGCCGCCGGTAAGGCCGGCCACCATGTACTTGTTAAAGAACAGAAACAGCAGCAGAACCGGCAGGGACGCCACCACGGAAACGGTCATCATGCCCGCATAGTCGAACCCGAATTCGCCCAGGAAAGTTTCCGCGATGCCAACAGGCAGCGTCTTCATGGACGTCTTATTCATGACCACCAGCGCGATCATGTAATCGTCCCAGGATTGCAGGAAGGCATAAATGCCCACCGCCAGCATACCGGGCTTCATCAGCGGAATCACGATCTGCGTCATGGTCTTGAACCGGCTGCATCCGTCCACCCTCGCCGCTTCATCCAGAGACTTGGGTACGGAATCGCAGAAGGACTTCATCATCCAGACGGACAGCGGCAGGGACATGGCAACGTCCGCGAGCATCAGTCCCTGATAAGAATTCATCAGCTTCAGCTTTGAGAACAGGCTGTACAGGGAAATGATGATGACTACCGTGGGAAACACCTGAGCAGACAATGTCAGCGTCATGATCGTCTTCCGGCCGGGATAGCGGTAGCGGGACAGGGAGTATCCGGCAAAGATCGCCAGCGCCAGATCGACGATCACCGTTAAGGATGCGACCACAAAGGAATTCTTGATGTAATTCAGATATTTGGTGTTGGTGATAATGGATATGTAATTATCAATGGTCTTGAATGTAGGGTACAGCTGGGGCGGCACCCGCATCAGGATGCTGTTTTCCTTGAACGAAGCAACGAACATCCAGTAGATCGGGAAGATAAACGCCGCCAGCGCAATGACAATGACCAGATAGGTCAGTATCTTCTTCCCCAGTGAATTTTTTGAAACCATGAACGACCCTCCTTACAGTTCGTCGAAGCGCTTGGTCTTCATGTTATAGATGGCGATGGCCGCGCCCAGAAGCATCATCCAGATAACGCCGATGGCGGAACCGGCGCCCAGATCCAGCTGGGTAAACGCCTGCTTGTAGGCTGCAATGGACAGTGTGGTGGTTTTGCCCAGCGGGCCTCCGGCCGTCATGTTGTAAATAATGGTAAACTGCTGGAAGGACGCCATGATGCAGGTGATGATCGTATTGCCCAGCACCACCCGGATTCCCGGCAGCGTGATATGCCAGAACACACGGAAGCTGTTGGCGCCGTCAATGGAGGCCGCTTCCACCAGATCATGATTGATGGATTGCAGACCGGCAAGGATCATGACGAGCATATAGGGGGTCTGTCTCCAGACCACCGCAATGGTCACCACGCCCAGAGACGTGGAAGGGTTCAGCACCCATTCCGCAGTGGGGTTGGAAATCAGGCCGAGACCGTACAGAACGTAGTTGATGATACCGTACTGCGCCTGGAACAGCCATGACCACAGCAGCGCCGTGACGATGGATGGGATGCACCATGGCATCAAAAAAACAGAGCGGAGGGCATTGCGTCCGCGGATCTTCGTATTCAGAAGCAGGGCAATACTCATGCCCAGCACCAGTTCGATTCCCACTGTGCCAACCGTGAACTTCATGGTCGTCCACAGCTGGGTCAGGAAGCCGTTTTTGAAAATGGTCTTGTAATTGGCAAAATCGTTCCACTTCAGGGGCTTATTTACCGTCAAAAAGGTATAATCGCAGAAACTGCGGATCACCGCACTTATAATTGGGTAGAGAATGACGATGGAAAATACCAGAAAGGTAGGCAGAAGCAGCCCGTACCCAAACAGGACGTCCTTCGCCCGTTCCGTCAGGGCGATCCCATTTTTGGGGCTTTGACGTTTTTTCAACTTGATCTCTCCTTTGCTGAGGGTGGTGAGAAAACGGGGTGTACAAACCGCACACCCCATTTGTTTAAGGGCCTCGTACAGAAGATTTTGTAAAATCTTACTTGTACATTTCAACCAGCTGATCGTGCGTTTCTGCTGCTACGGTCGCGGGATCCTCATTACCGATGGTCACGCGCTGAACAGCGGTAGCCAGCAGTTCCATAGCAGCCACGAAGTTGGAACTGTTCACGGGCAGAGCCTTGCACTGAGCGGCGGCCTTATAGAAAACGCTCATGTTGTCGTTCAGGTTCTTGTAGTAATCCAGAGCCTCCACGGAGGTACGGCCGGGCATGACGTCGGTGAAGGAGGTGTACTTCTCCATCGCCTCGATACCGGTCATGTAATCGATGAACAGCGCGCACTCCTCGGGGTGCTCGGTGTTGGCGGAAGCAATGATGTGATGGTCGGAGGAGAAGGAGTAGGAGCCGGGGATCAGAGAGGTGGTAACATTGACCTCGGTCCAGTTCTTCAGCTGGGAGGGAGCGTCGATGTGGAACGCCACCTGACCGTTGCCGAACAGAGTACGGTTGTCAACGATCTGGTTGCCCGCGGCGATGACGCCTTCCTGAATTTCCTTCTGCATCTCGGTCAGAGCCGCCACGGTCGCCTCGTCGCCGTAAGCGATGGTGCCGTCCTCGGCGTAGTAGTCGCCGCCGTTGGCCCAGACGTCGATCAGGGACATGTAACCGGCGTTGGCCAGAACCTTGGTGCCCAGAGTACGGCCGTAAACCGTATTGCCGTCAGCGTTCTTGCCCAGAGCGGCAACGGCGTAGGACATTTCAATCAGTTCATCCCAAGTGGTGGGGGTGTGGTCATAGCCGGCCGCGGCCAGCAGGTCGGAGTTGCAGTACAGGGCAAAGGGCTGGGTGATCCAGGTCGCGGAATACTGATGACCGTCGATATTCGTGCCGGACATAGTGCCGGGGTAGAAGTCCGCCAGCGTCTCGGCGCTCATGTATTCGTCCAGCGGCAGCAGGCCGCCCATTTCGTAGTAGGTAGCCACCCACTGGTTGGAAACCTGCGCCACGTCAGGCGCATCCTGCGCCGCGATCCGGGTCAGCAGGGAGGTGTTCACGGCGTCATAGTTGCTCTCGGTAACTTCCACGGTGATCCAGGGATACTTTTCCATGAAACCGTCCAGCATGGCCTTGAAAGCATCGGCAGTGGTTTCTTCGGCAGCGCCCCAGCAAAGGAACTCCAAAGTGACGGGTTCTTTTTCTTCTTTGACGGTTTCCGTCTTGGCAGCTTCCGTTGTCTTGACGGATTCGGCGGGTTTGGTTTCCTCAGCTTTGGAACCGCAGGCGGCCAGAGACAGAATCATGGCCAGTGCCAGTACGATGGCGAGAATCTTTTTCATTGTTTTGCATCCTTCCTGTTTTTTAGTCAGCAAACCCGTAAATGCAGAATTGTGAAACAAAATCGTTTCATTCTATTCTTCAATTTTGTTTCATTTTCATTCCGTAACCGCAAATCCTGCGGTATCGTATTTGCACGGCTGTATTTGCTGCTGTTTTGATACTATCACAAATAATTCGGTTTTGCAATTACCAGATTTGACGAAAACTGACAGTTTCCTTTGGTAATATTCACTTCATTTATGGAACGATTTTTGTTTCATTTTCCAAAAATTATAAAATTTATAATGTGGATGTTGCATCTTTATCATTCTTTTGATACAATGGCTTCATTCTGATAGAACAGAAAAACAGGACATTTTCTGAAAAGTGAGGCGGTTTTATGGAATCCAAGCCAGCTACCATCCGTGAGATTGCAAAGGCAGCCGGTGTTTCCCCCAGCACAGTATTCCGGGTGCTGAATTCAGGTGCTTCCGTCAGCCCCAACACCCGCGCCAAGGTCATTGCGGCTCAGCAGATTCTCCAGAATAAAAAGGCGATCACCCCGGCGAAGGAGTCCAGCCGGTTCTCTGTGGGGATCATTATGCCCGCCCATTCCGCAGCGGATCTGGCAGGGCACCCCTCGCTGTTCACCATCATCACCAGCTTCGTAGAGGCTCTGTCCAGCCGTTCTGTATCCAATACCACCATTATCTTTGACGAAAAAACCATGTCCCCGCAGTCATTGATCGCTTCGCCCAAGGACGGCTACCTGATCATCGGTACCAGCGAGGAGCAGGAACGGACGCTGGTGCCTCTGCTCAGCGAAGCCGGGCTGCCCAGCCTGCTGATCAACCGTCAGGCCAAGGATCTCCATACCAGCAGTGTGAACGTGGACGATACCGCCGCCACCATGGACGCCACGGAGCACCTCATCTCCCTGGGGCATCAGAATATCGCCTTCATCGGCGGCAATAAGAATTTCCAGAACACCAAGCACCGTTTGCTGGGATACCAGATCGCCATGGAACGTCATAACCTTCCTCTGGAAAACGACCATATCCTTTTCGGTGAATTCAGCGAATTCTCCGGCTACCAGCAGGGCAAAACGATCCTGAACATGCTGCACCGGCCTACGGCGGCCATCTGCGCCTCCGATCCGCTGGCTATAGGCTGTATGCGGGCATTGACGGAAGGCGGTCTGCGTCTCCCGGATGACTTCGCCATCATTGGGTTCGGCAACATCGAGGCCAGCAAGTATGTGACGCCGTCTCTTTCCACCGTCTCTCAGCCCAGTCAGGAAATGGGCGCCATTGCTGCCGCCACGCTGATCCAGATGCTGGAGAATCCCATCATTCTTTCCCAGAAGGTTCGCTTGAAAACCAATCTGGTGCTTCGGGATTCTTCCGGCTCCCCCATTGGGTCCCGTTAAAAGGAGCCGTCATGAACCGTTTTATTGAATCCCGCATTTTCCATATTCTGTGTACCCTGACCGATCTGGTGGTTCTGAATCTTCTGTATGTACTGTGCTGTATTCCCGTCGTCACCATCGGCGCCGCAACCACTGCCCTGTACGGAACGGTTCTGGCTCTGCTTCATGATGAAGGGCATCTTTACGCGCTGTTCGTGCGGATTTTTCTCAAACGTTTCAAGCAGACGACGGTATTCTGGCTTCTCTGGCTGACCGCGGTTGCTGTCGCTGCGGCCGATTTAATCATCGTGGGACTGTTCTGGAACCACGCCGGTAAACCGGCCGCAGTCGGTCTGCTGGTCCTGACGCTGTTTCTTCTGCTCAGCACCGGAAGCTGGTTGTTCCCTCTGCTTGTCACCGGCGGGAAGTGCAAGGCCAAGCTTTTCACTGCCTTTGCGCTGTCCATGCAGCAGCTGCCCAGAACGCTGCTGGTCTGCGTGATAAATGTCCTTCCCGCGGCGCTGGTCTTGTGCTGGACATACGGCTTTCTGCTCTTGTTCTGGGTCTATCTGGTGATTGGCTTTGCGTTGAGCGCCTATGTAAACTGCCTTTTGCTGAAAAAAGCGTTGATCCCTCATCTGTCACAGGAGGTGTCCCAATGAAGCAGAACTTTGGAAGGCTCCCGGATGGCCGACAGGCCGATCTGTATTGGATTGGGGATGAATATACGCAGGCTGCCTTCACAAATCTGGGGGCAGCCATTGTCCGCTGGCTGGTTCCGGATGCCGCGGGCCGGAAGGACGATATCGTGCTGGGATACGATTCCGCGCAGGAATATTTTCAGAACCCCGGCATGATGGGCGCAATCGTTGGCCGCAATGCCAATCGGATCAAAGATGCGCAATATTCCCTGAACGGCACGACTTATTCTCTTACCCCCACCTCTGGCCCGCATAACATTCATTCCGGCCCGAACCGTTATAATCTCCGTCTGTGGGATGTTACCCATTACAGCAAAAGCAGCATCCGCTTCCGGCTGTTCAGCCCTGACGGCGATCAGGGCTTTCCCGGCAATGCCCGAATTGCGGTCACTTATACCCTGACCGGCAAAGCTCTGGAAATCGCCTACGAAATGATCTGCGATCAGGACACGGTGTTCAATTTAACGAACCACGCCTATTTCAATCTGTCAGGCCATCAGCACCCGGAGCAGGCAATGGTGCATACCCTTTGGTTGAACGCCACGCAGTATACCCCTGCCGATGAAACCGGTATCCCTACAGGAGAAATTGCCGATGTATCCGGCACCTGTCTGGACTTTACCGAGGGCAGGTCTCTGAGCGCTCCACCGACGCCGCCCGGGGGTTACGACCACAACTTTGTTCTTGCCGGAAATCCAGCCGCCGTTCTGAGCGATCCCGCTTCCGGAAGGAAGCTGACGGTCATCACCGACCGGCCCGGACTTCAGCTGTACAGCGGAAATTACCTGAATGTCCCGGGTAAGGACGGCGTTTTCTACGGCCCCCGCAGCGGTATCTGTCTGGAAACGCAATTCTATCCGGACAGCATCCACCACCCGCATTGGCCGCAGCCCATTGCGAAAGCAGATTGTACCTATCACAGCATTACGGCGTATTGCTGCCGCTGACGTTCAGCTGATAAGCCAGATGACATAGGGGGACATCTGTAAGTGGTTTTCCCGTCCGTGGTGATCCCAGCCAAACTCACGCGGCTGTCCCCATGACGGGAGCAACGCTATGTTCCCGTACCAAGCCGCCAAACAGATACAACCGCGCATCCGGGAGCAGCTCCGACGCACGGCTGGCTGTGAGCAGACCATTGGTGACAATCGCAAGGTTATGTTTGCTTTGCATCTGTGGAATCCGTTCCAGTACCATAATGCTGGATCCTGGAAAAGGGTTTGGTTATTGCCGATTTGCTCCGCAGCAAGGGCAGCTATCCAGCGCCTCATGAAACGCTCCTTTCGGCAAAAATGGCGGGTGGGCAGTATAAACTGCGCCACCCGCCGTTGTTACGACTGAATTTGTTATCCTTTGATACCACCAGTCTGCAAGCCGGAAACGAAATATTTCTGGCAGCAGATGAAGATGATGAGCACGGGGAGCAGGCTTGCCACAGACATGGCAAAGACGTAGCCCCACTGGGTGAACTGATGCTGGCCGAAAAAGCCTGAGATGGCGATGGGCAGCGTGCGCTTCTGGGTGTCGTTCAGAACCGTCAGCGCCCACGGGAATTCTTCCCACGCCGTCAGAAAATTGAAAATGCTGACGGATGCGATGGCCGGACTGGCCAGCGGGCAGATAACCTTGAAGAACACAGTGAAAACGCTGCCGCCGTCCATGTAGACGGCCTCGTCGAATTCCCTCGGGATGCTCTCAATGTAGCCCTTGATCATGAACGTGGAAAACGGAATGACCCAGGCCACATAGAACGGCACCAGCCCCAGCAGCTTGTTCGTGAGCTTGAAGAACGAGGCGAGCTGATACTGCGTAATGATGAGCGTCGTGCCGGGGATGATCATTGTGCCGATGACAAGCCCGAAAAGCGCCCTTCTGCCGGGGAATCGGAAGCGCGCCAGGCAGAAGGCCAGCGCCGACGAGACGAAGGCCGCGATCACGACGGTCAGTATGGCAACAATCGCGCTGTTCAGAAAATTGACGTAGAACTTTTCCTGGCTGAAGATGTACACATAGTTTTCAAGCGTAACCGTATCGAGCGCCGGGAAAAACTTCGGCGGGAACTCATACAGGGCGCCGTTCGGCTTCAGGGACGTGCTGATCATATAGATCATCGGCATGACCGACACCGCGCCGCCCAGCAGCAGAAGCACATAGCGCAGGATATTGGACGGAAGCTCCCGTTTTTTCAGTGTATGCATGGCAGTCCCTCCTACGAATTGGCCGCGTCCTTCTGCTTCATGGCCTTGAATTGCAGAATGGCGAGGAAAATGAGCGTCACGGCAACGACGAACGACAGCGCGGCCGCGTAGCCGAAGGAGCCGGTGTTGAACGCTTTGTAATACATCCATGTGAGAACCGTCTCCGTCTGGTGCATCGGCTTGCCGCCGGTGATCATCTTTATGGACGTAAAGACGTTGAAGCCGCCGATGGTCAGCATGACAAGCGCAAAGAGGATCGTCGGCTTGATGCTGGGCAGCGTCACATAGAAAAACTTCTGGAACCCACCGCAGCCGTCGATCCCTGCCGATTCATACAACTCCTGGGGAACGCTTTGCAGCGCGGCCAGGAACACGACCAAATTCCACCCGACGCCTTTCCAGATACCGAGCATCATCGCAACCGTCAGTCCGCCCCAGCGGCCGTCGAGCCAGCGGATGTTGGACGCCGTCAGGTGCAGCACGTTCGTGAGCACGTAGTTGAGCATACCCTCGGTGTTGAAAATATACCGGAAGATCAGCGAGACGATGACCCAAGAGGTGATGACCGGGATGTAATATATCACGCGGAACGTGACACGGAAACGTGGGATGGCATTGATGAGCACTGCGGCCAGTAAACCCAGGATCATCTGCCCCGGTACGGTCACGAGCGTGTAGATCAGTGTGTTCGCAAACGCGACCCGGAATGTCTCGTCGGAGAGAACGTCGATGTAATTTTGCAGCCCGATGAACTTCTGATGCTGCATCGAGCCGAGATCCCATTGCAGAAAGCTCATGTGCAGAAGCTTCCCGATGGGGTAGATCGTGAACAACGCAAAGACCAGAAGCCCCGGAAGCAGCAGAAGGCCGACCTGAAGACGGTCGCGTTTTGATTTCAGTTCCATAGAGCAGCTCCTTTCAAGCAGCCCTGCGGCTGCCTCCGATTTGCCATATTTTCAAAGCAGGCCGGAGCCTGCTTTGAAAATAGTTGCATTTGGTTCGTCTATCTGATATACTGTGTTTATTCGGCAAGCAAGCCGTCGATCGTCACAGCCAGCTGATCCAGCGTCTTCTGCACGTCCGCGCCGTTGACGATCATGTCGGTCATGGCGACGGTCAGCGCGTTGTCGATCTCCGACCAGGAGGCAACGGTCGGGCGGGCCTTGGCCGTTGTGATCGCCTCAAGGAACGGGGCAAAGGACGCATCCTTTACGGTCTGGCTTTCCAGCGCCGCCGTGCTGACGGGAATCTGGCCGCACTTGGCCATCTCTTCCTGGGCGTATTCGCTGGTCATGAACTTCATGAATTTCCAGGCGCCGTCCTTGTTGGCAGTATTGAACATGGCAATGTCCTCGCCGCCCAGCACGGAGATCGAGCCGCCGGAACCGGCAGGCACCTCGCTGGTGCCGTAATTGAAGTCGGGATATGCGCCGGCCAGCTCCGCGGTCTTCCACGGGCCTTCCAGCAGCATCATATACCGGCCGGTGCCGAAGCCGTCGGTCATGGGGATGTCGCCGCTGTTAAAGCCGGTGAATTCGCCGTTTGCGTAGAGGTCAACCAGCTTCTGCACGGCTGCAACCGTCTCCGGGCTGTTGACATAGCCTGTAGCCGTGGTGCAGGCGTCATCCGTGATGCTGCCGCCGTTGCTCCAGATGTAGGGCAGGACGTTCCAGCCGGCGAGGGCAGGCTCGTTCAGGCCCCAGACCTGCTGGCCGTTTTCATTCGTACCGGACAGGGTATGGATCGCGGCGAACATCTCATCCATCGTTTTGGGCACTTCGATCCCGGCGGCTGCCAGCGCGTCGGCGTTGTAGAACAGGATTTTCGTATTCGTGTTGAGCGCCAGTGCATAATAGCTGCCCTTGACCATGGCAGTGCTCATGGCGCTGGGAAGAAGCTGCCCCGCAACATCGTTAAAATCGCTCATCTGCTGATCCAGAGGAACAAGAATGTTCATTTTCTGGAACTCCGGAACCCACGCGATATCCAGACGCGCGACATCGGGCAGGGTGTTCGAGCTTGCGCTGACAAGGATCTTGTCGTGCAGGTCGGCCCACTCATGCGAGACGGCGTTGACCTTGTAGCCGGGGTTCTCTTCCTCGAATTTGGGGATCAGCACATTCATCAGAGTCTCATTCTCTGCGGACTGCGCGCTGTAGTGATGCCAGAAGTTGATCACAACGGGTTCTTCGGGCGTGGCTGCGGGCGTTTCTGCCGCCTTGTCATCGGCGGGAACGGCCGCGTTATTTGCGGGCTGCTGGGATTGGGCAGTGTCTGGCGCTTTTTCGGCGCATGCAGTGAATGCCGCTAACATCACTGCTGCGATCAGGAAGAGCGCCAGCATTTTTTTGATACTTGTCTGTTTCATGATTGCACCTTCTCCTTTAATTGATTGTTGATGGATCGGATTATCTTAACGGACTTTGCAGGAAGCTCTGTTTCAAAGCGTCCCGGGTCGTCCGTCAGGATCGTGGGATAGAACGGTTTTTCCTCCGTCACGCCGCCCGTCTGGCAGCAAAGCGTCCACTGGGCAAATTCCCGCGCCCACTCCGGGATCGGGAGCCGCCCGCGCCAGGGTGCCGCACCGGCATTCAGGATAACGAGCGTCTGCTCACCGGGCACCGTGCGGGAAAAGGCGTATACATTTGCCCCATCGTCCGCCAGCACGGTGCGGCAGTCGCCGTCCGTCAGGGAATCGGATGCGAGCCGCAGGGAAATGAGCTGCCGGTACCAGTTCAGCAGCTGCCGGTCCTGCTTTTCCCCGTCCCACTGCATCGCCATGCGGCAGCCGGGGTCGTTCGGGCCGCTCAGGCCGATCTCGTCGCCGTAGAAGATCGCCGGGGAGCCGGGGAACGTCATCTGCATCGCCACGGCCAGCCGGAGCCTCGCCTTGTCGCCGCCCGCTTCATAGAGGAAGCGCGCCGTGTCATGGCTGTCCAGTAGGTTGTACATCCGGAGGTTTGTTTCGCCGGGGTACAGCGCCAGCGCCCTGTTGAGGCGGCAGCCGAATTCCGATGCAGGAAGCGCGTCCTTCGCCAGCCACGCCACAGCCGCATCCCGGAAGAGGTAATTCATCGCGCTGTCCAGCCGGTTCCCATTCACGAGCCGCCCCGCGTCGCCCCATGTCTCGCCCAGCAGGATGCAGTCGGGTTTCCATCCGCGCATCTCCGCGGCGAAGGCCTCCAGGAATGCGGTCGGCAGTTCGTCCGCCACATCCAGCCGCCAGCCGTCGATATGGAATTCCTGCAACCAGTACCGGCCGATGGAGAGAAAGTAGTCCCGAGCGTCCGGATCCGCCAGGTTCAGCTTCGGCATCCATTTGTAATGCCCGACGCAGTCGTAATTCTGCCGCCCGGCGTCCACGGGATAGCTGTGGATAAAGAACCAGCTGCGGTACGGCGAAGCTTCGCCGTTTCTGACGACGTCCTGAAATTTGTCCCACCAATAGCCGCAGTGGTTGAACACGCCGTCGAGGATAATACGCATTCCCCGGGCATGTACGCCGTCCACCAGCCGCCTCAGGTCGTCCTTCGTGCCGAAGGCCGGGTCGATCTCGAAATAATCGGCCGTGTCGTATTTGTGATTCGACGGCGAACGGAATATCGGCGTCAGATACAGGCACGTCACGCCGAGAGACTGGATATAATCAAGCCCCTCCGTGATTCCCGCAAGGTCGCCGCCCATGAAATTTTCCCGCGTCGGCGGGGCACCCCAGGCGTCCGCGTCTGCCGGGGTGCGGGAGGGGTCTCCGTTTTTGAACCGCTCCGGGAATATCTGATAGTACACCTGCCGGCCCCGCCACCCGGGTGCGGAAAAGCCGTCCGTCGGGTTCGGCCAGAGGAATTCAAAGAAATTCCCGTTCATGGCAGGCTCCGTCTCCTGTAAGCCGTTCGCGCCGAGCCAAAGCTCGTCCGTTCCGGCTCTCAGGTGGAAACAGTACCGGGTGTATGCCGCGATCTGGCCGGTGCAGACCGTCGTGCGGTAGTAGTCGTGCAGCGCGTCCTGCAGCGACACGTGCAGACGCTGCCGCCGGATCTTCGCCGGATCCGTCTCATAGCGCATCCAGTACCATAGCTCCGCCTCGTCCGCATCCCCCCGCGCCGTGATGAGCTGAAGCTCCAGCGTATTGCGGGAGCTTGGGTAGATGTAGTCCGAGGTGGGGCGGTGAATGATGGCCGCCTGATTCAAATGGTGATCGCCTCCGTTTCTTCTTGTTTTCTCCGCATTGTCGAGGCGCGCTCGATGAGCTTCGTCGACAGAAGGATCTGCCGCAGGCTGGTCTGCGGGTCTTCGATCTGTTCGATCAGAATCTGCGCCGCCTGCACACCCAGGGCAAACGTATCCACATCCACGCTGGTGATGGGCGTCTCGGCCAGCTCCGTCAGCGGCGTGTTGTCACAGCTGATGATGCCGAACTGCTCCGGCACCCGCAGTCCCAGCTGCCGCGCGGCCCGCAGTGCGCCCAGCGCCAACCGGTCGTCGCTGCAAATGACGGCGTCTGGCACGTCATCGCCCTGCAAAAGCGCACGGACACAATCCATGCCGCTCTCGACGGTCGGCAGACCGTGGAGGATGCCGCCGTCCGGAACGGACAGATGATTTGCGGCAAGCTCGCGGCGATAGCCCGCGATGCGATCCTGATTGAAGACCTCCTGATCGCCGTCCGAAAGGAAGGCGATCTTCTGATATCCCCGCTCCAGCAGGAGCTTGACGGCTCTGCGGCCGGCCTGCACATTGTTGATATCGACCCAGTTGGCCTCCGCGCCGACCTCCTCCGAGCGGCCGAGGATCACACACGGCACGCTTAAGTCTTCGATTCTGCGCAGCAGCTCGTCCGTCACCAGGGAGATCGGCAGCACCACGCCGTCGACCTTTTTTCCGGCGATCAGCCGCTCGACGGAGGAAATGCCGCCGAACGCCGCCGCGCCGTTCGTGATGATGAGATTATAGTCGTTCTGGTGCGCGGCAGTCTCAATGCCGAAGACGGTGTTGTTGAAGAAATTGTTGGCGTAGGCCGTGCCGTCCGAGATGTCGATCACCAGGGAAATCGCGTGGGCCGAACCGTTGGCAAAGCTGCGGGCGATGTCGTTGGGGACGTATTTGAGCTGCTCCATTGCGGACGCGATTTTCTGCTTTGTCTCCTCCGAAATGACGCCCTTTTGATTGAGCACGCGGGAGACCGTCGACGGCGAAACCCCCGCTAGCCGCGCCACATCCTTGATCGTTGCTGCCATACCGCACCTCCGTGCAAACGGTTTACTTGCAATTAAAGGAATATCGGGCAGAATCATAATTAAAATCCTTGTATTAAATTAGTTAAATATGGTAATTGTCGAATTATTATAATATTCCGCCATGTAATTTATGCAACCGTTTGCTTAACGTCATAGTAGCACGATTTTCCACAGAAGTCAATTTGTCAGTTTATACAAGAAAAAACTGGTTTTCTGTGCAGGTAGACAATAATGGCGCGTTCAACGTAAATTGAGAAACTTTTTTCGGTCTCCATATTCGGTCTGGTTTCCACGAATCTTGGCGAAGCATGGCGAATGGCGAAGGTCAGTGTGCCCAACTCTCCCATGTCAAGCAGTATGGTGATGAAACAACTGAGCCGTATGCGCTGCTGGCCATTTTGGGACTGACCCCCAATGTTGAACTAGTGCTTTGTTAAATCTATATCTTGCATAAACAAGAACATTGTGCTATAGTAACCTCAGATGATAATAGGGGGTTAATATATGCCATCGTTCAAATATGTGATTGAACTCAGCGATCAAGATAAGGCTACGCTCATGGAAATCTTAAAAAAGGGCAACAGCCCTGCCCGGACAATCCTGCGTGCGAATATACTGCTTGCCTCAGACAAGCGAAATGACAAGTATATGACAGTGTCCGAGATAGCGGATGCATACCACACCACACCCACAACGGTACAGACTGTGAGGACTTCTTATTGTGAAAAGGGACTTGAAGCCACAATTAACAGGAAGGAGCGTGAAACGCCGCCGATTCCGGCAAAGGTTACCGGGGAGGTGGAGGCACACGTCATTGCACTTGCTTGCGGACAGCCGCCGGAGGGGTATTCAAAGTGGACACTGCGGCTGCTTGCGGACAGAACGGTTGAGCTTGGGTATATAGATTCCATATCGCACGTTACAGTTTCAACCATTCTTAAAAAACGAATTTAAGCCTAGCCTGAAGAAGTGCTGGTGTATTCCGCCGGGACACAGTGCCGCTTTTGCGGCCGCGATGGAGGATGTGCTTGAGGTATACAGTCGCCCATATGACGAAGACTATCCCGTTATTTGCATGGATGAAAAGCCGGTTCAGTTTTTTGTCGACTTCCGCAAAGGATTTCGCTCCCAAAAGGACGGCGTTCAATATGAGGACTACCAGTATATCCGCAACGGCACATCAAGCATTTTCCCGTTTACAGAGCCTTTGGCCGGATGGAGATATGCCGATGCCCAGGAGAGAAGGACTGCTCAGGATTGGGCAAAGCAAATAGAGTGGCTGCTGACCAAGCAATATCCTATGGCCAAGAAGATTGTTCTTGTAATGGATAACCTCAATACCCATAGCATTGCATCCCTGTATGCCACCTTCCCGCCGCAGCGTGCCCGAGATCTTGCCGAGCGTCTGGAGATTCATTATACACCAAAGCACGGGAGTTGGCTTGATATTGCGGAGATTGAGTTATCCGCTCTTGGCCGCCAGTGCATTGCAAACAACAGAATTCCTGATCTTCCTTCGCTTCAGAGTCTCCTCGAACCATGGGCTGTTGCAAGGAACTTTGCCCAGAAAGGCGTAGACTGGCATTTCACCACCGATGATGCAAGAACTAAGCTGAAGCACCTATACCCCATTATAAAGATTTAGAATTTACAGAGTACTAGTAGAGAGCGTCAATAAGCCTGTGCCATTCTCTATCTCTGTCGGGCAAGATCTTGCCAAGGGCATAAAATATGACCGCTATCAGATGATGGACATGTTCTTGTGCCCCTATCGTTTCTTCCTAGACTATGTAATGGAAGATAGCCCTGTTGTACAGGGGAACTTCCTCTATCAGAAATATTTTGAGAACCTGCTAATTGAAGCGGTATGGAAGAGAGTTGGAAAGCAAAACCGTGCCGATGCAATTAAGTATTTGCCCAAGATTCTGGAACAGGAAGCTCAAAAACTTGAACCATTCTTTAAGTTCTGGAAAGCAACTGAGATTTTCGACCTTAAATTAAGGGCCAGAAATTACCTGACCCATGAAATCATTACTGAAGGCTACGGGACAACAGTGAAGCCCTACGCGCCTTCGCACATGCAAATACGAAAACTCTTTGGCTCTGCAAAATTCGTCATTGATGTTTCGGAAGTCGAGCGTAAGAATCCTTATGCAGAGTTTGAGCAGTTGGCTGTTAGAAACGGCTGGAAGAAAGAGTATTCACTGCACAAACTACCCCAACCCGATGTTCAGCCAATAGCTGATACGCTTCGTGGAGGAGCAAAACAGTACATCAACCAAACCTGCGGAAAAGACAAAACTGCTATCAACAAGTAGTAGAGCAAAGTGGAAAACAAATGGTTTTTATCGATGACGCTATGCTTACAGATTTAGTGCTGCGTTTAATACGAGTTTTTAATAAAACGCTGAAAAGCGTTTTATTCGGCCGCAGGATTG
>ERZ779876.896-NODE-896-length-28674-cov-31.995912_pt1 | contig 28674 bp, 28 predicted proteins | sample MGYA00511068_ERZ779876 | MGnify/ENA primary metagenome ERZ779876 (study PRJEB29588, sample SAMEA1970858) | human gut metagenome | biome: human gut; feature: human-associated habitat; material: faeces | place: Denmark | collected 2008/2010 ...
GGAAGCTTGAGAAAGGGCCATCGGTGACCTTGACGGTCTCGCCGACAAAGAATGGTATTTCGTTCTCCTCCTCCATGGCGTTCATCTCATCGACGCGGCCGAGGATGCGGGCCACCTCCTGCGGACGCAGCGGCGTGGCATTCATCTTGCGACTGTCTTCCTTGGTATCGCCGAGGAAACCCAGCACATTGGGAGTGTTACGAATTATAATCGGAATCTGACCTACAAACGCGGCCTCCACCAATACGTAGCCCGGATAAGAAACCTTCTCCTTGGAGACTTTCTTTCCGTTGCGGATGGTGTATACCTTTTCGGTGGGAATCAGCACCTGAGATATGTACTCCTCCAGATTATTATGGCGGATTTCGGCCTCGATATACTCTTTGACCTTGTTTTCCTTACCGCCGATAGCCCGGACGACATACCACTGCTTCTTAATCTCGCTCATCGTTTCAGCAACAATTAACGGCCAAGATTACCCAGTGTCTTGTAAATGACGGCCATCAGGTTCTCGAACGTCAGGTCCATAGCCAGCACGACAATGGCGAAAATGACCGAAGCCACCATCACGACGATCGTAGAGCTCTGGAGCTGCGGAAACGTGGGCCACGTCACCTTGTTTACAAGCTCGTTGTAGGATTCTTTAACGTAATTGAACATATCTTCTTCTTTTACTTTTGGCAGGAGCAGAGAGATTCGAACTCCCATCAACGGTTTTGGAGACCGCTATTCTACCCTTGAACTATGCTCCTAAAAGCGGGAAGCGGTGCGGAACACCGCTTCCCTATGGTTGTGAAAATTATTTCACGATCTTCAGGATCTGACCGGCACCTACCGTACGGCCACCCTCGCGGATTGCGAAACGCAGACCTTCGTTGATAGCTACGGGGTAGATCAGTTTCACGGTGATGGTTACGTGGTCACCCGGCATAACCATGTCAACGCCTGCGGGCAGATGAACCTCACCCGTTACGTCCATCGTACGCAGATAGAACTGGGGACGATAGTTGTTGTGGAACGGCGTGTGGCGGCCACCTTCCTCTTTCTTCAGGATGTAGACCTCAGCCTCAAACTCGGTGTGCGGAGTGATCGAACCCGGTTTGGCAACGACCATACCGCGCTTAACCTCCTTCTTGTCGATACCGCGGAGCAGCAGACCTACGTTGTCGCCGGCCTCACCCTCGTCGAGCAGCTTGCGGAACATCTCGACACCGGTGCAGGTCGAAGTCAGGGTCTTCTCCTCGAGACCTACGATCTCAACGGGATCACCTACGTGGATGATACCGGTCTCGATACGGCCCGTTACGACGGTACCACGGCCGGTGATCGAGAATACGTCCTCGACAGGCATCAGGAACGGCTTCTCGTTCTCACGCTGCGGGATCGGAATATAGGTGTCGACAGCATCCATGAGCTCCATGATCTTGTCCTCCCACTGCGGCTCGCCGTTCAGGCCGCCGAGTGCGGAACCACGGATAACGGGCGCGTTGTCACCGTCGTACTCGTATTTCGAAAGCAGGTCGCGAACCTCCATCTCGACCAGGTCGAGCATTTCGGGGTCGTCAACCATGTCGCACTTATTCAGGAAAACTACAATACGCGGCACGTTCACCTGACGGGCGAGCAGCACGTGCTCGTTGGTCTGGGGCATCGGACCGTCCGTTGCAGCGACTACCAGGATGGCACCGTCCATCTGGGCGGCACCCGTAACCATGTTCTTCACATAGTCGGCGTGACCCGGGCAGTCCACGTGAGCATAGTGGCGGTTAGCCGTCTGGTACTCAACGTGCGAAGTGTTGATCGTGATACCACGCTCTTTCTCCTCGGGAGCGTTGTCGATGGAGTCGAACGAGCGGAGCTCCGACAGACCTTTCTTTGCCAGAACGGTCGTGATTGCGGCGGTAAGGGTGGTCTTACCGTGGTCAACGTGTCCGATGGTACCGATGTTCACATGCGGTTTCGAACGGTCGAATTTTTCTTTTGCCATAGTATTAAGTATTTAAAGTATTGTTAAAAATTGCTTTAAAGTTTTAAAATTCATTTCGCAGAACAAGCGGGCGACACAAACGTCCCCGCCACGCCGGCTGGGGTCATCCGTATCACACGCGTCTGCGTCTGGAGCGGAAGACGAGGCTCAAACTCGCGACCCTCAGCTTGGAAGGCTGATGCTCTATCAACTGAGCTACTTCCGCAAAAATATACCGTATCAGAGTCAGCCCTCTCCATCCGCGATGCCCGCAGGCGGGCGCCACTGGAAATCTTGCAACTCCAACCGGCACTTTTTTAGTGGGAAGTGATGGATTCGAACCACCGAAGGCGTACGCCAGCAGATTTACAGTCTGCCCCATTTGGCCACTCTGGTAACTTCCCAAATTGTCTGCCCCGAACGGACGGATTCCGCATTGCACCGAATCCCCTCTGAGGCTTTCGTCCTGCCGCTGCCCGGGCTGTGCGGAGATCTCTCCCCTTCCTCGCGTCGGCTTTCCGAGCCGATGGAGGGATTCGAACCCCCGACCAGCTGATTACAAATCAGCTGCTCTGGCCAACTGAGCTACATCGGCAAAATCAACCGTTTTGGATTGCAAAAGTAGGCATAAAAAATTTACCAGCCAAATAAATCCCGATAAATTTTCTACTTTTTTACTCTTCTCAAAGAACGTCATTCAGCCGCCGTTATTTCAGGGATGAAATCGGGTGCAAAGATAGGAAAAGTTTTATATTTTACAACAGCTTATCCGAAAAATATCACCCCGGCGGCCGAAGGTTACCACCTTCCCGCCCGGAACGGCTCCGCACCGCACCGCAAGCCCGGGCAAAAAGCCGCCGCACCTATTTATATATTAACAATAATATAAATCACGGGAAATTCGTTATCTTTGGCCGGACAAACACAATACGCCATGAACGCGATCCCCCTGCCCGATGACTTCGGGTTACGCCCGCTCCGTGCGGACGACGCCCCGGACATCTTTACGGCCATAGACACGCAGCGCGAACACCTCGGGCGCTGGCTCCCGTTCGTGGCCGCGACGCACCGCGTGGAACAGACCCGCGAAGTGGTCGCCGCCATGCTGGCCGACCCGGCCAACCCGGTCTTCACGCTGCGCGTCGGGGATGCCTTCGCGGGGCTTATCGGGTTCAAATCGGCGGACAGCACCACCCGCACCATCGAGATCGGCTACTGGCTCCGCTCCGAATATCAGGGAAGGGGACTTATGACCGCAGCCGTGGAAGCGCTCTGCCGCACGGCCTTCGGGCAAATGGGCATGGAGAATGTCGAAATCAAATGCGCCGCAGGCAACCTGCGGAGCAACCGGATCCCGCTGCGCCTCGGCTTCAGGCTCGACCGCATCGAAGTACGCGGCGAGCAGCTCGCCGACGGGGAGTTCACCGACCTCAACGTATACCGGCTGCCACGCCCCTGAAACAAAAAAAAACCGGGAAGGCGGTTCCTCCCGGTTCCAACTCCCGACAACACCCCCGCGCTGCCGGCACAGCCTCGTCCCAGTCCAGGCCAGGGGCGACATACAGGGACTACCCTTCCTTGATCGAAGCGATCAGCTGGGCAGGCGTCGCCTGCAGGTAATTCTTGCAGAAACGGCTGAACTGCGTATAGTGGCGGAACCCATACTTGTTCATCAGCGCCTTCGTGCTGTCTTCGCCGTCGCGTATGTCCGAGAAAATCTTGAGTGCCTTCTGGCGCATCATCCAATGGTAAACGCTGTCGTTGAAATGCTCGGCAAAACGACGCTTGAACACCGAAAGGCTCATGCCCGCAAGGGCAGCCAGCTCGGCTACGCCCTGTGCCTTGTCGTAGTTGTTGCACACGAAGACACGGAAATTGTCCTGCGGCTGAATCATCGACTGGAAGAAATAGGCATGCTCGGTCGGCGTATAAAGCACCTTGATCATCATGAAAAGCTCCGTAGCCTTCATCTTGTGGTAGCGGGAACAACCGCTCATCTCCGGGATCATGAAAAGCCCTTCGAGCAACCGCTCGATCGACGGATGCATCGCCAGCTTGGGCACGTCCTCATTGGGAATGACCGTATCATAGGGCATCACCTTGTCGAAAATGTCCTGTTCGCAGAATTCGATCCTGTGGATCAGCGACAGCACGACAATATTGGCCTCGTCCTGGGCCGTCGCAACGAATCTTTCGCCGCGTGCCAGGCACACATACTGCCTCGAAGTCACCAGGCGCATCGTCTCGCCATGCTCTATCATAAGCGACCCCGACATGACGAAAAGGATACGCACCATACGGTCGGCAGGAAAAGTCACGCCCTCGCCGGGTGTGAGGGTCATCTGTGCAAAACGGCAATAATTCGAATCGCCGATGCGGCGGAACGGCGCAGGAAACGTAGGACAACTACTACAATCCGCAGGACAATTCTCCTTTAATGCCAGCTCCACAAACTGCGGTTTGGTCTGATCCATATATTCGATTGATTGTTTAACTGTTCAAAGTTACACAAAAAAATCATAACCGACAAAAAACAAACACTTTCGTCCACCCTTTTTGCATACAAAAGCACCTCGCTGCCGTAAATTTCCGCTTCTACACAGAAGGCCGCAAAATTTCCAACATGCAAAAAAAGTGCGTAAACCTTGCCGGCAAGGCATATCGGCCCGAAATCCCAGTCCCATGTCACAGTAGCCTCAAACGGCCAAATACTGCCTTTCCACACAAAACAGTCCATCCCACGAAAAGCACCCGCACACCCGGACGGGAAACGATCCGCAACACAGCCGGACGTATAAAAAACGGGGTGCCGCGATAATTGCGGCACCCCACAGGTACTGCACAGCAAACGAATGCCGGCAGCGATGATATTATTTATAACTGATAATCAAAATCTTCGACGACTCCCAAAAACGCACGGGATCAGTAATAAGCAATTTCGTAACTATTTTATCCTTCTCGCCCCCCGTCACCAGTTGATAGGAATCCTCGGGCTGCGCCGTGACGACGGTCACCTTTTTCCGGCCGACGGGGATCTCGGACAGCAGCCGGGAATCGGCCTTCGTAAAACTCTCCAGGTTATTGGTGTTGTTCACCGTCAGCGTACGCCCGATAAAGCCCTGCTTGTCGATGATCTGCGCGTCGCGGAGTTCTTTTTCCGCACCGACGATATAGTAGACCGTGTGGAGCTGGTTCTCCAGCTCGACTTTTTCGGTATTCAGGGTTTCCGCCCGGGCATTCTGCTCGGCGACCTGCTCGGTCAGGGTCTCCACCTCGACACCCATCTTGTTCAGGCTCTCCCGCAGACGGGCGATTTCGTCCTTCTTCTCGGCAAGCTGCGCGTTCAGATCCCCGATCATTTTCTCCAGTCCGTCGATACGCAGGTTCGCCTTGCGCAGCTGGGCCGCAGCACGCTGCAACGAGGCGATCTTGTCCTTGTTCTCCTGCAACAGGCGGTCGATCGCCGCAATATCGTTGTTGATTTCCTCGATGGGACGGCGGCCGCCTTCGCTACCGCCCGCCACAGAAATCAGGTTTTCACGGGTCTTTATCAGCATCAGGTTCTCAGAAATCGTATTGATGTCCTCGAAAACAGCATTTATCAGCGAATCTTTGGCGCTGACGACCGAAACGAGCGAGTCCCGCTGGTCTTCGACCCTGACGACCGTCCCTTTGCTCACGCAGGATGCGAGGGCGAATGCCGCACCCAGCGCCATGACCGTAACATACTTCATAACTTTCTAAAATTTAAGGTATTGTTTGCTTCTCGGGAGGCAAATATAAATATAAAAACGATACCCTGTTCAAAAATCTTCCCGGCACCCGGAAAATCAGCATTATCCGTGCCGGAGCATCCCGGCACAAAGGGCTCGGCAACGGCAAAAACAAAGGCCGCACCTTCCGGTACGGCCTTTAGTCTTGCAGGGAGGGAAGTCTTACTTCGCGCCCTTCTTATCGTAGCGTTTTGCGTAACGGCTCATAAACTTATCGACGCGACCAGCGGTGTCAACCAACTTCATCTTACCGGTGTAGAACGGGTGCGAGGTGTTGGAAATTTCCATCTTATACACGGGATAGGTTTCGCCGTTCACTTCGATGGTTTCTTTTGTCGAAACGGCGGACCGACACAAAAACACGACGTCGTTGGACATGTCCTTGAACGCCACTAAACGATAATTCTCCGGATGAATACCCTTTTTCATTTCGCTGTTTTTGTTTTTAATTGATGCTTAAGCGGGACAAAGGTACTAATTTATTTCCAACAAACAACATCCCGCTCATATTTTTTTACGGGATCCGAGCAGCCGGACACCGCCACCCGGCCGGAATCGGACACAGGGCGCATCATTTTTTTCGCACACGGTGCCCCGAATGGTTGCGCAATCTGAATTGTTTTTTTATCTTTGCAACGCAAAAAGCGCTCATGCGCCATGCAGGACCCATAGCTCAGTCGGTTAGAGCAGCGGACTCATAATCCGAAGGTCGTGGGATCATGCCCCTCTGGGTCCACGACGAAGGCGGGAGGTTGCGAACATCGCAGCCTCCCGCCTTCGTTTGTTCATCCGGCCGCATCGCCCTCTGCCGGCGCCGTATCGTCCCTCCCCGGCAAAAACTCCCGCACAGGGCGGTATGCGGAGCAGGGACATAGCTACCGCCCGGGCGGCGCGGGCTACCGGTTCTCGTCGTCGGCACGGATCGCCTTGCGGCGGATCTTACCGCTGATGGTCTTCGGCAGTTCGTCCACGAATTCGATGATGCGCGGATACTTGTAAGGCGCGGTGATCCGCTTCACATGATCCTGCAACTCCCGGATCAATTCCTCCCCGGCCCGCGGCCTGTATTTCTCCCCCAGAATGATCGTCGCCTTGACCACCTGCCCCCGGATCTCGTCGGGAACCCCAGTGATGGCACATTCGACGACGGCCGGATGGGTCATCAGGGCGCTCTCCACCTCGAAGGGGCCGATCCTGTAGCCCGAACTCTTGATTACGTCGTCGGCACGCCCTACGAACCAGAAATATCCGTCCTCGTCGCGCCATGCCACGTCGCCCGTATAGTACACGCCGTCGTGCCAGACCTCGTGCGTCATCCCGTCGTTCAGGTAATACTCCTTGAAAAGCCCCAGCGGCTTCCCCCGGTCGGTACGGATCACGATCTGCCCCTGTTCGCCGTCTTCGGCCGAACGGCCGTCGGGCGTCAAAAGGTCGATATCGTACTGGGGGTTGGGCACGCCCATGCTGCCGGGCTTGGGCTCCATCCACGGAAAGGTGGCGAGGGTCAGCGTCGTTTCGGTCTGCCCGAAACCCTCCATCAGGCGGACGCCGGTCAGGCGTTTGAACGTGTCGTAAACGGCACCGTTGAGCGCCTCGCCCGCGGTCGTACAGTACTCCAGCGACGAAAGGTCGTATTTCGAAAGGTCTTCGCGAATCAGGAAACGGTAGATCGTAGGCGGCGCACACAGAGAGGTTATCCGGTACTGCCCGATCTTGCGCAGGATGTCGGCAGGCGTAAATTTCTCGTGGTCGTAAACGAAAATGTTGGCCCCGGCCAGCCATTGCCCGTACAACTTGCCCCAGGCGGCCTTCGCCCATCCGGTGTCGGCAATGGTGAGGTGCAGGCTGCCCTCGTGGAGGTTGTGCCAGAAGCACCCCGTGCTGATATGCCCCAGCGGATAGGTGAAATCGTGGGCGACTATTTAAATAATTATATATTTGATTGATATTTAGCGGATTAATTCAATTGTAATAATATAATTTAAATATTTAGTATCATTTTAGTATCATGATATATATCATACTTTTCTGTAAGTAAAGTCATATATTATATTGTATTGAGTTACCAATCTTTCTTGTTTGCATTACGTATTATTATTTTTAAAATCATATAATAAATCATGCAAACCACCCAATTTACTACCAGTATAAAAAAGGAGCGATATGGAAATATATCATAATACGATAACCAGTATAACATTGGAATGAGAATTGGTAGTAGCGTAATATACGCCCTTTTCTTTACATATAATTTAATTATCATTTGTAATAACATAGTCAATGATAACAATATAATACTATAGCGGAACATTATTCCAATCCCTACATCGCATTTAGATATAGGCTTCCTATTTTCTAATATTTCTATCCCTATATCATAAAATATACACAATAATAAATTTGTGATTAGACAATAGAAAACTTTCATCTTCATGTAGTATTTAGATCCAGTCTCATGTTATTACATTTTCCTGAAAATTTTATGCCTTAATTGTCATATATAAGTCTGATGAACCAATTTCCATTTATTGATTTGTAAAGTATGGTATCATTATACTGTTCTTGGTAGATGCTGTTTAGTTCCCTGTTCTCTATTACCTCAAATTGCTTTCCCACTGTAGTTGAATATACAAACTCCTTTGTCGTTCCGCCAACCGAATAACCGGAAACAAAATATTGTACGCATAGTTCCACTTCGGGCATTTCTTTCTCATATTCTTGCCTTCCTGTTTTTACAGCGTAAAATATGCGTTTACACTTTATTTCTCTAAGAAGAGAATCAAGTGCCTGTTGTGTAGGAATTGATATTCCTGCTAAACAGGTTGTGTCATTCGGATGATAGGGGGGATAGTAGGAGCTGTTAGGACGCATAGAGACCAACTCCTTTATCTGATTAAATGCAGACTCATGTGCGTAGAAATGTTGAATCATTTCATCATCTGTTGGAGGGCTTACCGATGTCCCACAACTAACAAAAAGACCGGTGATACATAATATGGTTATCTGTGATATTCGCATTTTGCTACATGTATTGGTTTGTCATTATAGTAAAATGACAGGATTTCGTTTATTATGTCTTGAGAGGTTAAAGCAAACGCTGCTTTACCAAACTTATTGTAAAGACTGAATCCAACCTTTATGGCTTGGGTGTCTTCCGCATCATCAAAACCGCCCAATATGTCTGCATCACCTATATCAACAAAACGATTGACAACATACGCAGTTGTCCATTCCCATAAGGGCTTTTTGTTATCACATATTTGTGCATATCCTGCACCATTGATTAGTTCAAATTCAGTAAAACCTACAAATCTCCCTACAAAACCATAGTGTATATTAGACCAAATATCATACATAAATTTCAGCCCTGTAGTGCTGTCACACGCCCATTTTTGTGAGTTTTGCAGCTGGATAATTACTGATTTATGATCCCAAATCATGTTACCTGCAACAAGAGCTTCCCACTTGTTGTATGCTTGGATGCGCCCATCCACTTTATCAAAAACTTTACCTGCGAGAGGACTGTATGACGGACCCGATAATACGAGAGCACGACCTAATGGCGTCATTTTGTCAAGAGCTTGCTTTTGACTTGTTTGTATCTTACTATATTTTGATGTCAGAAAAATCAGTTCATCTGCAAACGATGATTTTACATTCTTTTTTATTTCCTCGCAAATGTAGTTTGCTGTATCCATAACCGGAGGATATGGATGAGCAAATGGAGATTGTAACGACTTGTTTAATTTTTTAAATCCAGTATTCATTATAGTTAATCCTGCCAAAAATATTTTTTTATTGTATGCTTTTTATAATAACCATTTTCGTCCAAATACACATCCAGTTTCCAGAAATCCATATCTTCTTTCATTAATAAAATATTATGATTTTTAGTGAAGAAAGCTATCTCGTCTTTTCCATCCCAATTCCAAATATGCGGCATCCTATATTGTGAAATATGATTTTTTATATACAATTTGTCAATACTTCCACTAAACGTGGATACTTTTCCCAAGTAACCGGATTCCTTATAGGTATGAAAAATGACGGTTGGGCGAGATTCCTGATACAGGTAAACGGATAATATGACTAGTGTCAGGATGGATAACCACAGTTTTTTTTTATGTTGTCTTATTTTTCTAAACATACGTGTTTTCTTTTACTTTCTGTCATCATTGAAGAATCAAGAGCACTTAAAATATCTTGAGCGGTCAAACCTTCAGCGTATCTTCCGTACTTGTAATAAAGAGCGAACCCTATTTTTATAGAAGTCTTATCATCACCTGTATCTTCTGCATTTCCTCCCTTACTATCGATTACTTGAGCTAAATCCGCACCACCCAATAATGTCTTTTCATCAAATCCAACACTTAACCCGACATATCCGTAATGAATATTTGACCAAACATCATAATAATAGTCATAGTCTTTATATTTGTGCCAATAACTTTTATAAGTTACCATTCTTTTGACTTCAGCGGAGTATTCTGTTCTTTCAACAGCTAAGCCATTAAATTTATCCCGTATCAGTGGTTTGTGATCCCATGGCCTTTTAGCAGCAACTCTTTCTGCCCATAGTATTTTGGCTTTTAAAAGATTCTGAGGCTCTGGCTGAGTTAAAAGTTGTCCAAGTAGAGTTCTTTTCTTCCATTCTTCGTACCTTTTCTCATACTCTTCATATGAGGCATAATATCGTATGCTATCCGCTATTTTACTCCTTGTGTTCGTTTTAATCTCATTAACAATGTACTCTGCAACAATCTTCGCTCCATCTTTATGATTACATTGTATATGCGTTTCCACTCGGACTTTTGGGCTTGGTTGTTTAAGATATGGCATGAGTGATATACTTTTTCCTAACCACTCCCTCTTCATCTCCAATTCTATGGATTCTCCTTTTGAAGATAGCGTTTCCTGTTTGCCGTCAACTTCAATATCCCATTTGACACGCTTTCTATCACTATCGCTTACATTGGGTAAATTATATGATGTTACTTTATATTCAATAACATCATTTGGCAAAGCCTCAGTTTCTCCTGCAGCAGTTCTTACTAACAATGTAGGAGGTGTATAAGGTGCTACAGGAGTAGGTTTGAGGTTTTCTTCAACTTTTTGCACCCACCCAAGATTAATACCGGTATCTTGCCGTTTCACCATCATCACCCGCTTGTTGACTTCCATTTTCATGGGAGATATGACAAGAAATGTGCTCATTGATTTTGGGCCAATTGAACTCATTCTTTCCCCGTAGAAAACTACATATGCTTCTTGGAATGATAATTCCCTGAATATTTCATTTTCCTTGATAAACTGTATTTTCCCGGATACGGCAGCAGGAACAGTAAAAGTCTTTCTTGTACTATTGGCGCTCTCTTTAACCACCTCTTTTTCTGCCATAAGCATCTCCAAAAAATACGTGTCGCCATCGGATGTCATTTCTACGCAGATCTCACCTCCCCATATTGAATCTACAGGTCTGTTATATCGTATCTCCCGGTGAAAACGGTAGTTGTACCTCAATATATCACGTTTGCGTCCATTGATTTCCAATGTCAGTTCAGATGCCATTGTTTGTTGATTTACGTTAATCTTAAATTCATGCTCTCACGTTGTCGCAGATGGTCTGTAAATTGGCACATTGAAATTATTCCACGAATCCAAACATTATAGCAAGATATGTTTGCCAACCTTACCATGATGTTTTATTGCAGGAAAAGAAAGAGGAAATAAAACATCGGACATGACTAATCGCAAATTTACAAGATTAGTTGGTAAAAACCAACTAAATACGCATTTAAATTCCGCACATTTACAAATAAACGGCAAACTACGAAGTTCAACAATTTATATAGGTGCAATCAGACATCAACTTAATCGATATGGAGTCATTTCTTTTTGGGGGTTCTTATTTTTTTCATTTGCCTTTGAAATACAGTCAAAGTGGAATCCACTCCAACAGCATCCACCAGTTCCTCGTATGCCCCGACGGTTACGGCCAGTTCGGGGTACAATTCTTTGAGCATAACCGAAGTAATCTCGTGTTTGGCGGCAACCGTTTTCAGCAGCCTGTTTTCGTCACGGAACTCGTGCCACTTCATCCAACTGGCGGCAAACAGGGCTGTGTACACAAGCAAGGAAACAACACCGGTCCATATATAGGGATTCTTATACCAGCCATTGGGGATTTTATTCCATATCCGTTTGATAATCTTTATAGCCTTATTCGGACGGATTATCTGCCAAAAGCCATGCTTTTGTTGTGCAATTCCTACGGGTGTTTTTTGATTGTCGGCAAGGGTTGTCTGCATTTCCAATATTTTGTGGAGCATCTCACTGATAGTCAGCATTCCATGCTCACGCATATTCTTTTCGTTGGCATCGGTATATTCCTGCATACCCACAATCATTTCGTTGCTCAATGATTTTTTATAGTTCTCAATGGATTCCCGGCTTCCGAAAATTTCACTGATGTTTTTCGGCGTGCTGCTTCCAAAGAAACGTATAATAGGCTCCAGTTTCACTGACAGCCTTTTCGCTGCCTCGTCCTTGTCCGAAGTATCCTTTGCTTCCAGTTTTTTCTTGATTTCCTCGATGTCCTCCGCCAATGCCCCGATAAGATCGACTATGTTCTGCATATTGTCCTTCATCTTCTCCTCCTTCTTGGTTTAAGTTTGTCCTTTTCGTTCTCATTCTCGCCCCAGCCATTCTCGTTTCCTCCACCACCTCCACCGGATGAAACCTTGGCTTGGTACGGCTGTACGCACAACTCCATGAGTGTGCCGATGGTCACTTGGATTATGTTTGAGCCGGATTCAACAGGATTACCGCCGTTGCTGTCCGTTTCCGCTCCGATTGGTGACGGTTGGGGTATAACAGGATTTGTTACACTGCTATCTGTTGCTGTATCTTGTCGGATAGGTTGTGTTCGTTTATCAAAGCCGTTGGACTGCCATTCCATACCTTCGGCAATACGACTTTCAAAAAGTTTGTCCAGCTTATAAAAGCCCATGCTCCGATCTATCCGTGAGCCGCTGAATGACATTTCATTCTTCGTGAACGACACTCCGACTATTTTGCCATTGCGCCTGTCTAATTTGAAATTCACCCCGATACCCTGTTTGGCCAACCTGTCGCACAAACTCGACCAACTGTCACTATGGGGCAAGGTGGCTTTCACGGCATCATAAATTTGGTATTTTACCTTGTCTTTTCCACGCAGGCGGTCACGCTTTACATTCACTTTGCCTTTGGAGAAGTGCAGTCCGTATTCCCTTGTGAGAGCCTTGCATACAGCCACGTTCCGCACATCATCGTTGCTGTCACTGATGGTGTTCCCGTTGTTATCCACCCTGTTGGCTACAATGTGCAGATGCTGGTGTTCCCTATCGGTATGGCGGCACACAATGTATTGGGTGTTCTTTATCCCCATGCGCCGCATATACTCACGGGCAATTTCAGCCATCAGATTGTCTGTCAGCTTGGGCGTGTCCTCGTGGGCGAAGTCCAAAGAGATGTGGTACACGGGATTCTTCAATTTACGCCCCGGCTTGTCATCCGCCTGTCCCTGCATACTGTTTGCGATGGTGGCGTTATTGTCAAGCCTCACGTCCTTGCTGTCAATGAGCCTTGCCTTTTTCGGGTTGTTCACGTAGTTCACCAGTCTGGCGAAGCTCGCCCGTTTCTTCAAATCGCCCATCATATCCTCTCTATGATTTTGTTGAACTCGTCCAACAAACCCATGATTTTAGTTTTCGCAAAAGCGAAACCCTGTTGGTGTGCCAGCTTCGCCAACTGGTTCAGATTGTTACATCCTCCCTCCAGCATCCTTATCTGCTGCCTGTCCTCCTGTGTCCTTGCCGCCTCGACCTTGCCGTGCAGCAACAGTTCACGCAGGAAGTGGGACGGCTTCTTGCCTGCATCGCTTATCCGTTTCATGACCGTTTTCCATTCGGCAAGCGTGAGCCTTGTGGATATGGTCTTTGTCCGGGCCTTGCCCTTTACAGCTTTGGGGCGACCACCCTTGTTTTTAGTCTCTTGATTTGTCATATTCATTTCTATTGTCGGTTCAACTACTCTGTTTTTAGGGCTACAATCAGGGCTTGCCGCTTCCGTGCGGTAGTATCGCCATTGGTGGCGTAGTTTTCGTGGACGAAAACATTAACTTGCCAGCCCTAAAAACTATCCCTCTTAAATGCTATCGCTCGCCACTCCTGCCACTTCATTCCTGTGCAGGTTTCCATTCTTGTGAATCAAACAAGGTATCGCCGTCTGCTAAAACAGGTATATTGTCGGCTTCAATAGAAGTATCTTCTGCTTTGTTTCCGCTATCCATAGATACTGCGTTGGCGGTTTCTGTTACAAGAGGATTGAAAACAATCGGTTTGATGGGCATCAGACTATCCGCTTCATCCACCGATTTTTCTGTTTTCTTTCTTGGCGAACTGCGGCGCAATGTCTCTAATTTTTGACCGTTAAAAAGGAATAGCCTTACTCCTTCGTAAGCCTTGACCGTTTGGCAGTATATTGGATTCTCTATAAGTTTTCCTGCTATCATCCACGACTTCACGCACACCATCTCCAAAATGGATGTCATGGGATTGGAATCAACCTTGATAAGCCCACGTTCCGAGAAATCCTCCAACAGACGGCATACTGCTTTGCGACCGATGTCCCATACCTTAGCCAGTACCAGCATAGAACAGTCCGCCTGTCCGGGAAGGATGACATAGCTCAATCCTCGTTTGGTATTCTGTACTTCTTCGACAGTCATTCTCGATAAAAGGGAAAGAAAAAAGGTAAGATTACACACGCCGTCTGTGCTGCCGTGCAGGAAGTACCACGCTTCCACACTCATTGCTATTTCTACTTTATAGCACGGCAAAACAAGCTGCTTCAAATTCTTCATAAGTACGAATGATTTTGTTGTCCGTTATATCTGTTACCTATTGGAGTTTTTATCTGCGTCCCTGTTGGTGGCTTTCAAACTCTTTATGCGGTCTATCTGTTCTTTGGGAAACAGGACACGCCGCCCGATGCGCTGCCCCTTTATGTGTCCCAGTTTCTCATGCCGCCAGATGGTCGCTATGCTCACGCCCCATTTCTCCGCCAGTTGCTTAATGGTGTAATACTCCGATGCGTCCTGTAGTGTTTGTGCCTGTTGGTATTCTTCAAGCGCACACCTCACGCTTGCGCCGATAAGCTGTTGCAACTCATCGCGTGATACCAGTACCATTTCCGTTTTATCTGCCATAAACCATTGATTTTAAGTTTGTGCTTGCAAAGGTATGGCTGAAACAAATGCCGTGAATTTGTGGTATTATATGAAATGACATCGTATAAAAAAAGCCGCCAAACGATTGATGTTTAACGGCTTGTGAAAGATTATGAATTGTGGTGAGTTGTAACCACTTGTGGATTATGTCATTGTTTTATCATGGGAAGCAGCTCTTTGAGCTTTTCTATAAAGGGTTTCTCTACGTTGTATTTGGCAAGGCTTTCGGGTGTCAGCCCCATAGAACAGGCTGCTGTCGCTCTGTATCCTTTCCAGTCCTTAAAATAGGCTTTGGATAGCAAGATAACGACGCAACGCATCTTGCCTTTCACGCAGTTGGCATATACCATAGAATAGTCCGCACGCATCACGGCATAAAGAAAATCCTTGTCGGAAACAGCGTTGCCGTCCAGTAACGGCTTTCCCTTGTCGGCCCCGCTTTGAACGGTAAAAGTGGTAAGGAAACGATACAGGCGTAAAACCGGGACTTGTACCGTTGTACTGAACGCCTTTCCCTGCATCATGTCTGTGGCAATAAAATCGGAGGCTGTCTCTGCTATACAAGAGGGTGCTGTCTTGGTTGTGCTCTCACGCAGCACGTTTCTTTTGATATATCCCATCGTCAAGGCGATATGGAACATCTTTATTCCTGCCGACTGTGCTTTGACATCGGACTTTTGGGGCAGCAGGGAGAGATGGACGGCTTCTGCAAAATATTCCGTAAAAAGTTGCGCCAAATCCTTGTCGTTGGCATTGACGATATATTCCTTGACGGACTGGATTTTCGCTTTATCCATACCGAAGAGCAGGGTATACATTTCTTTCCCTCTGTTCCCGTCTGGATTCTCCGCACATTTCCGTATGGCAGCACGGATGGTGTCGATGTAATCGGTAGCTTCCGTGCGTGTCATAGGATTGGGCAGGATTTCTGCCGTCACTTTTTGCGCTTCCGTTTCGGGAAAGAAGTATTGCCCTATGACCTCCATGCTCATATAAGCCATACCTGTACGGAAAGCCGCTTTGTTTAAGTCTGTATGCTTTGAACAAAGCTCGTGAAGCCTCTTTGTGTCAGCGTATAGCTCGACAAATTTTCGTGCCAGTTCCCTGTCCTCGTGTTCGGCGATATATTCTCTGATGCTGTCCAAAAGAAAAGGCATGGTCTTCAGGCTGTATTTGATGTTCCTGCAAATCTCTATTTTATTGCCAGAGCCATTGTCGGCAAGCGATTCCATGCGTTTTAAGCTGTCGCCGACCATGTGTGACAACTTGAACAAGTCACTGATTATATCAAACCTTGATTTTTCCATAACTTCCTCCTTATACTTCTATGACACCCTTAAAATCCCTTAACGCAATGACGGCTTTTTCTTCCGCATCCAATTTCAGGTAGCGGCGTAACTGCGCTTCGCTGCTGTGTCCTGTGATGGCTTGGATGGAAGATAGTGGCACTCCTGCCTTGTACGCATTGGTGGCGAAACTCCTTCGGGCGGTATGCGAAAGAAGCATATCGCAGAACCGCCGTCCACGTTTGGGGTTGAGCCGTTTCTCGTCAAAACCACAATCGTGAGTCCAGCCTAATAACAGCCCAAGCGTTTTTGCCAGTTTGTTCATTTCATTGGGGCAGACATGGGGTAACGCTCCGTCATATTTGGCAAGGATGGCTCTCACACGCCTGTCAACGGGAATATAGACTTTCTTTTCCGTTTTCTGCTGGGTAATGAGAATGAACTCCGTACCGCCAATTTCGGTTATCATGTCCTCGCATATTCTTGAATAGTCGGAAACACGCTGTCCGGTCAGACAGCCGACAATGAAAACATCCCTTACGTGTTCCAATGTTCTGATATGGGTAATGCGGCATTTGGATAGCTGCAATAGTTTTTCTTCTTCGTCTATGTTCAAAGATTGCAATCTTTCTTTAACGGCTTCTTTGGTGGAAAGGTCAAGGTCAAGCATTTCCTGTATCTGCTCTGGCGTGAGGTAGATATTATCCACATCTTCCTTTTTCGGGACAAAGTCAGAATGGCAGAAGTCATCGCATTTGGTCAGCTTGTCCTCGTAAGCCGCCTTTGCCACCGTGCGGACATCGGTCATATACGAATTGATGGCGTTGGGCATTAGCCCACGCTCTTTCCAGTAACCGACAAGACTGTTGCGGGTTTCCATCGTCATATCGTCCAATCCGAGTTTGCGGTGCATTTCCTTTTGGTAATTGCGGATCTGTCCCAAGATAATACGCAAACCTTTTATGTAAGCCGGAGAAACTTTCACGGTACGACCTTTCTTGGTGCGCCGTCCGAGTTCCATATCTTCTATATAAGAGGTAAGATAATCCTCGAACAGCATCCTGCCCTTCGGTTTTACCTCCACAATCTGCATCATTCCGTTAAGTACATCGTGTTTCACGCTTTCAATGATACTCTTGGCTTCTTTGGGATTGAAGCCGTCAGCCTCAAATGCCGTTTTTATCCTTGCGAGGACTTGGGCGAACTGTCCGTACTTTATTCCGATGCTTGACATCAGGGCAGACGAGGAGTATTGCAGGGAACGGTATTTTTCCCATTCAAGCTGCTTGATGGTGAAGCCTGTTACGACTTTCAGATTTGCCTTGCCTGTACGCACACGAGCATAGATGGAACCGAAGTCCTCTTTTCCTTTCTTGGACGATTTGATGAAGATGAAATCCATATGCGATATATCTTGATTATGGTGCTACAAAGGTACAAAATATATCCCGAAATATGGTATCAAATAGTACCAATATTTTCTAAAACCGTGAAAATTCGTGAGTATTCAAAGCAAATGAAAATATATGCAAATAACTGATATACAAATAATATATCTAAAATTGAATTTCACTAAATATAAATATTGAATCGTGGGCGACCATCTTCGGTTCGCCCGTCGTGCCGGAGGTGAAATACATCAGCATGATGTCGTCGTTGGTGTTCACATGCTGCGGCCGCACGAAAGGCGCTGCATGGCGGATGCCCTCGTGGAAATCGAGGAACCCTTCGGGAACCTCGGGGCCGACGCTTATCAGCAGCTTCGTGGTAGGGCTTTCCGGCATGGCCGCGGCGATATGGCCGGTTATCACCGGCTCGCCCGCGGCGACGATCGCCTTGACACCCGCCATGTTGCACCTGTAAACGACATCCTTCCTGGTCAGCAGGTGGGTCGCCGGGATGGCCACGGCTCCCAGTTTGTGCAAGGCAAGGATCGAAAACCAAAATTCATAGCGGCGCTTGAGGATCAGCATCACCATGTCCCCCCGGCCGATGCCGAGGCTCTGGAAATAGGAGGCCGTGCGGTCGGTTTCACGCTTCATGTCGGCAAAGGTGAACTGGATCTCGCCGCCCCGGTCATCCGTCCACAGCAGCGCCTTCTTGTCGGGTTCCTCCGCCGCATAGGCATCCACCACGTCATAGGCGAAATTGAAATCCGCGGGGACGCGGATACGGAAATTCCTTATGTAGTCCTCCTGGGAGGTAAATACCGTCCGGGATAAAAATTTCTCCACCATACGCCTACATTATTATCGCCAGGAAACGCACCGGCTTGCCGTCGAGCGCCTTCATGCCGTGCGGCAGGCCGGAATCGAAATAAAGGCTGTCGCCCACGCCGAGCACCAGCTCCTTGCCGCTGACCGAGATCAGCAGGCGCCCTTCCAGCACGTAGTTCATCTCCTGCCCCGTGTGGCAGTTCAGGTGCATCGGGGCATCGGCGGCCGAAGGCTCCACCGTCACGATGAAGGGGTCGGCCCTGCGGTCGCGGAAACCCGAGGCCAGCGCCTCGTACTTATAGGCCGCACGCCGTTCGACCGATACACCCGTGCCGGCACGGGTGATGAAATAGGAGTTCATCTTGGGCTCCTCGCCGAACATCAGCACATCCAGGCTGATCCCGTAGCGGCGGGCTATGGTTTGCAGCACATTGACCGAAATATCGGCATCACCGCTCTCCATATCCCTGTACTCGTCGACCGACAGACGGCAACTGTCCGCCACTTCCTGCTCCGAAAGTTCGAGCACCTCGCGCAATCCGCGCAAACGGGTTGCGATCGATTTAATCGGATCACACATCATTCTATAATTTAAATTATCGGATAGGTTCGGCATTTGCGAAATTCCACCGCGTAAAGTTACGATCCGTAATCGAATCGCCCCACAGCCAGCTTCCCATGCCGGAAATTATCACCTAACAACCTGGGCGTAAAGATAGTAAATATTATTAAAAACTACAACCATCCCCCTTTTCTTTCATTGTCCGCCGGAAAAACGCCCCGTCCCGGCGAAATCCGCAGGCGGCGGTGATATAGCGCAGGCACGGCAGCACCAGAAGCACCAACGGCACCGGCGGCACGGGAAACACCGGCGGCACAACGGCTTACGGGGAATGCGGGCATCTTGCGGGAAGTCTGCGGGAATAATGCAGGAACCTTGCGGGGACTCTGCGGAGCGCCCTGACGGCATCGCAGCGGCAAAACAAAAGGAAGGCCGTACCTGCACAGTACGGCCCCCTTTTCCAAACCGGATCGCCTATCGCACGCTGAAGCGGTAGATACCCGACCCAACGCCGAATACGCGGTACCCGTCCTCCGTACCGAGGCTTTCGACATCCTTGCACTGCGCGACTTCGAGCCCGCTTTCGCAAACCCGGCTGCCGGCAGGGGCGGGGACGTATATCCGCGCCGTTGTGTTGGCCGGCACCTCGACCAACAGGTCGAAACCGCCCTGTTCGGTCGTCCACTCGCTGCGGATCAGTCCATAGGGCGAGCGGAACGAGGCCTCGGCGCTGCGCAGGTCTCCCACGATCTCGGGCCTGACGATGAATTTCTTATAGGCCTGCACCGAATCGTCGCGGCGGATGCCGCCCACATAGGTATAAAACCATTCGAGCAGGTGTCCCAGCATCAGATGGTTATGCGACTTGCGGGGCAGTGCCTGCCATGATTCGGGCAGCGCCGTGGCGCCTTGGGCGAGCATATAACCGTAGCCGTATACGTCGTATCGCGAGTTCATGTCGAAGATCACCTGCGAATTCCCGCTCTGCTCCAGCGCCCGCAGCACGTAGTTGTATCCCACGTCGCCCGCCGTCAGCGCATTGCCGCGGCTGCGGATGTCCTGCACCAGGTTCGCCAGCACGGCATCGCGGTTCTGCGGCTCGCAAATGCCTGAGTAGAGCGCCAGCGCATTGCCGGCCTGGCTGTTCTTGTCATAACTCCCGGTCTGGGGATGATAGTATTTTTCGTTGTAGGCCTTGCGGATATCCTGTGCCAGCTTCCCGTATTTCGCGGCATCCTCCTTGCGCCCCATCTTCTCGGCCGCCTTGCGGATCGTCTCGGCGTCCATATAATAGATCGGTGTCGCCGTTCCGGCCAGGGAGGTGAGCTGCGCTCGGCCGGGGTATTTGGGCCCCAGGTCGCACCAGTCGCCGAGCCCGTGGGAAAGGATATGCCCGTCGGCCTTCGTGCCGAGGTAATCCACATAGCGCTTCATCGCCTCGTAATGCCGTTCGACCAACCGGAAATCACCGTAGTACTCGTAGACCAGCCACGGCGCCAGCACGAACGCACTGCCCCACTCGGGCGAATCGCGGAATCCGTCGAGGAAAGTGACATATTCGGGGCAGATATCGGGAATAAGCCCCTCGGGAGTCTGCGCGAGCTCCATGTCGGTCAGCATCTTGTCGTAGAGGGTATACACGTCGAACTTCGATTGCAGCGACCCGAACATCAGGTGCAGCTGCTCGATCCACGGCAGCTTCTCGCGGTGGGGGCAGTCGGTGAAATAGCTCACCATATTGCCCTTGATACCCCACGCGATAAGCTCCTCGGTCTTGTTGAGCAGGTTGTTCGAACAGTGGAACGTCCCGGCCATCCGGGTGGCGTTGCGCGTATGCAGGCCGCGGAGGGTAACGATCTCGGGAAGCCCCTCGGGATTCTCCTCTCCGGCCGGGACGGCATTGCTCACCAACACGTAACGCTGTCCGAAATAGGTGAACTGGGGGCGCCACGTCTCCACCTCGTCGCCGCGCAGGGTGTAGGTCAACCTGTATTCACCGCGGTAGCCGCCGCATTCGGTAATCGAGTCGCACTCGAAATTGAACAGCTCGGTGGTGTTGAGCTGCACGCTCTGCCCGCGTTTGCCGCGGACTTCCAGCTGCACCGTCCCCGAGAAGTTCTGGCCCATGTCGTAGAGCCATTTGCCGTGGCGGGTCTTGCGGATCGAGACCACGGGGAACTCTTCCATCACCCGCACGGGTTCGGCGACGGGGGAAACCAACTTCCCGCGCTGGGTCGTCACCAGCGGCTCGGCCCAGGCCGAAGCGTCGTAGCCGGGCAGCATCCATCCTGTCCGCTCGCGTGTCGCATCGTAATCCTCGCCGCCGAAGATGCTGCTGTACGTCACGGGGCTTTCGGTCACACGCCAGGCGCGGTCGCTGACAATAGTCTCGTGCGTCCCGTCGGCATACTCGATCTCGGCCTTGAAGATCATCTTGGGATAACCGAAGCTGATGAGCGCCTTGAAATAGCGTTCGCGCGGCACATTGTAGAGGCCGTTGCCGAGCATCACACCGAACACGTTGCCTCCCGGCTGCAATTCTTCGCTGATGTCGAACGTCTGGTAGCACACCTGCCTGTCGTAGTCGCTCCACGCAGGGTCGAGGAAATTGTCGCCCACCTTCGCCCCGTTCAGAAACAACTCGAACTGTCCCAGGCCGCTGACATAGACCGTCGCCCGCTCGACGGGCTTGGTAACCTTCACTTCACGGCGGAACTGCGGCAGCCGGTTGAGCGCCGTTTTCCTGTCGCCGATCTTTATTTTGTTGAACTCCTGTCCGGGCACCACGCGCAGGCTGTCGGGCAGCTCCTCGAAGGCGATCCACCGGGCTCCGTCCCAATCGCTGCCGTCGAGCAGGCCGACCGCGAACGAGCGGATTTCGCTCCACGGCGAATAATTCCCCGCAGCATCGCTCACCCGCACGCGCCAGTAATAGCGCTGCCCCGGCTTCAGCGTCCGCCCGGCATAGCGCACATGCAGTGAGACATCGGATTTACGTTGTTCGTCCCACAACAGCTTCCGGCCCCTGGCCAGGTCGGCGGGGTCGGACGCCACCTGAATCTGATACCCGGCCTGCAGGAATCCGCGGCCGACGGAAAGCGTCTGCCAACTGAATTGCGGCGTCAGCGTATTGATCGCCAACGGGTTGTCCCGGTATTCACACCTCAGTTCCGCCACACGAAACTCATCTGCGGCAATGCCCCACAGGCAGCTTAGCAGCAATGGGAACAATAGTAATAGTTTTTTCATAATCATTAAGATTTGGTTTCGTTTCAGGTTGTTTTTAATTTCCTTTGAAGCCAAAAATAATGTTTTTATTTTACTTTTACACGCTCTTGCAAAAAATACGAATCCAAAAAGTCATTTTTCGAATATAAAAAATCATATTTCGAACTTTTCCGGCAAAGGTACTATCCCCGCACAGGCTGCCTACCTGCCGCCAAAGCCCGGCAAACAACCGAATATCAGGCAGGCAGCGCACAATACCCAAGCTACCGGACAGCCGGGCATGCAGCGTGCAAAAATGAAAAACCCGCCCTTCGGGCAGGCCGGAAATCGCACAAAATCATCTTACCCGGCTGTACTGGCCGACCGGACAGGCAACCGAACATAGGGAGTCCGGCGTTGGCCGTGCAAAAAACAATGAAAATATGCAGGATGCGGGTGTTGCGGCATCAAATTGAGGTTTTTGGACTGCGAATCGGGGGAGATTCGGCCGTTACGCCCCGCCCGGCAAAAAATTCTTACGGCTTTTTCAACCGCTCCCGCTCCGAATGTCCCGATTTTTTTCCTACCTTTGTCACAAACAAATCTATCAACACATTTTACATCGATACCATGGAATTCGAAGGAACCGTTTACAAAATAATGCCCGTGACGAAAGGCACCTCCGCACGCGGCGACTGGCAGCGCCAGGACGTAGTGTTCGAGATGAACGAAGGCTCGTTCGCACGCAAAATCTGCGTGACGTTCTTCAACAAGCCCGAAGACGTCGCCCGGCTGAAAGAGGGTGCCGCCTACACCGTCTCGGTCAACATCGAGTCGCGCGAATACAACGGCCGCTGGTACACCGACATCCGCGCATGGCGCATCCAACCCAAGCAGGCCGAATCCGCCGCCCCGATGCCCGACATGCCGCCCATTCCCGAAGAGCCCTCATACGCCTCTTCCCCGGCAGAAGTGGACGACCTGCCGTTCTAAAACGGGCAGACACCATACACAGCGGCGGCCGGAGCGATTTCCGGCCGCCGTTGCTTTATACGCATAAACATGGAAAAACCTACCGACACCGCCATACGCCCCCTGCACGAAACGGAACTGCCGGCAGCATCCGCCCTCGCTGGGCGCGTCTTCGCCGAGTTCGAAGCCCCGGAATACAGCCCCGAGGGCATCGGCACATTCCTCCGCTTTGTCGCACCGGAAGCCCTCGCGGCACAGCACCGCAACGGGTCGATGCAATCGTGGGGCGCTTTCCGGCGGGGAAGGCTCGTCGGGATCATCGCCCTGACGCGACGCAGCCACCTGTGCCTGCTTTTCGTGGAGAAAGCCTGCCATCGGCAGGGCATCGCCCGGACCCTGTTCTCAACACTGCGCGACCACTGCCGCACGGCACCGGACACGCCCCGGATCACGGTAAACTCCTCGCCCTATGCCGTCGGAGCCTACCGCAGGCTGGGATTCCGCGCGACCGGCGACGAACGCACCGTCGACGGCATCCGGTTCACACCGATGGAATACCTATTTATATAAAAAAGAAGCGGGCTCCGCTCGGAGCCCGCTTCCAAATATCTTCCGGAAATGCATCCCGCTTATTTTGCAGGTGCCGGTGCAGGAGCCGTCGCGGTCGAATCGGCCGGTGCGGGCTCCTCGTAAGGGATTACTTCGATCACTTCCACATCGAACTGGAGCGCCTCGTTGGGGCCGATGTCACGGCCTGCACCACGCGTACCGTAAGCCAGGTCGCTCGGAATCCAGAGCGTGATCTTACCGCCCTCGCCCACGAGCTGGAGACCTTCCGTCCAACCCTTGATGACACGGTTCAGCGGGAACTTGGCGGGTTCGTCAGCCTCCTTGGGAGCGCCCTTTTCATCGAACGAATCGGGGCTCTGCTTGCGCATCATCTCCTGCTGCTCTTTCGAGCGGTTCTTGAAGATCGAGGTGTCGAACACCTTGCCTTCACGCGTATATCCGGTATAGTGTACCCGAACCACATCGCGGGGATCCTTCGCCATCTTGGCAGCGTCGCCCTCCTTGGTAACCTTGTAGAGCAGGCCCGACTCGGTCTTCTTGACGCCCGACTTCTTCTCGGTCTTCTCCAGCCATGCCTTCGATGCGGCGGCATTCTCGGCAGGGCGCTTCACCATGAAATAATATTGCAGGTACTGGTTTACCTCGTCCTCGGTCATCTTGGCCTTGCCGTCACGTACGTCCTGCATGGCCTGACCGATCCAAACCAGCTGTATGGGCATACCGCTCTGGCTGATGTTGTAACCGATGTCGTTACCGAAAGCATACGAAATCTCGGCGCGCTCCTCCTCGTTCTCGAACATGGCAGGGTCGGCCGTGGGATATTCGACCTTCGTGCTGTCGCCTCCGGCCAGACGGATGCTGTCCTGCTCGGCACGTTTGGCGGCGATTGCCTGGGCGCGCTCGCCGCGCTTGGTCATGAAGTACTCGCGCAGCATTTCGAGCGATTTGTCGTGCTCCTGCGTAGCCTTACCCATCGCACTTTCCTTGATACCCTTGTCGATGGCCTTGAAATCGAAGGGGATGTCCCTCATTTCAAAATTTATACCGTTACCAATGTTCGCACCCAGCACATACGACAGCGAGTCGAATTCGGAAAGGCTGCCCATACGGACACCGCCGCCCTTGTCTCCGCAGGCGGTCAGGATTGCGGCACCCGCAAGCGCCGCGGCAAAAAGAATCTTTTTCATCGTTTTTTGAATATGTTTAGTCTAATCGTTTGAGCCTGTTCGGGGTTCACCCGCGCAAAGTTATAAAATAATTACGATATCGCCCCAAATTACCGGCGTAAATTATTGCGCCGCGACCAATTCGTATATTTGTCGAGATCGACAAGCTCGATTTCGTAATAAAGCGTGGCATTGGGCCGGATCCCGAGCTCTTTGTCCCCCGCAGAGCCATAGGCAACCGCAGAAGGCATCCATGCATTGATCTTCCCGCCCTTGCCGATCAGCTTCACGCTCTCCTTCATCCCTTTGTTCAGGCTGCCGAGCGACGTGCGCAGCGTGTCGCGGCGCTCGTAGGAGGAGTAGACGTCGGCCCCGTCGGCCGTGCGGATGATGTAGCGCAGAGCAACGCTGTCCCGGTCGGAAACCGGAATCTGCTCCTGATCGCCCAGCACCTCCACGGCGTAGGTCACGCCCGACGGCGTGCGGGCATAGCTGCGGTTCGATTTGGCGAAGTCCGCGAGGAACTGCTCCTCGTAGGCACGCGCCTTTTCGGGCAGCACATAGTTCATGTAACGCAGGTAATAGACCTCGGCATCGTCCGCCGAGAGTTTCGCCCCGGCACGGAACACGTCGCGGATACCCTCGCATACGGCATTGACGTTGAGCGTCGAATCCATTTTGAGCAGGTTCATGCCCACGTTCATACCGATGATATAAGCTACCGAATCGGTGTCGGCCTTGAGTTTCACGCCCCCGCCCGACTTCCTGGAGCAGGCTCCGGCCAGCAACGCCATGGCTGTCAGGGCAAAAAATGTTTTACGCATATTATTTATTTCCGTTTCTTCGAAAAAACCAAAATCAGCAGACATCCCAGGACGGCCGCGGCCATCGAACCCATCAGAATCGCTATCTTGCCCCGGTCGACAAGGTCGGGTTCGGTGTAGGCCAGCGCATCGACGAACAACGACATCGTGAAACCTATGCCGCCCAGGCAGGCCACGGCCAGCAACAGGCGCCATGTAGCCCCCTCGGGCATCACGGCAAGGCCGGATTTCACGGCACCCCAGCTCGCAAGAAATATGCCCAAAGGCTTACCGACCACGAGCCCGAAGAAAATACCCATCCCGATCGACCCGATCTCGGACGAATAGTGAAAAATATTCAGGTACTCGGGCGAGGTGATCTCGACACCGGCGTTCGCCAGTGCGAAAATCGGCATCACCAGGAACGTGACATAGGGCGCCAGCGAATGCTCCAGGCGGTAGCTCATACCCACCGAGTCGGCCGCCAGCAAACGCATGCGGCGCATGTAGAACCGGTGGTGCTCGTTGGGAAAATCATCGCCCGACGTTCTCGCAGCCAGCATCAACTCCTTCAGGTGGCGCATCTTATGGGCGAAATACTCCTTGCTGTAACGGGGCGTCATCGGGATCAGCATGGCCATCGCCACGCCCGAAATGGCCGAATGCACGCCCGAATAGTAGAACAACCCCCAGATCACCACGGCGGGCACCAGGTAGAAGAACATGCGTTTTTCGCCCATCTCCTTCATGAAGTAGACCGCGAGCATGATGACCAATGCCGCCAGCAGGCAGCTTATCTGCACCTGCCCCCCGTAAAAGAGCGCGATGACCAGGATTGCCCCCAGGTCGTCGGCGATGGCCAGTGCCGTGAGGAATATTTTGAGCGAAACCGGCACGCGGTCGCCCAGCATCGAAAGGATGCCGATGGCAAAGGCGATGTCCGTGGCCGTGGGTATACCCCATCCGTTGGCCGCTATGGTGCCGTGGTTGAAGAACAGGAAAATGATCGCAGGGGCGAGCATGCCGCCTGCGGCCGCCAATACAGGCAGGATGGCCTGGCGTGCCGACGAAAGCTGCCCGCAAACGATCTCCCGCTTTATTTCGAGTCCGACGGCGAAAAAGAAAATCACCATCAGGCCGTCGTTAATCAGCTTCTCGACGGTCATTCCGCGCGGGAAAACCCAGTCGATCAGCCCGTCGGGGCTGTGCACCATCAGCGAAAGATCCGTTTCGAGCAGATGGCGGTAATAGAGCGAAGTCCCGGGCAGGTTGGCCAGCAGCATGGCTACGATCACACAACCGAGCAGTACGACGCCTCCCGCCCAGGGGGCTTCCAGAAAATTGCGGCCGCGTATACCGATCATATGACGCTCACGTACCCAGCGGTACATTGAAAATAGTCGCATTTACTGTCCGTTTGATTTTAATGTCAAATTACACAATTTCCAGAGCATGCGCGCCCCGGTGATGGCATCCACTTTCGCTTCGGGCGCCGGAGCGACCTCCACGACGTCGAACCCGATAATGCGGCGCCCCGAACGCACGAGCGTATCGAGCAGCCACACGGCCTGATTGAACGTAAGCCCCCCGCAGACGGGCGTACCCGTATGGGGACAGTTCTCAAAAGTGAGGCCGTCGATGTCGAAGCTCACGTAAACCTCCTGCGGCAGCGCATCCACGATTCGCCGGCACAGCGCGTCCCAGGTCTCGCCGCGGAACATCGCGGCGGCGAGCGACAGGTCGTCGAAGGTGGCAACACGGGCGGAAGAAGCGGCCAGGGCGGCTTCCGTCCCACTGAAATCGCGCACTGCGACCTGGGCGATTTTTTTCACCGAAGGCACGTCGCGCAGGACGTTGAACATGATCGAAGCATGCGAGAACTCGAAGCCTTCGTAAGCATCGCGCAGGTCGCAGTGGGCGTCGATATGCAGGATGCCGAACTCCCCGTGGCGGTCACCCAGGGCACGGATCAGTCCGTAGGGCGTCGAATGGTCGCCCCCGACCAGTCCCACGGTCTTCCCTGCGTCGAGCCACCGCGCCGCCTGCGCCCCAATGTTGGCGTTCATGGCGCGGCAGCCTTCGTTGATGCGGCGCACCTTGCGTACCGCATAGTCGTCCTCGGGACTTCCCCCGCCTTCGAGATGGGCAATCACCTTCTCCGCATCGCTGCGCAAGCGTTGCGACTCCTCCAGCAACGCATAGTCCACATCGGCCGTGGCGATACCGCGGCGCCACACGCCGGGAGCCAGCGGCTCATGGAAGTCGAGCTGCGTCGAGGCTTCTATCACGGCATCGGGCGCATGGGCCGTCCCGGCGCCGTACGACACCGTCACGTCCCACGGAGCCGAAACCAGCACCAGTTCGGCCGTTCCCGGCTCGAAAGGAAGCCCGAAATAGGTTCCGTTATCCACACCGACCCCGTCGGGATCGAAGGCGTTTAGTTCCATACGGTTGAATTTCATTCTCCATTTTCCGCGCCCGGCACAGATAGTATGCTTGCAACCTCTGCCCCCGCTTAATGAAAATGTTCATTTTAAATGACAAAGGTACAAAAAATTTAATTTTTCCCTATATTTGTTTCCGGAAAGAAAAGAAATCAGGAAAAAGCAACTATCCATGAAAATCGTCGCAGACAGTGCCATCCCTTTTTTGCAGGGGGTTCTCGAGCCGTGGGCCGAGGTACGCTACCTGCCTGGCAGCCGGATCGCCGCGGAGGACGTGCGCGATGCCGACGCCCTCATCATCCGCACCCGCACCCGTTGCGACGGGCGCCTGCTCGCCGGTTCGCGCGTCCGTCTGATCGCCACGGCGACCATCGGTTTCGACCACATCGACACGGCGTGGTGCGCGGCGCACGGCATACGAGTCGCCACGGCAGCAGG
>ERZ779876.902-NODE-902-length-28597-cov-20.655841_pt1 | contig 28597 bp, 29 predicted proteins | sample MGYA00511068_ERZ779876 | MGnify/ENA primary metagenome ERZ779876 (study PRJEB29588, sample SAMEA1970858) | human gut metagenome | biome: human gut; feature: human-associated habitat; material: faeces | place: Denmark | collected 2008/2010 ...
AATTTATTTTGATTATTCAATTTTGAAAAACTGAATACCTCAAAATCAGAAAGAGCGCGGACAAGCACTTTGAGGGATTGACCGCCTTGTCCACCCATTCAGTGGGACGGCGGGCGGCGGTCAAGGCCGGGTGTAAACCCGTTCATTTCAGCCTTGACGGTTGCCCGCTGTCCTGCTACTTTTCCGGGAGTGTGGCCACAACTTCGGGACACTTTGTCCACAAGTCGGAGCGTAGGACGAGGGACGGGGGCTTTCATATACCTGCCGCCGTTCTCTGAAAACAGGCCGATTTTTTGCTCATTCCCATTCGCAAAAATTCAGCCTGTTTTCCTGCCGGAGCAAACGGGGCGCAAGAAGCACCGCACCCCGTTTCCCCCGTCAGCCACGCCAGCAGGTATAACACACTACACTTTGCAAGCAAAGTCGTGTGCCAAAGGGGGCACCCCTTTGGAAACTGACCTAAAGCAAATTATAAAACACAGAAAGAAGCAGTCATAAATGAGTCTTTAAACAGAAATAATACAATACTTCAAGAAGAAATTAATAAAATTGATGCATGGGCAAATGATAAAATATCTGGAATTCAATTAAAGGTTGAATTATTAAGAGAACAAAGAAAAGAATTACAAAAACAAGCTGATTATTGCACTAATGCTTCCGAAAAAGTATCTTTAGAAAATGAAATTAACAAAATCAGTAAAACTATAAAAAGGTTATGGCTGGAATTGGCTGATAGTGAGGATGAAGTTGAAACAAAAAGAAAAGATATTATATCTAAACTAAAAGCTGAAAGTATGAAAAAAATCACTGATAACATGATTTTTGAAGTGGAATTTGAGGTGATTTAATTATGACTATATCCGATTATTATTCTTAGTTGATGAAGCAGTCATTTAATGATTCAGTTGGAATAAATTATACACCTTATGCTATTATGCTTTATCTAAAAGAGAATAAGTATTTCATTAAAAATGAACCGCTTGATAGTTTGTGTAGGTTCATCTATAGGTTTTATGCTGATAATCCTGAATATTCCAAAAAGAATAGCAGTGTTTTAATTTCTAACATTTCTCATTACTATGCATCTGATTTAAAAGAGTATGTAATAGAACAATTGAAAACATGGATGAAAAATGGGAATGAAGTTTTATTAACTGATGGAACATTTCTGACAATCAATCCAACAATGAGTTCACTAGAAGATAAAGAAATATTAATGCTTGATAAAATTGTAGATTCCTTAAGTGTTAGAAATTTTAAAAAAGGGCTCTGTCACAACAAATGGTTGATTTTTGACGAGAAATAGCGTATAATAATAGTAAGAAACAGTACCACCGAAGGAGGTAATTGGATATGCCTACTATCAAAGACGCATTAGATATTATCGGTAAGTTGACTGTCGCAGAGCAGGAAAGCTTTAAAACAATGCTTTTAAGTCCTGCCTTTGTAAAGTCTTTGAATATTGAAGATTTCGTAGCAAAGGAACGCTTTGCAAATGGTCGTGTATGCCCTCTTTGTGGCTGTATCCATGTGGTTCGCAATGGTCATCGTAAAGATGGCACACAGCGATATGTATGTAAGGATTGTGGCAAGTCCTTCGTGATTGCTACGAACTCCATTGTGTCTGGTACAAGAAAAGACTTGTCCGTGTGGGAGCAGTACATTGATTGTATGATGAATGGCTTATCCATTCGTAAGACTGCTGTTGGTTGTGGGATTCACAGAAACACCGCATTCCTTTGGAGACACAAGATTTTGGATGCACTTCAGAATATGGCAGACGATGTTACCCTTGACGGCATTATTGAGGCTGACGAAACTTTTTTCGCCATCTCGTACAAGGGCAATCATAGCAAGAGTAAGACATTTGCTATGCCACGCAAGGCTCATAAGCGTGGTCATTCTACACATATCAGAGGCTTGTCCCAAGAAAAGGTATGTGTTCCTTGTGCGGTTAATAGGAATGGCTTGTCTATCTCCAAGATTACGAATACTGGTAGAGTTTCTACAAGAGATTTACATCATATTTATGATGGTAGGATTAAGACCAATTCCACTCTTGTTACGGACAAGATGAACTCCTATGTGAGATTTACAAATGCCAATGGTATTGACCTTGTGCAGTTAAAGACTGGCAAAGCCAAGAAAGGCATTTATAATATCCAACTATCAATAGCTACCATAGCCAGCTAAAGAGGTTTATGCGTGGCTTTAACGGTGTTTCTACCAAGTATCTGAACAACTATCTTGTGTGGAATAACCTTGTAAATTACGCCAAAGAAAGCGACATGGAGAAAAGGAACATCTTCTTAACTTTTGTTTTGGCAACATTGAAAACTGCTAAATGCAGAGATTTATCAAACAGACCAGCAGTTCCTCTGGTCGCCTAATTAGAATTTGTGGAGATGATAAGATGGTCAATATAACAGATGTAAAACAGATTCTTCAATTTGCAATAGATGCGGAGATTAAAGTCTTTCTTGATGGTGGCTGGGGTGTAGATGCTCTTCTTGGATATCAGTCAAGAGCCCATAATGATATTGTCATTTTTGTAGAAAAGAACGATTATCAGAACTTTATAGAAATAATGAAAGCTAATGGCTTTTATGAGATTAAGATGGAATATACAACATTGAACCATACTGTATGGGAAGATTTGAAAAACAGAATTATTGATTTGCATTGTTTTGAATATACGGACGAAGGTGAAATTCTTTATGATGGGGATTGTTTTCCGGTAGAAACTTTTTCGGGTAAAGGAAGAATTGAGGAAATAGAGGTTTCCTGTATTGAACCATATAGTCAAGTAATGTTCCATCTGGGATACGAGTTTGATGAAAATGATGCACATGATGTGAAGTTATTGTGTGAGACATTTCATATCGAAATTCCAAATGAGTATAGATAACTGCAAATAACAGTTTGTAGGGGAGTTCTGATACTCCCCTATAAAAATGGCTATTTATCAACTGTTTGTTGTGACATAGCCTAAAAAAGTAATTTTATACTCTTCATTAATAGAAAAAGAAATCTTAAAAATAAACCATGATAATTTATCTTTTGATGACTATTGTGAAATTGTTAATAAAACAAAATTTAAAAAGAGAGCGTTTGAAGATATTAATTATTGTGCCTGTTGTGAAGAAATAAATCTTAATAATTTGCAAGCCATTCATTTAGATTTTTCTAAAGGATTAGATGATCCAGAAAATTCTATTGTCTTATGCAAGAGTCATGCTCGATTATACTACGAAGGGTATTTTAGGTTTTCAAAAACAGGCAGGATAATTATATATAGAAATAGTATTGATTTGGATAAACGAATGCATCTAAATAATAAACTTACAGTTTCTAAAAATAAGTATATGGAGGAGCAATAATATGGCAGAACTAAAAATAGTTAATAGCGAAGTTCACCCACTAGAAAAAATATTCTCTGATAAATTTGATGTCGATTTTTATCAACGTGAATATGTGTGGCAAAGAACACAAATTGAAGATTTAATAAATGACCTTAGCGGTGAGTTTTTAAAATGCTATAAGCAAGGCGATAAAATCTCTGACATGGTTAAATACGATCCATATTACATGGGTGAAATTGTTCTATCTACAAGTGTCCCTGGAGTTAGCAAGATTATTGATGGGCAACAAAGAATTACAACTTTGACGTTGATATTAATTTATTTGCTTAGAAACTATAAAAATATTCCTAAGTTTCCTGCTAGTAGAATCGAAAAATTGATATATTCAGATGACCATGGTGAAGAACGTTTCAATTTAGATATTGAAGATAGAAGAGAAGTAATGTATGCCCTTTATAAGCAAGGCGAATATGTTGTTTCAGAAGGAGATAAATACTCGATAAAAAACCTTGTTGATCGATATAACGATATAGAAGAATGCTGGAATTCTGAAATCGATGAATCTAATGTTGTTTCTTTTACATACTGGATTATGGAAAAAGTTATGTTTTCAAAGGTTTGGACTAACAGCAATGATTTTGCATATGTTATTTTTGAAACAATGAATGACAGGGGATTATCTTTAACGCAAGTAGAAATGGTAAGAAGTTATTTATTAGCAAACATTGATAATGATTCAGCTAGGACCAAGGCAATGAATAAATTTGACGCAATGTTGAATAAACTCATATCAATAAAATTATCTTCTAAATCTAAAGCTGAATTTGAATTCTTTAAAATGTATTTAAGAGGGCATTATGCTGAGGATTTTTCTCAAGCAAAGAACTCAAATTCAGATTTTGTTAGAATAGGTAAAGAATTTCATAGATGGCTTAGAGATAATGAGCTAAAACTGGGTTTAGAAACAGATGAAGACTTTGTCGAATTCATTAATAAGATAGATTTTTTTGCTAAAGTATATGAGAAGATTAATAATTTAATTCAAGGAAGAAACACTAAGGATTACTTATATCTAATTGTTAATGCTGATTATAATTTCACGCTTCAAGTACCATTAATTTTATCGGCCGTTAAATATCAAGATACAGATGAAATTGTTGAAGCAAAAATAAAGGTAGTATCAAAGTATTTATCAAAGGTCCTTTCGTTTAGAGTATGGAACCATTGGATGATTTCTCAAAGTACATTAGAAAATCCTATTTATAATTTATGTAAGAGAATTAGAGATTTATCTGTTGAGGAGATAGCGTCAATTTTAGATACAAATCCGTTAGATGCACCAGAGCTAAATAACTCTCCTACTTTGAACCAACAAAATAGATCGAGATTAAGAGTTTTATTATCTTTAATAACTGAAATCGTAGCTGCAAACTCTGGGGAAAGTGATTACATGCTAAATAAGGATGAACCAGTAGAAGTGGAGCATATATGGTCAAACCATTTTGAAGAGCATACCGATGAATTTAGTGACGAAGATGAATTCGCTAATGTTAGAAATAATATAGGAGATTTGTTAGTGCTTCCTAAATCATTTAATGCTTCGTACGGCGATGATCCATACTCTTTAAAAGTTAAACAATATTTTTCACAAAATATATTAGCACAAACTCTAAATAAGCAGAAATATGAGAATAATCCTGGTTTTGTTAAATTTAAGGATGAGTCAAAACTAGAATTTGAATCATATGATGAATTTAAAAAAGCGAATATTGCTAAACGAGCAGAATTATATAAGCAGATTTTAATTTGGAATTGGAAAAAATAAAAATATAGGAGTCATCATTACCTTCAATCGGGTAGTGGTGGCTCCTTTTTTACGTTATAAATTATTTTTGATTGATCATCATATCGTAGTGTTGAGATTGCTTCATTGCATCAAACACTAGTTTCAGTGTATCCCTACAAGTTTGTACATCAACAGCATCAACGTAGTATACTTCATTACCAACAACATCTTGAGAATGACCTAAATATTCAAGAAAAGATCTAACCAGATTATATCTGTCCTGAGTTTCGTTTCCATTTTCATCTTTGAGAAATTTATCTGCATTATTAACAAGCAACTCTTCCTCTAATTTCTTATTTGTATAGCCGCATAAATTCAAGAAGTAGTACCCTAGAATTCTATGAATTATGTTGCATGCTGATATAGATGTTTCTACCTCTTCGAGCTCACGCCAAAGGGCAGCATATGAATTTTTGATAGGATTTACATTCATTTCATTTCCATCAGTGCCAATTTTAGTACGTAACTTTACTTTTGAGTGATTACCAACTTTAGTTATTTGATAGAAATTAACTGCAGAATAATTGTTTTCATATTCAGGGGTAATATTAGCATGGAAATAAACATTGTGTGTTAATATAAAAATTTGCTCCACATTGTTATCTGTAATAGGGCTATTTTCATCTATTGTAGATGAGTTAATACATCTATCAATTAAATTTTTAACAAGCGAACTTACGGTAAATAGTGTTTGACTATCCATTGATGAAACAGGATCATCTATTACAACAATTGAATTTTTATCTGAACCTGACTCATCAGTATTAACTGCCATAAAATAGAAGTACAAGAAAGCTATAAAATTCGTTTCACCCTCACTTAATTTAGTGGCAGGGATATATTTTCCAGTAGAATCTTTAGAATTATAAACAACTTGGTATGATCCTTTGTCGTTTTCATCCCACTCAAGATGGAAACCCTGAAATCCAGAATTTTCAATTGTTTTATTAATTGCCTTTACAACTGGTTCAGCGCTTACCGCATTGGCTCCAAGAGAAGCGGCTTCATTATTTAATGAAATATTACTATTCTTCAGTTCCAATATTTTATCAGAGTGCTCCTTTATTGAATCATCTATTGATTTGATACTGTCTTTAAAAGATAATATTTCATTTTCTAAATGATGGGCAAGAAACCTGAACGTGTCTTTTTCACATTGTAGTTTTACACTGCGTTTATTTTTGAGTATTTCTTTATGCTCTTTTATAATTTGATTATTAACAAAAACCATTCCTTTAAGAATATTTAATTGATTAGAAGTATCATCTAAAGTTATTTTTGTATCTGGCTTATTTAACTTATCTTCAATAAGCTTTAAGTTGTATTTGTATGTTTTTTCTAGATTGTCTATTGCAACTCTATAATCATCTAATTTAAGAGTAGGCATTGCACCCTTTAGGTTGTCTCTTAATCCGCTTATTAAAGCATCAAATTGATATTGATAATCTTTGTGGAATAAAGTTAGATCATCAATTGATTTTTGATAATCTTCATCGAAACATGATTTATAATCTTCTTCAAAATTATCAGGAAGAGGCTGCTGACAATAAGGACACTTTCCATCAGAATTATGATACTTATCGTGGCCTTCTTTTAGCCAAGAGGTATTATTTAGTATTTTTACAAATCTTGCAAATTCAGTGCTGTCACTGCTTGTAAGAGAAGTGGCTAACAAATCATCTTTATTTGGTATTTTAACTTCTGGAAAGATGAATGGAGGGTAGTCAGTTTCATCTGCATTAAAAGCAGTTTCAATGGTTTTGCATAATTTATCGTAATCATCAATTAATGGTATTGTTTCTTTGTTGTCATAAGTTTCTATGACTCTAGTCAAAAAAGCGGCTTTATTCTTTAAAAAACCCTGCATATATTGAGAAAAAAACTCACGTTGTGTTTTAGAATTTGACCAGAATAAATTTTGCGATGAAGTAATTGTAACTTCTTTATTTTGCTTTGCAGTTTCTGCAGCTTTTTCTTCACCTTCAATTGATTTTTTATTATCTTTAAATTCCTTTTTTATATCACTAATACGCTGCTGATTTGCTACATTTATCTGACCTAAGGTATAAATTGCTTTAACCTTATCCTTCAATGAAAAATTATTCTTTATAAAATCAGAATTGTAACTGAATATATTATAGTTGGATAAATCTAAACCAGCTTTTATTTCCAAATTAGCAGGTTTGATTAGTTCGTTTGCAAGTGTAGTTTTGCCTGTCCCGTTATTACCGTAGAAGAAGTTAACAAACGAAAGATTATCTATTGTTTCGTTTTTATATGTAGGTGTGTTTAATGTAACTTTAGTTATTACTGATTTCTTTTTTGTTGACATATAACTCCTTTCTAGTAAGACGCAACATTAAAGCCTAAGTTACGAATACATTTAACTAAATTTATATTTTTAATAGACCAGTGAACTTTATCAAGCTCATTATCGCCTTTACTTTCCATTAAATTGAATGATTGAGCATAATCATTAAATATTGCTTGCGGTAGTGATGATACAATAGAAAAATAGAACTTAATATTAGTATCACCTATTTCGATTTTAGCAAGGTATCCAAAGTACGATAATTGGTCATTCCCAGCCTTTAAATATTCATTGTTTTTATTGGCAAATAAGCAAGGGTATGTGAGACATTTATTTAATGAATCCGAATTTGATAATGAAAATAAGGCACTAATTTGCTTATCCATGTATTTAAGACAATCCTTCTTATTAATAATAAAATAGCATTTAGCAAAATCTTCGCCATCAAGTACAAATAAATTATAGAATTCATTGTTTGGAATGATATTTGATGTTATAAGATTTCCATTTACTGTGGTTGAAATATTAATGTTTTGATTTAAATTTAGATTTTCTACATGTTCAAAATATTTTGATTTATCTTTCAAAGTTATATTTCTGGGTTCACTTTTTGAAAGAGATCTGTTTTCAATTTTTATGAGGTCTTTATTCATCGTCATCATCCTTTAAAATAAGAGTACCCACGTTCTCAAAATATTTACTCTTATCATGTAAATTTATAATTCTTTGATTTACTGTTTTAGCATCACTTGTCGTTGATTCATTAGAAGTGTCACTAGGTTCTATAATTTCACCCTCTATTTCATCGGTTTGATTAATGTTTGTTTGAGCTTTATCTTTCTCTTGCTCTCCACAATTAGATACAACGGTAATATTGAAATCATTAATATGATTACCTTTAAACTTTCCTGGTGTGTTTGTATCTTTAAAGGTATACAGTTCCATTAAAGCTTCTTTACCTAGTTTATTATCTAATTCATGGCTTGCTAAATAATAAAGGATAGAACCAATTAGATCTTCTAGGTTTATTTCCTTTTTAGATATCAATTCAAATTTGTTAATTGTGGAACATTGATAATATAAATCTGAAATCTCAATATCCTCTTTAATTATGTAAAACAATGATGAAGTAAAAGAAGAGAATTTATTTTTATCCATTGTATTAGTAACAAAAGAATGAATCTCGTTTGTTTTATTTCCGTTTTTTAGCTCCGTTAAAAATTTATTCATTAGGGAAGTATCATATAACGGATAATTTCCAGTAGATGAACCGCTGCAGTTTTTCAATTTTGAAACAAAAGTTTTGTTAGTTGTACTTACAGCATAGTTAGGTGAATAAAGTTTCATCCACTCACCAAATATATCTATATCACTAAGGCCATCGGATTTGCCAGTCCAATGGTCTTTTTTTGTTGCCTCCCTTGGAAGTCTTGCTTCTAGTATTAATGATAAAAAAACTCCATAAGTTAGTCTAATTTGACTCATTATTGTCACCGCCTTTTGCAAAAATTGAAAAAAAATAAACTCATGCAACTTATGCAACTATCTATACATTAGACACGCAACTTATGCAGCGTGAAGCTCTCCTTGAAATAGAAAAAGGGGAGCTTTTCTTGATTGATTTTGCAAAAGTTAGAACACCTTTAATTATATCATAATCGCTCTCTTTTTTCTACCTATTCGACCAATTTGGCAAAGGAGAAAAAAGATGACAAACAACAGAAAAAACCATGATAGTGAGCCTATCGTTGAATCTTCAGCAACTGAACTTGAAGAAAAGATTATCTCTCAAGATGAAGGGATAATGACAGTTTATGAAAATGAACCAAATTATAAAGTTCCAAGTAAGGATAGAGTCTACAAATATCATCTTGAAGCAACAAATGAAGTTATCTATCTAAATCTTCACGACCTAAAGCTAGTAAGACAAAGCTACTGGGAAGAAAGAAAAGATAGAGAAATGAAAGACCGCTGCAGAATTGTAAGTCCTAAGACAGGAAAGGTAATCGTCTGTAGGGGGAATTGCAGTGAATGCGATAAGTACAGAGATAACCATATTCAAAATCTAGATGATTTAAAAGATTCTTATGGCAGACCAATTGAAGTAGCAGATACATCAAAAACGCCAGAGGAACTTTATATGCTACAAGCGTTCTATGACAAGTTTTTTGAATTTGTGAATGAATTTGATGAACTAGACAAGAACATTTGTATCCTCGCATTTGTCGAGGAATTGGGCGTAACGGAAATAGCAAATAAACTAAATAAGGCAAAGCAAACTATATCTTATCGTTTGGGAAGATGTAGGAAGATTTTAGTTTCTCTTCTTGAACCATATCGTCCTTAAAATTTTTTCTAAATGTTTGGACAGACCATTGTTTTTGTTCTCTATCCCTATGAAAGCGAGGTGACATGCTTTCTAAAAATCATCACAAGGAGGACAAAACAATGGAAAAGTCACAACAAATGAAAGATCCATTTGAAACCTTGGTCATTCCTTTAATTGCACTAAGTGTTGTTGCAAAAGGTTTGGCTAAGGAGGCAATGGAACTAAGCAAACAGTATGAAAAAAATTTGAAAGGAGAGAAGAAAGATGTCAAAGATGAGTAATTTAGATTTATTGCTAAAAGAAATTGATGAACATGCGTCTGCTTTAATTGAAGCAACTAAAGATCTTCGTGCTATGTTCTCAAGCCCTGAACCTAATGAAGAAGACGGTCTTACAAATACTTATGAGACTGATGAATCATTAGAAGCTAAAAAAGAATATGAGAAAAATCATCCAGTAAAAGAAGAACCAAAAATCGCTCTTGAAGATGTAAGAGCTAGATTGGCTCAATTATCAAGAGATGGCAAGACAGCTCAGGTAAAAGCTCTAATTCAAAAATATGGTGCTAACAAATTATCTGAAGTTAACCCTGATGACTATGAAGCATTGCTTCTTGATGCGGAGGTGATCTAATGCCAGCAAACGGACATGCATTACTTAGTGCAAGCTCTGCAAACCGCTGGATAAACTGCACACCTTCAGCAAGGTTATGTGAGGATATCGAAGATACACCATCGGAGTTCGCAAATGAAGGTTCCGATGCTCATTCACTATGTGAATGGATGCTAAATAAGCAACTTGGTAAAACAGAACCTAAGCCAGAACTTCAATACTATTCTCATGAAATGGAAGAATGCGCCAATGGCTATGTTTCTTACATTACTGAGCTTTTAGAAGATATCAAGCAGCATTGCAAAGATCCTATCGTTTTAGTTGAGCAGAAGCTTGATTTCTCAAAGTATGTTGTGGAAGGCTTCGGTACTGGTGACTGTGTAATTGTTGCAGACGGCGTCTTACATATTATCGATTATAAGCACGGAAAAGGCGTAGTGGTTGATTCAACTAACAATCCACAAATGATGCTTTATGCTCTTGGTGCCTTAGAGTTGTTCGATAGCTTATATGAAATAAGCAAAATATCAATGACAATTTATCAACCAAGAGTGGCCAATATCTCTACATTTGAAATGAGCAAGGAAGAGCTCATGAAATGGGCCAAAGAAGTGCTTATTCCTGCATCAAAGTTAGCATTTGATGGTAAAGGCAATTATTGCTCTGGTGAATGGTGCCGCTTTTGTAAGGCAAAGCACCTGTGCCGTGAACGTGCCAAAGAAGCTATGAAGTTAGCTGAACTGGATTTCAAGAAGCCACCAATTCTAACAGATGAAGAGGTAGAGGATGCCTTAGACAAGATTGATGATCTTATTGCATGGGCTAATGACATCAAAGATTATGCCCTAGATGCTGCCTTAAAAGGTAAGGTTTGGAATAGATACAAACTTGTTGAAGGTAGAAGTATTAGAAAAGTTAAAGATGAAAACTCGGTAGCTGGTGAAGTTATCAAAGCTGGATACGATCCATATGAAAAGAAACTCGCAACGCTTACTGAGTTAAATAAAAGATTGGGTAAGAAGCTCTTTAGTGAATTAGTAGAGCCTTATACCTATAAACCGCAAGGTAAACCAACTCTTGTAAAAAGAGAAGACAAAAGACCAGAAATGAATCTGGCAGTAAATGATTTTAATGACATAGAGGAGGAAAAATAAAATGTCAAATAATGTTAAACAAAATCCTACAAAGGTAATCACAGGTAAAAATACAAGATGGTCATACGCAAACGTATGGGAAGCAAAAGCAAATGCAGAAGGACAAACACCAAAGTTTAGTGTTTCCTTAATCATTCCAAAAGATGATGTTGCTACTATTGCTAAAATCAAGGCTGCAATCAAAGCAGCTTATGATGAAGGACAATCTAAGTTAAAAGGCAATGCAAAAACTGTACCTGCTTTAAACTTAATCAAAAATCCGCTTCGTGATGGTGATGTTGAAAGACCAGATGATGAAGCTTATGCAAATAGCTATTTTATCAATGCTAATTCAGTAACAGCTCCTGGAATTGTTGATGCAGACTGCAATCCTATCCTTACACATTCTGAAGTCTATTCTGGTGTTTATGGTAGAGCATCAATTTCATTCTATGCTTTTAATTCCAATGGTAATCGTGGCATCGCATGTGGCCTTAATAATCTTCAAAAGATTAGGGATGGTGAACCTTTAGGTTCTAAGTCAACAGCTGAGAGTGATTTTGCAACTGATGATGACGATGATGGATTCCTTGATTAAGAAATTAAGTATCGACATTGAAACATATTCAAGTGCTGATCTTAATAAATCAGGAGTCTATCGTTATGCAGAAGCACAAGATTTCGAGATTCTGTTATTCGGTTATTCTGTGAATGATGGTGATGTTAAGGTGGTGGACTTATCGCAAGGTGAGTCCATTCCACCTGAAATCATAGGAGCTATTAAATCAGACAACGTCTTGAAATACGCATTCAATGCAATGTTTGAAAGAGTGTGCCTTTCAAGATATTTAGGCTTACCAACTGGTAAATACCTAAATCCTAAGTCCTGGAGATGCACCATGATTTGGAGTGCATATCTGGGCCTTCCATTTTCACTTAAAGGAGTAGGAGCAGTTCTAAAACTTGAGAACCAAAAACTAGATGAAGGAAAAGATCTAATTAAATATTTCTCTGTACCATGTCTTCCAACAAAAGCAAATGGCGGAAGAACTAGAAACTTACCTCATCACGATTTTGCTAAATGGTCAAAGTTCAAATTCTACAATAAACGAGATGTTGAAGTTGAAATGGACATTCAAAAAAGACTATTAAGATTTCCTGTTCCAGATTTTGTTTGGGATGAATATCACATCGATCAAGAAATCAATGATCGTGGTGTTTATATTGATTCTTTATTAGTTGAAGCAGCAATTAAAACATCTGATAAAACTAGCTTAGAAATATCAAAAAGCCTTCAGAATCTAACTAATTTGGAAAATCCAAACTCTGTACAGCAGTTTAGAAGTTGGCTTTCAAACAATGGTGTTGTCACTGATGAATTAGGTAAAAAGACTGTTAAAACATTACTTAAAAATTCTACAGCTCCCGATATCAAAGAAGCATTATCGCTTAGACTTCAACTTTCAAAAACATCAATTAAAAAGTATGAGGCAATGAAGTCATCAATGTGTAGTGATGGCAGGTGCCATGGAATGTTCCAATTCTATGGTGCTAACCGAACTGGAAGGTTTGCTGGAAGAATAGTTCAATTACAAAACCTACCACAAAATCATATTGAGACGTTGTCTGAAGCTAGAGAATTATTGAAAAGTTTTAATTTAGAAGCCCTAAAAGTTCTCTATGAAGATATACCAGATACCTTATCGCAGCTAATCAGGACTGCATTCATTCCAAAGTCAGGATATAAATTCATTGTTTGTGATTATGCAGCAATTGAAGCTAGAGTTCTTGCTTGGCTTGCAGGGGAGACTTGGAGGATTGAGGCTTTTGAAAGAGGCGACGATATCTATTGTGCTTCAGCATCAAAGATGTTTCATGTCCCTGTTGTAAAACATGGTATTAATGGCGAACTACGCCAAAAAGGTAAGATTGCAGAATTAGCTCTAGGCTATGGTGGATCTGTTGGTGCATTAACATCGATGGGTGCATTAGATATGGGATTAAAAGAAGAGGAACTTCAACCTTTAGTTAAGGCTTGGAGGGCCGCAAATTCAAAGATTACTGCGTTTTGGTGGAAAATCGATAAGTTAATCAAAGATGCAATAAAAACCAAAATGCCGCAAAAATATGGCCAAATTGCAGCCTTTTATGAAAAGGGAATACTGTTTGTTGTACTTCCTTCAGGTAGAAGACTTGCTTATGTAAAGCCAAAAGTTACTGAAAACCAATATGGTGATGAAACGATCACTTATGAAGGTGTTGGTGCAGCAAAGAAGTGGGAACGAATAGAGTCATACGGACCTAAGTTCGTTGAAAATATCGTTCAAGCAATATCTAGGGATATTTTGTGTAATGCAATGAAGAACCTTAGAAGCTACAGAATTGTTGCTCACGTTCATGATGAATTAATTGTTGAAGCACCAAAAGACATGTCTTTAGAAACAATAAAGGCAGGTATGGAAAAACTACCAGACTGGGCCGCAGGTCTCTTGCTCAGGGCAGATGGTTATGAGACCGAATTCTATAAGAAGGATTAACGGAGGTACATATGAAGTTTGATATATATCAAAGTGATGTTTTAGAAAAGGCATCAAATACGATTTATAAGAATCACATAGAAGTTACTGACGAGACTAGTCTTAAAAGAGCTGTTTCTAAGGATTTTGTATGTGCTTTATATAAAGATCACCATCGCTCAAACGATGATTACATAAGTGCCAATATGGTACCAATGGATATTGATAATGACCATAGCGAAGATGAAAATGACTGGATTAGTGCGGATGACATTTCTGCAATATTTCCAGGCGTTTCATACGCTATCCATTATTCAAGAAACAACATGAAAGAAAAGAATGGGAAGAAGGCTCGTCCTAAATTCCATGTTTTCTTTGTGCTAGATAATGCAATTACTAATTGGGAGGAAATGAAAGCATTAAAAGAGGCTATCTGGAGATACCTTCCACAATTTGATTCAAAGGCTCTTGATAGTGCCAGATTCTACTTTGGAACTGCAAGTGCAAAAGTTGAGATTCATGAAGGCAAAGAAGATATTAAATCCTTCATAGATAATTTGACTAAGTTTGAAAATCTAGATAATGATTCTATTTCACATTTTGAAATCAAGGAAGGTTCTAGAAACGGGACAATGTCTCAAATAGCTGCAAGGCTTATTAAGCGTTACGGTGATACTGAAGAGGCCTTTAATAAATACATTAAAGCTAGCGAGGCTTGTATTCCGCCATTAGACATGTCTGAGTTAAAAACAATATGGCATAGTGCTCAAAAGTTCTTCAAGAATAAGGTGGCTGCAAGCACAGATTATATAGCACCTGAAGATTTCAAAGGATCAGGTTTTAAATACATACCTAACGATTTAACAGATGTCGGTCAAGCAGAATGTTTGGCTAATCTTTATCGTGGTGTTTTAAGATACTCTCCTCAAACAAAGTTTATAGTTTACAGGAATAATTACTGGCAAGAAAGTGATCCAGGGGCATTAGGCATTGCGCAGGATTTAACTTCAAAGCAATTAGATGAAGCCACAAAAGCGGTGGAAGCTGCAGAGAAGAAATTAGCCGATGCAGGTCTTTTAGATATTGCGACAAGCACTAAGAAAAAGGACAAAGAAGACGTGTCTGAAGATGGTGAAAAACTAATCAAGGCATACATGTTTGCTAAATCTTATCACGCTTATGCGCTAAAGAGACGAGATAACAAAGCCATCAATGCATCGCTTTCTCAAACACATTCGTTCCTTGAAATTGACGCTAGACTTTTAGATTCTAACGAATTTTTGCTATGCACTCCAAAAGCAACATATGATTTGCGATATGGAATGCTTGGTGCTCGTGAACATAAAGCAGATGATTTCATAACAAAGATGACTGCTGTTTCACCATCAAATAAAGGAATGGATCTATGGCTTGATGCGATAAAGACAATCTTCCAAGGAAATCAAGAGCTCATTGACTATGTTCAGCTTACTTGTGGCCTTGCTGCAATTGGTAAGATTTTTAATGAAGGAATGATTATAGCTTATGGTGATGGTGCTAATGGTAAATCCACGTTCTGGAATACTATCGGTCGTGTTTTAGGAAACTATCAAGGCAAGATGTCTCCTGACACCTTAACAGTAAACTGCAAACGTAATGTTAAACCAGAAATGGCAGAACTTCGTGGTAAGAGACTTATTATCTGTTCCGAGTCACAGGAAGGTGCAAGGCTTAATGACTCAATGGTTAAGCAGCTTTGTGCTACCGATGATATTTTAGGCGAGAAGAAATATAAAGATCCTTTATTCTTTACTCCAACTCACATGTTGGTTCTTTACACTAACCATTTGCCAAAAGTAAGTGGCATGGATGATGGAACTTGGAGACGACTAATCGTTATTCCATTCAATGCAAAAATTACTGGTAAGAAGGACATCAAGAATTACAGTGACTACCTATATCAAAATGCAGGAGAGGCAGTTCTTGCATGGATTATTGAAGGTGCAAAAAAAGTAATCGAACTAGATTATAGATTACCAGTCCCAGAAATAGTTTCTAATGCCATTACAGCATATAAAGAACAAAATAACTGGTTCCAACAATTCCTAGATGAGCGCTGCATTATAGATCCTAAAGTTAAGGAAAGCTCAAGTGCACTTTATCTAAATTATAAGCGTTACACACAGGATATGAACGAGTACACAAGAAGTACAACCGACTTTTATGCTTCGTTAGATAAGGCTGGTTTTAAAAGGCTTATTGCTAAACGTAAAAGATACTATGTTGGTTTGAAACTAAAAGAGTGTGATGGTGACTTTGAGGAGGTAGAAGACTAGACCTCTATATACTATGTATATAGTGCAAGGTCTATCAATGTCATATATAGAACTTTTGTTATATGAGAATTTTTAAGGAAAAAACAAAAATTTTATCTATATAGAAAAGTTTAGGAGTTGAGGTTGATAGACCTTGTCATCTAAGTCAAAAAAGACGTTTATGAAAAGAGAAAAAGATATCGAATTGATGTTAATAAAAGCAGTAAAAAATGTTGGTGGTTTGGCTTTGAAATTTGTGAGTCCTGGATATGCAGGAATGCCTGATAGGTTGCTTCTGATAGCGAAAGGTAAAATCGCATTCGTTGAAGTAAAGGCACCACATAAAAAGCCTAGGCCATTACAGCTAGTAAGGCATAAAGAATTAGAGCGATTGGGTTTCAAGGTTTATGTACTTGATGACGAAAAACAGATAGGAGGAATTATTGATGCAATACAATCCACATAAATATCAAGATTATTCAAAGGAGTTTATCGAAACTCATCCAGTATCATCACTTTTCTTGGACTGTGGTTTAGGAAAAACGGTAATAACATTATCAGCATTAAATGATCTCTTATTTGATTCGTTTGATGCACATAAGATTTTAATCATTGCACCCTTAAGAGTTGGAAGAGACGTATGGCCAAATGAAATAAAGAAGTGGTGCCATCTAAGAAATCTTGAATATAGAGTCGCTATTGGTACTGAAGCAGAAAGGCTAAGTGCTTTAAGAGCTAGAGCTGATATCTATATTATCAATAGAGAGAATGTTCAATGGCTAATTGAAAAATCAGGAATCAAGTTTGATTTTGATACTTTAGTTCTTGATGAATTATCTAGCTTCAAAAATGGAAGAAGCAAGAGATTTCAAAGCTTACTTAAAGTAAGACCTTATGTAAAAAGAGTGGTTGGCCTTACTGGTACACCTGCAGGTAATGGACTTATGGACTTGTGGGCTGAATTTAGAATCTTAGATAAAGGCGAGAGGCTTGGTAGATTCATAACTCATTATAGAGATCAATACTTCGCACCAGATAAGAGTAATGGACAAGTCATATTTTCTTATAAGCCATTGCCTTTTGCTGAAGAAGCGATATATGACAAGATTTCAGATATCACAATTTCAATGAAGGCAGTTGACCATTTGGATATGCCAAAGCTAATCATGAATGATTACAAGGTTTACCTAGACGAGTCTGAAAGAAAAGAATATGACAAATTGAAGCAAGAATTAGTCCTAAATTTTGATGAGGAAGATGAAATCTCAGTAGCAAACATGGCTGTCCTTTCTGGAAAACTTCTTCAAATGGCATCTGGTGCCGTTTATACAGATGACTTGAAGATAAAGAAAATTCACGACAAGAAACTTGATGCTTTAGAAGATTTAATCGAACAGGCAAACGGAAAACCAGTACTTGTAGCTTATTGGTTTAAGCATGATCTTGAAAGAATAGAAGGAAGATTAAAGGAATTAAATATCAACTATGAAGTTTTAGCATCAACTAAATCTATCGAAGATTGGAATGATGGAAAATTACAAGTGGGTTTAATTCATCCAGCTTCTGCAGGACACGGTCTTAATCTTCAAGATGGTGGAAACATTCTTATTTGGTTTTCATTGACTTGGAGTTTAGAACTATACCAGCAAACTGTAGCAAGGCTTTATAGACAGGGCCAAAAGGAAGGCATAGTAGTCATTGAGCATATCGTAGCAGATAAAACAATTGATGAAGACGTTTCTAGGGCCTTAAGAAATAAAGACACTACACAACAAGCCTTAATTGATGCAGTAAAAGCAAATATAAGCAGGAGGTAATGTAATGGATAAAAAGACATATTTATGTAGATACCATAATCTACTTGAAAAAATACAAAAGAAAAAGGAGTATATTGCCTTTTGTGATGAAAGAGCATCATCTATTCCAGGACAGGACTTCACTACTCCAAGAGTGGATCATACGCCTTCTTACGAAGCTCCATTTGTTAAGTGGATTATTAAGGCAGCTGATGCCAAAAGAGAACTTGAAACATTAGAAGAACAATGCGGTAGAGTTAAAGCTGAAATAGAAACAGCTATATCCAAACTTGGTGATGAGGATTTACAAATGGTGCTTATCTTTAGGTATATCGATTGGCTATCATGGATTGAGATATCAAATAAGATTTATTGTTCTATAGCTTCAGTTTATAGAAAGCATAATGAAGCAATAGAAAAATTGATAGTTCGTGATAGTCACTGATAGTTCGTGATACGTTGTGATTTTGTCAAGTTCATGATATGATATAATTGGCAAAAGCCATAGAGATAAATAAGTCCATTTGGAGAAATCCAGTGGGCTTTTTTTGTTGTCAAAGGAGGTAGTGGTATGCCACATGCATTTAAGAAACCATGTGCTTACCCTGGCTGTCCTAAGTTAACTGATGAAAAGTATTGCGAAGATCATAAAAAGATCGTGATGAAACAGTACGACAAATTTAATCGTGAACATAATAAGAACAAGAAGTATGGGAACAATTGGCGAAGGATTCGTGCCGTGTACGTCAAGCAGCATCCGCTATGTGAGCGTTGCCTGAAAGAAGGAAGGATAACGCCTGTTGAAGAAGTACATCACATCTTACCAGTGAAGCAAGGTTGTTCTAATTCATTTAGTAATTTGATGTCTGTTTGTAAATCATGTCATACCAAGATTCATCAGGAGCTTGGTGATAGGCCTAGGGGGAGGTCAAATCTCTGGAACTAAAACATAAGACACCGAGCCTGGGGTTTCCGATAAAAAAAGAAAAAATACAAATTTATCCTGAACCAATAGATGATATTTGGATAGAAAAATATAAAAAGAAAGCTTTTAATACTAAAAGAAATCAAATAATTATAAATGCAATTATATTGATTTTAGATATTATATTTTGGCCTTTGTCCTTTATTAATGATGGAAAGTTTGTGGTATTTGCAATTTTAGCTAGTATTTTTGTCTATGTTTTGCTTATTTCTATTGTATTAACTATATCTGCATTAATTTGTATAAAGACAAAAGTTATAAATATTGATGGATATAATATTGTAGGATATTTAGGATTTTTTAAAAATTCTCTAGTAGTTGAAAATGTAATTGTAGATACTTTTTTTGGAAATCCTTTTTATAGCAGTGATATTTATACAAAATTGCCAAATGATAAAAAAATAATGGCAAGATTTACTTCAACTACGATGACTGTTCGTGAGAATTAAAAATTGTATTTATTAGTAAAATTTGAAGCGATTTTTTTAACTTTAGTAAGTTGTTTGTAACTTTTTTAATAATATATACTTAAAAATAAACAAAAGATTAATATTATTTTGATAGATGATAAAAATGTTTAATCTTTTTGTTATGGATTTGAATGCAATTTTTAAATGATTAATTATATTTTTGCGAATATTTTTTATTTACTTTTTCAGTTTCTTATTTTATAATTGGGTTGTAACCCGGAACACAATTCAAAGGTGGAGATTATGAATAAAGAAAAAGATCCAAAGAAGAGAATTTTAACAACTTGTGTAAAAATGTTTATTGAAAAAGGGTATAAAGAAACTACCATGATGGATATTATTAAAGGGGCGAATGTTTCGGCTAGCACTTTTCAAAATATTTTTCATACTAAAGATGGTGTTCTTTCGGAATTGATTTCCTTTATGTTTTCTTATCAGTTTGATGTTGCTGGTAGAGTTTTAGATTCTTCGATGAATGGAGTTTCTATCTATGCGATTGAGACGGAAATTCAACTTGCTTTAGTGGAACAAAATGAAAAATTAAGATAAATATATGTTGAAGCTTATACGCAACCGAAGCTTTTGGATACAATTCACCGTAAGACTATGGTGAAACTCAAAGAGATTTTTGCTCATTATCTTTCTTCGTGGAATGATAGTGATTTTTATGAAGCGGAAATTGGCAGTGCGGGAATGATGAGAGCTTATATGGCTCGTCCTTGTGATATGTATTTTACTTTTGAAAGAAAGTTGAATAGGTTTATTTCAGCAGCTTTTGATATTTATCATGTTCCCGGTGTTGAACAGGAGAAAGTTAAAAAGATTTTATTTGCAGTTGATTTAAAAAGAATCAGCAATGATGTAATGAATAAATTATTTAAACAGTTAGAGATGGCCTTTGATTTTAAATTTTCTACGGAGGGAGAAAAATATGAAATTTAAAAAATGGTGTTTTGTCAGCGTCAGTTTAATTCTTCTTTCTTTTCTTTCAGGATGCAATAAGGAGCATATTCATAATCTTGAAGAGAATTATGAAACTTCTGAAACGCATCATTTTAAAAAATGTTTGGATTGTGGTGAAGTTGTTATAAATGAAGAACATCATTTTGTTGAAAATGGTAATTTTAGAATTTGTGATGTTTGTAATTATTCTTTATCTTTATCTGAAGAAGCTTTATTTAATAAATGGATGGCTGGAAAAGAGTATTCTTGCAGTTATGAAGGGGAATATTCTTTTGTTGAAACTGTAAATGAATATAAAGATGATAAGGTAATTTTCAAAGCTTCTCTTTCCGAAGGCAAAAAGGATAACCAATATTATTACATCAATGATGTTGATTCTTTAAATGATGAAGGTGTTTTAAAAAGAGAATCTCATAATCTTAAGGCGATTAAAAATATAGTTGTCGATGGAAAAAATAAAACAAAATATTATATAGAAGAAGTTGATTCATCAGAAAATCGAATAGAAGGAAGTTATGTAAGTCCTGATTATGCTGATAGTATTGAGAATCAAAAAATTGCGGATTATTTTGAGGGTTATTTTTTAGCAGAGTATGATACATATTCATCTTTTATAGAAGGTATAAGAAAAGGTTTTTCTGAAGAATATCAAAGAGAACCTGATGAATTGAAATTTATCGGCAATGAAGATGGTTCGATAGATTTTTTAATCGGCATTGTCGGTGAAATGGTAAATGAAGATTTAGTTAAAGAAGTTGGTTATCAGAAAACCACTTATGATGATAAATATTATGTCAGAGCAGAAAATGGAAAAATTACTGGTTTTGTAACTGACTTACATGATACTAATATCTATGATAATAAAAAGAAGTTATTAGATATAATAGAACTTTAAATTATTCATATTCTTTTGATCAAAAACTTTTTGATGGCATTTCAATAGAAACCGATGTTACCGAAAATGATTATTATGGTTTAGTAAATTTCATGATTGAAGGATATCCTTTAAGATATCATGACTATGCTTATGTTGATACAGTTTATACTTCTAAAGAAGCAACAGAATATTTAGATACTTTAATCGCTTTCATAATTTCTTCTAGAGAATCTGATGCAGATTGTATAGCTTTATATATGGATGAAGAATATAAAGTTCCATTTGTTGAAAAAGAGATAGAAAATGACGATGGTTTAAATATTTATGTAAGATTTGAAATGCCAGAAAATCTTACGTCAGAAATCTGTGTTTTTGATAATGGAGAACGTTCTTGGGTATATTTAGTCTATATAGATGAAGCTGGATCGGTATTTAAAGCTGGAACAATGTATAGTGAATATAAAATTAAAACTGTCAATGGAGAAAAGTGGAAAGAAGGGGATTCTACCGATATAGTTTGTGAAGGTGGAAAAACATATATTATTGTGTTTGATACACCGAATTTAATGGGATAATTGTTAATAGGAGGGCTGATCTTCAGCTCTCTTTTTTTGAAAAGAAAAATATTGTATTTATTTTCTTTTAATTTTTCTTTTATTTTAGTTAAGTATTCTTTATAATTTATGTGAACGTGTTCATAAAAAGGTGAAAATATGCCAAAACAAATTCAAGTTGGAAAAGAAACCATCATTCAAGAAGCTAAAAAATTAATTGAAGATAAAAAATTTGAAGAACTCAACTGCCGTTCCATCGCTAAAAGAGTGGGGATAGGAGTTGGTACTTTATATCATTTTTTTAATTCTAAAGATGATATTTTAGCAAGTGTTTTATTAGATGATTGGAAAGAAGTCCTTAGTTCTATCAATTTGAATAATGATTTTTTAATTGGAATAAAAGATATTTATAATTGTATCTATTCATTTTCAGTAAGATATTATTCTCTTTGGGAATTTTATAGTTCATCTAATAGTGTATATATTTCATTTAATTCGCGACATTCTATTTTGGTAGATCAGATTTCTCAGATGATCTCTAAGCTTCTTTCTAACAATGAAAAAAGTTTGGATAGTTTTGAAGTGACTTTCCTGGCTGAATCTATTTTGGTTTATGCTACGAGACTATATGATTTTTCAAAATTAGAAAAGATATTCATTAAAATTATAGGAGGCTAAATAATGGATAAGTCATTTAAAAATATCCGAATAATGGATAATTTCTATCAATCTTCTTCCTTTTTCCCAATGCCACTTTGCTTGGTAGGTACTTTGGATGAAAATGGCAAAAACACAAGCTTTGGAGCTTACTCTTTGTGTTTCCCATATTACATCGCTGGTAAAGGTTTTTATGCAATGATCCTTGAATGTCGTAATTCATCGAATACTTGTAAAGGTCTTTTACGTCATGGAAAATGCACTTTGAATTTCCTTCCATTCTCAAAAAAGAATTTCACTGAACATGTAAGACTTGGTTTTCCTGGTGATACTCCAGAAGAAAAGATGAAAGATTTTCGCTTTACAGTTGGAGATGGATTTAGCAAAGAAAAAGATCCGAATGGTAATTATCCAAAGATTATCAATGAAGCTTTACAAGTATTTGAATGCACTTGGGTTAAGGAAATGGATAATGCTCAAGATGATAAAGTGCAAGATGAATATGATGGACCATATCATGATTTCAATGGTATCACTTCGAAGTTCGGCGCTCATTTCATTTTGAAAATTGATAATATTTTACTCAAAGATAAATATTATGATGCCTTGATCAATGGTGTTAATAGAAAAAATTTCTGCCCACTTCCAACAAACTGGGGTTACCGCGATTCTAAATATTTCTGGTGTTCAGATTATAAGAAACCAATAGCTGTTGGCATTCCTGATAAAGAAGTTGATATCACTTCGGTAAGATATGCTGCAGATCGCTTAAATACCGATGTTAAATTCAGTGATGATGCTTTAAAAACTATTGTTAAAGTTCCAAGACCATTCTTAAAGACTGTTTTACTCGGCTGCGTAAAATGGGCGGATGAAAATAATTGCAAGTTGATAACCGAAAAGGAAATGAAGATTATCAACGACAAACGCTCAAAAGAAAAACAAAAGAAATAGTCAGAATATGAAAGTAGTATTAGCTGGCGCCTATGGGAAATTAGGCGTCGAAATTTTAAAAGAATTGGTAAAGCAGGGACATGAAGTTGTCGCTGCTGATATGCTGGAAAAAGAAGTACAAGGTTTGGATACTTCAAAAGTTACATTTAAAAAAATCAATGTAACTGATAAAGCTACTTTAAGTGGCTTATGTGAGGGAGCGGAAGTTGTTATTTCAACAGTTGGTTTAACAACTTCTTCAGCCACTATCAGCAATTATGATATTGACTATAAAGGAAACTTAAATATCCTTGAAGAAGCTAAAAAATCCGATGTCAAACATTTTGTTTATATTTCAGTAATTAGAGCGTGTGAAGCGGAAGAAGTTCCAATGGTTCACGCCAAATTCTTATTTGAAGAAGAATTGAAAAAAAGCGGTATAACCTATGTTATTCATAGACCAACAGGATATTTCTATGATATTGTCAAAGTCTTTAGACCGATGATAGAAAGTGGAAAAGTATCTTTATTAGGAAAAAAAGATGTCTCTGCCAATGTCATTGATACCACAGATTTTGCTGAATTCATCGTCAAATCTATGCTAGATGAAAATAAACTTTATAACGTTGGAGGTAAAGAAGTTTATACTTATCGTCAAATAGCAGAAATGTGTTTTGAGGCAGCGGGAGTTAAAGGAAAAATTAGCACTGCTCCCGCTTGGTTATTCACAGTTTTAGCTAACCTTCCAAAGAATAAGAAAAATGGTAAATGGGCTGTTATACGCTTTTCTAAATTCACATTAACTCATGATATGGTCGGTGATACCATGTATGGAGAAAAATCTTTTAAACAATATATAAAAGATAGTTTTGTGAAAGGAAATAAGTAAATGTACTTTTGGCCTTTAACATGTATTTTCTTATTGGTATCAGCAATTTGCTGTGCAATAGGTTTTAAAAAATTTGTTTACTTCTTATCAGTCGGTTATGGATTTTCAGTAATCGGTTTAGGTATTGCTTATCAAGTAGTAAGTTTTATGCACGATACCTGGGATATATTTGGTATATTATTTACCATTTTATTCATCATCTATGGTGTAAGACTATCAGGGTTCTTATTAGCTAGAGAAATTAAAAATGCCTCCTACCGCAAGGTACTCAAAGAAGCAACCAAAGAAGGTGAAAAGAAAATGCCTTTAGCTATAAAGTTTGTCATTTGGATTTCTGTTACCGTGCTTTATTTTGCTGAGACTTGTCCTATATTCTATAGAGCTGAAAATTCAATTTATCAAAATGTCGCTTTATTGAGATTTGATAACTTTGCTACAGTCAATTGGATGGGATTAATCGCTCCGATTGTCGGTGTAGTTATCAGTATTATTGGCTTGCTTCTTGAAACTATCGCTGATGCACAAAAGACCAAACAAAAAAAGATTGAACCAAATATGGTAGCGACAAAAAATTTATATAAAATGTGCCGTTGCCCAAATTACTTTGGAGAAATAGTCTTTTGGACAGGAGTATTTATCAGCGGTGTTCAAACATTTAATGGCGCTGGTCAATGGATAATGGCTTCTATTGGTTATGTCTGCATTGTCTATGTCATGTTTAACTCAGCACAAAGACTAGAGAGAAGACAAGAGAAAAGATATGGAGCAATGCCAGAATATCGCCAATATGCGGATCATACTCCAATTTTAATTCCTCTTCTTCCAATCTATCACATTGATAGAAAAGTGAAAAAGGAGATTAAGAAATGAATATAAGCGGAATTTTCATGGCAATCTTCGATCTATTTCCTGTTGTCCTATTTTTAGTAGGTGGAATATATTATCAAAGAATGCTTTATAACAAGATGAGTAAAGGGGCTTTTGCCTTATTCTCGGCCGGAACTATTTTTACTTTTGTTGCGGGAGTTTTTAAAGCGACTTATAAAATTTTATTAGAATCTAGAGCTTGTGATTTTACTATTCTCAACAAATGCTTCTTTCCAATGCAAACTATCGGCTTTGTTCTAGCCGCAGCTGGTCTTGTTGCTATGTTATCATACCCACAGGAAAAACATGCAGCCTATAGTTTTATCCCTCTTCCACTTTTAGCACTTCCATTTTTAAGTGAATCAGTCAAAGAATTTGATGGAACCATGATCTTTGTTGTCTTGATGGTCTTAGGTGTTTTAGTGATGGATGCCTCATTAGGATATATTGCTATCAAGACAAAAAATTATTTCATTATAATTTTCATAGCAATATCTTTTGTTTTCACTCTTGGAATGGGCTATTTATCAACCAAGCCTGATTTATCAGATTGGATTAAAGAGATTGTCAACACAGTTGGCCAAGCTTTATTTATGACATCAGCTATTATATTCAAGAAAAAAGGCTTAGAAGATATTAATTCTTTAAACTTAAAAAAATCTAAAGCTGAATAAAATTTGAAAACTTGAAAGGTCTTTTGACCTTTCTTTTTTCATATAAAAAATGCACCGAAGTGGTGCAATTTTTATTTATCGATAAAATGATTGACAGGTTTTGGAAGAACAGGGAAATCATCGACCATTTCATATTCCTGAATCATGGCATGAGTTCCTTGCCAACCATTTTTGGCATCAGTATCGAATAGATGGTAGGTGAAATATTTTTTACCATTTCTTGGATCTTCAAAAAATGATGCATGTCCTGGGCCTAAGGCAGTTTCAGTTCTGGAAAGAATTGGAGTTGGATGTTTTTTCCAATTGTTTTTATCGAGAATATCTCCTCCTTCGAAAGTTATAACTCCTAAACAATAATCATCGGACCAGCTTCCAGATCCGCTGTAGACTATATGGAGTTTATTTTTGCCATAGATAGCAAATGGTCCTTCGTTGATATATGGACGGTTATTTCCACCTTCGCAGCCACGCTTTTCCCATTCGTATTCAGGAGTAGAAATCATGGTTCTTTCTCCTATTAAGGTGAAAGGATCAGACATTTCTTGTATATAGATGTTTTGGCAAACGTTTTCTAAGCCTTCCCAGCCGGACCATGTGAAGTACATCTTTCCACCGTGGTATAAAATTGAACCATCGATTGCCCAACGTTCATTCTTTTCTTTTATTTGTCCATGGAGAACATAAGGAACCATTGGATCATCGGAGTTATTTTCTAAGACATACATGCGGTGGTTATAGTTATCTCCATCATCCATGGCGACATAGATATAACATTTGTTGTTGATTATATGTAATTCAGGTGCCCAAACTTCATGGAATTTATCATCGTGGTAGACCATTTTTGATTTAGCATCTTTTAAATCCTCTAGTTCTGCAGCTCTTCTTAAATAAAGAGCATCATTCATAGCGAAAAGATGATAGAAGTATCCATCATGATAGAAAACAAATGGATCTCGTGGTGTAGAATTTTGATTAAAATCTGATAAAAATATAGCTTTGTTCATTTAAAATATCCTCAATTAAATGATAGGAAATATATGAAGAAATTACAAGGAAACCTAAATATTAAAATTAATATTTATAAAGAGACATTGTTTTTGACAAAATTTATAAATCTTTTAGTTTTAGCAGAAAGATTTGTTCCTTTTTTATAGCAGATGATAACATCTAACATAATTTTTTTATCAAGACTGATACCGATGATATCATCATTTTCTTTGATCAACATCTTAAAGATAAAAGCACCATAGTTATTTCGTTCATTGCTGAGAAGTTCTTTAATTATATATAACTGATTAGAAGTCAAAACTATATCCGGATTAATATTTTCTTTGTTGAACATTTGGTTTACCAGCTGATATTGCAAAGAATCTTCTTTCATCAAGATTATCGGATAATTTTCCAGCTCTTTTAAAGTTATATTTTCCTTTTTAGCTAAAGGATTCTTTTTATTTACTGCAAAAAGAAGTTCGGTGGTACCGAGTTTTATATATTCTAAATTCGAATCGATTTTTCCTTCGTAAATGACGGTGAAGGCGATATCGATTTCTCCATTTAAAACAGCTTTTTGGTTGGCGAAACTTCCGAATTCCTTGATTTTGAAATTGAATCCTTTATTCTTATTAGAAAATGAATTCAATATTGAAGGGAATAGAAAAGTGACGAGCATCGGTGGCATACCTAAAGCTAAGGTTATATTTTTATTGGTGTATTCTTTGAGTTTTTCTTCGACATTTTGATAGTTTTCAATGAGCGGTTTAATAAGCTTGTAGAAGAATTTCGTATTTTCAGTAATATATATTTGATTGTTTTTTCTGGTGAATAAAATGGTGTTTGCTGCCTGCTTCTTATTCATTCCTGCTTGTGAATGGTCAAAGACTTTATTCAGTAAGGCTCAACAGGGTATGCAGACTTGGTTTTTCCCTGAAAGAATGAATAATGGTGTTATGACATGGGCAGTATTATCAGGTACTGTTGGATTTATCTTGTTCTTTGCTGGATACTTTATCAATAAATATTTATTTAAAAAGCAAGAGAATTTAACACCATTTAAAATCAAATGGAGCGATTTAGGAAAGACGATATTATTAGCAGTTATCTTATTTGCTTCTTATTATTCCTTGGATATGTTCTTATATACATTTTTCCATTTAGATTATCGTTTCTTATTTGTTTCCGCAAGACCAGTTATAAATAATAAGATGTTTATATTGCTTTTGATGTATGTTCCTTTCTTCCTCATATTCTATATTTCTAATTCGGTCCGTGTTAATTTGTCGATGAGATTAGATGGTTGGAAAGAATGGCAATCGATGCTGTTGCTGTCACCTTTCTGTTCGTCGTCACGGCTTAACCGACAGTATAGCGCCGTGATTTTTTCCTGATTATTGTTATTTCGTGTTCTCATAGATTACTCCTTATAAGAACACTCTGCAAGTTCGTCGTGTTTCGCGGACAGCATATCTTCAACGCCTGATTCTATCATCTTTTTCGTCAGGTCGAAGATGCTGTTTTTCGCCGTTTCGCTGG